>Ga0315294_10003238_pt1 | contig 17708 bp, 9 predicted proteins | sample YL17G13_40_MG_FD_203626 | JGI IMG/M metagenome (GOLD analysis project Ga0315294, IMG submission 203626) | Sediment microbial communities from Yellowstone Lake, YNP, Wyoming, USA - YL17G13_40 | ecosystem: Environmental > Aquatic > Freshwater > Lake > Sediment | place: USA: Wyoming | collected... | reverse complement strand
CACTCGCGCTGCCGGTAACGCTTTCCTGGTGTTCTCGGTGATACCTGCTCGTAAAATCTTGGCTTTTTTTCGAAGAATTTCTGGAACGCAGCCCCGGAAGGATGGTTCCTCTCCCAAAAGTGTAACGGCGCAAGGCGCAGCCCGCGAAGCGGGCGGAAGATGGTAGCCCACGGCGTGAGCCGTGGGTAACCAGCGGAAACGCAATTGAGCCCGCGAAGCGGGCGACAGAAATCTGGCGGCGTCTTCTGTCGCCCGCTTCGCGGGCTCAAGCGGCGACGATTTCACTGGTATTCTCACATCTATGTCGTGCTCCCGCCTCCACACCAAATCTTGACACAAGGGCCACAAGGGCCTGACACTCGCTGATAGATCCTGCTCGGCGACTCGTCTGTGGAGCAAGGCCATGTGGCTAGGGGAGTGGTTGCGGCCGCCGCGCCATCTGCTGGCGCTTTTTCTGGCCATCATACTTGCGCCGGCGGTGGCTCTGGGGTGGCTGGCCTGGCGGTCCTTCGAGCAGGATCGCGCCTTGGAAAACCAGCGCGTCCAGGAGCGCCTGGACCACGCCGCCGATCTGGCCGTGGCGGCGCTCCAGCGAAACTTTTCCCGCGCCGAGGAACGCTTGAGCCGCCTGGCAGCGGCGCCGGACCCACAGCTTGCAGCAGCGGCCGAGCAGCAGGCAAGCGAACTGGCCGGCGACGCCCTGCTGGTGGTTTTGCGTGCCGGGGAAGTTGAAGCCTATCCGCGCGGCCGCCTCCTGTATTACCCCGTGGCGCCGGCATCCCGGGAGCCAGCGACTGACGTTTTTGCCGCTGGCGAAATCCTCGAATTCCAGCAAAAGGATTACCCCAGGGCCATCGCGGCGTTCCGGGAACTGGCGCGCTCCGGCGACGCAGGGGTTCGCGCCGGGGCGTGGTTGCGCCTGGGCCGGTGTTACCGCAAGGCGCGGCAAGCCGACGCCGCTCTGGCATCCTACGCCGAACTGGCCCGCTCCGGCCCCTTTTCCCCCGCAGGGGTCCCCGCGGAGCTCCTGGCGCACCACGCCCGTTGCGGAGTGCTCGAAGAGGCTGGCCGCCTTTCCGAGCTGCAGCGCGAGGCCCAGGCGCTCGACCTCCACCTGCATAACGGCCGCTGGCAACTGACCCGTGCCGTCTATCGCTTCTATGCGGACGAGGCGGCCCGCTGGCTTCATTCCCAAGGCATGCCGGAAGCGCGGCAGGAGGCGCTGGCGCTGGCGGCCGCCGTCGATTCGCTCTGGGAGGAGTGGCAGCGTCTCCGCAGCGCTGAGAGCATTTCCGCCGGACGCCGCAGCCTACGGGTGGAGGGCCGGCCGGTGCTTCTCCTGTGGCCCGCACCTGCGCTGTCGGCGCCTGCCTCGCTTTCGCCGGCGCGCGGTGTATCGCCACGTCTGGTGGCGCTGGTCGCCGGGCGTCGTCACCTGGCGCAGCCCGCTGGGGCGGGGCTTCGCGGCTTACAGGCCCTGGCGGAGCGCCAAAGCGTGCGGCTGGTCCTGACCGACGCCGAAGGGCATGCGGTTCTGGGTGACTCGACCGCCGCCGGGCAAGCGGCGTGGCGTAAAGCTGCCGATACACAACTGCCCTGGAGCTTGGGGGTGACCAGCGCCAACCCGGGGGTTGAAGCCACCCGGCTTGCCGGCCGCCGCCGCCTGCTGGTTGTCGGCCTGGCGATGATCGTCCTGCTGGTCGTTGCCGGCGGCTATCTGATTGCCCGCGCCGTCAACCGCGAACTGGAGGTGGCCCGGCTGCAGTCCGAGTTCGTCTCGGCGGTATCCCATGAGTTCCGCACGCCACTGGCTTCTTTGCGCCAACTCAGCGAGCTTCTGGCCGACGGCCGGGTGCCCAACGAGCAGCGCCGCCAGGAGTACTACCAGGGACTGCTGCGCGCCGGCGGGCGACTGCAGCGCCTGGTCGAGGGCCTTCTCGATTTTGGGCGCATGGAAGCCGGCGTACAGCAATACCGCTTCCGCCGGCTGAATACCGCCGCCGTGCTGCGGACCGTAGCAGAAGAATTCGGCCAGGAGGCCCAGGAGCGGGGCTACCGGCTAGAGATTGCGCTCCCCGATTCCCTGCCCTGTGTGCGCGCCGACGAGGAAGCCTTGAGTCGCGCGCTTTGGAATCTGCTGGACAACGCCGTGAAGTATTCGCCGGAGTGCAAGATGGTTTGGATCGAAGCCTGTTGGGAGAACAGCCGGGTGGCCATCCGGGTGAAGGACAAGGGCCTGGGACTGGCGCCTGATGAGCAGCAGCAAGTGTTCAAGAAGTTTGTCCGGGCGGCCAGCGCCGCGGCGAGCGGAGCGAAAGGCACCGGCATCGGCCTGGCGATGGTGCAGCACATCGTGGCCGCCCATGGCGGTGAAATCCGCCTGGAGAGCCAGCCCGGTGTGGGCAGCACGTTCACCATCTTGCTACCGGGAGTGACGAGTGACAAGTGACCAGTGACGAGTGGCTTGTCACTTGTCACTCGTCACTTGTTACTTGTCACTCGTCACTTGTCACTTCGAGGTTATGGCAATGGCACGCATATTGGTCGTGGAGGACGAACCCATCCTGGCTCGAGGGCTTGAGGACGATCTCAAGCTGGAGGGCTACGAAGTGGAGTTGGCGCGTGACGGCGAAACTGCTGCGCGCCGCGCCCAGGAGCAGCCCTTTGATCTGATCATCCTGGACGTGATGCTCCCTCACAAGGATGGCTTTGAGGTGTGCCGCGAGCTGCGCCGCGCTGGCCTGCGCATGCCGGTGATCATGCTGACCGCCAAGACCCAGGAGTCGGACAAGGTGCTGGGCCTGGAGTTGGGCGCCGACGATTACGTCACCAAGCCTTTCAGCCCCCGAGAGCTGCGGGCCCGGGTGAAAGCTGCGCTGCGCCGTGCCTCGGGCGGCATACCCGAGGCCTATCGCTTCGGCGAAATCGACGTGGACTTCGCCCGTTACGAGGCACGCCGCGCGGGAAAGCTGCTGGATCTGACGCCGCTGGAATTCAAGCTGCTGGCCGCTTTCATCCGCTCGCGGGGCCGGGTACTGCAACGCGACCAGTTGCTCGACGGCGTCTGGGGCCGGGGCACATTCGTCACCGACCGCGTGATCGACACGCACATTACCAACCTGCGCAAGAAACTGGAGCCGGAGCCGGCCCAGCCCCGTTACTTCATCAGCGTGCGCGGTGTGGGCTACCGGTTTGATGGATAACAGATCAGGTGTCGGGTTCCACTGTCTGGAACACCAATTGCCGATAGTGGGTTGCGGATCCGTTATGAGTTTGGGCTCCTATCCCAAAAGTGTAAGGGCGGAGGGTGGTTCAGAAGTGCCTTTCCTTCAATGAATTCGGCCCCTCGCCGAGGAAGGCGACCAGCGCGTTGTTGCCAGGGTCGGCTTGCTTGCCTAGCGGGGCGCAAAAAGCCAGTTGGTGAGTGGCGCTGCTGGCGGGAAGGCGGGGGCGCGAGCCCGAATGCGGGCGAGCCCGCGAAGCGGGCGAAAGAGTAAAGCCCATGGCGCAAGCCGTGGGTATCGGCACCAGCGCCCCAAGAGCCCGCGAAGCGGGCGAAAGAGTGAGGCTCACGCCGTTCGCTGTCCGTGGGAAGTGCGAAGGCGCAGCATCGATTGTGTTGTGCCGCAAAGGGAGCCCTTTCCACAACCGAAGAATCGCCGCTCCGGGCTTGCATCTTTCGCCCCGGCTGGCCGGGGCTGGGTGAGCGCCTGCAACTGGTTCCCACGGCTTGCGCCATGGGCTTTATTCTTTCGCCCGCTTCGCGGGCTGTCGCTACACTTTTGGGAGAGGAACCTGAGTTTGGAACTTGGAACTATGGGCTTTGATTACGGTTACAGCAGCGGCACGGAAACTTGCAGCAATCCGCGGTCCGCAATCCCCAATCCGCAATCCTGTCAGGGGCGGCAAATGAAAGCTTTGCAGATTCCTAACAATCCCCCCATTCTTCCTCGGCACAGCCTTGTTAGCCTGTTCGCGAATTGCAGAAAGGAGAAACCTATGAACAACCGGAACAACCGAGCAGGCGCGTTTTTGACGGCACTGCTGGTGGTAGCGCTGATTCCAGCGCTCCAGCGGGCCGCCCAAAAGGGCGATCAGGCCGAGGTGTTGTTGCAGGCCGCCACCAACAAGCAACTCATGGAAGGCAAGCTGGAAGAGGCCATCCAGCTCTACAAGAAAATTCTGACCGGCCGCCCCAGCAACCGCGCGGTGGCCGCGAAAGCGCTGCTGCAAATGGGCCAGTGCTACGAGAAACTGGGCGAGACGCAGGCTCAAGAGGCGCGCAAGGCTTACCAGCGCATCGCGCGCGACTTCGCCGATCAGGCCGAGATTGTGGCGCAGGCGCGGGTGAGGCTGGCGGCACTTGGCGGTCCCGGTGGCGCCGGGGGACTCGTCGCACGCCGGGTTCTCACAGACGCCTCCGGCGTCGGTGAGGTCTTGACCGCGGATGGCAAGTACATCAGCGATATAGACCGGGACACGGGTGACGTGGTCCAGTTCGAAGTTGCCAGCGGACAGACGAGGCGAATCACAAATAGGGGGCCCTGGACCCAGAGCGACAAGTTCCACGACTACCACGTGTTCTCACGCGATGGAAAACAAATCGCATACAACACCGCAGGCCGTACGGCTGCGAAGGACTGGGTCTTTCCAGTGCACATTAGAAATCTGGATGGTTCGGGTCTTCGCACACTTTACAGTGAGAAAGATTATGTCAAACCCCTGGACTGGTCGCCTGACGCAGGGTCCATCCTCGCAGTTCGCGATCGTAACAAGGCGATTGAACTAACACTGATCTCGACAGCGGACGGTTCGGAGCGCGTCCTGAGGAGTATTACTTCGGGCTGGTTCAGGGCCAGTTTCTCGCCCGATGGGCGATTTGTCGCGTTCAGTTTGGTGCGTGAGGGCAGCCCTCCCCATGGCGACGTCTTCCTGATGACCGCCGATGGCCGGAATGAGGTGGTTGTTGCCGGGCATCCCGCGGAGGATCAACTGCTGGGATGGACACCGGACGGGAGAAGCCTTGTCTTCCTCAGCGACCGCTCGGGAACGAGGGACATCTGGACCGTCCACATCAACGGGGGGAAGCAGCAAGGAGAACCAGAACTGCTGAAAAAGGACTTCGGCTATGATTCAGAGGTTCTTGGCTTTGCACCCGACGGTTCCCTTTATTACAAGACTTACACCCGTCTGGGTGGCCTCTACAACGGTGCGGTCGACCTTGAGACCGGTAAGGTACTCGTGCCACCCGCGCCGGTCACGACGCGGTATACCGGCCCACCGGACCAGCCAATATGGTCACCCGACGGTAGGAACTTGGCCTACCTTTCACGTCTGGGTCGAATCGGTCCCGGAAACAACATCCTCACGATCCGGTCCGCCGCAACCGGGGAAGAGCGCATTCTGTCGCCGCGTCTTCGTTACGTTAACCAGATTTCCTGGGCGCCGGACGGCCGTTCCATCATCGCGCTCGGGATTGCGGAGACGGAACATGGAATCTTCCGAATTGACACTGAAACAAGCGGGATCACTAAGTTGGCAGGTGGCAACCATTTTGCGCCCCATCTTTGCCCGGATGGGAAGACCCTGGTGTTCATTAAGGTGGGGCCAATCATCACGAAACGCAACCTCGACACCGGTGAGGAGTCGGAAGTTGTCAAAATAGCGCCTACGAGAACGGGCTACGACCTCTCGCCGGACGGCCGGGAAGTGGTGTTCCAGGTGGACGGCGCTGTAAAGACCGTGTCTCTCAACGGAGGGGAGCCGCGGGAGCTATTTCGAGGTTTGGCGAAGAGTACGGGTGGATGGTGGGAATACGACCTGAAGTGGACGATGGACGGCCGTTACATCATCGCCCGGGCACGCTCGGAAGATCCCAGTTTCCGTCTCCGCAATCCCGAGAGTGAAATCTGGCGGGTCCCGGCGCAGGGCGGGACGCCGCTGAAGCTGGACCTCTCCGTTCCCAAGATGGACTCCTTCGCGCTTCACCCGGACAACCGCCGCTTTGCGTTCGGCGTCAATGAGGAGTCCAAGAGCGAGCTCTGGGTGCTGGAGAACTTCCTGCCGGGGCTCAAGGCCGCTGGAAAGCAGTGACAAGTGACGAGTGACAAGTGACAAGTGACGAGTGACGAGGGACGAGGGACGAGCCTTGGCTCGTCCCTTGCCACTCGCGCTGCCGGTAACGCTTTCCTGGTGTTCTCGGTGATACCTGCTCGTAAAATCTCGGCTTTTTTCGAAGAATTTCTGGAACGCAGCCCCGGAAGGGGCGGAAGAATAAAGCCCACGGCGCAAGCCGTGGGAAAAACGGAGCAAAACACATCCCAGCCCCGGCAGGGGCGTAAGAGGTCGGCAGCCAGTAAGCTCTTTCGCCCCTGCCGGGGCTGGGGCCGCTCCTGCTCACAGTCCCATAGCTTACGCTATGGGCTATAATCTGCCGGTCGCCGCGGCGACCTGGCGATCCGCGTGAATCCGCGTAATCCGCAGATTCATCTTTGGTTGCGGCGATAGCTGCGTCGGGGCTTTGTCGTGACATCCACCCGTGACGATTGGTGACATTGTTTTACATTCGGAGGCCCCCTCTCCCGCCCTGTCCGTGGTAGGCTAAGCCGCAGTTGGCTGCCTTACGCCACATCCTCTACCGCCGGGCGATTCTGGTCTACGTGCTCGCGATCGTGGCGCCCACGCTGGTTCTGTTGTATCTGGGGCTGAAATCGCTCCAGCGACAGCACGACGCCATTGACGCGCTGCTGGTTTCCAACCTGCGCCTTTCCGGCGAGAAGCTGGCCGGGGAACTCCAACAGCAGACCGGGCAACTCGCCGGAAGATGCCTCCGGGAAGCAGCGGCGTTGGAGCTCGATCTTGAGCATCCGCGGCAGGTTCGCGCTCAGCTTGATGGTGTTCGAGAACGGCACCCGATTGCCGGCTGCTTCTTCCTCCTTGAAGGCGGCGCGGTGCGTTACCCCTTGCTCCGCACTCCGGTACGGCGGCAGTTCGAAGCCTATCTCGCCTCTGAAACGCCGGCCAACAGGCAGAAGTACGCGGCGCTGTTTCGCGACGGCGAAAACCTGGAGCTGCGTGTGGGCGCGCCCGAGCAGGCCGTGGCTGCTTATCGCCGCGGCTATGAGCTTGCGATATCGGCGCCGCTGAAGGCCTTGGCGCTCAGCCGGGTGGCGCGCTGTCTGAAGAAACTGAACCAGGCGAAGGCAGCCGAGCAGGCTTATCGGACGCTGCTGGAACGGTACGCCGATGAGTGTGATTTGGCGGGCAGGCCGTATGCGCTGACCGCGGGTCTCGAGCTGGTTCCAACACCCGCCCGGCGCGCTCAGCTTTACAGGGACCTGGTGCGGGGCCGGTGGGAGTTGAGCGCCGAGCAGGTGGATTACTACGCCAGCATCCTGCGAGATGCCGCGCCAGCAGGGGACGCGACCGCTCCCTTACCGCGGCCCGGACAGGGGCGCGACCCGGAAGCGGATTACCTGGCCTGCTTTCAATTCGCGCGTGCCCTGGAGAACGCGTTCCGGCATCAGGGCCCGCTGCGTCCCGGCCAGGTCCAGGCCTATGCTTTTACGGAAGGTGACGCGGGCTACCAGCTTTACTACACCTTGCTCCCATCTCGCCAAGGCGCCGGCAGCAAGCGCGACACGCTGCTCGGCTTTTCGGTCCGCCTGAAGTGGTGGAAAGAGCAGCTTCTGCCAGAGTGTAGAACACGCTCGGGAATAAAAGACGAGGTGCGCCCGGTGTGGAAGGGATGGGAGGCGGCGGCTGCGCGCCAGCCGGTGCTCGAAGCACGAGTGGGGTTGCAGGGCGTCTTGCCTTTCCTGGAGTTGGCTGTGCGCCCCGCCTCGGGGACGGTGTGGGCCGGCCGCGCCCGCCGCGATCTGCTGATCTACAGCGGGGCCACGCTGCTCATTTTGGGTTTGCTGGTTATGGGCGTGCTGCTGCTGACCCGCGACGTGTCGCGCGAGATGCGGTTGAACCAGCTTCGCGCGGATTTCGTCAGCAGGGTCTCGCACGAGCTGAAGACACCGCTCACCCTCATCCGGCTGTACGGCGAGACCCTGCTGGAGGGCGGCAGCTTCCCGGAGGAGGAGCGGCGCGGCTTCTACCAGATCATCACCCGCGAGTCCGAACGGCTCACGCACCTGATCGACAAGGTGCTGACCTTTGCGCGAATCGAGCGCGGCCAGAAGCAGTACCAGTTGCGCGAGGGGGACCTGGGCGCGGCTGTGGCCTGCACCGTCGAGGTCTACGCCCAGTACTTGCAGCGCCGCGGGTTCACCCTGAGCGCCAACTCGGCGGCCGGCCTGCCCCCGGTGCGCTTCGATCCCGATGGCGTCAGCCAGGCCCTGCTGAATCTGCTCGACAACGCGGTGAAATACTCCGGCGAATCCAGGCTCGTTGGCGTTCACCTGCGCGCCGAGAACAGCAAGGTGATTCTGGAAGTGGAAGACCACGGGGCAGGCATCGCGCCCAGCGAGCAGGAAAAGATTTTCCAGCAGTTCTATCGAGTGCCGGCCGACGAAACCAGGGGCGGCTACGGCCTGGGGCTGTTCCTGGTCCGGCACGTTATGGAAGCGCACGGGGGAAGCGTCGAGGTGGATAGCGAATGCGGCCGGGGGAGCCGGTTCCGTCTGGTCTTTCCGGCAGCCGCGTAGCGGCCGCGCTGGGGTCGCCACGCCGGGCATCGGCACGGCGCTGGCGACTGCCTCCGGCTCGCCACCTCAATCGGGAGGGGGCCTCATGATGGCGGCTCCTGCGGCTTACAAAATTCTGGTGGTCGAGGACGAGCAGGACCTGCTGCGCGGTCTGGAGATCAACCTCACCCGGGAGGGCTACCGGGTCTTGAAGGCGGCCAGTGGCGACGCCGGCCTCCGCTTGGCCATCAAGGAGAATCCTCACCTGGTCGTTCTGGATGTGATGCTGCCGGGCATGAACGGCCTCGATGTCTGCCGGGAGTTGCGGCAAAAGGGATTCAGCGCGCCAATCATCATGCTCACGGCCAAGTCCGAAGAGATCGACCGGGTGGTGGGGCTGGAAATCGGCGCCGACGACTACGTCACGAAGCCCTTCAGCGTGCGCGAGCTGCTGGCGCGCATTCGGGTGCAGTTGCGCCGCCAGCCGCCGCGCGCCCCGGAAGGCCTGGCCCACTACCGCTTCGCTGAGGTGGAGATTGATTTCCAGAAGTGCTGCGCCACCCGCAAGGGGAAACCGCTGGAGTTGACGGCCAAGGAGCTCGACCTGCTCCGCCTGCTGATCCGGAGCCGCGGCGAGGTGGTCACCCGCGACCGCATGCTCAACGAGGTGTGGGGCTACGAAGCCTGTCCCACCACCCGCACCGTGGACAACCATATTCTGAGACTGCGGCAAAAGCTCGAAAACGATCCGGCCCGCCCCGAGCACATTCTTTCGATTTACGGCGAGGGCTATAAATTCGTGGATTAGCTGCGACAATTGTTGACAAAGAATTACTTCCATTTGACAACCGGACGATTTCGTTGCGGAAGAATGTAGGGCCTTGGAGGAAGTTATGCGACACACAATCAAAACCGCGGCGATAACCGTGATGCTCTGCCTGGGTCTGATGTGCCTTGCCGGAGTTGCCCAAACTCCCTCATACAGATTCCAGCAGGCGGTTGATTTGCTGGAAAGCAAGGGCGACGTGCCTGGCGCCCTGAAGCTGTTTGAAGAGCTGGCCAAGAGCCCCGACCGCAGCGTTGCTGCCCGCTCCCTGCTCTACGTAGGCTCGTGCCACGAGAAGCTGGGCAAGGACGGCGCTCAGAAGGCCTACGAGCGCATCGCGCGCGAATTCGCCGACCAGGCAGAAGCCGCCACCGAAGCCCGCACCCGGCTGGCTGCGCTGGGGCGTGCGCCCAGCGCTGCGGAACGCACCGCCATGACCACCCGCCGCGTCTGGGCGGGCCGGAATATAGACGTGATGGGTGCTGCTTCCGCCGACGGCCGCTACCTGACCTTTGTCGACTGGGACACCGGGAACCTGGCCGTCCGCGACCTTGCCACCGGGCAGAACCGAGCCCTTACCGGCAAGCGGGCGTATGCCGACTCGCCCGAATTCGCCCTCGATTCTCACGTCTCGCCGGACGGCAAACTGGTCGCTTACACCTGGTACAACAAGGATTACTTCTACGAGCTGCGACTCATCGGCTTCGATGGCTCCGATTCTCGCGTTCTCTACCGCGGCGACAAGCTGGAGTACCTGTACCCAGCCGGGTGGTTCCCCGACGGCAAACGCCTGCTGGCCGTGCTTCGCGACAACAACAAGAACCATCAGATTGTCACTCTGTCCCCGGCCGACGGTTCGGTGCGCGTGCTGAAGGCCCTGGACTGGCGGGCGCCGTGGAGGATCGGTATCTCGCCGGACGGGCGCTACCTGGTGTACGACCGCGCAGTCCGGGAAGACTCGCCTCAGCGCGACGTCTTCCTGCTCTCGGTAGCCGACGGGCGCGAAACACTCCTGGTTGAGCACCCGGCCGACGATGCGGCGCTGGGCTGGGCGCCCGAAGGCAACGCGGTGTTCTTTGCCAGCGACCGCGCAGGCACTTGGGATGCCTGGATGGTCCGCGTTTCCGCCGGAAAAGCCGAGGGAGCGCCCGAGCTGGTCAAAAAGGACCTCGGGCAGGCGGTCCCGATGGGTTTCACCCGCGCAGGTTCCTTTTATTACGGACTGATAATCGGGATGAACGAGGTGTATACCGCCGCCATGGACCCGGCGACCGGCAAACTGCTCGGCACGCCGGTGGCGGTCGGCCAGCAGGTGGGCACCAACGAAGCGGTTGATTGGTCGCCCGACGGCCAGCACCTGGCCTACATCTCGGATCGCCTCGCACTGGGTGTGCGAGGCATCTCGATTCGCTCCCTGGCAACCGGAGCCGTCCGCCAACTGTCTCCCCCGCTCAGGTACATAAGGGCGTTGCGGTGGTCTCCGGATGGGCGCTGGTTCGTCGTCCGTGCCTCCGACAAGCAAGGCTGGGGAGTCTTTCTGGTGGACAGCCAGACGGGCCAGGTCACGACGGTGGTGCACACAAAGCCGTTGGTTTGCGCTGTCTGGTCTCCCGACGGGAAAGCCATCTTTTACTTGACCGGCCCGCGGATCGCCGTGCGAGATGTCTCCAGCGGGCAAGAGAGGGAATTGTTCCGGTCCGCGGTGGCGCCCTCTTCCGGCGGTACCCTGGTTCTCTCGCCTGACGGCCGGTTGCTGGCGTTTGCTACCAGGGATCCGGACACAAAGGCGCACGTCTTGAACGTGATGCCGGCCGCTGGCGGCGAGCCCCGCGAACTCTTCCTCTTCCACGACAAGGATTCCCATCAGACGCCAACCGCACTGGACTGGACGCCCGACGGGCGCCAGGTTCTCTTCCTCCGCCGGGCGGGACAGAAGAACGAGGTGTGGCGAATCCCGGCCGAAGGCGGAGAACCGCAGAAGACGGAATTGGCCATGGAAGGGCTGCGCAGCCTGCGGTTCCATCCCGACGGGAAGCGCATCGCCTTCTCCGCCGGACGGCAGCAATACGAGGTCTGGGTGATGGAGAACTTCCTGCCCCCGCTCCAAGCGGCGGCGAAATAGATGGCCGGGGCGGGCAGTCGCCGCGGCGACCCCGCCCCTCCCTCACTGCCGCAGGGGCAACCCTTGTGGTCGCCCTTCTCTCTCACGAGGAATCCTCTCCTTGCCGCCTGTCTTTGTGTTAAGTTTCCGGTGCTTGAGGAGGCAACCATGGCAGAGGAGACGTCCCGCAGGAGCTTTCTGAAAACGGCCGCCGCGGTGACCACGGCGGCGTCGGCCGGGCGCGTGCTGGGCGCCAACGACCGCATCCGCATCGGCGTCATCGGCGCCGGCGGCCGCGGCCGCTACCTGATGAATCAATTGAAGAACATCGGCGGCGTCGAGTTTGCCGCCGTCTGCGACGTTTACGACGTGCGCCGCGAGCAGGCGGCCAAGCAGGCCGGCGCGCCGGTCGAAACCTACCTGGAACACCAGCGCCTGCTCGACCGCAAGGACATCGACGCGGTCATCGTCGCCACCCCCGACCACTGGCACTGGCAGATCACCGTCGAGGCCTGCAATGCCGGCAAGGACGTGTACGTCGAGAAGCCCATGGTCCACTACCCCGAGCACGGGCAGGCCATTGTGAAGGCGGTGCGGCAGAACAAGCGTGTGCTGCAGGCCGGCACCCAGGGGCGCGGCCTGCCGCAGTTTGTCTACATCAAGGAGAAGTACGTCGATTCAGGGGTGATGGGCAAAATCGGGCTGGCGCGCGCCTGGTACACCTCCAACCAGGGATACATCCGCACCGCTCCCGCGGGATTCGAGAAGAAGCCCGCCGGGCTCGATTGGGACCGCTGGTGCGGCCCCGGGCCCAAAGTGCCGTGGAACCCGGACATCTACTTCAGCCCCTACAAATGGCTGCATTACGACGGCGGCATGATTATGGGCATCGGCATCCACGTGGTGGATTCCGCCCATCACCTGCTGAAGCTGAAGAACCCTTCCGCGGCCGTGGCCGGCGGCGGCATCTACCATTACAAGGATGGGCGCGACACTCCCGACACGGTTTCATTCATTCTCGATTACCCGCAGGATGTCACTGTCAGCTTCGAGGCCGAAGTGCTGAGCGCGCCCGGCGTCCGCACCACCGCCGGGGTGATGCTGCGTGGCCGCGGCGGCACCGTCATGGCCGAGCGCTATGTGAAGGACTTCGGCTATGAGTACGTTCCGAACGCGGAAACCAGCAAGCTGCCGGCGGAGAAGGGACCGGGGACGCAGGCCGGCGCCGAGAATATCCTGAAGGACTGGCTGGAGTGCATGCGGACCCGCCGCAAGACCATCTGCAACGAGGAAGAGGCCTACTACTCGACGCTGGCCTGTTTCATGGCCAACCGCGCCTTCCAGACGCGCTCCCGCGTGGTGTGGGACGCCAAGTGGGAGTTATGACCAGGATTTCGGATTGCGGGCTGCGGATTTCAGGCCTGCAACGACGTCGCGGTTCTCGGGGTCAATCGCGTTGCCGACTGATAAGTAGTCGCGGAGGTCGTTCAGTCTCGCCTCACGAAGGAGGGGCTCGGTCCTGGCGCCCGCGCCGCAGTTCGTGCGCGGTGCGGAGCCACCTTTGCCGGCACGAAATGGATCTCGATCCGCGTGTCGAGCGCCTGGGCGATGCGCTTCAACAGAAAGAGGGAGTGCCCCTCGTAGTCGGCGTCCTCCAACCGGCATATGGCCGAAGCCGAGGTCCCGATGCGTTCCGCAAGCTCCCGCTGTGACAGGCCCGCCTTGGTCCGCAGGTCGAAGATCCTTCGCGCAATCTCCGCGTTGAGCGCTTCCTGCTCGTACGCCACAATTCGTCGGGAGTCATTTCCGACGTAACGATCATAGAGGAACTGGACAGCGGGGGATTCGAATTTCCGCTTCTTGCTTTGGCGGGCGCTACTCCGGCTTGCACGTGTACCGCTCGAAATCCGCCGCGACCTGTTCTTTACGTTTAATGGCACGGTCTATCTCCTTTTTCGGAACCTCGTGTTCCTTGGTGATGCCATGCGAGAGCACCACGACCGCTCTTCCCGCGAAGAAATAGAGGAGGCGGTAGTGGACTCCCTGGCAGCTCGCCCGGAGCTCATAGATTCCATCCCTCAGGTAGTCGGCTTCCGGCCTGCGGAGTTCGTTCCCGAGTTCCGCGAGCCGGCTGATTCTCTCTGTGCACTTGAGCTGCGCCCTGCTTGGCAGCGCGTCGAGCCACCGGACGAGCGGAAGCGAGCCGTCTTCGTCTCTGTAAAAGTAAACCTCTGTGCGGGCCAGAGTTCCACGCTTCCATGTTCTCATTTTTGATATCGCCGGTCAATGTTGCTTATCCGCGTTTATCCGTCCCGCCCTGCGGGATCCGTGGTGAATGGTCCGAGCCAGGGGGCGCAAGGTAGACCTGCCGCAGGGCCGCCGGAAACTCAATGCCCTCCCGGCGGAAGCACTCACAGATGCGGTAGCGCAGCTCGTTTTCGACCGCGTACCGGGCCGTGAAATCGCGCACGCGGCAGTTCAGCGCGAAGTTCAACCCGGCGTCGCCGAAACCGACGAAGGCCACCGTGGGCGGGGAATCGGGCAGCAGGCCGGGCAGTTCGGACGCCGCCTGGCGCGCCACTTCCTCCAGCACGGCGCAGACTCGCCGCGGATCGGAGCCATAGCCGGCCCCCACCTGCACAGCGACATTGATCGAGGGATCGGGCAGGGAGTAGTTGGTGACCGAAGCGCGCGCCAGCTTCGAGTTGGGCACCACCACGAGGTTGTTCGCCAGCGCCTGCAGCCAGGTGGATCGCCAGCCGATTCGCTGGACGCGGCCTTCCTCGCCGCTGTCCAGCTTCACGTAATCGCCGACCCGGACCGGCTGGTCGAGCATGATGTAGAAACCGGCGAAGGTGTTGCTGAGGGTATCCTGGAGCGCCAGGGCAACCGCCACGCTGCCGATGCCCAGCGCCGTCCATAGCTTGGTGATCGAGTAACCGAGTCCCTGGAGCGCCAGCGCGATACCGAGGACGGCAAACAAGAGTCGCCCGGCCATCTGCACCGGCGGGATGAGGGTGGCGGCGTTGGGGTTGGTTTCTCCCCAATAGCTGAGCAGCAGTGCGAAGGCGCGCCAGACGGCCCACAAAGCGAATAGCAGGGCGAGCACGCTGAGCGCTTTTTCCGCTCGGGCATCCCACCGCTGAGGCAGGGCAACGATTTCCAGGGTCAGGTAAGCGCAGGCCAGCAGGCCCGCGGGAAGGTACAGGCGCGCCAGCAGCCGGACCGTCCGCGGATCGGAGGAAGAGGCCGCCGCCGCTTTCAGCACTCGCCGCCGGATCAACAGCAGCGCCAGGACCACCAGCAGCCACAATACCGGCAGGCTCAGCAGTTGCTCAACTGAAACGACCACTCCCCTCACCCTTCACCCCCGCACCATGATATCCCCAAAGCCGCGCCGCAACAGCCAGCGGAGTTTCAACACAAAGACTCGAAGGCACGAAGCCACAAAGAAAAAAACATGAATGGGCCGCGTCGCGCAGGCCGTATCCCGGCCGTCTTTGTTTTCGTGTCTTCGTGCCTTTGTGCTGAGAAAAACACAAGCGCGACTTGACTGCGACTTTGGTGTTAGAAAGGATCGATGCGCCGAGGGGCGATACAAGGGGTTGGTGTCTTTTTCTGGCTCGCGCTGGCCGCCTTCGGTCAGACCGTCGCGGTCACAGGAATCGTGCGCTCCCCCGGTGCGATGCCGGCGCCCGGGGCAACGGTTCTGATTGAGGGCGAGGCGGCCAGGAAAACCGTCTTTTCGGATGAGGACGGGCGCTTTCAGGTGGCACTGCCGCCCGGCAAGTACAGTGTAAAGGTAAGCCTTCTCGGGTTTCAGCCGCAGGACCGGGTGGCCGAATTCCAGGCGGAGCAGAAGGAGGCCGACCTGGAATTCACGCTGGCGCTGGCGCCGCCGCCTGGGGTGCCCGCGGAACTGGTGGAAGCAGCGCGGTCGGGCGCCTTCGCGGTGCTGAACGCGGAAGCCGCGGCGCAAATGGCCGCGGAGGCCAACGCCGCCGCCGGCTCGGCGACGCCCGCTCCTCATCCCGACGTTTCGGCGGAGTCCACGGGAGACGCATTCGTGGTCTCCGGCACCATCGCGCGCAACCTGGTGGCCGCGCCGGAACCGGGCGCGGACCGCGAGGTGGCCGGCATTCGCATCCCGCCGCCGGTCTCCAAGAAGGAGGCCGCGGCCGCCGCCGCCGAAAAGAGCGGCACCGCGCCGCCCCGCAAGGCCGCCAAGAAAACGGCGGCGCAGATCGCGGAAGAGCAGCGCAAGGCCTATCGCGACAAGCTGGCGAAGGCCATCGCCGAGCGGGGGCGTGAGGCCAAGGGCGGCTTCGGGGCCATGGTTCCGACCGCGGCCCGCACCGGCTCTCCCGGCAATGGCGTTCCGCCTCCGCCGGGCGGCTCCGCTGACCTGTCCGGGTTCTGGGGCGGACCCGGCTTCAAGTTGAACCGCGTCCGAGGCAGCTTCCGGATGCGCTACTTCAACTCCATCTTCGACGCCCGCCCCTTCTCCTTCTCCGGGCTGGAGCAGCCCAAGCTCGATTACTCCCGCAAGAATTACAGCGTCAGCGCCGGCGGGCCAATGCAGATTCCGAAGCTTTTCAAAGCTGAGCGCATGACCTGGATGGTGAACTATGAGGTGGAGCGCGGCTTCCAGTCGCAGGACACCACCACCACCGTCCCGCTTCCGGCCATGCGCGCGGGCGACTTCTCGGGTATCACCAATGTCGTCTATGACCCCTTGGCGGGGCAGCCGTTCGCCGACAAACGGATTCCGGCGGCGCGCTTCAACCCGGCCGCCTCGGGGCTGCTGCGCTTCTTCCCCGAGCCGAACCTGCCGGGCAACACGCTGAACTATCACCTGCAGCAGGTGCTGCCGGCGGGCCACGACCAGCTCAGCGCGCGGTGGGGCCGCAGGCTGTCGCAGCGCAGCCGCAGCAACGTGTTCGCCGTGTACACCATGAACAAGTCGGCCTCCGACCGCGGGCAGATCTATCCCGGGCTGCTGACCCGCAACCACTCGCTGGGGCAGAACGCCAGCGCCGGCCTCACCTGGATGATCAACAAGCGCACCACCAGCGATTTCCGGGTGAACTTCAACCGCATGCGGTACGACATGATCAACGGGTTCGCCTACGTGGAAGACGTCGCCGGACCGCTGGGGATCCAGGGCGTGTCGCGCGATCCGCGGGACTGGGGCGCGCCCGGCATCGGGTTCTCGAACTTCGGCCGCCTCTCCGACACCAACCCGCTGCTGCGCCGCAACAACATGTGGCGCGTCAACGAGGATTTCGTGCAGACCCGGCGCCGGCACACCATGCGTTTCGGCGCCACGCTGGTGTGGGCCATGAACTCGCTGTTCAACGCCCCCAACGCCCGCGGCTCGTTCAGCTTCACCGGCCAGGCCACCAGCGGGTACACGCCGAAGGGCGCCACCATCCTGGGCACGGGCTTCGACTTCGCCGATTTCCTGCTGGGGCTGCCGCAGTCCACCTCCCTGCGCTACGGCCAGAACAGCAACTACTTCAAGACGCATTTCATGAATTTCTACGCCCAGGACGACCTGCGGCTGACGCCGCGTCTGAGCCTCACGCTGGGCCTGCGCTACGAGCTGCTGCCGCCGCCCATCGAGCTGCGCGACCACATCGTCAACCTGGACGTGGCGCAGTGGTTCACGGCCGTGGCGCCGGTGCTGCCGGGCGAGACGGGCCCGTTCTCCGGCCGGTTCCCGCGGGCCCTGATCCAGACCGATGCCAACAACCTGGCGCCGCGCGTGGGTTTCGCCTGGCGGCCCGGTAAGCAGCGCCGGCTCATCCTGCGCGGCGGCTACGGCCTGTTCTACGACAACACGGTGTGGGAGCGGGTGACGCCGCAACTGGCCACCCAGCCGCCCTTCGCTCTCACCACCTCCCGGCTGACTTCGCCGGCGCGCCTGCTGACGCTCCAGGAACCGTTCCCGCCCGAGCCGCCCAAGACCGTAAAGAACACCTTCGCCGCCGACCGCAATTTCGTCATGCCCTACGTCCAGACCTGGAACTTCGCCATCCAGCAGGACCTGAAGCACGGGCTGCTGGCCGAGCTCGGCTACCTGGGAACAAAGGGCAACAAGCTGTACCTGATCCGGTCGCCCAACCGCGCCCCGGCCGGCTCGCAA
>Ga0315294_10003237_pt1 | contig 17714 bp, 13 predicted proteins | sample YL17G13_40_MG_FD_203626 | JGI IMG/M metagenome (GOLD analysis project Ga0315294, IMG submission 203626) | Sediment microbial communities from Yellowstone Lake, YNP, Wyoming, USA - YL17G13_40 | ecosystem: Environmental > Aquatic > Freshwater > Lake > Sediment | place: USA: Wyoming | collected... | reverse complement strand
TGTAAGGGCATGTCAAACCATAACCTATGAAAGAGAAGTGGCTCATGGCCTGCGGAGCCTGGGAGGAGATCAAGCCCAGGATCACCACCGCTCTCGAGTCGGGCTTCGATTGCGTCGTCGTGGACATAGAGAGCATCGACCGGGTGCGAGAGCTGGGGGGAATAAGGGTCGCATGCTTTGGCACAGAGCGCGGGTCCGAGGACATTCTGATCATCGGCAGGAATGGCGAAGGCGACGGATCTGTCTCGCTGCCCAAGGATGTGAGCCAATCCCTGGATATAGCCCTGGCCAAGACCGTCCCGGGCGCGAAGGCCGGTTATGTGGTCATAGCCAACAAGAAGTATGAGCAGTTCGCCGTGGAGCTGGGCAAGCATGTGGACTCTCTCCTGGTCATCGGCACCGACTGGAAGGTCATTCCCCTGGAGAACATGATCGCAGGGCTGCAGGGCGTGCAGGTCAAGATCATCAGCGGCGTTAAGACCGCAGAGGAGGCAGAGCTGGCCCTGACCACCCTGGAGCACGGCGCCGATGGAGTGCTGCTGGACACCTCCGATCCTTCGGAGATCAAGAGGGTCATGCGAGTGGTCGAGGAGTCGGAAAAAGGCCGCCTTGAGCTTATTTCCGGCAAGGTCACTGCCGTCAAGCCCGTGGGCATGGGAGATCGGGTCTGCGTGGACACTGCCAGCATGATGCAGCCGGGAGAAGGCATGCTCATCGGCTCTCAGGCCAAGGGCTTCTTCCTGGTGCACAGCGAGTCCGAGGACAGCCCTTATGTCGCAGCTCGACCCTTCCGGGTCAATGCCGGAGCAGTACACGCCTACATCAAAGTGGGTGAGAAGACCCGATATCTTTCGGAGCTGAAGTCCGGCGATGAGGTCACCATAGTTCGCAAGGATGGCGAAGCCAGGGGCGCCATCGTGGGCCGGGCCAAGATCGAGAAGAGGCCCATGATCCTCATCGAGGCCGAGGCAAGAGGAGAGAGAATAAGCACCTTGCTGCAGAATGCAGAGACCATAAAGCTGGTCAGCCCGGACGGCACGCCCAAATCAGTCGCCGACCTGAAAGCCGGGGATGAGGTTCTGGTGCATCTGGAGGAGAGCGCCCGGCACTTCGGCATGAAGATAGAGGAGAGCATAGTGGAGAAATAGATATGATCCTCAAGCCGCGCATCGTAGCCGTTCTGGGAAAGGAGGTTGCCAGAGACGTCTTGTCCCTGGCGGACGCGGATATGGTTGAGGTTCGGCTGGACCTGGTTGAAGGCGATTGCCTGGAGGTCATGAAAGCAGTCCGGAAGGCCACGAATCTGCCCATCATCGCCACCAACCGCCTGAAATCTGATGGCGGTCAGTTTGAGGGCAGCGAGGAGGACAGGATCGAGCTTCTCGCAAAGGCTGCCTTTTTTGCCGATTATGTGGACATTGAGCTCTCAGCCGAGCAAAGAACCGAATTGATGGGAAGTGTGAACAGGCCGGCAATAGTCTCCTATCACAACTTCGCCTGCACGCCCGGACAAGAAGAGCTGCATTCGATCCTGGAAGAGATGAAAGGCAGCGGAGCAGCCATTGCCAAGATAGCCGTAACGTCCACCTGTTTAAGGGACACTCTGGAGATCCTCGGGCTTCTTCTGGAGGCGGAGATGCCGCTGTGTGTGATCGCCATGGGTGAGATGGGCAGACACCTTCGGGCCGTTGCTCCACTCTACGGCTCCGTCCTGACCTATGGTTACGTATCCCGGGCCGCAGCTCCGGGGCAGATGAGTATATCGGAGCTGAGGCAGGCGCAAAGGCTGCTTGACCCGGCGTCGGCAACGTGCTGGTCCGATCCTGCGAAGAGGATGCCTGCATCGATCGCTCTCAATTCATGAGCTTTTACCGATCATAGCACTGCTTAGATCCGCCCGGTCATTATCATTATTTTACACAAGATTTAATTACCCTAATGGCTCATTCGAAGCCATGGAAGTAGTTGTGGATGTCGGCGGCAGGCCCGGCTTTGATTGCGGGAACTTCTGCAGCTTCTGTTACTTCAAGGGCGTGCAGAGGGTAGAGCCCTCTGGCTGCAGGCGATGTGAACCCCATAAGAAGGGATGCGACTATTGCTCCAGGGAGGTGCTGGAGATTGAACCCGGTTTCAAACCCCTGGATCAGATGGTCTTCGAGGTGTCCCAGAAGACCTTCCATTCTAGCCCGGATACTATTATTATTAAAGGAAATGGCGATGTAAGCTGTTATCCGGATCTCCTTAAACTGGTGAAGACCGTCAGCGATGGCAAGGTGCCCGTCTACCTGGATTACACCAGCGGAAAGGGTTTCACCAGAGGGAACGAAGCCGAAGCCCTGGTCGATGCCGGAGTCCGGAGGATCAGCTTCTCCATCTTCTCCACCGATACCGAGCTTCGCCGCAAATATGTGAACGATAAGCATCCAGAGGCAGTACTGGCCAATCTCCGGACCTTTTGCGAAAGCTGCGATGTTTATGCCATGGCCGTTCTCGTACCGGGGGTGAACGACGGCCCTGCGCTGGAGAAGACCGCCCGGGATTTGGTGGAGATGGGAGCCAAGGGCCTTATGCTGATGGCCTTCGCAAATAATCGAGAGCAAGGACTCATATTTGGCAATGCGCCCATAATGCCGGCGACAACTCCCCATACCGTGGAGGATCTCAGGAGAATGACGAATGAGATTTCGGAGAAGTACGAAATGAGGGTCATCGGCACTCCTCTCTGGGACCCCCACACCAAGGCACCCTTTGCCCTGGCATATCACAAGCAAGAGCTGAAGAGGCTTCCGGCAATTGAAAGGAGCGCCACCATCATCACCAGCAGAGTGGCATACCCCATGCTGTCATCCATATTCCGGGAGCTGGGGGACGAAGTCAACGTTGTGGCTGTGAAGAAAGAGATAGGCAGCCTGATCACTCTGGAAGACTTTGCGGATCTTGACCTCAAGGATGTGAAGGAAAGGGTGATTATTCCCGGCATGGTTCTGGCTCACGATAAAGAGATTCGCAGGGCGTTGCGGCGTGACGGCAAGAGCAGGCTGGTCTTCAGGGGCCCGGACAATCTCACTGTGGAATCGGAACGAAGCATTTACCTGACTCCACGACAGGTTCTTGATAGGGAGCTTGAAGCCTTCACTGGTCTCATTGAGGAGATCAATGACCTGGGGATCCAGACCTCTGAACTCGCCATGGGTCCAAAACGCAGTTGAGAAAGGCTTTTTTTGCTCACCATCTCCAACCAGCCAACTGCCTTGTCGATAGAGAGCTGGTCGAGACCAAAACCCTTATATTCGATGATTGTCGTAACTCGTTTCGTCTAAAATCGAAATAGATTAAAATCTGGAGGATATCCAGGCAGACTTAAGATTTGGATTCTGGGATCTCCCCCAGGGACCGGAGCCCGGACCGCAGATGCCCAAGAAGAAAAGACCTCAGATCGTTTGAAGCAATTGGGACTGGATACCTTCGCGGTCCAGTCCCAAGACGAGTCTATTCTAGTATAACTCCGATAACGGGTCGCGTACGTGAGCTACTGAAAACCGCTAACATGCGGTGAAATTATATTTCTTGCCAAAATGAATCCCATGCATCCGATTTTCGAGATGATTTTCAGTAACCTTCACCCACGACCCGATAACGGCACTCCGGCGATTGATGCCGCCAAACTGCGAAGAGATCTTGCGATATTTTTGGATTTTCCTCACTTGCGAGCGCTGGCAAGGACGAAGCGATTTCAGGCGACGGCGAGGGAATATTTAAGTATTAGTTGTCAGGTAAGTTGGTGACAAATGATGGTCGTATCGCCCCGATACAGAGATAAATATAACGAGGAGGAAATGAGATGGCGTTCTACACGTTGGGCCTCACTTTTAATCTTGTGATACTCCTGACAGTTATTGTACTTGCTGTTTGGATATATGGTATATATTTCAACTTTAAGAAATGGGGCCTCGGATCCACCGGCTACCATGACCAGCTGCGTAACAGCTTCTGGCTCTTCCTTGCCACCTGGATTCATGAGGCATTCAAAGACGGCGTATGGGTATTTCTGAGAACAGTCGTGCTCGATATCTTTCTTCTCCGAAGGACGCTGGCCAGAAGCCCGGTTCGATGGATCATGCATATTACTATGTTCTACGGGTTCCTGACCCTCGCGACCCTGTCGGGGCTGGGGCTCATGATCGATATCGTTGAGCACTTCAACTTGCTCGGGCTGGCTGAGCCGGCTGAGATTGCCAAAGAAGCTCTGTCGCTGCCCTTCGATATCTTCGGGTATCTGCTCCTCATCGGCGCAACCATTGCTGTGTCCAGGAGGATCCTGCTCAAGTTCGTGAGGGACAACACCAGCGCCTACGACGCCTTCCTGATCGGCGCTGTATTTCTGATCACTATCACCGGATTCTATGCCGAGTGGCTGCGCGGGAATGCTTTCCTGGTGGGAAATGCCTTTGAATATCCTCTCTATGCGCCTCACTTCGCCCTGATCCACACGGTGCTGGCCCTGGGTCTGTTTGCCTTGGTTCTGCCTTGGACTAAGTACATCCATGTGATAGCGACGCCCATGACCCTTCTGGCCAACAGAGGAGGAGAGTAAAATGGCTGACGATAAAGGTTCCAAGCCCCTGATGACAGGCTACATGATATCCACCCAGATGCTGGAGATCGATGGCTGTAGCAGATGCCAGGAGTGCATGAAGTGGTGTCCGACCTTCGACGTTAGGCAGGACAGACCTGGCATAACCCCCATGTACAAGAACGCGAAGTGGAGAGAACTCATAGCTAGGAGTCATAGCCTACGGGCGAAGATCTTCGGCCCCAAGCCCCTCAATGAGGACGAGATGAAGACCTTCACCGAGGACGTGTACAGTTGCACAACATGCGGCGTATGTGGAACTGTATGTGAATCAGGGATTAAAACCGTGGAACTCTGGGAGGCCATGAGGCCCAACCTGGTGGATCGCGGCAATGGCCCCTACGGGAAGCAGTCCTTCTTCCCCAAGCTGGTCAAGACAGACAAAAACCCGTACCAGGCCAAGCAAGAGGACCGCCTTTGCTGGTTGCCCAAGGACGCCAAGGTGCTTGAGTCCGGTAAGATAGCCTATTTTGCAGGCTGTACCGCAGCTTACAGGCAGCAGGCCCTAGCTGTGGCCACCGTCAGGGTGCTAAACGCCCTGGGAGTGGACTTCTGCATGCTGGGCAAGGATGAATGGTGCTGTGCATCCGCGATGGTAAGAACCGGTCAGAGGCCAGTTATGGAAGAGTGCGCTGTGCACAACGTCGATGCTCTGAAGGACAGAGGAGTTGAGACGGTTCTCTTCGCCTGCGCAGGATGCCAAAGGAACTCCACTGTAGACTGGCCCCTGTGGTACGAGGGTTACATACCCTATGAGTCCATGCCTCTCTCCGCTTTCCTAAGGGATAAGATAAGAGCAGGCGAGGTCGAGTTCACGCGCCCGATAAACTACAAGGTCACATATCACGATCCTTGCCACAACGGAAGGCATTTGATGCACTTGAAGGGCAAGGACTGGGCCTTTGAAGCCCCGCGTGAAGTCTTGCAGTCCATACCTGGAATCAAGTTCCAGGACATGGTGAGAAACAGGGCATTGCAGAGGTGCTGTGGAGCGGGTGGAGGTGTGAAGGCTGGTATACCCGACCTAGCGCTGGACTGCGCCAAGGCCAGGGTGAGGGATGGAGAGGAGATTGGGGCAGAGATCATAGCCAGCACATGTCCCTTCTGCAGACGCAACATCATGGACGGCAGAAACGATGCCAAGTCCACCGTGAAGATGTTGGATGTGGTGGAGTTGATGGCCGCGGCCATGGGGCTGGACACAACTATACCTGAGAATCCCTATACGAAGTACCAGGAGCAGGACGTGATAGTCTGCGGTCCTGCGGTGTGCGAAGTGGGAACCATAGAGCGCAAAGAGCCAGGCAAGGACCTGGTGGGCGAGGCTCACTAAGCTCTAAGCTCGATGAAGGGTGTCTGGATCATCCGGATATCCTTTCCTATTTTCAATTTTTATTCTAAAAAGAACTATTCTTTAAAGAAGGGGGTTTTGTCAAATGACCGAGATTCGGGACCCCGTGCATGGCTACGTGAAGCTGGAGGGCCTGGCCCTGGAGCTGGCGGACACGCCCCAGATGCAGCGGCTGCGCTGGATAAAGCAGCTCGGCCTGGCCAGCCTGGTCTATCCCGGAGCCAACCACACCCGGTTCGAGCACAGCCTGGGAGCCTATCACCTGGCGGGAATGCTTTCCGATCACCTGGGCCTGAAGGAAGAGGAGAGGCTGAGGATTGGAGCGGCGGCGCTCCTCCATGATGTGGGCCACGGGCCTCTCTCTCATGCCACAGAGGCTGTGCTTGCGCCATACCTCCGAAAGGAGCACGAGAGCATCATAGATCTCCTGAAGAGAGGGGAGCTCAAGGAGGTCTTGGACGGCCACGGACTTCGGCCTGCGGACATCCAGCCTCTTATCCATGGAAACGGCCTGGGCCAGATCGTGAGCGGCGAGATAGACGTGGATAGAATGGATTACCTCATTCGGGATGCACACTACACGGGCGTGGCCTACGGGGTGATAGACCGCCTGCGGCTCCTGCGGGAGATGACGCTTCATCACGGACAGCTCGTGGTGCAGGCGGGAGGCATTCAAGCAGCGACCTCTCTGCTCATATCCAGGCTGCTCATGCATCCTGCAGTTTACTACCATCATGTCTGCCGCATCTCAGAGTGCATGATCTCCGCCGGAATTCGGCACATGATTGAAGAAGGTGCAAATGCTGCAGAGATCAAATCCATGGACGACATCCAGCTCTTCGGTGCCATGGCCAAAGCAGGAGGATACGCCGCCGAGATGGCATCTTGCATCCGGTCGAGGAAGCTCTTCAAGCGGGCTGTTTACGTCGGCCTGGAGAGCCTGGATACTTTGCCCCTTAAGGTCAGCGGGAGGATACTGGCCCAGGAGATAGCCCAGGAGGCGGGAGTGGAAGCGGATTTCATCCTGGTGGACAATCCCGCTCTTCCCGATGCTCCCGAAGGCAGCTTTCCCGCCTTGGTTGGAGAGGAGGTGAAGCTCCTGCGAGAGGTCTCTCCCCTGGTCAGCATCCTGGAGAGGGCACACAGGGCTGGCTGGCGCTTCGGAGTTTACGCGCCGGCAAGGCTGCGGGAGAGGGTGGCCCAGGCCGCCAGAAGGTGCCTGAACCTCAAGAAGAGCACCGTGCAGCACACCTTTTCCGAGATTGATAATGAATGCCTTTAGTTTTGCTCGCCAAGAAGGATTAAATCTGAAGGTGAGACAATCATAAAATTTAATGGCACCCCAGTGCAGAACCTTTCTTGGGATGCCATTTTCGCCAATCTAGAACACGTAGATGGCCACATTATTGCTTTCCAAGCCTCCGGTCTTGAAGGTGTTTATATAAGTACCTGGCAATTCTGCATAGAACCACACGTACTTATATCCTGGGATTACGGAATCGTAGATCATGTTGCTGATCTCCCCGGTAGGAGCGATCTTAGATGATTGCACATCTCCGTTTGATGGGACGTAAATGAATTCCCGAACCCAGGTGCCTTTGGGCATCTTTGCCATCACATCCCAACCGCTATCCGTCTCGACCCATGCCAGGGGCTGGTCTTTAAGGAAAGTCATCTCGAATACGGCCCATGGTGCGTATGTTCCCATATGATAAACCGATGCGGGTGGATAAGCTACGACATTGTAAGGCAGCAATGCCCTCTGTTCCGCCGCTGACGGGGCTTGTGTGGAGTACTTAGCCATAGCTGACTTATCTATGTTCGCTGGAACTGCTGGCGGTTTCACTGGACATTTCGGGCCACAAGTAGCGGAGCAGGTTGCTGAACATGTCGCAAGGCATGTCTTAGCGCAAGTGCTCAGACAGGTGCCATAGCATGTACTAAAGATGGTAGGACCACAGTGCAACGCACAGGTTCTGCTACACGTACCACCACAGGTTCCACCACAGGTACTGCCACAGGTACTGCCACAAGTACTGCCGCAAGTACTGCCACAAGTGCTACCGCAAGTATCGGCACCACATGAGAGAACGCAAGTTTGGCAGCTATATAAGCAAGTGTTACTGCAGGTATTACCGCAGGTATTGTCGCAAGTGCTGCCACAAGTGCTGCCGCAAGTATCGGCACCACATGAGGCAACGCAAGTTTGGCAGCTCGCCATGCAAGTGTCACCGCAGGTACTGCCACAAGTGCCACCACAGGTACTGCCACAAGTATCGCCGCAAGTGCTGCCGCAAGTGGACCAGCCGGCGCAGGTTTCATAGACAGTATCCCCAATCGGCTCATCCCCATCCTGTTTACGACAATTTGAGGTATCCATAGCGCCAGATTCAGCATTTTTGATAGTAAGCCTGCAACCTTTATTTCGAGGTGCCTCCAATGGATTTAGGCTTGCAGTCTCAATGCTGCCATAGCCTAATTTACTCTCTGAAGTACCACTTTTCAAAAGCCCTAAATCCTCTACGACCTGATTATATCTGTAATCGAAAAGAGGAGTGTTGCTTGGTGAAATTGCATTGGCATCTGAGCCATCATTAGATGAAGCCATTGCACCAAGCGGTGCAAATATGAAAACTGACACGATTAATAGCAATAGCCCTGGTCTCAATCCTAATCCTCCCTCAGTGTCCCTTTGAAGCTTAAGCACCAAAACTGGCACTCTTGAGGACTCTTCTTATTTGGCTGCAATATATAAGTATCTTTCGGAAATGATTAGATAATATTGTTATTTATAGATCTGTTTTCGAACCGCTTTCATAAGAGCCCCTAGCGGTGATATAATTAATTAAAAATGACTTAATGAAATGATGTTGGCTGATCGGCCAACAGCCGTAAGATTTATATTCATAGCGAAGATAACGACCAAAATATAATACATTATCTACACAAGAAGTCAAATAAACTGCTCAGAGGGTTGCCTATCGAATTCAAGATCGGGTCGCGTATGTGAATTACTGAAAAGCGCTAACAGATGGCGCAATGAGTCCTTGCTGCAAAAACGAATCTGGGGCATCTGATTTTGGCGATGATTTTCAGTAACCTTCACCCACGACCCAAGATCGTATCCTTAGAGAAGGCCTCTATCATGATAAGGAAGTGGGTATCAATTATCTTAATTTTGTTTTCCTTGAATGCTTTCTCTCTAAATTTGGGCTATGTCTCTCCTATATTTCTGCGTCTTTGTGGATTTTTTTCCATGATTGTCGTCTTCGCACTTTACGGCCATTCTTATGCTAAAATATATAACAAAATATTTGGCAATACTTCTGACCACGCATTCAGCAACGTCTCCAACCATAGCTATAACAAAGCAGCGATTCCAGCTGCCGGGGTGGCTCTGATCCTCGTATCTCTAGTGATCCTGATGCATACGGCTGAACCGGAGTTCTGGATTGTGAGCCTAATAGTGATCATCGGTGGATTGGATCTGCTCTTAAGATCGGCTGGAGAGAAGGAAGATCAGCTACCACCCCTGGCATTGGGCGCTTTGATCTATGCAATTTTTTATATATTTTATCTTCACGATTCATCTTTATGGTTGAGTGTCACATCTCTGTCTCAGGCGGCTTCGGGCGTTTTGGGCCGACTTGGGTGCGCATCCTTAGCGTTCGGTCCTACCATTAGCGGTACTCTCATCTTTTTAACCTTTTTCTTCTGTGCGATCTCTTTTTTTATATTGTCCGAAAAAAAGTCGTCCCATTCCTGGAAAAACTTGATAGCGATCGTAGCTGGATTATTTTTGGCCTATGCAGTTTATTTTTTGATCTCAATCAATATCTGGACAACGGCAAACGAGGCCATGGATCTCGTCTATATGGTCTTCTTGGCACTTCTTATACCTTTCATCACATTTGTAAGCAGGATCAAAGTAAGATTCATTGATCTTGGATCTTTGGTCCCTTCGCCAGGGCATAGTGCGGTATTAGCAGCGCTGATCCTCTCCATATTATTAATATCTATTTTTCCATATTTCTATGGGGGAGGGGCTGGCAAGGTGGTGATTTACGAAAGGGACAGCGAAATGGGTTTCAATATCCCTCAGTTTCCCGGAAAGAACCAGTCCTTTGGGCCTGATGATGGTTTCTCAGTCGGTGCTATAAAGCTGTATTTAGAGAATATCGGCTACAGCGTGGAGGATCTGAACTCGACCAATCCCCATAATCTGAGAGACGCCCTCAAAGATGCCAATATCCTTGTGCTATTGAATCTACAAAAGCCATTTCCCTCATCTGAGCTGGAGAGCATCAGGAATTTTGTCAAAGACGGAGGAGGTCTCCTCATCTTTGGTGAGCATACTTCAATGTTTGTCCCAGACCAGGATTTTGCTTCGGGAAGAGACTATCTGAATGATGTGCTCGGCCAGACGGGGATTCGGATCAATCCTGATACCTCGGACTTTATCCCCGACCACTGGCAGTATGCCTCTTCATCTTTACCTCATGGTGTCACCAAAGATCTGGGATTTGAGATAACCACATCGTCAGTAGGAGCATCCTTAAGTCTGAGAGACAAGGCCAGACCTCTGATCATCGGACGGTTTGCTTTCTCGGACAGATCCAACATGACCACGCCAGGACACCTTGGAGACAGATTATACGAAAGGAGCGAAATGCTGGGTGATCTGGTGATCGCAGCATCTGATACCTACGGCAAAGGTAAGGTGCTGGTATTCGGGGACACCTCATATCTATTCAATAATGAATTGCCGTTTAGATATAATTTACTTTATAATTCCGTGACATGGCTGATGAGCCAGGAATCAAATTATGCAGCGCCCCTTCGCTGGGCATCTTTCCTCTTGCTGTCAGCTCTTGCGGCTTTTATTCTTGTAGCACCTTTTATTATCAGGCGGCTTTCGCCCAAGATCACCCTGATATTTCTGATTTACATGGCCCTGTCCATTGCCGTCTCTTTGGCATTCTCTGCCAGCCTAAACGATTCTATGATCAAGTCTCCTCAAGAATTAAAGAATGATCTGATCTGGATAGATCACTCTCATCTGAACCAGTTTAATCTGGAGAATTATAGAGATGATGGCATCGCAGGATTGACGACAAATCTCTTCAGAAATGGTTATTTGCCTCAGGTAATGGAGAAAAAGAACAGCTTTCCAGATATTCGCAAAGGGAGCGGCCTGATCATCATAGCTCCGAATGAGCGCTATACCCCGGAAGAGGCATCCCAATTGAAAGATTTCGTCGAGGGAGGGGGTATGCTGATCATCAGCGCGGGTCATAAGAGCGCCGGCCCTCTGGATTCAGTATTGAGGTCTTTTGACCTGCAGATAGAAGATCTTCCCCTGGGCTCTCCGCCTTGGATCGAAGAGACTCATGCCACCATGGGACAAGCAATGGTATCCCCGGGAAATCTGAAGAGATACTGGCATGAACCCAAGTTCATGGAGGCATATCCAGTTTCGGCGAAAGGAGAGTTTAGGCCAATAACCTGGATGCGATACGGTAATGATACCTACAATCTCATTTTGCAGAAGAAAGCAGGCCTTGGTGATGTGGTATTAATCGGAGACTCGCGGTTCCTGCTGAATGAAAACCTTGAATATTTATCGCTTGGGGCAGGCAAGGAGACCAGAGAGCAATACCAGCTTCAATGGTTGGGTAATATCGAGCTTCTGCGGGAGATTCTAATAGAGCACAGAGTGAGGAGAGCATGAAGAAATTGTTATGGTTATCCCTGATACCCTTGACTGCATTCTGGTTGTTCTCGGTCGACATTTATAATCTTCTTCCCAGCCAGCCTCTGGCCGTATCGTCGATTCTGCTGGGGACCGCAATTTCCGTTCTGGGATTCAGGGGTATTGATGCCTCTTTCGATAGAAGATACGGGGCCATTCTGTTCCCTTTAGTGCTCTCTTGCTTGGTAATTCCTTATCCCTACAATGCTGGTCTGATGGTCAGTGCCGCAGGCCTCCTGATAGCTCTGATGGCGTCCAGATTCCGCATGGTTTGGCTCGGGACTATCTTCACAGGGGCCATCCTGATCTCGGATTCGCTTGCCTTATCGATATACTATATCATCGCTCCTGATTACCACTCTGCGAGCTGGCTGGCGGGGGGCATTGCCTATCTTTTACGGCTTACGGGGCTTGACTCTGCGGACAATGGGGGAATGGTCTTTGTATTTGCGCAGGATAAGGTTTTTCCCTTCACAGTAACCCTTGAAAAGCTCGGATTCTATCCATGGATCTTGATATTCGTCGGATCGTTGCCAATAATATTCTTGATGTCACAGAGCATTCTTGTGTTTTTGAGGCGTGCTTCTGTCGCTTTTATGGCAAGTGTCATTTATTTAGTGCTGAGGTATGTGATTTTAGTGCACATATTCTTCTATAGCGATTTGCCGGTATCCGCGCGAGAGAGAATGGGGATCTTCATGGACCCTTGGTGGCTTGCCTTTAGCTTTGCGCCTCTTGTGCTTCTGTTCTTATGGTTCAATGCTCCGGATCATCTGAAGCTTGACTTCAGCCTGAGCGTCAATAGACGGCTGACCATCGCCCTTGCAGCTGTTCTGATGAGCGTGTTTTGTTTGACATCTGCGGCTGTCTTCTTGGATGGGGGGACAAAAAAAAATGGCCGGGTCCTGGTGGACGAGATCCATTCCGTCTGGGAGTTCTCCACGCTCAAGCTGGACAAGGATTGGTACGGGGAAAATTCCACCTACAATGCCTACAGCATGATCGAGTGGCTCAAGGACTCCTATCGCGTAGACCGGATCGTAAGTCCATCTTACAAAGACTGGAATGTCTCAGGAGCCCAGAAAGTAACTCCAGATATAATATCCGATAGCCTCACTTATGATATTCTCAAGAATTATGATATCCTGATAATAAAGACGCCCTCGCATTATCAACCGGCAGAGATTGATGCCATAGTTCGTTTCGTCGAGAACGGCGGGGGATTGTTCTTGATAGGTGATCACACCAACTTTGCTGGCACCGGCACGAACCTGAACCAAATATCTAAGAGGTTCGGGATAGAATTCGGATTTGACGCCGTAAACACCATGAACGGCACTCTGTACTACTACAAACGAGGGCAATTGCCCCATCCGATCGTTAAGTACATGCCAGATCTGGACTTCATGACCGGCTGCAGCCTGAGAGCCCCCCTCCCAGGCGAGCCTGTTATCTTGGGTTTTGGATTGCGTGCCGATCCCGGTGAATTCGCCTCGGTTGGCTTCTTCAGAGAGACGAGGTCCAACGATCCTACGCAGGTCACAGATACAGTCTGGGGTCTGATAAACCAGGCGGTGGCCGTAAGATACGGAAAGGGAAGAATCGTGGCCTTTGCTGATTCCACCATAATATCCAATTTCAGGATCTTCTTTGGAGGGTCTGCGAATTTTGTTATTGGAGCGATGGAATACCTCAATCGCAAGAACTTCTTTGAAAATGAAAAGCAGATCTTGTTCCTCCTGGGCCTGATTATCGCCTGCCTGGCCGCATACCTGTTGGGCCGAATCACCTGGGGAGACCGGAAATTCGCGGCATTGCTGGCTGTATTGGCCATCGGTGCTCTTTCCGCCAGCGGGGCGGTGCTCATCTTTGCCACAAAAGGGGAGAGCACGATTCCCAGCGAGTTCTATTTGCGAAACCATACGGTCAGCTTTGATGGAGAGCATTCTGATATAATAACCAGCCAGGGTGCGGCGAATGGCCAGTACGAGACCTTCTTCGTATGGACTCAGAGGATTAACCTGACCCCTGCCATGGAGGGCAGCATGGATGATGCCATGGCCAAGGGCAGAGCTTTAGTGGTGATCGATCCAGTGAAGCCTTTGTCTCAAGAAGGATTGGCCTCGATGCGTAGCTACATCAAAGACGGCAATTCCGTGCTGCTCATGGTCTCCTCAGAAGGACCTTGGTCGAATATCATCAGGTACTTTGGAATGCGGACATATCAGATAGAAGAGCCTAATAATACCGCGAATACTTCGTGGGAAGGAATAGAGGGATTGCCCATAAAACCCTGGGGACTGGCCATCAAGGGCGGCGGATCTCTGTTGACGATCGATGGCAGAGTCGTGTTGGCGGAGGCCAGCTACGGCAAAGGCAAGTTCCTGCTATTCACGGACTCTCAGGTCTTCAAGGATGGCTTCTTTGGAAGGCCAGGCTATATGGGATATGCAAAGACCGATCCTGGCATTGTGGACAAGAAGGATTACGATTTGAAAGCCTTGTACGACCTGGAGTATCGCATCTTTGAGGACTATTTGGAATTTTATGGAAATAGCACTGCGAATGGCAAAGACTAAAGATCTGTAACCGCTCCTTGGCTGCATGAAGCTGATGGTTACCTTTAAGTCGCTGCAAAGGCTAGGAGAAGCAATGGCATTTCCCAGAGACAGAAAAGCGATGGACAAGAACCTCCTGGTCAAGACCATTCAGACCATGAACCAGCACCTGCCAAGCAAGCGGCTGAGCTTGACGGACCTATTGCTCATGGAAAAGCCCGGCATCAAGGGCAAGGACAACACCTTCTTCATCATGGACAGGGTCGAGCTTGATCTGATCTCCCAGTCCCTCCCTCGGTTCATGTGGAGCCGTCTTCGGCTTCCCATGCTCATAGAGATGTCACCGGACTTTGGCGGCGGCGCGGCTCGCGTACAGGGTGAAGCTGAAGGCGAGGTGATAAGCAAGATCCTGGGCAAGGCGCGGCCTCAGGGAAAGCAGATGATAATCTACCTTCCCGAGGTGAGAGAGCTGCGCAGAAAGCTTCCCACCACCACTCAGTATGCCTTCATAACCAATCTCAGGAGCAATATCGAAGACTGATGAGACTTCGCCATGATTTGTCCTTAGCAATAATGCGATTCAAGAAAGCCTGTTGGCGTCCTGGAAAGCCCAAAGAAGGAAGGGGGTGGGCGGGCCAATCCCTCTAGAGACCTCGAAAAGATAAATGAGGCTCAAGCCGAGGAGCGCCTGAGCCATGGGCCACAGGGGTGTCAACTTATGGCCGCGATGGGAAGTTTACAATGCATTTCAGAATATAAATGTTTCGCAGAAGGATGGCTTTCCCGCCAGCGAACAAAATCCCAAACTAGGGATGGGGAGGCAAGATCTCCGGTGCCCTTCCTGAACTGCTCTCGCAGGCGAGCTGTTGATGACCACCAACTATTGTCTCAGCTAGACGGTGTATTATAAGCTGTTACCGTCATCATTCGCCAGGAAACTTATCAGAATTCATCCGAGCAAAACAGGACCTAATCCGCATTCTTGGCCGGTTCATCATGTAGTATCATTAATTACAGATGTGACATCATCGAGATCTTCCAACAACTTCAGGCCCATTGGTGTTGTTTTGTATATTCTGTTATCCTTCACCAGATATCCGCGCTTGGTCAGCCATTCGAGATAGGATCCTGCATTTTTGAAATTGAGGTTGACCTGGTAGACGATTTTCGTCTTGCTCGATCCATCCGCCTTGCAGATCTTGAGAATACTGCCAAGTATCTCCAATTTATTCCGTCGTGCCATCTTCGATCCTCATCCAGGATAACCGTCTCAATAATTATCACATGAATACTGATAAAACTTTCGTAATTTTGCTTCTATGTATTTCTTCGATCTCAAAGTCCTATGATACCATGGATTTCGTAATAGCAGGAGGAGACCTGAAGCATATTGCCCTACTTCCTTCAAAAAGTTGGTGGACAGGCTGAGTTATTCGCAAAGGATGGACTCTTGGGGATGGAAGGGAAGAGGAAGGTATCCCTCTTTTATGCGCAATCGCGCCGCCAGATTAATAGCTCAGGAATGCGACAATATCTGCAATTTCATTGCATAAATGGCGGGAAGAAAACCAGAAGTGCCCTAAATCCATTATTAATACTATTATTGAAATAATTATTAATATGGTTGATGGGAGAATCTGGTATTGATAAGTCTTTGCCTCCCTCATGCAACTCCTGAGAGGAATACTGAAACATGTACAGCACCATAGAAAGCGTGGAGAGCCCTCTGGATGTCGTAATTCATTTTTCAGATGAGGATTGGGAGCGGGCCAAGAGCGATATAGAGTGGGCCACCATCCAGGTAATAGAGGAGCTGAAGAGATACAAGAGCAAACCGGAGGAGTACTTTGCAACCAAGCCCAGAGTGATTTTGAGGATCATATCCTGGGAAGCCAGGATCCGCATGGAGATAATAGGACATTTCTGGACCGACGATCGCAACATAAGATTCAGTGAGTGGTGGATTGTTAAGCTCTTCAGATAGTGCCGGATAATAGTCACTTTTTTGGGATCAAAGACCAAAAGGGTCATCCTCATCCCATTTACATTAAAATAATTAATGGTCAGTAGATCTGCCCACGGCCTCTGCTATCACCATATCTAATTCTTCCGCCGCCAGGCTTAGCTCTTCATCCCCCTGGCCATTGAGCTTGGAGATGTCTCTGCGCAGAGGCCCCAGCCGCAAAGCTGCTCCCGGGCCGTTTTCGGAAGCGGCAATCTGCTTGATCTTCTCCAGCCGCCTCCACTGCGCATCCGGCCTTTGCAGCAGATCGGAGAGCTCACGCAGGACCTTGGCGACTCTCTTGCCGCGATCGGTCAGCTCCAGATATCTGATCCTGCCTTGAGGCCTGGACTTGATCAATCCCTGCGCCTCCAGTTGAGAGATGATGCTGATGGTGTGGGGAAAGGTGGAGTCTATGCGCTTGGCTACCAGGGCGGCGTAAGCCGGCTCCAGTTCCCCTACCGCCAAAATGGCTAAAACAGGCTTCTCCCGGAGGAAGAGCCGTTCCAGTGGTTCGTGCATGGCTTTGTGGACTTCAGGCAGGCAGCGTAGCTTGAATCTGGGTTGGGCTGATGGGCTTGGCCTCTAAAGCCTCCGCCGGCGGACTTATATCCACCGGCTTGTTAAAGTCGTAGTATAGATCCGTCGTCTCAACACTTACGGATACTTCTCCCAGACGCACCGATTGGTTGAACATCTTCATCTGGCCGGTGTTGGGATCCAAGCTGCCGATGATCTCCGGCGTCATCTTGAAGCTCAAGCTGCTCTGGTACTTCTTGGGCAGGTAGTCATCCTTGGAGATCCAGATTAGCTTCTCCATCTTTGCCGTTTCATTCAGCTCCATGCGGTTGATGGATGGCATGAACAGGGGATACTGGGTCAGCCTGGCTGCTGTGCCAAAGGCAGTGTTATAGAGATTGTCGTAATCTCCTTTTCCGGTCAGTATCTTCAGCTTGTAGGTGTCTACTCCATCGACAGTCTCCGAGCCGACGTTTTCGGTCTGGGACTGATTGATCATCTCAGCCAGGTTTCTCACCTGGTTGTTATTGCCTTCGCCCCAGATCTCTGCGGCAGACCTTGGGTCCTTGAGGTGAGTCCATTGGCCCTTATCGTCCTTTACGTAGGTAGAGTTTCCTATCTGGTAGACATCAGCCTGCGTAGAGCTGGAGTTTGCTGGCTGGCCCGGCATCTCTAAAATGCTCTTCGTCAAGCCGCTGGCCTTGGCCTGGAAGCCAGACAGGTTCACGGACGCGACTGTCTCTGCGCTCTCCGAGATGGTAGTTGCTTTTTCTGGTGTGGCATTGATCCCTGCGGCATTGAGCTTCATAGTCTGAGTCACTGAGCTTTTCAGGCTGTAGGTGCTCAAATTATCAGCCGATTTGATCGCCAAAGTCTTAATATCTCCCACACTCTCTTTA
>Ga0315294_10003236_pt1 | contig 17714 bp, 14 predicted proteins | sample YL17G13_40_MG_FD_203626 | JGI IMG/M metagenome (GOLD analysis project Ga0315294, IMG submission 203626) | Sediment microbial communities from Yellowstone Lake, YNP, Wyoming, USA - YL17G13_40 | ecosystem: Environmental > Aquatic > Freshwater > Lake > Sediment | place: USA: Wyoming | collected... | reverse complement strand
GCCACGCGCTGCCGCTGTCCCACGCTCAGCTCGCGCGGATAGCGCTCGCCCAGGCCGCCCAGGCCCAGGTCGGCCAGCCACCGCTCGGTGTCGGGAGCGGGCAGCCCATGTGCGCGGCAGGTGAACTGCAGCTCCTGGCGCACCGTGTCGGCAAACAGCAGCGCGCTGGGGTCCTGCGGCACGTAGCCCACGTGCTGGATCAGGGCCTCCACCGTGGTCTCGCGCGTGTCGAGGCCATCGATCACGACGTGGCCGCGCTTGGGTTGCAGCAGCCCCACCAGGTGCTTGAGCAGGGTGGTCTTGCCAGAGCCGTTGCGGCCCATCAGTGCGACCAGCTCGCCACGGCGTGACTCGAGCTTGAGGCCCACGAGCGCCTGGGTGCCGCCATAGTCGTACCACACGTCCTGGACGGCAACGCAGACGGGCGCGTCGCGGCCCCCTGCGCTACGCTCCGGGGACGCTTCGCAGTCGGGAATCGCGCTGGGGTTCGGATGCAACTCCAACTGCGCCGCAAAGCGGCGCGCGTCCTTGACAGTGAGCGGCATGGGCCGCCAGTCCAAGGCCTGCGCCAGCTTGACGACGGGTGGCGCGAAGGGCATGCGACGCAGCACCTCCTCGGGCGTTCCGATCCAGGGCGCCTCTCCGGGCGCGGGCAGGTAGACCATGCGATCGGCGTACTGCACGACGCGCTCCAGACGATGCTCGGAGAGCACGATGGTCAGCCCCAGGTCCTGGTTGAGCTGCCGCAGCGAGGTCAGTACTTCCTCCGCGGACTGCGGGTCCAGTTGTGAGGTAGGCTCATCAAGCACGAGCACGCGCGGCTGCAGCGTCAATACGGAGCCGATGGCCACGCGCTGCTTCTGGCCCGCCGAAAGGCTGCTGATGCGCCGCTGGCGCAGGGGCGCGATGGCCAGCTGGTCTAGAACCTCTTCCACGCGTTTGCGCATGAGGGTCTGCGGTAGACCCTGGTTCTCCATGCCAAAGGCCAGTTCATCCTCCACCGTGTCTACCACGAACTGAGCCTCGGGGTCCTGCTGCACAAAGCCCACCACCGAGCTCATGGCGTGTGGCCCCTCGGCAATCGGGTCGTGCCTAGCCACCCGCACGCGCCCACCGATGCGGCCGCCGCTGAAATGAGGCACCAGGCCGTTGAGCGTGCGCAGCAGGGTGGATTTGCCCGAGCCAGAAGGACCCACGACCAGGACGAATTCGCCGTCTGCGATGCTCAGGTTCAGGTCCAGCAGGGCCTCGACCTCGCGATTGGGGTAGCGGAACGTGACGCGTTGCAGCTCGATCAACGCTGGGGTCATGCGCGGCCCCGTCTGCGCGGGGCGGTGCGGCCCTCCGCTCCGTCAGACTGGCGTGTGGCTTGCGCCGTCTGCGGGGACGGCCACAGGAAGGCCGGCGTGGCGACCAGGAGGGCCGCCAGCCCCAGCAGCGGCGCAAAGCGCGGCCAGGGGGAGCAGGGTGGATAGGGATAGTAGGACAGCGCCAGCGGGGCCCTTATGCGGGTGTAGCTCGCCAGAGCGATCGATGCGACGCTGGCCAGCGCGACCCAGGTGTCGCACGATCGCCAGAGCTCGCGCTGGTAGTGCGTGCGGCGCACGCTCCTGCCCTGCTGGTAGAGCGCTGTCAGCACCAGCGCGATGCCCAGACCGAGGCCGGCCCAGCCAGGCCAGCGCGTCGCGGGCTGCACGGCCTGCCAAATCAGCCCGCCGAGGACCGCCAGGAGCCCGCCCAGCGTCATGGCGCTCTGCCATGCCTGACGCTTCGCAGCGTAGTCTGGGCCCTCGCCGCCTTCGTCACCCAGAGTCACATGCCCACGCGGGGCTGTACTGCCGGACGTCGCCTGGGCCACGCCGCCAAAGCCGCGCGCTTCGATCGATTCGGCCAGCGTCAGTGAGCGCTCCAGACCCGTGGTCACCAGGGGCACAAACAGGGGGACCAGGTCGCGCAGTCCACGCAGCTTGAAGCCACGGATGCGCTGCGCCTCGCGAATCTGCTGCAAGCCCAGCACCATCTGTGGCACAAAGGCCAGCGCGATGGAGACCACCAACCCGGCCTGGAACAGCCCTGTCGGGATCCGGCGCAGCAAGCGATGCTGGTCTGCTGCCAGATTAAAGGTGGCGAAGACCAGCAGCATGGCGAACAGGCTGCCTCCGCTGGCTAGGCCGTAGAGCAGCGCCTCCAGGGTGATCGGTCCGCCGATCAAGGGCCAACGTCGCGGCAGCGTGAAGAAGACCATAGCGCCCGCGTGACTGGAAAGCAGGTTGAAAAGCAGCGCCACCAGCCAAACCCCCAGCCCCAGGCGCAGAAAGGCGTGCCAGCTCTGCCCCAGCGGATTGCGGCGGCTCGCGACTTGGAACACGAGGGCGGTAGCCAGGATCAGCAGCGCCGACTGCAGAGGCTGCTGGTTGATCAGGGCCAGGTAGGCTGCGGCGGCCAGCCAGGCCAGCCACGTGAGCGTGTGAAAGACCATGCGACTACCCTCGCGCCCGACGGCTGAGGAACCAGAAGGCGCCGATGAGCAGCACCGCCATAACCCCGAAGAGCGCGTATTGACCGAGTGGGGCGCTCTGTTCGGACGCTGGCAACGGTGTCTGCGTCGGTTCCGCACGAGTCGCCTCGGTTGGCGTCGCCGGCACGGCCGTGGCGCTGGAAGCCAGCGAGGCGCTTGCCGTAGGGGAGGGCTGCGCTGTGGCTGTTGCGGACGCGGTCAGGGTCGCAGAAGCCGTTGGCAGGAGAGTGGCCGTGCGCCGGAGGGTAGCGGCCTTAGTCGGCGTGACGCTAGGCTGCGGCTTCGCGGTGGGCGGCACGCTGGTCGGTGCGTTGGTTGGCACGGGCGTGGCAGGCGGCATGCTCGTCGGTGGCACCTGTGTGGGGGGCAGGGCCGTATGCGTTGGCGCGCGCGTGGGCACCACGGTGTTCGTTGGCGCAGGCGTGTCGGTGGGGGCCGCCGTGGGCGGTGGCGCACAGATCTGCTCGAACACCACGGCCGGGGGCGGCGACTTGGCATCACCCCAGATCCAGCCTTCGATGTCGCCGTCACGCACTCGATAGCCTTCCGCGCCCACCTGGGAGTAGAGCCAGCGCCCGTCCTTCCAGTGCCAGTAGCTCCAGTAGTTGCAGGTGGTGCCAGGACACTGGCAGAAGCAATCCTGGTTCTCGAGCGGGCAGCCCTCGCCATCGATGGCGCACACGCCTGCGCCAAAACTGGCGTAGCCCGTGAAGCGCACGTTGAGTCCCGCGCGCCGTAGCACCTCGCCACCGCTGATCTCGTCCTCGCTGAAGGAGACGCAGTGCATGGTGAAGTGGCCGTCGCCGTGCACCACGATCAAGGCCACGCGGTGCGGGCCCTCAGCGCGCACAGGCCAGGGCAGCGCAACACACCCTGCAACCAGCAGCAAGGCAACTAGGCTCCAGATCCTTCTCATCGCACCCCTTTCCTTGCCCCCACTGGCGACGCGGCCCGTTTGGCGACGCAGGGCAGGTACACCTGCGAGGCGATGGTGGCGGTCAGCAACCAGGTGGCGCTGCCGTTTACGCCTGTCGGGTCACTGACCTCCACCTGGATTTCCTGCACTCCGGGGGCAATGCCACTTAGCCACACGGCGAAGCGATCCACGTTGCGGACCAGCTCGGTGCGGCGCTCAGGCCACGCCGCGCCCACAGCACGGGTCCGCACCCGCACAGCGCCGTCGCCATCCGTGTCACCCTGGTAGGGCACCACGACCTCGACGGCATGGCCTGCGCCCCTCGCGACCGGCACCCCTGGCGCGATGCGCCGCTCGTCCACGATCTCCGCGAAAGTCACCTGTGCCGTCGGCGGTCCGCCTGGCCAGTGCCAGCCATCCACTTCCCCGTCGCGCACGCGGTGGTCGGCGGCTCCGGCTGACGCAAAGGCCCAGCGGCCGTCGACGAGGTGCCAGTAGCCCCAGAACCGGCAGCCAGGGGTGGAGCCGTCGCATTGGCAGAAGCAAGGCACTTCCGGGTACGGGCAGCCGTCGTGCTCGATGCGGCAGACCGTGCTGCCCGACGCGGCGACATTCAATCCCGAGCGCGTCAGAAGCTCCAGGCCCGTGATACTGTCGCCCGCCAAGGACACCAGACGCACGACATAACCATCGTCCGCGAACTGCACCACCAGGCCGGCCTGGGCCGGGGTGGCAGCGCCGACCGGGCGTACGGAGCGCGTCGACGTGCTGCCCCAAAGCAGCAGGGCGGCCAGCACCAGGGACATTGGTTTGGCATAGCGTCGTGTCATCGTTCAAAGGCTCCCAAGGAGCTGAGCGAGGCAACGCCTCGCTCAGCTCCAATCCAGTGGACGGGGCTCAACGAGCGGCCGCCCTGGAGACCGCTGGCAGGTAGAGTGTATAGGGCGGCAAGATCCGCAGCGGCAGCTTCTGGCTCAGCAGGGCCGGGATGGCCTGCGCCGTAGCGAGCAGGCTTTCGCCAGTTCCGGGCTTCCACTCAAAGGCGCCGCTCGCCACCTGCAGGCGCAACAGTCCAGCAAGCGGGTTGCCCCCACTGCGCGTCCACGCGGCGCCCAGTGGATCTTCGCCGGCGGCCACCAGTCCCTGCACCGTCACGGCGGTTGAGTTCGCGTCCGACTCGGTGCCGTAGACCGAGGGCTTGGTGTAGGGAAACCCTCCATCGTCATTCTGCTGCGTCGCCAGGTAGGCAATGGCTTTGCGCACCGCGCCGGAAACCGACGGCTCGCCTGCGACGGAGAGCGCCTGCAAGGCCAGCGCGGTGGTATTGGTGTCGGGGCCCCAGCCCGGGCCGCCCTCCCAGGCGCCGCTCTCCTGCTGGAAGCTCAGGAGCTTGGCGACGGCCGTCTGGGGGACCGGCAGGTTGGCCGCAGCCAGCCCGAGCATGGCCCAGGCCTGGTCAGTGGCGGAGCTGCCATATGCGCCGTCGTGGGCCAGGCTGCCGAGCTTGGAGACGAGGTTCAGTCTGCCAAAGCGGTAGGGGTCCTGGGCCGCAGCCACCACGGCCATGATGAGCTTACCCGTGGTCTGCGCTGAGGTCGCGAATCCCGGCGCTGCCCTTGTCAGGTATTCCATCAGGCCCGCCGAGCCGGAAGTGGGAGTCCGCCAATCCGCCGGGTCCTGGCCCGCGGTCACGATGGCCAGCACTGCGTCGCAGGCGAAGCCTGCGTTGTGGCCGAATCCACTGAAGCCGCCATCGTCCTGCTGCTGCGTGCGCAGCCAGGCCAAAGCCTGGCGGGCGGAGCGCACGCCCGGGCTCACCAGTGGCCACGTGGCGCCTGCCACGGCGGGAATGGCCTGCAGAGTTGCCATCAGGTTGCTCTCGCCCGGCGTGACGTACTCAAAGCCGCCTTCCGCCGTCTGGTAGCGGTGAAGTCGCTGTATGGGATTGTGCAGCGCCATGGTGATGGCGTTCGTCGCGGTCAAAGACGTAGTCCAGTCCCAGCCGGTCACGTCTTCGCCCAGGGCCAGCAGCCCCTGGATCGTGGCGGGGGTCGAATTGCCGTCAGAGTCTTCCGTGCCCCAGGGCGGGGCGGGCTTCTGGTTAGCGAAGCCACCGTCGCCGTTCTGCAGCCGGTGCAGGTAGGCCACAGCCTTGCGCAGGGGCTCTGCATCGCGCGGCTCGCCTGTGGCCAGCAGCGCTTGCACGACCCACGCGGTCGAGTTCGAGTCGCTGTCCTGCCCCACGGCCCAGCCCCAGCCGCCATCCGTGTTCTGTGCGTTCCTGAGCCACGTGATGGCCCCTGCCGGGATGTTCTCGCCCACCGAGGCCAGGCCGAGCATGACTACCGCGTGGTCGGCCGTATAGCCGCCGCTGCTGTAGGAGCCGGTGCTGCGGTTGTAGAAGGACTGCACCGCCGCCACCAGGTTCACCCCGCCAAAGTTGTAGGGGCTGAGGAAGCTGGTGCCCGCCGCCATGATGTACCGGCCGTAGAGGCCCGGGTACTGCACGCCCTTGACCTGGGTGGTCAGATAGTCCAGGGGCGATTTGCCCGCGCTGCTCTTCCACGAGGTGGGGGCCTCGCCCGCGGCGGCGATGGCTGCCACGGCCTGCGCAGTATAGCTGGGGCTGTACTGCCCCTGCGGGAAGCTGCCGTCCGCGGCCTGCTGCGTGTGCAGCCAGGCGAGGGCATGCTTGAGCGAGACCGCACGCCCGGAGTAAGGCAGGGGCTGGCCCATGATGCCCAGGATTGCGCGCGCCGTCTCTAGCACGTCCGCGCGTCTGCCGCCTTGCCATTCTTGCCATTCGAAACCGCCGCTGGGCAGTTGGAAGGCTAGCAAGCGCGTCAGAGGATTGCCCTCGCCCTTGGTCCATGCCTCCGCCAGTGGGTTCTGCCCCGCCGCGAGCAGGGCCTGGATGGTCATGGCCGTGCAGCCGGCCCGTGTGGTGTTGAACTCGCCGCCGGAGATGATGAACGAGAATCCACCGTCGTCCTTCTGCTGGCCCGTGTAGAATGCGAGTGCCTGGGTCACCGCAGTGGACGTGATGGGCTCGCCCGCCGCCACCAACGCTTGCAAGGCCACGGCCGTGGTCTGAGTGTCGGCGCCGAAGAACCAGCCCGGTTCCGAAAGCCATCCGCCGTCGGGCTGTTGAATGGCTTTGAGGTGGTCGCGCGCTGCGGCGGGCATAGCCTGCCTGGCGGCGGCCAACGCAAGGATGGCCCACGCCTGGTCCGGGGCGCTCGTTCCGTAGGCGCCATCGCTGTACAAGGCCCTGAGACTGGTGACCAGATCGAGACCGCCAAAACTGGATGGGTCGCGGCCCGCTGCTACTACGGCCGTGATCAACATGCCGGTTTCGCGCGCCTGGCCGGTCTGCGCTGAGGCTACCGCAGCGAGATAGTCCACCAGGCTGGCAGCCCCTGGCGCGGACGTCCTCCAGGTGGCTGGGTCCTGTCCGGCGCCAGCGACGGCCAGGACCACAGTGCAGGTGGTCTCAAAGACGCCGCCGGAGCTGCTATCAAAGCTGCCGTCGTCGCGCTGCTGCGTGCGCAGCCAGGCCAGAGCGTTGCTGACGGCGGAGCGTTGCTGAGGCCCCCAGGGGTCCAGCTTTGCGGGCCCAGCCTGCAGCGGCATGGCGCTCCACAGCAGACTGGCGATCAGAAACAGCGCCGTGAGGACGCGGATTCGGTTCTTGTGCATGGTTCGCTCGTCCTTTCTCCATCAGCATGATCAAGACAAAACCCCTTGCCTCTCGAAGAGGCAAGGGGTTGAACCATCGGCTGCGTTTGCTCCCACCCCCTTTCTCTCGAAGGGTCATGCAGGATCGTCGCAGAGGCGGGTATTCTGGCTTTCTCGGCAAAGCCGAGACTACAGTTGCGGGACAGCGCCGGACTGAACCGGTCTTCCCCCGTCGTCGCCTGGCTTCAAGGCCTGGGGCGACCTCTGCGCAGTGCATATTCGATTGGCAGGCATTATACGACGGTGCCTCTCGGAAGTCAAATGCATAGCGATGCTTGTGCCCACCTTCCCGAAGGGCGGCCCCGCGCGCGTGCCGGCTCTCGACAGGTGACCCTTTGGGAAGGTACTGCCATTCTATGCCGGTTCCGCCCGCATCAGATAGTGTGTCTCGGTCTCGCCCGTGATCACAAAACCTAAGCGCTCGTAGAGTCGCAGGGCGGGGTTGATCTTGAATACCTGCAGCAGCGTGGGCTTGCCCTTGCGCTGCGCCTCGGCCAGGATTGTGCGCAGCACGAAAGAGCCAATGCCGTGGTTCTGGAACTCGGGCAGGATCTCGATAATGTGCAGGGACACGCGGTCCTCCTGCTCTTCTATGCAGAGCACGCCCACATCCTGGCCTTCTACTGTGATGATCTTGCAGGTGGATGGGTCGAAGCGATCTCGGAAGCGCTGCTCCTGTTGCGCCTCGTCCCAGCCCCAGATGGCTTCGACGTGGTTGTGCATGGTGAGGCGATGCAGGCGGAAGAGTTGGTTCAAGTCGTTGGGCGTGGCTTGTCGCAGGCCTGGGTTGGTCATGGCACACCTCGCTTCTCATGAGGCAAACCGGCCGCTACACGTCCCTATTCTACGCCCTGTGGGCTCAATCGCCAAGCCAGGGAGGTGCACTGCTCAGGGCGAAGAGGGCACGTGAATGTCACGAACAGGCACGCATTGCGCGAAGCGGGACGAGTGTGCTACAATGTGCGGGAAGCAAGGTTCCCTTATAAGGGGGTCGCAGCATGAACGAAGGCAAACTCTTGTACCTCTCCCGCGACGACGTGGAGACCGTCGGGCTGCCCATGGCAGCCATCATCGAGCGCCTGGAGCTGGCCTTTCGCGAAAAGGGCGAGGGCCGCGCCGAGATTCCGCCCAAACCCGGCATCCACACCCAGCCGGACGCCTTCATCCACGCCATGCCGGCCTACATCCCTGCGCTTGGCGCAGCGGGTATCAAGTGGGTCAGCGGCTACCCCGAGAACTACCGACGTTCCCTGCCCTACATCAGCGGGTTGCTGATCCTCAATGACCCTGAGACGGGCCTGCCACTGGCCGTGATGGACTGCACCTGGATCACCGCACAGCGCACGGGCGCGGCCAGCGCCCTGGCGGGCAGGTACCTGGCCCGGCCCGAGAGCGAGGTGCTGGGCGTCCTGGGCTGCGGGGTGCAGGGACGCGCCCACCTCGAAGCCCTGCGCGTGGTGTTCCCCATCCGGCACGTCTACGCCTATGACGTCCGCCCGGAGGCCCGGCAAGCCTACGTGGCCGAGATGAGCCAGCAGTCCGGCCTCGTGGTCACTGCTGTGGATGAACCACGCAAAGCCGTGCAGGGCTGCGACATCGTGGTGACCGCCGGGCCGATTCTGAAACACCCGGCCCCCACCATCGAGCCGGGCTGGCTCGACGAAGGGGCCTTTGCCAGCCCGATCGATTTCGATTCGTACTGGCAGCCGGGCGCACTGGCGCAAGTCGACAAGTACGCCACCGACGACCACGAACAGTACGCCTACTACCGCAGCGTGGGCTACTTCCGGCAATCGCCGACTCCCTACGCCGATTTGGGCGAGCTAGTCACGGGCAGGAGACCGGGGCGCCAGGACCCGCGCGAGCGCAGCATGGCCATGAATCTGGGGCTGGCGCTCGAGGACATGGCCGTCGCGATCGAGGTTTACGCACGCGCGCGGGAGCGAGGTCTGGGCACCTGGCTGCCCCTATAGAGGTGGTTGGTAGTGCGCACGCCAGTGCGCAGTGCCAACATACGACATGAGAAGAGGACTGGTCCCATGACCGAAAATACAATGCGCAGACTACGTGTCCTGATCCCCGCCGCCGTTGGGCTGCTGGCGCTCTTGATCCTCTACACGCTGTATCGCACCCCGGGTCCCCTGGGTTGGAGCCTGGCGCGGGCGGCAGCGCTGTTTGGCTATGGCATGCTGTTCCTGGTCATCGTCTCGACCGAGTACCTGCGCGAGATGCGCAAGCTGTTCGGTAGGCCCTTCCTGACCGTTCATCACATTCTGGCCGTGACTTCCCTGGCGCTGATCATCATCCATCCCATCGCAGTTGCGCTGGCGAGCCGTGACGTGACGGTTTTCGTGCCTCAGTTCACATCCCTGCGCACGTTCTTTGCCCTGGGTGGTAGAGTAGCCTTGTATCTCATCTTCATCGCGGTCTTTGCTGCGTTGCTGAGGGCCCGCATCAAGAGCGTCTGGAGGTTCATTCACTGGTTGAACTACGTGGCCTTTGCACTGGCCTTTGTGCACTCCTGGCTGCTGGGCACCAATATCTCGACGAGTGCGCTCCGGTTCATCTGGCCGGTCATGGCGGGCATCGTGCTGCTCATCTGGGCGCACAAGCGTCTCACGCAATCTCTCGCGCGTCGCGCCTAGACCACGGGGGTTCCTGACACGAGGCCGCCGGGCACAGAGACTCCGCAGGCTCGGTTGAAGGGAGGCAGATTCCCAGTTGTCGCAGAGGATGGACGCTCAAGGCTGCCAGCGTGCAATCGAGGCCTGCTTTCCCGGGTTTCGTGTGAGAAGCATGGCCTATCTGGCCGAGGGCTGGTCCAGTACGGTGTGGGAGGTGAATGGCGAGTACGTCTTTCGCTTCCCCAAGCGCCCAGAGATCGCGCCTGGCCTGCGCAAGGAGATGCGTTTGCTGCCCGTGCTGGCGCCAGCCCTGCCGCTCCCCGTGCCGCAGTTTGAATACGTCTGGGAGGGCGGCGCGCCGCATGAAGGGGTCTTTGTCGGCTATCGCAAGATAGCGGGCACGGAGCTCCTGCCTGAGCACCTGGGGGCGGGGAGCACAACCACTGTCTCGTGTTCCTCTGCCACGAGTGATGTTATTGCCGGCGTCTTGGGAGGGTTCTTGACCACCTTACATCGTTTTCCCCTTCAGGAGGCCCTCGCGGCAGGCATCGCCGAGGGCAGCCCCGCGCAGTGGCGTGCACAGTATCGGGCGTTCTACCAGAGGGTCCGCGGGCGGGTCTTCCCCCTGCTGCGGGTGGAGGAGCAGCGGACCGTGGCCGCCATCTGGGAGGCCTTCCTGGAGGATGAAGCCAACTTCCGCTTCTACCCCGCCCTGATTCACCGAGATCTGGGCGGAGAACACATCCTCTACGACGCTCAGCGCAGAACGATCACGGGGATCATCGACTGGGAGGACGCCGGCATCGGGGATCCGGCCCAGGATTTCACCGGCCTGCTAGCGAACTTTGGCCCCGAATTCGAGGCGCAAGTGCTGGCAGCCTACGGAGGCCCGCCAGATGCGCGCCTGTTGTCCCGCACGCGCTTCTACAAGGCGGTGGTGCCGTTCCACGAGGTGCTGTACGGTCTCGACGCGGGCCTGCCCGAGCACGTCAGCGCAGGACTCGCCGACCTGCGTGCCTCTCTCGCCTTTCAGCGCGGGTTGGCCTAGTCCGAATAATGCATGGCGCTCTCGGCCTGAGAGCGGATCGCGCTGAGGATGTCCTTGGCGTGTTCCAGGTCCTGCAGCACGCCACAGGAGCTACCCAACACCAGCACGTTAGCGCCGGCGCCCACCACGGTGGGAATGGTGCGCTGGTTGATGTGACCGTCCACCGCGATGTCGAGCTTGAGCCCCCTTCGCCAGGCCATTTCGCGCAACTGTCGGATCTTGGGCACGGCCTGCGCCACGAAGGGCTGTCCGGCGAAGCCCGCGTCTACCGTCATCACCACGACCAGGTCCAGGTCCTCGAGCAGATGCTCGACGTGCGAGATGGGAGTCGCCGGCAGCAGGGCAAAGCCTACTTTCATCCCCAGTTCTTTGGCGCGGCGCACGAAGCGAAATGCATTCGGGCAGGCCTCGATGTTGGCGGTCACGATGTCGGACCCGGACGCAGCAACGTCCTCCAGAAAGAGGTCTGGCTCCCAGACAGCCAGATGCGTCTCAAAGGGCAGACCCGTCGCGTCGCGCAGCGAAGCGACAACCATGGGGCCCACGGCGATGATGCGCGCAAAGCGGCCATCCACCACGTCAAAGTGGTACTGGTCGCAGCCACCCCGATCCAGATGGCGGATGGTCGCTCCCAAGTTCTTGAAATCTGCGCAAATCAGCGAGAAAGAGAGTTGGAAGGGTGGCATGCAGCCATGGGGCAGACCCGCGGGAGCGTCGCCCGGAGAACCCACTGTGGTCGTCATTCTCTGCACCTCAGTCATTTCTCCCGATTGCTCACGTGGGGGGAGTCTGTGTCTTGCGCGCCAACGGGGTTGCCTGCTGGCTCCCCGGCCCGACCGTAGAGGTCCTCCACCCGCACGACGTCATCCAACTGCGGGGTGGAGACTTCAAAGACGATGGAGTCTTCGAGTGCGGTCACGCGGTGCTTCCGTGGAGGCACAAAGTGGATGCTCTGGTCAGGCACGAGCTCGAAACGGTGCATTTTGCCTGTGGCGTCTTCCAGCTCTACCAGCAGCCTTCCCCGGTGCAGGAACAGCGTCTCGTCCCGGCACTGGTGATATTGCAGGCTCAGGCTCCGGCCTGCGTGGATCACGTCCACCCCGCCGGCATAGGATAACGTCGCCGCAAAGAGCAACTGATAGCCCCATGGCTTGTCGATGCGTTTGGCGTGCTGCGGGCCGTCAACCGGCAAGGAGTTCCCAGCGCTGATCTCAGCGCCTACTTGGGCGCGGGGGTGCCACTCGGGGCCTGGGCTGAGCTGCCGCCCTGGGCCAGCGCAAGCGCTTCTTCGAATACCAGATCGTTGTGCTTGATCATGCTACTCGCCGAGTACTTGTGCAGGATCTTCTTGCCCTGGAAACGCTGGCTCTCGTGCCTCCGGGAAGAGCGGGCCCCGGATCCTGACCAGGATGAGCGCCAGAAGGCCGCCCAGTATTAGACCGTCAATCAGCGAACCCAAGAAACCAGAACTTAGCCTCACGCTGTCTCCTCTATTCCTCGTCTCGGATCATGCGGGCGAACGCGGCTGCCAGGTCCTCGACCTTGTGCAGGTCGTCTGCAGTGGGTGCGCCGCGGAACTCAAAGGACTCGGTTCGGACCCACTTGAGTGCCTCGGCTACCGCGTCGAACTCCTTCTGCGCACCGCCGGACCAGCCATAGGAGCCATAGCGGAACGCCTTCTTGTTGGTCATGCCCTTGCGCGCGAGCTCGTCCAGGGCGTGCGCCATGGGCGGGAACATCTTGGTCTCGTAGGTGGGCGCGCCGACGATCAGGCCACGGTTCTTGAAGACCGAGGCCAGGATGTACGAGTCCTCCACGCGCGGCACTTCGAACACCTCTATCGGGACGCCCTCGCGTGCCACTCCGCGCATCACCGCGTCCGTAGCCCACTTGGTGTTGCCGTACATGCTGCCCCACAGCAGGGTGACGCCGCGCTCGGCCTTGCCCGTCGGATAGTTGGCGAACTTGATGTAGCGTGCCACGACTTCGCCCGGGTTCGCGCGCCACACCAGCCCGTGCGAGGGCGCGATCACGGCCACCGGCACGCCCGCCAGCTTGTCCAGCGCGCGCAGCACCATGCGCGAGAAATTGGTCACGATGTTGGCATAGTAGCGCAACATCTCGTCGTAGTAGAAGGACTGGTCCGCAGCGTGCACCTGGTCGTCGAATAGAATGCCCTTTAGCGCGCCAAAGCCGCCAAAAGCGTCGCAGGAGAACAGCACCTGGGTCGCCGGGTCGTAGGTCATCATGGTCTCGGGCCAGTGCACAAAGGGCGTGTGGTAGAAGACGAGCTTCTTGCCGCCGCCCAGGTCCAGCTCTTCGCCGTCCTGCACTGCGCGCACGTTGTCGGTGATGCCATAGTAATACTGCACTAGCTCAATGCCCTTTGGGCTGGAGATGATGGTGGCCTGCGGAGCCATACGCCGGAGATTGCTCAGGAATTGGGTGTGGTCCGGCTCCAGATGGTTGAGGATGACATAGTCAATGTCCTCGCAGGTGACCCCCGCAGAGTGCAGTTGCTGCATGAACTCGGTCGAGCTTCCGCTCCATTCGCGCACCAGCTCGATCAGGGCGACCTTGTTGCCTTTGACCACATACGAGTTGAGGGACACTCCATGCGGAATGGGCCACAAGCCCTCAAAGAGGTCGTGTGACCTGATGTTCACGCCGACCCACCAGATTCCTTCTTTGACCTCGATCGCTGTCACAGTTCTGCTCCTCTCTACAGGTATATGAAGCTGCACGGGCCTACCCGCGCGGCGGCTCGCTACGCATGAACCTGAAGAAGCGCGTGGCACGTCATGCGGAGCGCAATTGTCCGCATTATACTCCAGTTTGGCGGATTGGTCGACTTGCCTTTTGTGTGATGGGCAAAAGGGTGCTACACTTGCGCTGTCAGTCGGCGTACGGTTCCACGAGCCCGCTGGCACGCAGTCCCCTGCCTAGTCTTGCCTTGTCTTGTCGACAAGACGAGGTCGACTAGACAAGGCGCTACGCTCCGGGGACGCTACGCAGTAACCGGCGAGGAGTGCGCATGGCACACATCGTGATTGGAGTGGATGGTGGCGGCACCAAGACCGAGTGTGTGGTCCTGGACCAGGCCGGCCGCGAGCTGGGGCGCGCCACGGGCGGCCCAGCCAATCAGTACAACGTCGGCCTGCAGCGGGCGATGCAGTCCGTGCAGGAGGCCATGGCGGGAGCCCTGGCAGCGGCGAAGCAGCCCGCGCACGCAGTAGGCGCGGTCTGCCTGAGCTTGGCCGGCGCCGATCTGCCGCAGGACGTGCAGCAACTGGAGGAGGCGGCGCGCCGCATCATCGCAGCACCGCGCATCCTGGTCTGCAACGACGCCGAGGGCGCGCTGGTGGGCGGGATTGGCCATGCGCTGGGCGTTGTGGTGATCGCCGGCACCGGCTCGATCGCCTATGGCATCAACGCGCAGGGAGCAAGGCGTCGCGCGGGCGGTTGGGGGCACGTTTTTGGAGACGAGGGCAGCGCCTACCTCATCGGCCGGGAGGCGGTGCAGGCCGTGCTGCATGCTCGTGATGGCCGAGGCGAGGCCACTCGCCTTGCGGACGCCTTCTGTGCGCACCTCAACGTGGCACAGATGGACGAGCTCCTGACTACGCTCTTCTCGCACGAGTGGAGCGTGACGGAGATCGCGGCCCTTGCCCCGGTGGTTGCTGCAGCTGCACGCCAGGGCGACGCCAACGCCCGCCAGATCCTGACACGCGCTGGCGAGGACCTGGGATGGACGGCGGCCGCGGTGATCCGTGGACTGCAAATGGAACGCGACGAGTTTGAGGTCGCGCTCGTGGGAGGCGTCTTTCGCGCCGGGACGCTGGTGCAGGAGCCTTTGCAGGAGGTGCTATCCCAGGTGGCAGCGGGCGCGCGCTGCATCACGCCGCGTCACGACCCGGCCACTGGGGCCGCGCTCATGGCCTTGCAGGCTCTGCGTCGAGGATGAGGCGCCGCACGGCCTCGGCGGCCCCGTCTTCCCCCACGGAGCCCACTACACAGTCGGCCGCGGCGCGCGCGGCGGGAGTGGCACTGCCCACTGCGACGCCCAGGCCCGCCCAGGTGAGCAGCTCCACGTCATTGTCGCCGTCGCCCAGGGCCAGGACCTCTTCGCGTGCGATCCCCAGGTGCGCAGCCAGAACGGCCGCTCCGCGCGCCTTGGAGACGTCTGGCAGGATGACCTCGATTAGCGTCGGCGTGGAGCGCGTCACGCGCATCGTACTCCCCATGCGTGCCTGCAGGAGCGGAGCCGTGCGCGCGCTGGTGGGCTCGTCCACAGCCCAGAGCAGGCAGTTGAGTGGCTCGCGCTCCAGCCAGCAAAACGGGTCCTCCACGACGCAACGCTGCTGTTCCCCCTCCCAGACGGAGAGGACCGCGCTCCCCGGGTCGCGCCGCAGGCTGGTGCAATAGTCGTCCAGGTAGGTGGCAAAACGCAGGTCGTGCTCCAGCGCAAAACGCATGGCTGTGTGGATGACGGGTAGTGGCACCGTACGTTTGGCAATCTCCTGGCGCGTGCGGTGGTCGATGATCAGGCCGCCATTACAGCACACGAGCGGCGCATTGACCCCCAGCTCCTCCGCGTAGGGCAACACAGATTGCAGGATGCGTCCCGTGGCCAGCGTGACCCTGACGCCGCTGGCCGCGGCCTCGCGCAAGGCGCTTTTCACGGCGGGGGAGATCGGGACATGGAAACCTCGCAGCGTTCCATCGAGGTCACTTAGCAGTAACCTGTACAATTCACTCCTCAGGGAGCCGCGTAGGTGCCATCCACGAATGAGACCACGACCCCACTGCAAAAAGCCCCTTCCTTACCGCAGAGGCCGCCGAGAGCGCAGAGTTCATAAGGGAATCTCCGCGTTCTCTGCGTGCTCTGCGGTGAAATCCGAGTTCTTTCAGTAGAGTCAGACCACGAATACACGAATCGCTCTACGTCCGCATTCTTGTATTCGTGCTCCGACCCCACTGCAAAAAGCCCCTTCTTTACCGCAGAGGCCGCCGAGAGCGCGGAGTTCATACGGGAATCTCTGCGTTCTCTGCGTGCTCTGCGGTGAGATCCGAGTTCTTTCAGTAGAGTCGTGCTCCCAGTCGTGGATGGCTTCAGCGTTCTAGCGGTTGATTGACGCGGCCATGCGTCGGTAGGTGTGACGACGGCCGCGGATGGCCAGGCAGAAAGCCAGAATGTTCTCCGGGTTGGCGATGCCGCTGAAACCGGCATCGCCGATGTGCAGGATGTCCGCTCCGGTCATCTTGCTGAGAAAGGCGATCTGGCGCACGGTCTCTTCGTCGCCGCCCTCCTGTGAAGTGCCGATGGCGGTCAAAGCCAGCTTGCCCAGCCCGTGCGCCTGATCCACCAACGGCTTGATCGCCTCGAGCGTGGCCCCAGGCGTGGTGCCGGGCGCAGGCACCAGGATGACGTCGGCGCCGGCCTGCGCGAATTGCTCGACGGCCTCTGCCGAGACGATGCCCGCCGCGCCCAACCCTGCGCCGTGCATCTTGCCTGCCACGATCATGACGCGCTCACCAACGGCGGCTGCGATCTCGCGCGTGGCCTGGGCGATGGTTGCGGTCGAGACACCCGTGCCCGGGTTGCCGGTCAGCACCAGGTAGTCCGCGCCCAGCTCCACGGCGCGGCGCGCGTTCTCTGCGGTGGCGACGCGTCCCAGGAACTCGTCGCGCAGTGCCTCCTTGGGCATGGGCTCCAGGTTGATGCCCACCGGACGGCCCACCAGGGCCTTGACTTCGTGGATGCTCACGTCGAGGCCCGCTGGCAGGCGGTCCAGGGCCGGTACGCCAGGCAGCGTGGGTAGCTTGCCCTTGCGGTAGCCCATCACCAGCGGCTGACGCACGTCGTAGACGTTGAGCGTGATCAGGTCGGCGCCAAAGGCCGCCGCGGTCTCGGCATTGGTCACGCCGTCTACCAGCGGCAACGTAACGCACACCACCTCCGCGCAGATGGTACGACCTTCCGCCAGGCGGATGCTCTCCAGCAGGTCGGCCTTGCTCATGGCGCGGAAATCGCTGGCCATGGCGTCCAGAATACGTTTTACCATGTCAGGTGTCCCTCCACGGAACTCTGGTTTCCGCTCGCTGTGTGAGCGAGTGTGCTTTTACTTCTCAGGGAAGAACTGCGGCAGCAGGGCCTTATTGGCCTCCAGCAGCTCCTCCAGCAGCGGCTTGGCCACGGCGTACGACGGAACCAGGGGGTGCGTGAGCAGCGCCCTGAGCGCAGCCTCACGTGAGCCCGTCACACCTGCCTCCACGGCGTATTCCTCGTAGGCCTTGACGGTCTGCACCAGCGGGCGGATCACCTGCGGCAGCGGGCCGACGTTCAGCGGGCTGACGCCGTGCGCGCCGATCACGCAGGGCACCTCGATGGCCACGTCGTCGGGCAGGTCCGCGATGCAGCCGCGGTTGCGGGCGATTACGATCTGCACGTCGCGCCGGTCGGTGAGCAGTGACGTGATCAACCGCACCGCCATCTCCGAGTAAAAGGCCCCACCGCGCTTCATCAGCTCGGGCGGCTTGGTCACCAGATTGGGATCGGAATACATCTTGAGCAGGTCGCCTTCGACTTGCTTGACTACCTCGCCGCGCGTCTTGGCGGCAGTCTTGGCCTCTTTCACGACCTGGTCGTGGTAGTAGTAGTAGGCCAGGTAGCCGATGGGCACCATTCCCAACAAACGGATCAGGTCCGGCTCAAAGGGAAAATGCTCGCTGCGACCGGCCAGGTCAACCATTTGGTCAAGGCTTAGCGCGTGGCCCTTGACGTAGGCGGCGCGAATCCAGGCCAGGTGATTGAGGCCCACCCAGTCCAGAAACACGTCGTCATCGGACACGCCGGAAAAGGCCGCCAGT
>Ga0315294_10003234_pt1 | contig 17717 bp, 18 predicted proteins | sample YL17G13_40_MG_FD_203626 | JGI IMG/M metagenome (GOLD analysis project Ga0315294, IMG submission 203626) | Sediment microbial communities from Yellowstone Lake, YNP, Wyoming, USA - YL17G13_40 | ecosystem: Environmental > Aquatic > Freshwater > Lake > Sediment | place: USA: Wyoming | collected... | reverse complement strand
TCCGGCTTCCTCCGGACCCCGCCTCACGACGACGCCCTTGCCCTTGGCTACGGTGGGTGCCATCAACCCCCGGGAAGGACTTCCACCTTCCTAGTCAGCGCCCATGCTGAGCGTACCACGAACCGGGGCGGCCTCACGGCCGCCCCGGCACGATCGTTCCACACGCCGTCACTAGCTCGCCGGCGGAACCTGCACCACGGCCGGAGCGGCCATTCTGCCTGGATACTCCTGCCGCCCAAACCGCGTCAGCAGCACGGCGCCGAGCCCTACCGCGCTCACGAAAGTCGGCGCCAGCCACCCGATGCATGGGATGAAGTTGATCCCATTCGCCACCAGGCTGACAACAAGCGTCCCCAATCCGGCTGCCGCCGCCGGATCCAGGCGCCACTTGAACACCCGCGTCAGCCGCTCGCCGACCTCGAGGCCGATGCCGATCCATCCGTACACGATCGCCACGACGAAGAGCAGCGCCCCCACAATCGTGAACGGGATCAGGCAGATAGTCAGCGCCAGGCCGATCAGCAGGGCCGGGATGGCCAGCAGACTCAGGAACCCGACCACACCCGAAGCGGGTAGCGCATCCGCCGCCCCCCGGGCGACGCGGCCGACTCTGTTGGCGCCGAACATCACCACCAGTACCGCCAGCGCCGCCGTGATCAGCGACTGCATCAAGAGCCAGCCGCCGCTCCACCCGGGCCATGTCTCGATGTCGATCACCGGACGAGGCGTCCATGTCCGGCCGAAGTACGGAAATCGTAGGTCCGGGATGCCCTGGAACCCGGGGATCTCCACGGTCTGCCCACCGGTCACCACCTGCCCCTCGATCCGGGCCCCTGGATCGCGGTTGACGTTCCCGCCGAAGGTCATCACATCCCCTTCGACCACCGCTCCTGCCTGCAGGTTGGCGTTCGCTCCCACCAGCGAGACATCCTGGCGAATCGTCCCTGCGGCGTTCAGATTGCCCCCCACCAGGAAGACCGAACCGGTGACCACCGACGTCGGCTCGAGGGTCAGATTCCCGCCGAGCGCCAACAGGTCGCCGTCGAGCGTCTCCCCGCCGGCCAGGGTGAAGCTGCCACCAAACACGATCCGCCCGTCGAGCAGGACGTCGTGTGCGCCCGCGGCCGCAGCCGAAAGCGGCAGGGCCAGCAACGCCACCAGAACCAGACTGAGTACCACCATCATGCGTTTCATCTTCAAGCTCCTTCCGTCACGCGTCGATATGCGAAGCGATACAACGTTGCGATCCAGACGACGCCTATCCCCAGGCACGCCGCCATGATCCCCAGGATCCAAGCCGGCGGGAGCGCATCCGGCAGGCTGTTCCACGCCACCTGGATGAATCCCCGGGCAACGCGCAACCCGATCCATGCGTCGTACAGCCGGATCAGCATTTGGACCACCCACTCACCTGGGGACATCCGGTCCTGGCCCAGCCGAAACACAAGCGGGATGGCCACCACACCCGCCGCGGCCGCGGCCAGGGCAAACGTGCCCCATGCCTGCCGCCGCCCGTCGCGCACGCGCTGCTCCACCAGCCGCTGCGAGAAGCGAGCCGTGAACCCGGCCGACGGCGCAACCATCCCTGCCTGCCGTAGCCCGCGATCCACCGCCGTCCGCGCCGTCCCCAGCCGGGTGCACGATGCACAGACGGCCCGGTGGGCGTCGAGCGCCTGCTGCTCTTCGCCGCTCAGCGCCTCGTCGTCCAGGATCCAGTCCTCAAACGGCTGATGCGACATCGGCTCGTCCTCCGTTCCACGCCGGCTCCGGTTCATTCCGCAGCCAGGACTCCGCCATCTGTTTCCGTGCCCGGTGCAGCCGGCTCTTCACCGCCTTGACCGTGAGCGAGAGCGCCTCGGCGATCTCCTCGGTCGACAGTTCATCCCAGTAGCGCAGCACGACCACCGCCCGGTCTTGCGGCCCCAGTCTCGCCAGAAGCGCCCGCGCGGTCTCCCGTCCCTCGCGCAGTGTCGCCGCCTTTTCCGGCCCCGGCCCCGTATCCGGGATCTCTTCCCACGGTTCAAGCTCCTCGAGCGAGTCGACGGGCAATCGCCGTCGCCGGAGCTGGTCGATGCAGTGGTGCGAAGCGATCGCCAGCAGCCAGGTCGAGAAGCTGCGCTTCGGGTCGTAGCGTCGCATCCCCCGGTAGGCCCGCAGGAAGCTCTCCTGCGCTGCATCCTCGGCCTCGCCCGCGTCGCCCAGCATCCGGTAGCACAGGTTGTAAACCGGCCGCTGGTACGCTTCCACCAGCTCGGCGAACGCCGCCTCATCACCCTGCCGGGCACGCTCCAGCCAGCGGGTTTCACCCCGGTCGATGCTTGCCGCTCTGCTTCGGGTCACGGTGCTCGCCTGCCTCACATCCGTCTACGCAGAATCGAGCCTCAGGCCTCAGCCGAGATTCAGGATTTGGCCCGCAGCGGGGAGCCCCTCGCCTGGGCCGGCAAGGGGCTCCCCGCCACGGGATTCGTTTCCCGGCCCTGGGAACCTCCCCAGCGTACCCTTGCCGGACGCCGGGGCGCCAGTGGATAATGGCCACCGTAATGGTACGCCCGACGCGAAAGATCCTTCCGATCACGCTCCTGGCCGCTGCCCTCGTGGGCTGCACGCTCGGCTCCGCCACGGCCACCCAGACCCTGGCCCCCCAGCCGGCTGCGCCTTCTCCCACGCTCCCCGCTAGCGCCATCCCGGCCACGCCGACAGCCACGCCGACTACGTCACCCCTGCCTCCTTCGCCTACTCCTACCCCGCTCTCCACGCCGGAAGGCGTCGTGACCCGCGGGCCCTACGTTCAGTCCCCCACATCGAGCTCGATCGTCATCGTCTGGGAGACCGACCGTCCGTTGCCCGGTGAGGTCATCTACGGGCGCGGCGGGACGTATGACCAGCGGGCCCTCTCCAGCAGCACCGGCCTGCGCCACGAGGTCACAATGGCGGGTCTCGAGCCCGGTACCGAGTATGGCTACTGGGTCGCCTCCTCCGGCTATCCGCTGGCCGAGGCCGGCAGCTTCCGCACTGCGCCCTCCGCCGACGATCCGTCGTTCACCTTCGTCGCCTATGGCGATTCGCAGAGCTTGCATGCCACCCATCAGTTGATCGCCGATCGCATCCTGGCACTCAAGCCGGACTTCGCCCTGCATGCTGGCGACCTGGTTGCCCACGGCAGCTTGTCTTCCGAGTGGGATCGTTTCTTCGACATCGAGGGCGCAATGCTCGCCAGCGTGCCCCTCTTCCCCAGCCCTGGAAACCACGACCAGAACGACCCGCGCTACTTTGAGGCATTCGTGTTGCCCGGCAACGAGCGCTGGTACGCCTTCGATTGGGGCAATGCCCGCATCGTTTCGCTTCAGATCGACGCCATCGTGCCCTTCGGCAAACAGAGCGAGCAGGTGCAGTGGCTCGAGTCGACGCTGGCCGCCAACACACAGCCGTGGCTGATCGTGTGGTTCCATGTGCCGCCCTTTGACGCATTGCCCGAGGACAGCATGGGAGACGCCGTGCGCATCAACGTGGTGCCGCTGCTCGAGCGCTACGGCGTCGACCTGGTCTTGAACGGGCACAACCACAACTACCAGCGCTCGATCGTCAACGGCATCACCTACGTCGTCACCGGCGGCGCCGGCGGCGAGCTGGTCTACATCGAAGGCCCGGATCCGGATACGGAGGCGTTCTACAACGGCCATCACTTCGTGTACTTCACGGTGGAGGGCGAGACGCTCACCGGACGGGCTATCGCTACCGACGGCACGACCGTCGACACATTCACTCTCGTATCCGGCGGGTAGTCCCCGAGCTAGCCGCCCGGCACGCGGGGCGGCCCGGCACCCTCAGCTTCCTGCCGCCGCCCGACCGACCACCGGTCGACCTGTCCACCCCCGCTCAGGCGTCAGGCTCCCTCAGGACCGTGACTTGGTCAACCAGGGAAGGCACGCCTGTGTGCACTTACTGCACCCATTCCGGGGTGGAGGTGTTGTGTATTGAAAGCGGCTTAGATCACCGCTTGGGGTCGGGTTCGGCTTTCGGGTGGGTGGCCGTTGGCCACGGGGCACACCCGATGGCGGACCCTGGACCAACCGGGAAGAACTCTAGAATCGCAATGGAGGCACGCATGAAACTCAGCCCGCCGAAAGTCATCACCTGGTGGATTGCCGTCATCGTCGGTGCCATTGGTGTACTTGGCCAACTCCTCAGCATTCCTGTTATCGCCCCATTCGCGTTCTGGCTGGTTGTGATCGGGTTCGTCCTCCTGGCGCTCGCCACGGCCATCCAAGGACTGTAGCCCCATCCTTCTTCTGATCCCCAAGCTCCCGAGGACTGCCCCGCCTCGGGAGTTGCTTTCTCTTGCCCCGGCGCCCGCGCACGTGAGATAACGTCGTAGGAGAGCGGCAACGGCACAACCCTAGCAGGCAGGCCGACCCGGCCGCGCCCAGTATGCCGCGCCGGACCTGGGTGGTGTATCCTTCTCGCCGGGCATCCGCCAGGCCCCTAGCAGGCAAGGAAATGTCTCCCCAAGACATGCCCCATCCCGCACGGACTCTCCCTCGCACGGATCCGCTGCCCGTTCTGTTCGTCGGGCACGGCAGCCCCATGAACGCCATCGAGGAGAACGAGTTCTCGCGCACCTGGCATGAGGTCGGCCGGAAGCTGCCGACGCCCCGGGCGATCCTGTGCATCTCGGCCCACTGGGAGACCTGGGGTGCGCTGGTGACGGCCATGGAGGCGCCGCGCACGATTCACGACTTCGGTGGCTTCCCGCGTCCGCTGTACGAAGCGCGCTACCCGGCTCCCGGAAGCCCGTGGGTGGCGCAGGAGGTCCAGCGCCTGGCCGGGACTTCGGCCGTCGGCCTGGACGACGAGTGGGGCCTCGATCACGGGTGCTGGAGTGTCCTCAAGCAGATGTTCCCCGCCGCCGACATCCCTGTCGTGCAGCTCAGCCTCGACTCCACGCGTACCCCGCAGGACCACTATGCCCTGGCCGGGACGCTGGCACCGCTGCGCCAGCGTGGCGTGCTCATCCTCGGCAGCGGCAACATGGTCCACAACCTGCGGCGTGTGGTGTTCGTCAGCAACAACCTGAGCGACCTCAACCGGCCGTTCGGGCTCGACTGGGCGCTGGAGGCAAGCGCGCTGTTCAAGACGCTGATCGACAACGACCGGCATCCGGAATTGATGGACTACCCATCGCTCGGCCCGGCCGTGCAGCTGGCCGTTCCAACACCGGAGCACTACCTCCCTTTGGTGTATGCGCTGGCGCTCAAGCGGCCGGATGAGGTCGTGACGTATTTCAATGACCAACCCGTGGCAGGTTCGCTCACGATGACCTCACTGATCATCGATCGGCACGCGTAGACATGTCCTGCGCCCGGATCGAATATCGTGCACCCCCACGTGCCCGGGGTATGCATCTCCTGCCCGCCGGCGAGGCATCGGTCTAGCAGCCCGGAAGGTACGAACTGAACGCTCACACTGCATCAACCGCAGACTTCCGCCGCGAGCTCACGGCCTTCTTCCTCCTGACCTTCGCCCTCTCCTGGGCCGTCGAGATCCCTCTTGCCCTGTCCGCCCAAGGGTTGATCCGCGCGGCCGTCCCCTTCGGGTTGCACTACACGGCCTCGTTCGGCCCATTGTGCGCCGCCGTGATTGTCGCACTGGCCACTCGCGGGCCTCGGGGTGTCACCCACATGTTGTCTGGCCTGACACGCTGGAGGATTCGGCCGGTGTACTGGATCGTCGCTGCCGCCGCGCCGTGCACGATCTTCGCCGCGCTCGTCCTGGCGACACGGCTGGCTCGCGGCGCCTGGCCAGACTTGGCACTGCTCGGTCAACCGGACTACCTGCCGCCGCTGGGGATCTTGCCAACGCTCCTCTTGTGGACCATCACCTTCGGCGTGGGCGAGGAGGTCGGCTGGCGGGGATTCGCGCTGCCGCGCCTGCAGGCCGGCCGCTCCGCCTTCTCGGCCTCCATGCTGCTCGGCGCCTTCTGGGCAGCCTGGCACCTGCCCGCGCTGTTCTACCGCGACACCTACGTCGAGATGGGCCTTCTGGTCGTCCCGATGCTGATCACTGTCGCCGCCGTCGGATCAACGGTCTATACGTGGATGTACAACGGCACGCGCGGCAGCCTGCTGGCACTCGCTGTCTTTCACGGCTTGTTCGACTTCTTCTCCGTCTGGCCGGCTGGCGTGATCGGGCCGGGGATGGTGATGACGGTGTTGATGGTCTTCTGGGCCGTCCGCGTCTACAAGCTGCATGGTCCCACCACGCTGGCGCCCACGGGCAAGGTCTCCATATAAACCCCGATGACTTGCCGCGCCGAGATAGGAGCGAGGCCGATGACGGTGAAGATCAATCGTGCGCCCGTGCTCACAATGTGGGCCGCGGTCGTGGCCGAACGCCTGGGGCATACCGAGGCTGAAGCCCTGACGCTGGGCAAAGCGCTCGCCGGACTGAATGCCCAGTCGAAGGGACGCCGTCTCGGCATCTACGCCCCGCGACCGAAGTCCGGAACACCCTCCGGCCCGGCTGAGCCGCAAACCCCGTCGGCATCGGTCGACCTCATGGGCCGTGCGATCCCCGTCGTGCGTACCCGTCAGGGCGTACGCGCGGCGGACAAGGGCGAGGCGATGGACCCATCGGCTGTGCGCCGCTACCTGGAATCGAAGTTCGGCGAGCACCTGGCCGAAGTGCGCCAGGCGATGGTCGATCTTGCCCGGTCCTACCCGCCGTCCGAACTGGCCGATTGTGCGTACGGGTTGTACGAGCGCTTCCGGCCGCAGGTGCCGAAGGGCGAGAGGGGCTGGGGCGTGGCCGGCGAGCTCGACCCGGCGCTCCTCCACCGGCTGCACAAGGCAAAGGGCGGCAAGTCCGCGTAACGTTGGCTGACGGGAGGGACCACCCGCCTCGGGATCGGCCGCCATGTTCTACAATCATGTAACGATTCGCTCGTCTCCACCCCGAGGCGCGTAGCGGCTGACACCGGCGCATGACCCCCTTGCCACCTTTCCGGCTCATCAGCTTCCAGAGCGCATCTGGATACCTCCTCTCACCGCAAGAGAGCGACCACCATCTACTCAGCGTGAGGCACAGCTCGACCGAGTCACCATGGTCGGATCACAATCTGCACGCCCACACGCAGTCCGACGAGATCTACCTGCTGCTCCAGGGACGGCTCGATCTGGTCATCGCAGGGGACCTGGTGTTGATGTTTCCCGGCGAGATGGTGTTCGTCAAGGCCGGTGTCGTCCATGGCGTCGTGGGCGGCGTCGGGCCGATCGAGCACTTCGGCTTTCGCGCCCCGGCGCTCGAGGACCGTGTATCTCACCTGCCGCGGACGCAGGCGGATCTCATCGGTAAGCAGGATGAGCAACCGGCGCCCGAGGCCGGCTGGGGCTGCCACATCCAGCTGGCCGACCCGGAGAACAGGAATTGCTGGCTTCTGGGAGTGGGCTCCGCCCGCTACCCGAGCCGGCACTTCCTGTTCGCTTTTCTGGATTTCCCGACGCAAGCCGAAGCGGCGGCAGGCATCGGCACGCGCTTGCAGATGCACCTTCACCGCGAGTCGTGGGAGTACTACGTCTGCCTGCGCGGCTCGAAGGTGTTGCAGGTCGAGGACGAGCGCGTCGAGGTCCATCCCAGGCAGATGCTCGTCGTGAATCCGGGGGCGAGGCACAACGTGATCGAGCGCCAGGCGCCGTATGTTGGGTTCACGTTCCGCGTCCCGAGCCTGGACGACAAAGTCCTGTGCTGAACCAACGGCGCCGCGGCACCGCTCCACCGATCCGTCTTCCGGTCCCGAGGCAGGTGCTGGAGGGGTTCGATGACTCGGCTGTCTGACCGCGAGTTCCAGGCGATGAACAGCGTGCCGCGCCGGCTTCTTCAAAGGCTGTATGAGTTCCCGCGCCTGCGGCACATGGGCGTGACCTTCCGCGGCAAGGATGTCCTCGAGATCGGCTGCGGATCCGGCTACGCGGCGTGGCTCATTGCCCGCGACGCCCCACGCAGCTATCTGGGCGTCGACGTCATGCCCGAGCAACTCAAGCTCGCCCGGCTCCGTCCGATCCCCCAGGCCGAATTCCGGTTGGAGGACGCAACGGCACTGACGTCCGTTGCCTCAAGCTCGACAGACCTGGTTGTGATCTTCGGCATCCTGCACCACATCCCCGAATGGAGGCGGGCGCTAGCCGAGTGCTGGCGAGTGCTCCGCCCAAACGGCGAGGTGTACCTGGAGGAACCGGATGGCAGCGTGCTGGCCTGGTTCGAGGCCACATTTCACTGGGGCCACCCTGACCAGGGCCGGTTTCTCCTGCGCGAGCTGCAGGCAGAGCTGGAGCGCCAAGGCTTCCAAATCCTCGCCCAGGCGAGGGCCTTCGGTTTCGGGTTCTACCGCGCCCGCCGCTTGAATGCAGGCGCCCGCGCGCAGTAGAGATGGCCGGCGCAGACTCAGACGAGGTCAGCCATGGAAGAGTTGATGATCGGCGAACTGCAAGGGCAGATGGCATCAGGCGAGTCAACGTCCCGGGCACTGACCCAGGCGTACCTCGACCGCATCGAAGCGCTCGACCGGAATGGTCCGCGGGTGAACGCCGTGATCGAAGTCAACCCCGAGGCGCTGGTCATTGCCGATGCGCTCGACGCCGAACGCCGGGCGGGCAAGGTGCGCGGCCCGCTGCACGGCATCCCCATCCTGATCAAGGACAACATCGACACCGGTGACCGAATGCAAACGACCTCCGGCTCGCTGGCGCTGGAGGGAACCCCGGCCCGGCGCGATGCATTCATCGCCCGCCGGCTTCGGGCCGCGGGTGCGGTCATCCTGGGCAAGGCCAACCTGAGCGAGTGGGCCAACTGGCGCGGCAAGCGTTCGGTCAGCGGCTGGTCGAGCCGCGGCGGACTGACGCACAACCCGTACGCGCTGGACCGCTCGGCCTGCGGTTCGTCCTCCGGCTCGGCGGCTGCCGTCGCCGCATCCTTCTGCGCCGCCGCCCTCGGCACCGAGACCGACGGATCGATCATCTGCCCGGCGCAGACCAACGGCATCGTCGGCCTCAAACCGACGCTCGGCCTGCTCAGCCGGAGCGGGATCGTCCCGATCGCCCACAGTCAGGACACCGTCGGACCGATGGCCCGCACAGTGACGGACGCCGCCCTCGTGCTCGGGGCGCTGACCGGGATCGATCCACGCGACCCGGCCACGCGTCGCAGCCGCGGCCACGCCCACCGGGACTACACCCGCTTTCTCGATCCGGGCGATCTCAAGGGATCCCGCATCGGCGTCGCCCGCAACATGGCTGGCACCGACCCGCGCGTCCTGGCCGTGTTTGACGGCTGTGTGGATGTCCTGCGCCGGCAAGGCGCCGTCGTGATCGATCCGGCGGACGTACCCAACTTCGACGCCTTCGGCCCGACGGAGCTCGAGGTGCTGTACCACGAGTTCAAGGCCGATCTGAATGCTTACCTCGCCGGCCGCGGCCGGACGATCCGCGTTCACACGCTCGAGGAAGTGGTCCGGTACAACGATGAACACAAGGGACGGATGATGCCGTACTTCGGGCAGGAGCGCATGACCCTGGCCCAGGAGAAGGGCCCCCTCACCAGCCGCAAGTACCGCCAGGCGCTGGACCGCAACCGGCGACTCACCCGGCGTGAGGGAATCGATGCTGTGGTGCGCAAGGACCGCCTGGACGCGTTGGTCGTCCCCTCCGGCGGCCCTGCCTGGCTGATCGATCTGGCCAACGGCGACCCGCATTCCTGGGACATGGAGAGCACGTCACCGGCGGCGGTCGCCGGCTACCCCCACCTCACGGTTCCGGCGGGGCACGTGTTCGGCCTTCCCGTGGGCCTGTCATTCTTCGGCCGCGCGTGGAGCGAGCCAACGCTGCTGCGGCTTGGCTTTGCGTTCGAGCAGGCCACGCACGTCCGCCGGCCGCCGAGCTTCCCGCCGAGCGTCGACGTTGCCGCCGCGGCCGCCCGCGGCGACGCCTGAAGATCAGCCGGGGGACGCCTCGCGCGCGCCCTGAGGGTTGAACTGCGTCGCGTACAACCGGGCGTACAAGCCTCCCTGAGCCAGCAACTCGTCGTGTTTCCCCTGCTCCACCAACCGCCCCTTGTCCATCACCAAGATCAGGTCAGCTCCAATCACCGTGCTGAGCCGGTGGGCAATCACCAGCGACGTGCGCCCGCGCATCACCAGTTCCATCGCCTGCTGGATCAGCGCCTCGGATTGCGAGTCCAGGTGGCTGGTGGCCTCGTCCAGGATCAACACCCGCGGGTCCTTGAGGATCACGCGGGCGATGGCCACGCGCTGCTTCTCGCCGCCCGACAGCCGGTAGCCACGCTCGCCGACCAGCGTCTCGTACTTGTCGGGAAGGCCGGTGATGAAGTCGTGGATGTTGGCCGCCCGGCAGGCGGCCTCCAGCTCCGCTTCGGTCGCTTCCGGCCGGGCATACAGCAGGTTGCTGCGCAGCGTATCGTGGAACAGGTAGCTCTCTTGTGTCACCATGCCGATGTGGCGGGCAAGCGACTCCTGCGTCAGGTCGCGCAGATCGTGGCCGTCGAGCCGCACCGCGCCGTCCGTCGGGTCGTACAACCGCGGCAGCAGGTAGGTGACGGTCGTCTTGCCGGCGCCGCTGGGGCCGACCAGCGCCGCCAGCTGGCCGGGGCGAATCTCGAAACTGATGTCCTGCAGTGCGTAACGCAGGGCGCCTTCTTCCGTGCCCACAGACGCGCTGGGCGTCCGTGCCACCGCCGGAGGGTAGTCGGTGGACGCGTGCCAGCTGAACCGGCGGACCTCTTCCAGCCCTCCGGCGCCGCTCTCCTCCTCGCGGTACGAGAACGACACGCCCTCGAAGCGCACGTGGCCTTCGACTCGGCTCAGGTCGATCGCCTGCGGCCGGTCGTCGATCTCCGCCGGCAGGTCGAGCACCTCGAACACGCGCTCGAAGCTGACCATCGATGTGGCGAAGTCGACCCGGGCGTTGGTCAGCGCCATCAAGGGCCCGTACAGGTTCACCAGGTAGGCGCTGAAGGCGACGATTGTCCCCACGGTGAAGGCCCCGCGCAGCACCAGGTACCCGCCCACCCAGAAGACCAGCGCCGCGCCCAGCGCGCTCACCAGGCTGAGGCCCAGGAAGAACCAGCGCCCGATAACGGCCTGCCGCACCCCGATATCGCGCACGCCCGCTGCCCGCTCGCTGAAGCGCTCAACCTCCTTCCGCTGCCGGCCGAAGACCTTGGCCAGCAGCGCGCCGCTGATGTTCAACGTCTCGTTCATCTGAGCGTTCATGCGGGCGTTCTGGTCCATCGCCTGGCGCGTCAGTACCCGCAGCGTCCGCCCGATCCGCCGCGCCGGAAGGATGAACAGCGGCAGGATGGCCACCCCGAGCAGCGTCAGCCGCCACTCGAGCGACAGCATGATCGCCAGCGTCAACGCCAGCGAGACTGTGTTGCTGACCAGCGTCACCAGCGTGCCGGTGATGGCTCCCTGCGCGCCGACCACGTCGTTGTTCAGGCGCGACATCAGTTCCCCGGCTCGCGTCCGGGTGAAGAAGCGCAGGCTCATGCGCTGCATGTGAGCGTACACGGCGCAGCGCAGGTCGAAGATGATCCCCTCGCCCACGCGGGAGCTGGCGTAGCGCTGGGCCACGCCGATCAACCCGTTGGCCAGCGGGACGGCGATCATGCCCAGCGCCAGCAGGTTGAGCCGCCCCATATCGCGCGTGGGCAGCGCCGTGTCGATCAGGTCACGCAGCAGCAGCGGCGGCAGGAGCGACAGGACCGAGATGGCCAGGATCGTCCCCAGCATGACGGCCACACCGGCCCAGTACGGCCGGGCGTACTGGCTCACCCGGCGCAGCAGCGCCCGGCTGACCTCCGGCCGGTCTTGCTCTTCGTCATACCGGATGAACGACCACCAGTTGCCACCCTGTCCAATCATGCGTCCTCGCCTTGCACGGGATCTCATGCGGCTTCGCGACCTGCATTGCCCGGATTCGACGACTCGGAGGAGCCATCCCAATCGGTGCGCGGATTATACCGCCCGGACCCTCGCAAACCGCCCTTGGCGCGGCTTTCCCCCAGCCAGAGTATCATCGACAGCAGGCGACGGCCGCCGCCACGCGAGACGGATCGTGGGCTCAGCCGGTCGGAAGGAGGCAGCATGAGCCGGTTCGACTTCTGGCATCGCTGGCTTTGGTGGGTCAGCCTCGGGCTGGTGGCCTTCGGCGTTGGGATGGCGTTGCTCAATCGCACTTTCGTCTTCGCCCCCATCAACCGTCCGATCGACGCTGGGTTCTGGGCCGCCGGGATCCTTCCCGGTGGCGTGTCCGCCTTCCAGGCGTGGATCTACGGCGCGTGGGGTGCGACGGTTGCCGGGTGGGGGTTGACCGCTGCGTTGCTCGTCCGCTACGCCTTCGCCCGTCACACCGCATGGGCCTGGTGGGCGCTGGCATCCGGCGTCGGCCTGTGGTTCGTCCTCGACACCGCATTCTCGGCAGCGTACGGCGTCTGGCCGAACGTGCTCCTGAACACCGTCCTGCTCGTCCTGTTTGCGCTGCCGCTGGCCGCCACGCGCCGGGACTGTCTCGCCCCGCCGGCGGGCCATGACTAGAATCACACTCAGTCCCTGACCGGAGATCCCAGCGATCGGATGAATCGTCGGGGGAAAGCTCGCCAGCCCGCCACCTGTAAGGAGGAAGACCCATGCCACAAGCGATCACCATCACCGCCGGCAAGGTCTGCCTGCCCGCCACGCTCAATGACTCGCCTTCAGCCCTGGCCGTGTGGAAGGCGCTCCCCATCGAGGCGAGGGCGAACCGCTGGGGCGAGGAGATCTACTTCGAGATCGACGTGCAACTGGACGAGGCCGGGGACGCCCGGGCCGAGATGCAAGTAGGCGAGCTGGCGTACTGGCCTCCGGGCTCGGCTTTCTGCATCTTCTTCGGTCCCACGCCGGTCAGCCGGGGTCCGGCACCGCGGGCCGCCAGCAACGTCAACCCGGTAGGCACGGTCGACGGTGACGCGGCGGCCTTCAAGGCTGTCCGCAACGGGGAGAAAGTCCGCCTCGAGGCCGCTTGATCGGATCGCGCCGATGCGCGCCCAGTCCCAGTGGCTAGGCTCTTGGAGACGCACGTAGCCGCAGGCCAATGCCTGCGTCTTCCTCGATGATCGGGGCAGGGGAATCGCGAGACCCCGGCCAACGCCATGGAAGGGGAGCGCACCCCGAAGGCTGCGGCTACCGTCGGCCAGTGCGATTCCTAGCTCGCGGCGAGCGCGTGCCCCGCGGGCAGGCAGCACCGCGGTGCCTCTTCGATCGGTGGGCAACCTCCCGGAGAAGCGCGTAGCCGCAGGCTTCAGCCTGCGTCTTCCTCGATGATCGGGGCAGGGAAATCGCGAGACCCCCGCCAACGCGATGGAAGGGGAGCGCACCCCGAAGGCTGCGGCTACCGTCGGCCAGTGCGATTCCTAGCTCGCGGCGAGCGCGTGCCCCGCGGGCAGGCAGCACCGCGGTGCATCTTCGATCGGTGGGCAATCTCCCGGAGTAGCGCGTAGCCGCAGGCTTCAGCCTGCGTCTTCCTCGATGATCGGGGCAGGGAAATCGCGACACCCTCGCCAACCCGATGGGAGGGAAGCGAAGCCTGAAGGCTGCGGCCATGATTGGTTGTGAGGGCACCGCGCCCGGTAGGGTCGAGCGGGCCCTGCAATGACAACTGCGTTGCGAACTGAGGGAAGAGGCCGGGGGCGCTCTCACGAGCGCCCCCGGTGTATGTCGACGATAGGCGTGCGGCTACCAGCGCGGTCCGCGACTGCCTGAGCGGCCTCCGCCCTGCCCCCCCGGCCGACGCCCGCCGAACCCGCCACCACCACCGCCGCCCGGGCGGTCTTCCCGCGGGCGGGCGATGTTCACGGTCAGCGTCCGGTTGTCGAGCTGCGTCCCGTTCAGCATGCTGATCGCCTTCTGGGCATCGGCTTCGCTTTCCATCTCCACGAAGCCAAACCCCTTCGACCGGCCAGTCTCGCGGTCGGTGATGAGCGTGACCGACTTGACGACGCCGGCCTTGCTGAACAGCGTCTGCAGTTCGGTGTCGCTCGCCGTGTATGGCAGATTCCCTACGTACAGCTTGTTCTCCATGTCTCCTGGCTTCCTCTAAGGTCTCTAGGCGTCGGCAGCGGGACGCTCCCCAAGCTTCCGGCAGGCCTCCCAGGAGGCCGCCCGGTGCGCGTGGCCGCTATCTTATCACGGTGCCGGCCAGAGGGCGAATCCCGCCGGTCAAGCCCCCCCTGGGCACCCTGAAATCCTGGACGAGGCCGCCGCTTTCGGCCATGGCAGGTTGTGCCCTCCCCCTGTGGGAGCGCGGCATGCCGTTCCCCTGCAGCGGATCCTCACACCCGCCCCCAGCTTGACAGACCCAACCCGGATGCTATGATGGATTCAGCGTACCCGGCGGGGTGGTTGACCCCGCGAGGGAGGCGCCATCGTCTGACCCGCACCGATCCGCTGGGCACCCTGCTCCGGCCGATCGGTGCGCTGCGTTGCGGGGGAGGCAGCCATGAAGGTCATCGATGAGGCCATGGATCAGTGCCTGCTGTGCATCGATTACGCCTTCGACCAGGACAGTCCCTCCAACCGGGAGGTCTCCCTGCGCCGCATGCAGCCCGGGATCCGGCAGAAGGAGTGGTGGCGCTACCATCACGTCCACCGCGGATTGAGGACGCTGGTGGCCTACGAAGGGCCGAGGGCGGTCGGACATGTGGAGTTCATGCCGATCGAGTACGCGCCCCGCCCGGTGTCCGGACACAACCTGGCCTTCATCAATTGCCTGTACGTGGCGCCCGAGGCGCGCGGCCACGGCGTGGGCGCGGGGCTGTTGGAGGCCGCGGAGCATGAGGTGCGCGACCGTGCCGACGGCATGGCGGTGCTCGCCCGCTGGGCCGGCCCGGTGCTCCCGGCTCACTTCTTCATCGAGCTCGGTTACCAGCCCATCGGCAGCCGCCAGGGTGAGGCGCTGCTCAACAAGCCCTTCCGGCGCGCCGCCTCGCCTCACTTTCTCCCCGTGCGGGTACTGCCTCGCCCGTCCGAGGGGCGGATCCCGGTGGATTTCTTCCACTGCCCACAGTGTCCCTACTCCGGCTGGGTGCTGCATCAGCTTCAACGCGGGGGGCAGCTCACGGCTCCCGACATCGACCTGCGGCTGATCGAGACCGGTGAGCGCGAAGCGGTCGAGCTGTGGGGCGTCGCCAATGGCGTCTACATCGACGGCCGCCCCTTCGGCTCGGTCCCGCTTGACCTGCTCGAGATCGAGCACGCGCTCACCCAGGCCCGCATCGCCCGCCTCGCCGCCTGATTCGCACGCCCCCTCAGGGCAAGGAGAACAGCGATGGACACAACCGAGCAGCCTTCCTTCTGGCTGCGTGCCTATGGCGCGTATGAGCCCAGCCCGGCGCTGGAAGGCACCCGCACGGTCGATGTCGCCATCATCGGCGGCGGATACACCGGCCTGTCGACCGCCTTCAACCTGCGGAGCGACTCACCCGGGCTGACGGTCGCCGTCCTGGAAGCCAGCGTCGTCGGCTTCGGCGCCAGCGGCCGCAATGGCGGCTTCAACATGACGCTGTTCGGACTCGAGCCGGCGGTGACCAAAGCCATCTTCGGGCAGCAGCGTACGGTCGAGGCGCACCGCTATATGGAGCGCGCCGTCGACTACCTGCGCGACCTGGTTGCCCGGCACCGGCTGCAGTCCGACTACGAGCACCCGGGCTTCCTGCGCCTCGCCACCACACCCGGCTTCGTGCGCCGCATCCAGCACGACCTGGAGATCCTCACTCAGATGGGCATTACCGGCGTCGAGTGGTGGGAGGCCGACCGCGTCCGGCAGGAGCTGAACTCGCCTTTGGCACTCGGTGCCTGGTGGGAGCCTCGTTGCGGCTTGCTCGATCCGGCCAAACAAGTGCGCGAGCTCAGGCGCCTGGCGTTGGAATCGGGAGCCCTGGTCTTCGAGCGCACCCCCGTGCTGTCGGTCGAGCGCGGGCAGCGTTTCATGCTGCACACGCCGCGCGGCACGCTGACCGCCGAGCGGGTCGTCTTTGCCACCAACGCCTACTCCCACCTGTTCCCTGAGCTGCGCAGTAAGGAGACCGCGGCCTTCACCCACATGGTCGTGACCGATCCGCTGACGGCCGAGCAGCGATCCGCCATCGGCTGGGCCAACCGCCAGGGGATCGAGGACGCTCGCAACTTCGTCCACTACCTGCGGCTGACCGCCGACCAGCGCATCGCCATCGGCGGGAGCGACGTTAGCCTGACCTTCGGCCAGGAGATGCAGGGCGACCTGAACCCACGCGTCTTCGCCGACCTCGAGCGGGACGTCGTGCGACTGTTCCCTGCCCTGAAAGGCATCCGCTTCGCCGACCGCTGGGGCGGCCCGGTAAGCGTCCCCATCGACATGGCGCCGGCCATCGGGTTCTTGGGCGACCGCCGGGCGATCTACTCGCTCGGTTGCGTCGGCCACGGCGTTTCGATGGCCCACCTGAACGGCCGAACCATCGCCGACTTGATCCTTGAGCGCGACACGGACCTGACCCGCGTCTGGTTTGTCGGCCGGCGGATGATCCCCTGGCCTCCCGAGCCCATCCGCTTCATCGCCGGGCATGCCATCCGTGGCTACATGCGCGCCGAGGACTGGGTTTACGAGCGCAAGCTCCCCAGGACGGTGTGAGCGCGGCGCAAGCGCCGGGAAGCAAGGTGCCCGTCGTCTTCTGAGGCTGCTGTGATCCATCGGCCGGACTGGCGGCTTCTCGCTTTCGCCGGTCCGGGCCGATAATCTCGCCCGTCACGTGCACAGGAAGGATACCCATCATGCGTCGTCTGAAGACTGTCGTCACCCTGGCGTTTCTGGCCGCTGTCATTGTGTCGGCGTGCGTCGCCCTGCCGGCAATCGACGAGCAGGCCATGGAGGGATCCGGCACGCTGGCGGAGGAAACCCGCCCGATTAGCGGCGTCACGGCCGTCGAGCTATCGATGCCAGGGACGCTCCACATCGAGATCGGCGAAGCGGAGTCGCTGCGCGTCTCGGCCGAAGACAACCTGCTTCCCTACATCGAAACCAACGCGCGTGGGGGCGAGCTGGCCATCGAGACCTCTCCCAATGTCGACCTGCGCCCTCGCCAGCCGATTGACTACTACCTGACGGTCACGGCACTGGATTCCCTGGGCGTGTCCTCGTCAGGCGATGTCGAGGCGCCGGATCTCCAGGCAACTCACTTCTCGGTCACGATCTCCAGCTCCGGCAGCGTGGACATCAACAGCCTGCAGGCCGAGACCCTGGATGCCGAGATCAGCAGCTCGGGGGGCCTGACCATCGGCGGCGGCGAAGTCCAGCGGCAGGAGATCAGGCTCAGCAGCTCGGGCGAGTACATGGCCAAGGAGATGCTGTCCAGCGAAGCGATCGTCCGGATTTCCAGCAGTGGCTCGCCCACAATCCGCGTCCAGGATTCCATCGACGGCGATCTAAGCAGCAGCGGCGGTGTGTTCTACCTCGGGTCGCCGCAGCTGAACGTCCGCACCAGCTCATCGGGCAAGGCGGTCCAGATCGACAACTAGGGCTGTCCTGGCAAGCGCGGGCCGGGAATCGAGTAGGGAGAGCGGGTCGCCCGCTCCCCCTCTCACACCACCGGACATGCGGGTCCGCATCCGGCGGTTCGGTGAACGTCAGGGCACCCAACGAACC
>Ga0315294_10003233_pt1 | contig 17717 bp, 12 predicted proteins | sample YL17G13_40_MG_FD_203626 | JGI IMG/M metagenome (GOLD analysis project Ga0315294, IMG submission 203626) | Sediment microbial communities from Yellowstone Lake, YNP, Wyoming, USA - YL17G13_40 | ecosystem: Environmental > Aquatic > Freshwater > Lake > Sediment | place: USA: Wyoming | collected... | reverse complement strand
CGAGCACGGTTCCGGGGGCGCCGTGAACCGCCAGGTTGGCCCCCGTCGGAGCGAGCAAATGGGGGCCGCCCCGCATGAGGCTGGGCAACTCGTCCGGGTCGAGGCCGAGGCCGGCCGACGCGGCGCGCGCAACGGTGTCGAGCGTGGCCAGCATCGCGCCGCCCCACGCGTCGAGCACGGTGGCCCACGTGTCTGCGAAAGCGGCGGGCACGACGGGGGCCGCGTTGAGCTCGGGAAAGGCGGTCTCCGCGGGCCTGGCCCCCAGGCGCCAGAAGAAGCGCCACTTGGGGTCGGCGCCCGCGGGCCACGCGGGGCGCGCGCCGGCCGGCAGCGCGTCGGCCGCGGCGCGCGACTCGGGCTGGTGCAGGCAGGCGGGCACTTCGACGCCTTCGGGCGTGGCGCCGACCTGGGACGAGAAGAGAAAGAGGAGGGGTGGGGGCCGGGGAGTGTCGCCCCACACACGCACGCCACCCCCACCGCCTCTCATCCCCCGACCTGGTAGTGCAGGTCTGCGCGCACGTCGGCCGCGAGCGCGGCCGGCGGCTGCGCGAAATAGGCTTGCAGCAAATCCAAAAACGCGTCGGAGCCGGCCGTACCCACGCGCGGGTCGCGCACCACGACGCAGCCAGTGTCGACCAGGGCGGCCGCGACGGCGGCGGAGGTGGAGGAGATGGTTGCAGCGTTGGCATCGGGGTCGAGCAGGGGCGCGAGGTCCACGACCGGGAACGAAGACGGAGGGGAGGGGGTGGGCACGGTGTCGGGAGGGGGCGGCATGGTGGCGGGGCGGCCGCGGCCGGCGGGGCGGACTGATGCAGCGCACGCACGGCCGGCGACCGGCTTCGCCTCGCCTCTCTGTTCTACAGCTCCCCTCCCCCTCTACCCGCCTCGCGTGTCGCGCCACGCCAGCTTGGCCGCGGCCGCGACCGCGGCAAACCCCCCCGCAGATTTGATGGCCGCCGCGGTCGACCCCAACCCCGCCGCCTCGAGCGCAGCGCGTGACGGCATCGCGCGAGGGCGGCCCAGGGCGGTCGCCGCGTCCCTTGCCGCGGACACGGCGGCCGCCAACCTCTCTGCGCGCGGCGGCCGGGTGCGGGGGCGGCCCCGCGACCGGCGCGGTGGAGAAAGGGGGCGCGGCTCAGCGAGCGCCGCGGCGCCCGCGCCGCGGTCCAGGCCGGCCGCGTCCGCAGCCGCTTGCACGCCGCCCAGGCGCCGGATCAGGCGGCGCACGTCGTCGGGCAGGGCGGAGAGGGGGGGGAGGAAGCCGGCGGCGAGCGCTCCCGGCGCGGCGACCGCGAGCGCGGCGCGCAGGTCGGCCGCCGTCGCCGGCGGCCGCTTCAGAGCCAGGCCCAAAGCGGCGGCCACCGCAGCACCCCCGCCCGCTCGCCGGACGTCGTGGACGAGGGCGTCGCTCCCCGCGGCGCGCAGCGCGGCCTGCGTCGGCATCGTGCCGTCGACGGCCAGTTGCCGCACCCGCGCCAGCACCGCTCCCGCGTCCCGCCCCGCCCCGTTGGGCCGGCGAGAAGACGCGTACCCGGTGCGCTCCGCGGCGGCAGCAAACCCGCCCAACGCCCTCACCCCGTTGGCCAGCGCCCCGGCCCCCGCCCTCCGCAACTGCCCCTGTGTCGGCAGCACGCCCGGCGCGGGCGCGAGCGCGACCAACGCGGCGTCCACGTTGGCGGGGTCGCGCCAATAGCGGTGCGGGGCGACGAAACGGACGACAGAGGCAGAAGAGGAGGCAGCGCCGGCGTCGCCCCAGCGCACCGTGAACACGTATGCCGTGTCGCTGTCGCCTCCCTCGGTCCACATGGGGCGCGGGGCGGCGCGGGAGCGGGGGAAGAAGGTGGCGGCGACGGGGGGGAGGAGGGCCGCGGCGCGCGACGCGGGGCGGCGCGCCAGGAGGGGGCACAGGCAGGCCGTGAGCAGGCCCAGGCGCGGAGACGTTTTGCCTTCAGCACAGCGGGCGCAGACCAAGTTGACGACGGCGGCGAGGCCGGACGTGGCGGCGGCCAGGTCCGCGACGAGCGCGTCGAGCGCCGCGTCGAGCGCCGCGCCGCCGCCCGACCCCCCGTAAAACGGATCCTCAACGTCGTCCTCACCCCTGCCGCGCGGCGCGGCGGCCGGCGCCGCGTCGGCAAAGGGCCGCACGAGCCGCACGCGCGCCGCGTGAAACGCGCCCCTGTCCACCGCGTCCGCCGCCGCCGCGTCGCGCCCCGCCTCCTCGGCGTCGTAACGGTCCATGACGAGGGCGAGGTCGGCGCCCACGACGTCGCCTTCGAGCAGGGGCGGGGTGGGGAGGGACAGGCCGGCGCGCGCGGCGGCCGCGACGGCGGCGGGGTGGGGGGGGCCGGCCGCGGGCGGGCCGATGGAGGCGGCGATGCATTCGACCGGCGGGCGAGACTCGGACGGTGCGGCGGCCAGGGCGCGGTCGAAGAGGGCGGCCGCGAGGCGCGAGCGCGCGCCGCCGCCGTCGTCGAGGAAGAGCACGCGCAGCGACCCTCGCGCTTCCGCGTCGGCCGCCGCGCGGAAAGGAGCCGCCCTGTACACGACAGACGTCGGCACGAGCGGCGGCCGCGCCGCCCTCGCCCTGCGGCGGCGCGGCAGCGGCGCCGACGGCGGCGGCGCCGCAACCTCCAGCTTGCTCGGCGCCAGCAGCCCCGCCGGCGGCGGCGGCGGCGCCGCCGGCGGCGTCCACCGGGACCGCCAGCCGCGGCGGGGGGCGGAGACGGGGGCGGCGTACGTGGCGGGCGCGCCGAGCAGGCCGGCGGACGCGGCGTGGAATGGGGCCGCGTCCGCGCTGGGGAGCAGGCAAAATGGGCCTGCCGGTGGCACCAGGTGGTCGCGGTCGCCGCCGCCGGGCTCGGGAGGTGGGGAGGAGGGGGGCCGCGGCGGCGGCGCAGCCCGCAGCGGGGGCGGTCGCGGGTGCCGCGCCGGCGCCCGCGCCGCGGGCGTGAGGCGCATGGCGCTAGCCTGGGAAGGGACGAGCCATTCAATGCAAGCCAGGACGAGGAGTGGCAGGGCGGCGATGCCTCCGCTCGGCTCTCTCACTCCTCCCGCCGCGACCAGGGCGGGTCTCGCCGCGCCCCGCCGCGATGGCGTCGCGTCCGCCCCCTCCCAACCCTCCTCCGGCTCCACCGGCGGACGAGGGCGGCCGCGACAGCGACGACGACGCGGCCGGCTCCGGCCCCGTCTACACGCCCTACGCCGCGACAGTCATCCGCGAAGCGGCCAGACGCTCGGGGGTGGCGATTCAGCCCCATCCGGCGGACATCGCGGAAGCCGCGAGCTTGGGGTGAGCCCTCCCTCCCTGTCCTCCCTCCCGCCCCCGCGCTCGCGTGGGGAGAGGAAGGAAGAGCGATCGCGCGCGTGGCGAGAGGAGGCGCGCCGCCGCCCGGCGGCGGCGCGCCGCCCCAGCGCACGCGTCGCGCTGACCGCCCCCATCCCTTCTCAGCGCCGTCGCCCTTCCCCCCATCACCTACCCCGTCTTCGACACCCTGCGCGCCGCCGCCGAGTCGGGCGCCCTGTCCGAGCTGCAGCTCGAGGGCGTCGCGCTCGCCGCGCAGAAGCAAGCGACGTTCCTGCCCGGCGGCGAGCGGGCCGGCTTTTTCCTCGGCGATTCGACGGGCGTCGGGAAGGTGATAGGAGAAGGGTGGTGGGGAAGAGGGGCGCGGCTGGCGCTTTCGTGCCAACCACCCACCCCTCTGTCTCTCTCCCCTCTTCCTTCAGGGCCGCCAAATCGCGGGCCTGATCCTGGACTCGCTCGCCCGCGGCCGCCCCCGCCACGTGTGGGTGTCGACGTCGTCAGACCTGCGCGTGGACGCGGTGCGCGATTTGACGGGGGTGGGGTGCTTTGCGAGCGTCGTCGACGGCTGCGCGGGCCTCGACAAGGCCACGAAACCCACCGGCATGTCGGTCGACGCCACGCGAAACGCGGTCCTGTTTGTCACCTACTCGACGCTGGCGTCGGCGGGGTCCAAGACGGGTGGCGGGGCGGGTGGCGGCGCGCGCGGCCGCGGCGCGTCCGCGCCCGCCGCCGCCGACCTCAAGGGGCGCCTCGCCCAGGTCGTGGCCTGGTGCGGCCACGACTTTGACGGCGTGCTCTGCTTCGACGAGGCGCACAAGGCAGGACAAGGAGGGAGAGGGAGAGGGAGACTTTCAAAAACAAAACAAAAAACAGTTTTCCGCCGTCGCGCCAACCCCTGTCCCTCCCCCGCCTCCTCCCCCAGGCCAAAAACTTTGGCAAGGGCACCGCGGGCACGCCCGACGACGCGGCGGGCGCCGGCGACGACGCCGGAGACGACGCGGGCGACGGCGGCGGCGCCAAAAAGAAGAAGAAGAAAGCCTCTCCTTCCGCCGGCACCCGCGTCGCCAAGGCCATCGTCGACCTGCAGGCCGCCCTCCCCCGCGCCCGCGTCCTGTACTGCTCCGCCACGGGCGTGACCGACGTGGAGCACATGGCCTACATGTCGCGCGCGGGGCTGTTTGGCCCCGGGACCGCCTTCCAGGGCGGCACCCATGCCGCCGCGTTTGACGCCTTTAAAAAGGCGGTCAAGAAGCGGGGCATGGCGTTCCTGGAGATGCTGGCGATGCAGCTGAAAGCCGACGGGCTCTACGCGTCGCGCGGGCTCTCGTTCCGTGGGTGCGAGGCCGAGGCGTTGCCCTGCCCGCTGGACGAGGCCGCGGTGGCGGTCTACGACGCGTCGTCCGAGCTCTGGTCCCGCATGTGGGCGGCGCGCGGCGGCGACGGGGCGCGCGGCCTGGACAAATCGATGTTCCACGGCGGCCGCGCGCGCTTCTTCCGCGCCCTCCTCTCCGCGCTCAAAGTGCCGGCCGTCGTGCAAGCGGCGCGTCGTGCTCTTGACGAGGGCAACGCGGTGGTCATCGGGCTGCAGAGCACGGGCGAGGCGGCCGCCGCGCGCGAGCGCGCGGCGAGCGCGGCGGCCGACGAGGGCGGCGCCAGCTTTGACGCGCCCGTCTCCGCCGCGCGCGACATGCTGATCCAGTTCATCAAGGGGCAGATGGCGGCGGCGGAAGAGGGGGTGGAGGAGGAGGAGGGAGAAGGAGAGGAAGGGGTGCAGGGAGTGGGGGGCGTGCGCGCGACGTCCTCCCCGCCGCCCGCCCCCCCTTCGATCTGGACGGGCTTCCTGGAGGAAGCGCGCGCCCTCGACCTCCCCCCCGCCGCCCTGGACGCCCTGGTCGACGCCCTGGGGGGGCCGACGCGCGTCGCCGAGCTGACCGGGCGCTCGTTCCGCTCGGTCCGCGAGTCGCCCACCTCGACCCGCTTCGTCACCAAAACCCGTACCGTCGGCGGCAACGACGAAGCGGTCAACGTGGCGGAAGCGGCGTCCTTCAACGCGGGCACGAAACTCGTCGCCATCATCTCTGACGCGGCCTCCACCGGCGTCTCCCTGCACGCCGCCATCACCGCGGCCAACAGCCGCCGCCGCGTCCACATCACGGCCGAGCTGGCGTGGGCGGCGGACAAGGCGCTGCAGCAGCTGGGGCGCACGCACCGCGCGCACCAGGCGTCTGCGCCGCGCTACCTGCTCGCGCAGACGCCGCTAGGCGGAGAGACCCGGTTTGCGGCGGCCGTGGCCAAGCGATTGCAGAGCTTGGGGGCACTGACGCGCGGGGATCGCCGGGCGGCGGGGCGTGGGGGTGGGGCCGACGCTGAGGGAGTCGCGGGGTTGGTCGACACGAATTTCGGCAAGGACGCGCTGACCTCCATGCTCGACGCCCTGGTGACGGAAGGCGACGCGGCCGGCCTGCTGCCGCCGGGCGTGACGTGGCGCGCGGTGCGCGCCGCGGCCACGGGCTCGCTCGCCGGCCTCCCGCCGTCGGTCACTGCCCACCCCTGCCTCGCGCCCCTGACCGGGACCGCGGTCGCCGACGCCGCCGCCCAAGTCGCCGCCGTGGCCTCTTTCCACGGGGCGGCCGCGCACGAGCTGGAAGCGGTCGACCTGTCGCCGGGCGCCGACCTGCCCAAAGGCGGCGAAGTCAAACGGTTTCTAAACCGGCTCATGGCGTGCCCCGTCGCCGCCCAAGTCGGTGTCTTTGCCTACTTTTCCGCGGCGCTGGACGCCGTGGTCGCGGTGGCCAAGGAAGAGGGGCGATTTGATGGCGGGGCGGCCGACATCGCCTGCGTCCCCCACGACGACGACGACGGCGACGGCGACTCCCAAGTCCTGGAAGTTGGCGACGACGGCCTGCCCGTGCTCCACGCGGAAGAAGTCTGGACCGACCCGCTCACGCGCGCGCGCCTGCTCGCGCACGCGGTGACCGTCGACCGCGGCCTGCCCGTCGCCGCGGCGACGTCCAAATTCGCCGCCGCCATGGAGGCGGCGGCCATGGGCGGGGACGAGGACGGGTCCGCCTTCTACTCGGCGCGGCGCGTCGCGCCAGCGGGCGGGCGGTCGCTGCTGCTCGCCCTCGCCCGCCCTCCTCCCCACCCCGGCGCCCCCGTCACCTCCTACGAGATCTGGCGCCCCAACACGGGGCTCTCCGGGGTCGACATCTCGGCCGACGACCTCGCGCGCGCGTACGCGCGCCTCTCCCCCGACGCCGCGCGCCCGATGTGGGCCGCCATCCACGCCGACACCCTGCGCTGCATGCACGGCCGGGCATGTGTGGTGGGTGCTTCGTGCACGCAAGGCGGGCGGCGGGCGAGGCTCACGCTTCTCACCGGGCCGCTGGTCGCGGCGTGGACCGCGCTCGAGCGCGTGCTCGACCGCCGCGCCGACACATTGGCCCGCGCGGACCGGTCCCTGCGCGTCATGCGGGCCCTCTGGCCCGACGGGCGGCGCCTCGTGGGCGTCCGCTTCCCCGGCTGGCTCCTGGACGCGGCGCGCGAGGCGCTCGCCGGCGGCGACGACGCCCACCACGACCTCCCGGCCGCCTCCCGCGCGGCGCCGGCGCCGGAAGCCGTGGCCCCGGTCGACTCCATCGCTCTGAAGCGGGCCACGATCGCGCCGCGCACGCTGCACAACTTTTTCAAGCCCAAAAAGCGGGAGGTCGACCAGGGGGGGGAGGACGGCGGCCAGGCTTCCGCCGCCGCCGCGCCCTCGTCCAAGAAGAAGAAGGGTCGCGCCGCCCCCGCTCCTGCTGCCGCCGCCACCGCCGCCAAGGTCCACGCGCTGACCGTGCTCGGCTTCTCCGCCGACGCCGCCGCGGCCGCCCTCGCCGCCGCTGGGGGGGACGTGGCGCGGGCGGCGGACGCGCTGATGCGGGGGCTGGAGGGGTGAAGAAGAGGAAGAGGAGGAGGGGGCAGGCGTCGCGGCGCACAGGTGTGTGTTTTTTCGTTCTCTGCTTTAATGCTCGCATTTCAATCCCCCTCTCTCCCCCCTCTCTAAAACAGACTCGGGCCCCGCGGCGGCTCGCGGCCAAAGTGTTGGCGTTTGAGCAGCGCGCGGTGTTTGGCAACGGCCTCGTCGGGCGTGAGCCGGCCCGCGCCGACGGCCCGGGAGCCGCTTCCTCCTCCCCTCTCCACCTTCACCGCTTGTCCGTCTCGCACCACGTACGTGCCGGCGGAGATCAACCGCCGCCGTTCCCCCGCGCGGCGCGCGGTCGTCGCGGCGATGTCGGCAATCGCGGCGTGCAGCCGCTTCAGGGCGTCGTCGGCGTCCGCGCCGGTCAGAGCGGCATTGGCGCGGACGGCGTCGGCGGCCTTGGCTCGTCGCTCCGCTGCGTCGCTCGGCGGCAGGCGGCGCAAGAGTTGGACGTAGTCGCGCCAGGCGGCCGTGACCGCAGGGCGGACGGGGGGTGGCATCGGGGGAGAGGGAAAGGGGGGGGAAGGGGGGGCGGGCGGTGTGTCTGTGCGTGGCGCGGCCGCGCGGCCCGCCCGAAAACCCATCCCTTCTCCCTCTCTCTCGTCTCTTCCCGCGCGGTTCGTGCCTGTGCTGCGGCTACAAACGTCCGCAGCAGCCCCATGGGGTTGGTGGAGGTGCGGCAAAAGATGCAGGCGAGGGCGCAGCGTGAACAAAATAAAATGCCATTCCAACTTTTTTCGACGCTTTGCCGCCCCCAAAAAAATATTGGATATGCTCACTGGCGGGATCGAACCGCCGACCTTGGCATGTCCACAGAGCCGATGTTGACGGAAGATTGAGGGCGAGCGCGGTCGCGCCAGCGCCTGCTTTCGCAGGCGTCGGCGTGCCGTTCTCGCCGCGCAACCTGCACCATTCGGCGCGTGCTTATTAGTACCACGCTCTAACCAGCTGAGCTAAGCGAGCTTCTCGGGTTCGGGCCGTGTGGGCGGTCGAAGCGATCAAGATAGTGGAGTTGAAAGTGGGACCACAAACGACTCCACTCCTCGACCACGCGACCGCCCCGCTGCCGACACCTGGAGTCCAGGGTGGCAGCGGGCTCGATGCCAGAAATGAATAAATGACGGGATAACAAGCGCGAGCGATCGTTGGGGAGATGAATCGACGGGTTGCGCGCGTCGACGCTCGCCGCGCCGTGTCGCGGCCGGCAGCCGCCGCCACCTGGCGGCATCGCAATCTGGGGGCACAACAGCGACCTTCCATGGACGCGGCGCCGTGGCGGGAGCTCGGGCAGCGTTTTCGGCGGCGGCGCGGCCGACCGCGCCGACGCCCTCGGCGGCGCGAGGCGCGAGCCGTGAGGAGCGGGCTGCAGCGCGTCGTTCCGTCGCCGTCGTTCCGCGCGCCGGGCTGGCGCGCGCCGCTCGGCGGTCGCTGTGCGCAGCGGCGTCGCGCAGCGCGCGCGAGGACGGCGCGCCACTCCCGCCGCGCCCGCCAGCCTGTGCGCCCGCCCACCCGCGTCGCGCGCCGGCCGGGCCGGGTAGCGGCCGACCGGCGCGCGGCGCGGGGCGGCGCACGGGCGCGTCGGCCTTTTTGGGGGGGGTCGGCGAGGCCGTCCCCGGCCTGGCGCCCCGCCACCCGTCCAAAGACCCCCCCCCCCTCCCTGGACGGGCGGCGCGACCTTGCTGGGCCGTCGAGCGAGGCGGCGGGGCCGGCGCCCAGCGGGGGCTGGCGCGTGGCGCGGTCGACGCCGCGGGGGGGAGGCCGCGAGGACGAGGGAGAGGGACGGCGCGCGGCGCGGCGGCGGCGGCCCATTCGCTCACACCGCGCCCGCCTCACGCACCATCCTCCCACGCTCGCCCCTCTCCTCTCTCGGTCACGGCTGCAGCTCGTCCTCGAGCGCGTCGTACTGAAACGTAAAGTCCTGCTTTAGCCGGTAGCACCACCCCGCCTGCGCGTCGTCGTGCACCACGTTGTAGTCAAAGTAGACGTAGGTGCCCTGAAGGGGTGGAGTGGGAGGGTGTGGGAGGTGGTGTGGGTGGTGGCGGCGCGCGGGACCCTCTCCTCCCTCCCCTCCTCCCCTCCTCTCCTCCCTCCCCTCCTCCTCTCCTCTCCTCGCGCACCCTCTCGAACTCGTCCGTCGCCGCCCGCGGCTCTTCGTGCCGCTGAAACCAGGCCCCATGCTGCTTGTGGTACCGCCACGACTGGCGCTTGAGCTCGCGCGCGGCAAGGTGTTGGGCGTGGGTGCCGGGCATGTAGTAAAAGGCGAAGAAGAGGGCCTCCGTGTCCAGGCGCTCGTACAGCGCGGGGTTGTCCAGGACGGGGAGGCGGGTGGCGGGGTAGGACGCGGGCGCGCCGCGCGGGAGCGAGCGCGCGCGCGGCGGTACCGGCGCCCACGCCGAGTCGGCGGGCGTCGGGATCGAGCGCGGGGCGCAGGCGGCGAGCAGGGCTTGGAGGACGGCCGGGGCGGCGGCCGGGGTGGGGGGCGGGGCGTCCGGCGCCGCGGCGGGCGCGGGAGGAGGCGGGGTGGAGGCCGGCGCGGCGGCCGCCGCCGCGCGCGGCGTCGTCGCCGCGCTCCCAGGAGCGCTCCCAGCAGCAGGCGCGCTCCCTCCACCACCACCACCCCCTCCAGCCGCCACCACCGCGCCTCCCGGCGGCGCGGCCCAGCCGGCGGGCGGCGCGGCGCGCGGCGAGGCCGCGGCCGACGCCCCCGCCCCCGCCTCGGCGGTCGTCGCCGGCGCGGCAGGCCGCCGCCCCTCCTCGCCGCCACCGCCAGCAGAGGGCGTGGACGGCAGCACGCCCTGGGCGGCGAGTTGCTGCTTGGCGGCGGCCGCGGCGCGCGCGGCCGCGGACGCGCTGCCGGCGGCCGCGCCGTCTTTCGCCTTGACGCCCGTCACGGAAGGGACGGACGGGAGGGACGCTTCGACGGCATCGAGTCGATCAACCAGACCGGGGTACAGGTCGTCGGGGTCGGCAAACTCTTCAGGGCTGGCGGCCGAGTCGGCCCAGCGCTCCAAATAATCGTCGACTAAATCCCGCACCGCGTCCACTTCATCCGCCTCCACCGCCTCGTTGTCCAGCAACCGCAGCAGTGCTTCTAGGCGGGCGACATGGGCGCGGTGGCGGTCGGCGGCGGCGGCCAGGGTGGCGGCGCGCGGCGGCAGCCGGCCTTTGCGCCGGCCGCCGGTTGCCCCGACGCTTTCCAGCTCGGCGTCCGCGGCATCCGTCTCCTCCACTAGCCTCGCCACCGACGCATTGATCCACTCGCGCGCCGCCGACCGCGCGGCAGCTCTAGGATCCTCCTTTGCTTTGGCCAACCCTTCCTTGCTAAACGCCTTGGTCTTGGCCTCGCGCTCGCACACCTTGAAGCGCTCCATGACCCGTTCCACCGCCTTGCGAGCTTCGGCGAGGGGGGCCTTGTCCTTGACGTCGCTCCCGGCGAGCCACGCCTTGACCGCGTCGCGGTGCTTTTGCAGCTTCTTGAGCTCCTTTTTCAGGTCGGCCTCGTTCTTTTCCCGCAGGGCCGCTTGATCCGGGTCGTAGACCTGGAGAGAAGAGAGGAGAGGGGAGGGGTCGGGGCGGAGGCGCGCGCGTCTCTCTCGTGCCGACGCGTCGGCGCGCGCAGCCCCGGCGCGACGAAGCTGCGATGGGCAGGGTCCCACCAGGCGGGCGGCGGCCCCAGATCTGGCGCCGGGGCGGGCCGCAATTCGGCGCCGCCGGACGGCGCGCGATGAGCCCGCGCGGGACGCCGCCGCCGGCGGCGGCCTAGCCCGCCGCCGCACGCAGGCCGAGCTCAGGCTCGGCCGCGGCGGGGCAGGCGCGCCGGCGGGCGCCGCGCGCGCCGCCGCCGTCTCCGTGGTCCACCCCCCCCATTCCCCCTCCTCTCTCACCTTTTCCCATATGTCTTCAAACACTTCCAGGCCCTCGGTCACCCGCTTGAGCGTGCGGTCGATCTCCGCCTGGAGCTTGCGCGTGGCGCCCATGATGAAGAGGGGGCCGCGGGCCGGCGGGCGGTGGGGGGGCGGCCAGTCGTCGCGGGGCCCGCTGGCAGGGCAGCGGGCGGCAACGCCGCGACAGAGAGAGTGAGCGTCGCGGGAGGCGCGGCGTAGTCGTCGTCGCCGCTCTCTCCACGCCACCACCACCACCACCACTGGCGCGTCGCCGCATCCTCAAACATGCGGACGGAGTCCACGGCGCGGCGCCGGCGAGGCCAGGGGAATCAGGGAAGGGGTGCCTCACTCGCGGCCGGAAAGGGCGCGCGGACGCGGGCGGGCGACACGCCCGCCCCGTGCGTGGCAGCCGATCGCGGGGTTGCGGCATGATGGTGTGCGTGCCGTTGCGGGGTTTCAAGGGTGCGGGAAGGAAGGCCGCCGCGCGTCTTTCGGCTCTCAAACCTTCGCGACGCCCTCCACCCCTTCCTCGCGCCGCCGCATCGCGTACGTGACGCCGCCCGCGATGGCCGCCACGGCGGCGACGGCGCCGATGGTGATGCCCGCGATCGCGCCGCCGGAGAGACCGGTCGCGGTGGAAGCAGGGGTGCCCGCCAGATCGCCGCCGGAAGGCGGCGGGGGGGAAGGAGGAGGAGACGAGCCGCTGCCGCCGTTGGACGAGGGTGTGGGCGAGGGCGTGGCTGTGTGTGGAGGGAGGAGGGAAGCGGGTCGGCACCGGGTCGCCGCTCCGCCGCGCCGCGACAGCCGCGGCCTCCCCTCCCCGCACCAGCGGGCAGCGTCGTCGTCGGCTTCTGCGTCGGCTTCGGCGTCGCCGCGGGCAGCGTCTCCGGCTTTTGCGTCGCCGCGGGCGTGGCTGCCGGCTTCGTCTCCTTCGGGGGCGGCGGCGGCGGGGAAGGCTTGGTCTCCGGGGGCGGCGACGCGGGCTTGGTCGTGGGCGGCGGCTCCGCGGGCGCGGGCTTGGTCGCCGGCTGCTGGTCCTGGGCCAGGGTAGAGGTGGCGAGGAGGACGAGAGCTGTTGACGGGGGTGAGCGGGTCGGCGGCCACGCCAACCCTCCGTGGCGCGCCATTCGACCCCCCCCACCGCCCCCATTCGCTTGCGCATCGCGCGCCCGCATCGACGGCGTCGAGAGCGGGCCCGCGCGGCCCCAATCGGCGGCGCGCGCCGCCGGCCCGACCGTTGCTCGCCCGCGCCGCCTGCATGACCCTCAGCGCACCAAGGGCGGCGCGGGAGGCACGCATGGCGATCGATGAAAGGGAAAGGCGAGGGTTGAGAGACGGGCGGGAGAAGCGCCGGAACGCCGTCCGCCGTCTGTCCCCACTCTCCGCGGCGCCCGCCGCCCACGCGCGATGCAGGCGCCCCGTGCGCATGGCGCGCCATCCGGGCGGCCGCCTCGCGGTGAGCAAGACGCTCCTCCCGCGCCCTCCTCCATGCGCCCGCCGCCCACGGCCCGCTTGGGGGATGCAACGCCGGCGCCCGGTGACGACGAATGCGCTGGTGCGTGGAGAGGGGGAGTGGAGGCGCGGCGACCCCGCGCGAGCCGCCCAGACTGCGCGCGCGCGCGCGACGGCATTGCGCGCCGCCCGCCCGCCCCGTTCCCTCCCCGTTCCTGCCCGCACCCCCCTCGTCGGTGCGCGCAAGACGACGCCGACCCTCTCACACGCCGCCAGGCCCTCCTCTCCCTCGCTCCTTCATCCGCTCCACCGTTCCTCGCCCTTCCCTCGACACCGGCGACGTCATCGTCCTGTCCGACGGTGGCGTCCCGTACGCGGTGACGGCGGTGGATGGCGTCCCGGGCGACGGGCCCGGGGTGCACTGGGCGCTGGCGCCGGCCCGGGCGGGTGACGCGGGAGCGCCGGCGACCCTGCTCCAGGTCGTGCGCCAGGGCGACTGGGTTGGGCTGAAGAGTGCAGTCGCTGGGGACAGATTTCTGCAGGTAGGGGAGGAAGAGAGGAAGGAGAGGAGCGGCCTCGGCCGCGCACGCAGCGCCCACCACCCTCTTCCTCTCTCCTCTAGGCTCGGCGTCAACGCGCCGGCTCCTCCTCCGCCGACACGCGCCGCCTCGCTTTTTTCAACGCGTGCCTGGGCGTCAACGAGCAGTGGGAACTCGTCGGCGGCGTCCCGTCCGCGCCCTGGCGCGCCGCCCGCGTCGGCCTGCGCAACCGGCGCCTGCAGCAAGTGTTTTTTACGGCCGACGTCATGCGGGCGGGGAGTTGTGCGGTCGGAGGGGGTGCGGGTGGCGCCACAGCGCCGCGCGCCTCCACCTCCGCCACCGCCCCTCCTCTTACTCCTCCCGGCTCGCGCGTGGCCGACGTCGTCATCGGCGAGTGGGTCCAATTCGTGGCCCGCGAGCGCGGCGCGCGCGCCGCGCTCGACGCGCGCGCGGGCGAGTTGTTGGCGGAAGCGGCGAGTTTAAAGGCTTGGACGATCGCCCAAGTCTCCTCCCTGCGCGGCGAGCTGGCGGCCGAGCTCGAGTCGCTGGCCAACGACCTGGCCGCAGCCGAGCGGGCAGCGGATGCGGCTGAAGCCGACCGCGCGCGCTCGGCCGGCGCTCTGGCGCTCGCGCGCGCTCTCGCGGTCAACCGCCTGGCCGCCTGCCGCGCCGCGCGCCGGGCGCGCTGGGTGGTGGATGTTTGGAAGGCGCGCGTGGCTGCGAGCGAGGCGGGGCAGAGGGCAGCGGCGGCGGCCGTGGGCGCGCGCGTCGACGCGGCGCGGCGCTCCGCGCTGCGCCGCTGGAGACGGGCGGCCGCCGCCAAGCGGGCCGCGCGCGACGCGGCTGCCGACATCGCCATCGACCGCCAGCGCCGCGCGGCCGCCGCCGCCCTGGCCGCCTGGCGGCTCGCGGCGGCCGACGCCGGCGCGCGGGCGGCGGGTGCCGACGCCGCGGCGCGCGCGTCCCTCGCTGCGCGCACCCTGCGCCTCTGGCGCGACTCTGTCGACCGCAAGCACGCGTTGCGTGCCTCGCTGCAGCTCTTTGTGGAGCGGTCGGCCGCGCGGCGCGCTCGTGGGGCGCTGCGCGAGTGGCGGACCGCGGCGGCGCGCGCGGCGCGCGGCGACCGCGTCGCGGCCACGCGCGAGACCGGCATCCTGCGTGCGCTGGCCAGAAACTCCTTGCGCCAGTGGGCGACCCTGACCCGGGACGCCGTCGCCGCGCGGGCGGCCGCCGAGGCCGACGCCGCGTCTTCCCGCCGCGCCCTCGCGTGCCGCGCGCTGCGCCTGTGGCGCTCCGCCGCGTCCAACGCCGCCGCCGACCGCGAGCGCGCCGCTCAAACCCTCTCCCTGCGCCGGGACGCGCTGGCGCGGGAAGCGGTGCGCCGGTGGCGGGCGAGCGCGGCGCGGTCGGCCGCGGCCAAGGCCGCGCTGCGTGCCGCGTTTCGCGTCGATGCTGGGTCGGTGTTGCGGCAGTGGCGGGAATTCGCCAAGCGTGGCTTTGCTCTGCGCCAGGCCGTTGAGCGCGTGCGCCAGGCGCGCGAGGCGGCGGCCGCCGGGTCCGCGCTGCGCGTCTGGGCGTCCTTCGCCGCCCACGCCCGCACCCGCCGCTCCGCCCTCGCCACCGCCGAGCGCGCCCGCTTGCTGCGGTCCCTGGGCGCCGCTCCCGCGCCGCCGCCGACGGGCGACGAGCGCGCCGACTGGGACCGGGCCAGGGCAGGGGCGGCGTTGTTGGTGTGGCGGCGGGCCGCGGTCGCGGGCCGGGCGCGCAGGGCGGCCGCGGCTGCGGCCGCCGACGCGTCGACCGTCCGCCGCGCGGTGAGGCTCTGGCGATCTGCGGCTGCCGACCGCGGTCGCGCCCGCCTTGCAGCCACCGCCGCGCTCGACGCGCGCGCGGCCGCTCTGCGCCGCTCCGCGCTGCGCGCCTGGCGGGCCGCCACGGTCGCCACCCTGGCCGGGCGCGACCGCGTGTCCCGCTGCGTGGCGGCGCAGAGGGCGGCCAGGGACGCCCTGGCGGCCCGCTACTGGGAGTCGCTCGACGACGGGCTGGCCGTGCTGCTGGCGGCGCTCTACGCGGGGCCTGGGGCGCCCCCGCGCACGCCTGCTGCGGCACCACCGTCCCGGGAGGGCCCTGTCTTCTCCACGCCGGGCTCTGCGGCGGCCTATTTCGCCGCGCGCGCGGCGGGCTCTGGCCTCCTCTCGTCCCGCCTGGATCCGCGGCCCGCGCCGCCCGCTGCCGACCCTGCCTCGCTGTGGGCAGCGTACGGGGTGGCGCCCGACGCGCCGGCGCCGCCGTCGGCCGCGCGCCGGTTCGCCGACGAAGAAGTCGCGCCCACGCCCGAAGCCGCCCGCCCCCGCGCCTCCTCCCCCTCCCGCGACAGCGACGACGACGCGTCCGAGTACGAGTGGGGCGCGCTGGACGACGACTGCTGCGCGCCCGTGCCCGCGACGCCGGGGGAAGCGGGCTGGCCCGCGCCGCCGACCGCGACGCTGGTGGCGGTGCCGACGCCGGAACGGGGCGCGACCGACCCTGGCACGCCCGGCTTTGCCCCAGAGCCGTCCCCGCTGCCCGTCGCCCGCGCCTCGAAGCTGCCGCGGCCGACGCGGTTCGCCCCGCTCGCCGACGCCAACGCGGCCGACCCGTCGCCCGCGCGCGCCGCGGCGCTCGCCGCGGCCCGTGTGGGGCGCGCGCGCGCAGTGTTTGAGTAGGGAAAAGGAGGTGGATGGGGTGCAAGCAACAAAATCTCTCCCCCTCACCGCCGCTTCCCTTTGCCCTTGTCCTTGGCTTTCGCTCTCGGCGCTTCGGTCGGCGCCAGCTCCCGCAGCAGCTCCAGCTCGACTTCCGCCTCGTCGGGCGCGCCCGCGGCGCGCAGGGCGCCGACCAGGCCGCGCAGCGCGTTGACGTGCACGCCGTCGAGCGCCAGAGCGGCGCGAAAGGATTGGACCGCGCCGTGCGGGTCCCCGCTCGCCGCCCGCGCATGGCCCAGGGCTGAGTGCGCGGCGGCAGGGGCGGGGTCGGCGGCGGCGGCGGTCTCGAGGTGGGGGAGCGCGGACGCGGGGTCGGTGTCCGCCGCCGCCAGGCCGGCCGCCAGGGCGGCCGCGGCGGCGCGCCAGCGGGCGGCATCGTCAGCATCGCCCAGGGCGGCCGCAGCATCCGCGGCGTCGCCCAGGCCGCCCGCGGCGGCGCGCGCGCGCGCGGCGGCGCGCGCGAGTTCGACCGGCGGCGGCGCTTTGCGGTGCCGCCGCAGCGCGCGCGCCAGGCGGCCCGCCGCCCCGGTCGCGTCGCCGGCCGCGGTCTCGGCGGCCGCGGCGGCGATGTCTGACAGGTCGACGGGGGAGGCGGCGGACGCAGCGGCCGGCTCGGGCGCCGGCGCCGGCTCTCCAGACGACGAAGCCGCCGCGGCCGGCTCCTCGGCCGGCGGCGGCGGCGTCTCCACCGCGTCCGCGTCTCTGTCCGACGACGCCGCGTCGCTCGCCGCGGCGTCCTCCTCCACCTCCTCTCCCTTGCCTTCCGCCCGCTCTTTGGCCGCGCGCAAGTAATCGAACGCGTCCACCAGCTTGGGCTGGCCCAGGTTCCAGGCGAGGGAAGAGGAGGCGAGGGCTTTCCGTTCCGCTTCGGGCGCCGCGACGGAGCCGGTCGTCACCTCGTCGTCGCACATGAAGCTCAAGAAACCTTTCAAGATCGCCGCCACGCCCCACCCGGGTGACCAGGATTCCGGGTGGTACTCAGACATGGACACGCAGAGCGATTTTCCGGTTTCAAACCGCCCCGACGGCGTGACCATGTAGAGCGCGGGCGGCCGAAACGGAAAGTCGGGCGGGAACTTGATGCGGCCGACGTAGGCGCCGCCGGCGTAGGGGGTGTCGGGCGGGCCCTCCATGAGGAAAAACCAGTCTGGAAGGGGGGAGAGGGGAAAGGGGGTCGGGGTTTGCGCGCCCGCCGCCGTCGCTGCGCCCGCCTCCCGCCCACGACGCCATGCGCCAACACGGCGCGTGCTCCGCCCGCCCAGGGCGGCGCCCAGGCCCACGCTTGCACCACTCACTCGTGAAGTCGCTTTCGTCGGGCGCCACTTCTGGGATGAACGGCGGCGGCGCCTCCATGAAGAGCTTGAACTCTTTCTTCAGCTTGACCATGCACGTCTTGCTGGGGGGCGCCATCGCAGGCCGGCGCGTCGATGCGCGGGCGCGCCCGACGCCGGGCGCTCTCCGCGGGCGCGCGGGAGGCCGGCTTGGGCGGCCGGCGAGCCGCGGCGCGGGCGCGCGGGCGCGGGCGCTGGAGAGTGGCGCGCCGGCGCCGGCGCCGGGAAACGGGCCGCTGGCCCGACTCTCTCCTCCCCTCTCCCTTCTCCTCGCCGGTTTGAAAGCACAAACGGCTCACACGAGCGACCCCAGACTCGCGCCCGCCGCCAAAGCCACGCACCGCCGCCGCCCCTCTCTCCCCCCTAACCCCTTCTCTAACCACCGCCGGGCTTGCTGGGGGGGGGGGGGCCCCCCCCGGGGGGGCGGGGCCGGGGCGGGGGCGGCGCCGGCGGGGCGGGGCGGGGCCGGCCGCGGGGGGGAGGGGGGCGGGGGGCCCCCCGGGCC
>Ga0315294_10003231_pt1 | contig 17720 bp, 14 predicted proteins | sample YL17G13_40_MG_FD_203626 | JGI IMG/M metagenome (GOLD analysis project Ga0315294, IMG submission 203626) | Sediment microbial communities from Yellowstone Lake, YNP, Wyoming, USA - YL17G13_40 | ecosystem: Environmental > Aquatic > Freshwater > Lake > Sediment | place: USA: Wyoming | collected... | reverse complement strand
TCGACGCTTCCGTCTACCGGCGCACTGTATGGTAGGTAGTCTGGCTCAGGTTCTTTGTTGGGGTGTCCTAGGAAGAACTCGCCGAACACGCCGCTAAGAGTTAGGGCGCTTGAGCCGAAGAGTTCTTTAGGTGCCATGCCGTCGGAGTCTGGACCCTGCAGTATGACTTCAAAGCGTGCTGTGGCTAGTAAACCGTCGCCACTTGGCCACGCAGTGTTGTCCCAGTATCCAGTGGCGTTGGGAGCAATCATTACATAGTATGTCATCATGTCCGGGTCGACTATGGTGGAGTTGTCTATCGTTCCGTAAGGTGCCCATGCCGCATCGTTCATAAAGGTGCCTTCATCTATCCATATACCCTTCAAGAGAGTAGCGTTGTAGGATAGAGTGAGCTGTGCGAGGAAGAGCTCGTCGCTCGATTGTACACCCTTTATGTTGATGTCGACGCTGAACAGAGCGGCTGGCGTGCCGACTATCCTGTCACCTTCAAGTGCGGGCATTTCCTTCACAGTTGGGCTTATCTCTAGGTATGCTGGTGGTGGAGGAACGTACCTGTTCTCGTAGTATCCATCCCTCAAAGTGAGCGCATTGTCATTCAGAGCATTGTCTGACGTCCATGTTCCGAAAAACGCAGTTTCTGGCGGCGCGTCAGTTGTATGCATCAGACGCAGCCAGCACCAGTCTACACCGCTAGGACCATCAGGGTCTGTTAGTATCGCGAAGGTAACTGTTATCAAGCCTTTGTTTGTCCCGTTATACTCAACAGCGCCAGTGGTTGTGGCTGTCATCAAAACATAAGCATACGTACCATCGTAGTCGGCAAAGCTTGGACTGATTGGGCTGTAGGTTCCCGACGGGAACAACATGTCTGCAGCATATACGGCAGAAGTAATGTTCAGATATAGCTTGTTGTATTTCAATTCCACCTGCCAAGATGCGACTTTCAAAGCGTCTACCCTGACGTCGACACTGAATGTCGTGCCTGTCTTAAGGTCAACAGGCTTGCTGCTTGTATAATTGTTGTCTTCCTTGAAAATCCACATTGTGGCGCTTCCGAGTCCGCCACCACTGAGGTAAGTCCTGTTTAGGGCAGTGTGTGAGAATACTGGTAGGAAGGCGAATGTGCTTATTGCGAGCAATGTAACAAGCAAAAGACACAGCGTTTTAACTGTTATGCTTTTCATGTTTATTTCTCCTTTCTCTCTTCTCCTATATTTATCAGCACTTATCATTGATGTCCTTTGCTGATTTAAACATTTTGGAACAATCTTCTATGCATCCGCTCTCCGCGACAACAGACGTTTCATTTGAGACAGCAGGAAACTTTGAGAGAAAATCCAAAGTCTACGTTAGAACAAAACAAAATAAAAAGGGGGGAACTGACTAGTTGTTGCGTCTATTTTACGGACGCCAGCCGAACATCTTGGCTAGTCTGGATATGTCTTTACCGTCCACCCTATAGTCGCCGGAAACGTCAGCAACGCTGCTCCATCTGGCATCGCCTGGTTTTGTACCGAAGGCTTTCGAAGCTATTGAAATGTCTTTGCCGTCAACCTTGATGTCTGGTGAAGTGACTCCTAGATAGGAGGCACCGCCGATGTCTTCCTTGATCGTTATCCAGTACGGTACTGTCACCGTCTTCGAGTATGCTGCGGTCCACGATGGCGCAGTTATGGTGTACGTCACAACAACCTCCGTCTTGCCGTATGGCAAAGCTCGGGTGAATGTCTCCTTGTGTTCCGTTCTTGGCGCTATTGTTATGCCAGTAACGGGGCCAATCGTTTCGACTGTGAGGTTGGGATATGTTATTGTAACGGTCTTGCCAACCGTCATGGTGTCGTAGTAGTGCTCGTTGAACAGATTGACCTCGATGTTGTATGTACCTTTGTCGAGCTTGTTGCGCCAGTCTGGTGAACCAGTTTCTGCTACGGTCAAGCCGACTGGGCTGTACTTGTAGTATCCGTATGCGTTGGTTATCGGCGTCGCACCTGCGAAGTTGGTGGTAACTGTTCTGCCTGGCTTGTTGGCGACTAGGTCAACATAGCCGCTTGCGACGTAGTCTCTGTAGCGCCATGGGCCAGACGAAATCATGTTGGGGTCTGGAGCCACTGCCGATGGGTCTCCAGTTGTGCATATTGGTCTCCATATGTGCTCAGGCAGTATGCGGATGCCAGCTCCTGTCAAGCCGAACGCCCATATGCTGTAGACGTTGATCAGGATTTCAAAGTTGTAGGGGTCCAGCTGTGTGAATGATAGGATGTTCTGGACGGAGCTGTACCACCATGGGTTCGGATATCCTCTCGCTCTGATAATGTCATCAAGCTCAACCAAGGTGAAGTAGACGTCTTTCGCTGTTATTGGTGCGCCGTCGGACCAGTGCATGTCGGGTCTCAACGTGAATGAGACCTTGGTGCAGTTGCCCAGAGTTGGGTGTATGTATGATCCAACAGTATAGTTCGCGGACATTCCAGGCATACGGGTCGTGAGCGCGTACGGGTTACTATTTACGAGGCCGTCGTAGACCTCGTCTAGGACATTGTTGTCCCAAACCCATTCAGCGTAGATGTTATTGAAGCTGCGGATGTCTGCGCTCTTGAAACCATATCTGATTGTGGCGTTGTCAGGTCTTTCGAAGCCTTGTGGATGCATGTTCATGAACCCGAAGTAGCTGTCACTGCCGTAACCTACGACCATGACAGTTCCGTTCCAATAGCTACCTACGTATGCAGTTTCGTCTGCTGTGCCACCAACGTATTTTCTCGCACTGGCCATGACACCTGAATAGACGAACATCGGTCCGCCGAGGGCTTCTTCTGCAGCTCTTCGGTTGCATATTTCCATGTTGGTTACTGCTATCGCCTCGCTTCCTGCAACTTCAACTGCGGCTGCTGCAACGTTGAACGCTGCGTCGTTAGCGTATCCGGTGTTATAGCATCGTCCTGGGTGCCAGTAGTAACCAGCACCTGGAGATAGGCCTGCATCACCCATCCACAGCACTATGGAGTCGGGCTCGATTCCCAAGCTCCATCCTGCCGTGTAGAGGTGAGCGTCCTTGTTGTCCATCCATTGCGTTCTGGCACCTGAAATGGCCAACAGCATACGGTTCACACGGACATTGCAGCCTTCAGCCTCACCATAACCTGGTCCTCTGAAAGATAGTTTGTCTGCAATGTGAGTGCCTGCCGCAAGTCTGTGACTATCGTCACTTCTGATGACGAACTTAAGCTCGACCCATTCGTCTGCGTCCTCAACGTTGTCGCCGTTGTGGTCCCAGTACCTGTAGCCGGTGACCGCGTTGATCTTGAAGCCGCCTGCATCGAAGGAGGCTCGAGCGTTGACCAACGAGAATGGTAACAAGGTCTGGAAGTAGGTGGCGTTGTAGTATTGCGATCCTGTTGCTGGGGGCAGAAAACACCACAACTTGACTCCAGTCAAGGGTCCGATGATGGTCGACACATAGTAGTCACGATCAATGGTTGATAAGACTCCCCTTCTGAAGTTGACGTCGCTCGTGGGGTTCCAGTCGTTCTTGGGGTCAGCATCGTTCAAGTTCCTAACCGGGTTATCCCCGTTAGCGGCGTCTGGTGGAGCACCTAGATATTGGTTGGGGTTACAGTTCAAGTCAAGGTTGCGTATGCCGAATTCGCCGCCCACCGAAACCAGATTGGTTCTGTTAATTTCAGGTGAAACCTTAAACGAGTCATAGTATGGTTGTGTCAGAGGCCAGTCAGTAATGTCAATCCCCTGCGTGGTTGTCAGCAAAGTGTCCCATTCTGCTTCTGCCGTTGAAAAGAGTTTGATGAGCATTCTGTCGCATCTGGGTCCAAACTGCTCGAAATTCGTATCACTAGGTGGTGATAATGGGTCAGTAGGCGTACTCCCGTGGTTGTAGTACCAAGCAAAAGCCGGAGAAATTAGTAGTGCTAACATTAAAAATCCAGTGACTAATCCAGTGACTAATAGCAAATTCTTTCGCATTTTTCCCTTTCTCCTTTTTTTGAACAGTATATTGTGAAGGAATGCTCGTTTAAAAAGTTTATGGAAAAATGTTACAGTATAATCCTCCGAAAAAAACCGTCAAATAAGCTTCTGTTTTTTCGATATGAACCCTCAGAAACCCAACAAAAGCTGCCCAATCGCCTCATTTGGAGTGCAGGTGACAGGCAACCAGATGACCCTTACCAATATCAATCAAGGGCGGCTCTCTGGTACGGCAAATGTCACCTATATAGGCTGGGCATCGCGTGTGAAATCTACAACCTGAAGGCGGATTAACAGGACTGGGAATTTCACCTTGTACTTGAACCTCAATGCGTTTCGATTCTGGATCCGGAACAGGTACGGCTGCAATCAAAGCTTGAGTATATGGATGCAACGGTTCTCCGATCACATGGTCAGAAGAACCTTGCTCCACGACTTTTCCAAGATACATGATTGCAAGCCTATCACAAATGTGACGAGCCAGAGCCAAGTCGTGAGTTATGTAGAGAAATGATAGCTTGTATTTTTTCACCAGGTCAACCATCAAGTTCAGAATCTCGGCACGTATAGATACATCCAGCATTGACACAGGCTCGTCAGCAACCACAAACTCTGGGTTCAAAACAAGCGCCCGAGCAACAGCCACTCTTTGCCTCTGCCCACCACTCAATTCGTGCGGAAACCTCAACAAGAACTCGTCCGGAGGAACCAACTGCACATCCTCCAAAGCCTTGTACACAAGTCCTGTCAGTTTCCTACCACCCATCTTTTGAATAAGCAAAGGCTCCTCCAAAATCGTCCGAACAAGCATCCTCGGATTCAGAGACTCGTAGGGATCTTGGAAAACAATTTGCATTTGACGACGAAGAGGTCTTAGATCCCTGTCTTTCATGAATGTTATGTCCTTACCTTTGAAGAGTATTTTGCCGTCGGTCGGCTCAATAAGTCTAAGCAACAATCGCCCAGTTGTCGTCTTTCCACTGCCGCTCTCTCCAGCAAGACCAAATATCTCGCCCTTTCTCAAATCGACAGAAACTCCGTCTACTGCATGCACGAACAACTGTCGCCTAGAGATAAGCGTATGGAGAAAACCCGTCCTGACAGAGAACCATTTCTTCAAGTTTTCGCATTTCACAATCGTCTCAGTCATTTCTAATACCTACTTTCCGATGAGCCAGCATGCCACGACATGATTTTTGTCGACACTGACGAGCCCAGGTCTTTTGCTTCGGCAAACATCCATGGCGTATTTGCATCTTGGATGAAACCTGCAGCCAGAAGGAGGATTTAAGAGGTCAGGAGGTGATCCTCCAATAGAAGACATACGTGTCCGCTCTGCTTTGATATCAGGAAACGCCGCTATTAATCCTTGAGTATAAGGATGAAGAGGTCGCTTGAACACATCTACAACACTTCCGCGCTCTGCGATCTCACCAGCATACATGATGGCTGTTGACTCACATATCTCTGCAATAATCGAAAGGTCATGCGTGATCAACATCATCGCAAGATGAAGACGCTCTTTCAGCTCCTTCATCAGCTTTAACACTTGAGCCGCTACAATGACATCCAAAGCAGTTGAAGGCTCATCAGCAATCAGCAGAGAAGGGTTACAGGCCATAGCCATTGCAATCATGGCCCTCTGTCGCATTCCGCCACTGAACTCATGCGGATAATTGTCAAGTCTGGAGGGATCCATGCCCACAAGCTCGAAAAGCTTAGCAGCCCTTTCCTTTGCCTCTCCTTGACTAACTCTCTCTTCATGTAAAGTTATGGCCTCAACTATTTGCTCGCTTACCTTGTACACTGGATTAAGGGCGTTCATAGCTCCTTGGAACACTATGGAGATTTCCTTCCATCTAATGTCTTGCCGTATCTCGTCTTCGTCCATAGCAACCAAATCTTTACCCTTGTACATGATGTTGCCATTGACAATCTTTCCACCAGATGGTAAAATCCGCAACAGCGACAACGCAATCGTCGTCTTACCGCATCCAGATTCCCCAGCTAAACCTATAGCTGCACCTTCTTCCACACCGAAACTTGCGCCATCGACGGCTTTTACTGCACCTCTAAGAGTAGTGTAATAGGTTTTTAGATCTTTGACTTCAAGCAGAGGCAAACGCTGACACTCCCATACTTAACGCATTTAACGTTTTAAATACCACCATATTTAACCTTTTGGGAATGCCTTATAACATCAACGTAAAAAGAATTCAAAAGTTTTATAAAACCGCAACTATCAAAACCTCATGGGTTCTAATGTGAAATACCGTTGGCTTGACAAAGACGTCAACATCTTTGACGTTGAAAAAGCAGTTAGATCTTTTCTGGAGCAGCAAAGTTTCACTACAACCTCCTCGGATAGCGCAGATCCAAAAAAGATTGCCGGCGTACTGAGAGGGCCGGAGAGCACAAGGAGAGTCATTATTACGGTATCAGGGAAGCCTAACGACTTTACTGTCGACTTTTCAGCGGGTGAAGTTGCCCAGCTGGCCACAAAATTTGCCTCGTTGATTACTTTTTTTGGCGGAGGCTTAATCGAGCTTAAAAGCCTTAGAGAAAAAGAATTCTACGAGGGACTAGAAGATCAGTTTTGGAAGTATTTGGAGGAGTTTGTAGAAAAAGAGGGTCATCGTCGTTCTATCGTCTGACCCTAAGCTTGGGATTCAGCACGTCGTCAAGGCCAAATCCGAGCAATATGAACGCCACTGCTAAAACTGAAATCAGCAAGCCAGGCGGAAGTATCCACCACCACGCAGTGACCGCCCCTGCATCTGTAACCTCTCGCAACATTCTTCCCCAAGACATTCGCTGAGGATCGAAGAAACCAAGATAGCTTAACGCCGCTTCAGCGGTGACTGCTCCAGGAACTGAAGATGCCAAAGTGATGTAGACCAGTGCCATTACATTAGGTAGTATGTGGCTTGTTATTATATGGGATGTCGAGGCTCCTGCTGCCTTTGCAGCTTCCACAAAAGGTCTCTCCCTGAGAGAAAGTGTCTGTGAACGCACTACTCTGGCAAAACCATTCCAACCTAATAGACCCATGAAAATTATCAGGTTCTCTAGCTTAGCGCCCATGACTGCAATTAAGACGATCAGGAATGGCAGACCAGGAAGAACGAGAAGCAAGTCATTGATTCTCATTGTTATCTGATCTAGAGCCCCACCCACGTACCCAGAAGCAAGACCCACAGTCAATCCTATGACTACACTTAACACTGAAACCAACAATCCCACGTATAATGATATCCTTGTCCCATATACTAGCTGACTGAAAATGTCCCGTCCCATGTGATCTGTGCCCAAAACTCCCCAAGAATTGCCAAGAGTATCGAAGCTTAAGTCGTCAAGGTAGATCCGGGTATATGCAGAAGCGGCATAACCTTTTGTGTCGTTCATGTAAATCTCAACGCCATACAAATATGTACCTGGCGTCTCTGTGAAAGCCACGATTACTGGATCATTCGGAATGGCAAATCTCGGTTCGACGTATCCAATTTCAGCAGCACGAGAATCCATGTAGGAAACCGAAGACTCTCGAGATATCTGCGGAAACACCCATTCAGATAGGTGTGACGTGGGTGTCGTAAAATCTTGGCGCCAAAGCGTAAATCTCTGACCGTTTTCAGGTTGAATGAACACTCGAAGCGTCATTGGTACCGCCAAACTGCCATTTGATGTTCCAACCACTTTAGCCTCAAAGTTAGCTGACCATCTCCTTGGATACCCACCATAAGGGAAATACGTCCTAGAGAATAATGTTGCAACAAACGTAGCGTTCGGAGACGTTGAGCTCCCCCGAGAGTATTCTATAGCGATCGAGCCATTGCGTGGTGTTTGCCTAAACCAGCCTATTTTGTTTTCAGCAGGATAGCCTATGTCGGACTGGTCACAGGAGAAGCCTTGATCAGCTTCGAAGTACCACTCTCCATCGACACCCCATTCTTTTAGCTTGGGAAGGCCTGGATTCTTGATAAACTCCAAGTTTTCACTTAAGCGCGGATTGCCTCCTAAGAAGGTTGGGACGGATCTTAGCCATGAGGGAGCAGCGCGATCCCCGGCCAAAAGGCGATCTGCGTTGTTTGGATCTTGACCAGTTGATGTATACGGCACTATGAATTGTGCGAAGACAGCAACTACTACAAACATCATGATAAGCCCTAGGCCTAACGCGCCTTGCCATGTCTTAAGCAATTTCTTAACGAATAGACCAAACCGCCTCAGTCTAAATGCAGTCATACCTTCGTTCTCTTTTGCTGCCATGAAGTATCACCCGTATCTGATTCTAGGATCGAGAACTCCGTAAAGTAGGTCCGCAATGACATTCGCCACAATTACGCATATTGATATGACATAGAATATGGACATCAACACAATTAGGTCGCGAGTGGTTATTGCGAAGAATGTCCAGCCCCCAACCCCAGGAAAAGTAAATACAGTTTCAGTTATTATAGCGCCTGATAACACAAAGCCGAAAGCCATCGCTGCGCTAGTGATTATTGGAAGCGACGCATTTTTCAAGGCATGCTTTATCAACACACTGGTCTCTCCAACTCCCTTGGCCCTGGCGGTAAGAATGTAATCTTCAGTTATGGCTTCCAGCATTGTAGCTCTCGTCAAAAGAAGCCACCCACCAAAGTTGAAAAGCGTTAACGTCACCATGGGAAGGAACAGGTGATGCATGTACCCGCCAACCAGTCGAAGAAGCTCATCAAGATTCACTCCGAATTGTATTCCAAGGGCATATTGCTGCGGGAAATATCCTAAACTGAAGGGTTTTGGCCAATAACCTCCAGCCCATTCTCGTGGAAAGGCCCCTGCATTTGGGAACCAGCTTAGATTCGTGAAGAACACATAGATAAATACCATTCCCATCCAGAACGTGGGAAGGGAACCAGTGACTAGCGAACCAAGAACTGAGGCGCTATCAAACGCACTTCCCCTTCTTTGGATCGCCAAAATACCCAATAAGACTCCGACAATTATTGCAAACACAGTGGACCCTCCAAGAAGAAGCACAGTATATGGAATCTTTTCCATCATGACATCGGAAACTGGTCTCTTGTCAATTATCGCTGTACCGAAGTTAAACGAAAGAAGATTCCGCACATATTTTGCGAACTGTATATGGATAGGGTCGGCGAATCCCCATCTATCACGCAACAATGCCTCCTGCTGCAATAAGTCCTCCTGGGTTCTGCCTTTCTCGAAAGCTTGCATCAGGTACTCTGTTGGATCACCAGGCATCGCTTTAAAGATGAGAAAATTCACTCCAATCACTAAAATAACCAAAACGAAGGAGTAAACCAAACGCTTCGCAATAAATCCTCGAAGCCCCATTACATTCCTCCAAATGTACATACAAAAAAAGGGTTCTTAAGCTTTTGCATCTTTACAAAATCTCCATGAATTCTGTCGCGCAATGCCGATAGCAGCATGTTTTACACTAACTGCGCATTGGCACTTCATAGAAAAAAGGAATTCCAAAGCCTTAAATATCTGGCAAAAAGATAAAATGCTAGATTCAAGAGGTACAAACATGCCAAAAATACCTAGAATAGGCATGAGCTTGGCAATTAAGATTTCACTTATCGGTGCGACCTTGATTTTTGTAAATGGCCTATGGATAGCGATAAACGGTGGACCCATAATATTGACTACAAACCCCAGCTTGACGACAATTGAAGCTGTGGAAGGCTCTAAGACCTTTTGGGGAAGAATGGCCTTTGGCATGAATGGAATGGTTGAGGGCAATTGGACCCCGTTGTGGCTCTTATTCACAATAGTACTATTCGGCTGTATAATTCAGACATTCCGGAAACCAAAAAGACACAAGACCATGGCAGTCCCAATGATGATACTTTCAATCCTGAGCTTTCCTATAGGAGGAGGGTTCTTAGTAGGCTTGATTTTGGCGTTCATCGGTGCGATGTTGGCGCTAGAATGGCCAAAACCTTTTGGAGAAACATTCATTGGAAAAATGGCAAGAATCGCCAGATTAGACTCAGCGGTAATTAAAGAATTATATAATGACCCCAAAGCTATGAGGTCAGGAATAGGTGTCTTGATCCTGGTCAGCATCGTCGCGGGTTTAGGAAATGTGATATATGCATTCAATGTGAACTTGATTCGAACGAAACCATCTGCAGCCTACGGCATCCTTCTTTTGGGAAAGCTAAACATGGACGCATACACAATGATGTATGCAGTGTCTTTCGTAGGAATTGTATTCTTGAGGTGGCTCATACTATCCTCTGTTCTCTATGGGGTCACGGTGAAGCTAAAAAGACACACGGCTGAGTTTAGCAGGTTATCATGTGTCACGGCCTTTGCATTTGCACCCTTATGCATTCAGTGGTTCCTACCTGCCTTGTTTTCGAATGAACCTTATCGCTCGTTTAATTGGCCCTTTGCTGTATCGCTGCTTTCAACATTCTGGGTAGCTGTAGCGGTTATAGCCGTTGTCAGAAGCACGTTTGGAACTGGAGCAAAGGAAGCATTAGGCGTAACAATCTTTGCTGGCGTTCTATACTGGTTCACAGAAAACTTGCTGATCGTGTCAAACCCGTACACGTCAGTACCGGGTGTAAGCTTCAAAATTGACCCGTTGTCTTCAGTTGCTATACTATTTTTCATGTCGTTCGCAATACTATTGGCAACTCTACTTGGTGCTTTTAATACAGAACGAAGCACATAACACTTACAGTGCCTACGTAAAAAATTTCATGACCTCATTTCGGCTTTTCTTTTTCTCTCTCTTTTGAAACTAACCAATCCTTATAGCCAGAAACAACGCCCCAAAGTATAATAATGCATATTGTCGCTACTACGCGAAGCTCGGTTGGGAGGCTAAGAATGCCCCACACAAGAATCAGGGGACCTACAATCACCAGAGAAACGGACAATATCGTTATCCAAACCCATTTATCGAGAAGCACGCTCGGCATTGGCTTTTACCCAAAAAACAAAGGTTCGAAAGCATATTTATGCTTTAGCATCAATGATGTACATCTTTCAAATATGCTAGAAAAGTTTATGAAGCAGAAAAATGACTTCAACTACATAAAGAATACAAGGAACAAAAATGAGGAAACTAATCGCCTTGAGCATCATTCTGATTTGCGCAGGATTAATTGCTTTTTCATTTCATAATGTAGCGCAGGAAAATGTTATCGAGGAAGGGTTTGCCAGAGAAAATGGCAAATGGCAAATCACTCGTAGCGACTTTAGGAGAGGTGAAAACTTGAGCGTGGGATTCATCCCGGGACCTAATTGGGGTTGGCCACCGCACGACAATACGGAAATTGACGGGGTGGCATTCAACAGAGTAAAAGTATTCTACATCAAGGTTACAGACCCCGTAACTGGCAATTACACCGAATTTGGCATAATCTTGGTGATGCCACCAGCACCATACCCGCCAGAAGACATAACTGCGCACCCAAAGATTGAGGTAACCCACCATGGCGCTTTAACAGTAGAAGACTATCCGAGAGAAATCGGCGGAATTGTGGAGCATGATGGAACCTACGTCGTTGACACATCTCTTTACCCAGATTTTGTAATGAACGTTACACCAGAAAACAAAACTGAAATTCTAGCCCCCGATCCACCGTCAGAACTACGTCTTTACCGAGTGATTTCAGAAACTACATATCCATACGCATCTCTCTTTGCCGCGGGCCCTGCAACTATGGTCGTGGGAGTCGTCACATTGGCGTGGAGCATTCAGCGAGACAAGAATAGAGCGATACATAGAAAGAATCCTGTAGTTAACGTGAAGAAATCGGTAGAACGTACGGATAAAACAAAGCAAGTCTTTATGAAATTGATTTCACCTCATTCTAAAAATCGGCAGAAATTCCGACCTGAAAGTTCTATTGATTGGTCATGATCAGTTATTGAACTGCCTTTACATCAATTCAGTATCAGAATAGAGAATTCTAATTGATAGGCTTCAGAAAAAAAGGTAAAACTGCTATTCCCACAGAGACTGCCAAAACTCCAGCAGGCGATTCTCTGGAGACATCCTAAACAAAACGTAATAAACTGCAAACGCGCCCACAAACACGCCCACGATCGCGCCAATGATGTCTGCAATCGCAAAGCCAGCAGTACAGCCTAAAAGAGCAAGGTAGAGACTTCTCTTTCCTATGACTTCCACAATAATTGCGACATGTAACAACAGGATGAAATTCACAGCAGTTCCCCAAGTCACCAACTGCATAACATAAATATCAAACCTATCCTGAGGCTTTGCTCCAAAACGTGGACCCCCATATTCGCCAGGCCCGTAAGCCTCCGCCACGTACATCATCGAGAAGTTTCCACTAAGCTGCCACTTTCCTGCAAGCCAATAATAGGGGAAGAGAACCGGGTTGAAAGTGATATCACATTCCACAGTCGCTGTTGCATAGTTTAGATCGAAGTAGGGGTGAAAATCTCTTTCTTCTATGTGTTTGACATTGTATCCTAAACCGCTAAACAACCCGAGAAAGCCAAAAAGAAGGGCAAGAGCTACTGCAATCGCCAGCTTCCTTGCAACTCTGACCCGCCTGCTTTGACGCATCACTCTTTCAGTCAAGGATGACAACCCCTTGCATAAGGTCCCCAAAAGTAGAATTTAAGCTCTGGCACACAAGAGAAGAGAAACTCTATGTGCCTCTAGTTCGCTTCTCATAATCTTTCCTGAACCCCGCATGAATTCTGTGGTCCGCTCTCGGAAAACTATTCGAAAGCAAGATATGATTAGCCGCCTGTACATGTAACATCCTATTCTCAATCTTTTAACATAAAAAAAGGGGAACCTAAGGCTTGTATGTAAGGATACGTAAGTCCTATCCAATCTCTAGCTTCAAGACCCCGGCTGTGTTTTGCAGGTTTGAATTCAGCAGCCATGTGTCGAACCCAGCATTATCGTATTTGACTATCCTTGGCTGCGTATCGGCTCCTGTCTTGTACCCGAAAGTTACCGTTGCCAGTGTTCCGTCTCCACTAGCACCATGGACACCGATGCCTTTCCGAGAGCCATAGAGGAGCAACTCGCCTCCTCCAGGTTCCGTGTCATCAACACATAGGAATATGGTGCTGTAAGGCGTGTTGGGGTTTAGGAAATCACCTTCAGTGGCTTTTACGAACACGAGTTCGGAGGCGTTGAAGTTTATGTTCACTTGCCATGCGAAGACGTCTGTGGCCCCGTCTACCTTTAGATCTACTGTGAACGTTCCGATGTAGCTCGGTAGGGAAGAGGGAGAAGGAGATGGTGAATTGAAGAGCGTTGCAAAAACGTATCCCGAAACCGAGAAAGATACCAGTAGCGCAGCAAGCATCAGACCCGTTCTCATCCTTCTATCATGGACCAGCCTTGAAATTCTCTCCACTGATCTTCCACCCTCACTCGCAAATGGGGAACTACCATTTAACATATACATACCTTCTTTCTTGACGAGATTCCCATTTCCGCAAAGCTCCTTAAGTCTCAAACTCAAAGTCTTCCGTGGAAGCCTAGTAATATGCAGCAGCTCTGTAAAGGTTCTGGGTTTCCTTCTAGTCGCACCTGCAATTAAATGAAAGTCGGTTTTCTTGCGATTCAGCAGGTTTATCGTTTTCCCACAGTTTGGACACATTACTTGGGGCATATCTCATCACTACCAGAATACGCTCGTACGGTTAATATAAACGTTAGTGTAAAAGAAACCGAGGCCATTTCCATAGAAACTTCCATGCGTCAATGGATTAGATGCAGCCGGCTACATTCGCGTTAACGTTAGGAGCGTTCAGACTGTCAATCGGAAGCATGGCTTATTGATGTCAACCAAGCGTCTTTCCATAGCCAGTAGAAATCGTTAAGACAGACTCAGAATATTGTCGCTTGGCACGGGCAAAAACTCGTTATGAATTCAAGATGATCGTCAAGCCTCTTTCGTTAGCAGACCAATTCAAAGACCAATTGAGACGCTGAGAGTTAAGAGGACCAATTTTGAACGAATATCTTTTAAAGAGGATTGTCTACAATGAAACAAGGTAAGAATGCCGCCGGGTTCCTTGTGGAGGAGAATTGTCGCGTGGTCTGTGCTATTCTTCATTACGTCTGGCAGTTTTCTCACGGCCATTGAGGCGTTGCGCCTCGTCAACACCATTTATCACATCGAAATTTTGGAAAAAGCTATCAATCCCCTGTATTTTCTTACGCTCTTGATCTTCGTAGGTGTCGGACTTGTGAGCTTGCTCCCCATTTCCGCAATTGCCTATGCAAGAGCGTCCGTTCGAAACCCTGCAGTGATGAGAGAGATTTTGAAAGAGAACGACAGAAAAAGTGATGGAAAAGAATTGGGCATACTATTTGGGACCGTAGGTTTGACTATTCTCAGCGGAACAAACCCTTGGTTCGCTTTCTATTTACTAAGTTATTTGATCAACGCAATGTGGGTAACGGTCTTAATGGCGGTGGCGTTGGCTCTGCTGATGATGGTTTACGTGAAGCGGCTACGCCGATACGTAAAATTCAGCGATGACAACGAACAAAAAACATGGATGTCTGCAGATGATTAAGGAAAGTGCGCACCATAGTTCTTGGACGCCACTGCAATGTCTTTTCCATCGATTCTTCCGTCATCGTTTACGTCCGCATTTGGAACGTAACCTGACTGCCCAACGAGAGTGCCAAAAGCCTTAGCAATCAAAGCTATATCCTTGCCCTCAACCTTTCCATCACCAGTCACGTCACCCCTTAAAGAGACCACAACAGGCCCAAAGATCAACGCGTTGTCTCCAGTTTTTCGCTCGCCTAAGACAGGCGTAGCATACGCTCCTATGGTGTAATTGCCTTTTGCAAAGCCTGTGGTGCTCCACGTTACTGTGATGGTGGCAGAAGTCATGCTTGCCAAAGTGAGGGTTCTAGTCGCAAGAACAGAAGTGTTAGCGTAAACTGTCAAGTTAAAAGTCTCTTGGACAAGGCCTCTATTCTGTACGTAGATGCTAAAAGTCACATTGAAACCTTCGCCTACAACAGTCTTGCTTGCTTCGATGCTACTTAGGGCCACGTCATGGAATTCGCCGATCGCCCTGTTCGCCATATAAAAGATTGTTGGGAGCCAACGCAAAACAATGCTCTCAATGCCACTCGGAAAGGGATTAAACCAGTATTTAAGCCCGCCTTCCCAATACGTGTTTGGATAAGGTCCAGATTCTCTGACTCCTCCCCAAGTTACGTTCTCGAAGATCTCGCACGTGAATGGAAGAACACCAGCGACACCGTACATCCAGTCGTCCCAAACGCCGTAAGTATAGTAAAGATAGCTTGATTGCATATATTCTGTTCCACCAGTGATTGCTGAGAGGTTCGCAGAGATCTCTATGAATTCTGCTTCGTCTGGAGGCGGGTCATAAGTGTTTCCCCAAGGGTAGAGTATCATTTCGGCGCCGGAATGGAAGCTTATTGCGTAGGTGAAATTGTGCGCGAGCACTAGGTCTCTTATTGCTTGGGTTTCTGGTTCCGAAAAAGGTGCTGGTCCCTTGTATATCTCGGATCGCGGACTTGTCGAACCCAGCTGCCACGAGTGATTGTAGTTTCTGTTTAGGTCAACGCCGCCTACCCAGTCTTCACCGTAATAAGAGTCGCCGTCGTTGTCTATTCCTTCCCATCTGATAAATGTAGGGGCTCCAGGGTCGGTGTAGTCAATGAGCTGGTCGATGAAGCCGTTCCCGTTTTCGTCCTCGGGCGGATCTTCGTCGATTCGGCCGTCAAAGTCTTCGTCTGTTGGGCGAGCATTCTTTCTCTGCCAATCATTCACCGCGAAAAGGTCAAAACCGTCGACATTCAAAGCTACAACCAGATAGATTTCACTGTTGTTCAAAAGGTCAGTAACAGTCTGGTTCAGGCCGAAGTTTGTTGCTGCATAAACAGCGAAATAGAGCGTCAGCTCCGCTGTGATCGGCTCTCGGGCATGATGATAGCCCACAAAGAACACCTCTGCTTTCGGCTTCGAGTCGCTTTCATTTGTTAACCTTACGCAATAGATGTCTCGGCTCTGCCAGCTTTTTCCGATTGAGAAAAGGTCAACAATGTGGGGATAGGTCTGGTTCAGTGCAAGCAGGATCGTAACCATTTCTGTGTAATTGTGATAATGTGCCCAATCAATTGGAGGAAGAGAAGCAATCTCACAACCGTCTGCTCCAGCAGCAATCTGTGTCGGCAACCAAACAGAATTCGCTCTTACACTCGGATTGCCAAATGCGGACATGAATAAACCGGATAACAGAAGAGAGAGCATTATCCTGAAAGGTGTTTTCTTTGGCAATGTCCTCTCCAATAAGAACGGGTTAGCAAAAGAAATAAGACTTGCGGAAACCACAAGCAAGCAGGCTTAAAAGAGAAGAGCCGTTCATGAATACGGAAGCAATTTCATTCTATCCAAAGCATGGAACCAGACTGAATGGATTTCGCTTAGCGCGAGCGCGCGCGGTGCCAACAGAAGCTCTATTCTGTTAGAAGAGAAGAAAAATTGAATTGTCCAAGATTATTGTTCAGAAGCTTAGAACTATTGATCAGGCTTGGGAATGGCTGATGTTTTTAGGAGCTTCTTCTTTGTTATGACAAGCACTATAGCCGCGAAAGTCACAATTAGCAATAGAGTTGTGATTGAAGGGAATTCTGGTATTATGACTGCCAGAACAGCTTCTTCGCTTATGGCTGGCTTGTAGGTTGTTGTGTCGCCGTTCCATTTTGAGCGAATCTTGAAATCTCCTTCATCAGTGGGCGCCCAATTGTGTGTGTAGTTGCTGTTTTCCGTGTACACGGTTGCTAAGGGACGCCAAGCATCACTACCGTAGTACTCTATGTAGACCGGTGTGCCATCTGGCACTGTGACGTTTATGGTTCCGCTTACGGTAACATTCTCTCCTATCACGAGAGAGCTTTTGTCGACATATATGGATATTTCAGTTGGGGCCCGAGTGTCAACACCTTGGGTTGTCACTGAGCCATCAACGAGCTCCGCAGGAATCGCAATCAGGTCGTAATTCCAGAGGTATGTCCAATCATCATAGGGCCTCGAGAAATTCAATGCTGATGTCCCTGCAGCTTGGGCTTCAAAATAGATCTTGCACAGAGTGCCGTTGCCGTTGAATCTTGCAACGTCACCCAGCAGTGCAACAGTCAATAGAATGAAAGTGCCATCGGAATCAGTTTCATTGTTTGGACCGCCTATTGACACCTGCTTTCCATCAAATACGTGTCCTGGAGGCAATGTGGCGTTTATCCATCTTAGCACGCTCGAGTTGTAATAGAGTTTTATCTGCCAACTAAACAAATCAGTAACGTCGGTGACGTTGATGTCTACCGAGAACTGCTCGGGCACAGTAATAGGACCTGCAGGCGCAGTAGCTTTAAGCTGAGTCGTCGCAGCTTCAACTGGTACGTTAGATGCTGGCGCCAAGGCACCTATTGCCAGCAGAGTCAAGAGCATTACAAATGTAGTTCTCCTTGGCAATTTCTCCCTCTCAATACTAGATAGTCTGCCCACGCCTACTTAGGGATAACGCCGAGAACAGCAGTAGAAACATTGACAGTCCTGCTATTCCGTTTCTCATCTTCCCTTTCTCCTCTATTTCAAACACAGAGGTTGGTTCAACCCTACCCCTATGCCAGAGAACCTACCGAGCGCAATCCTTCTTAAGCTTTATGATACCTTCTTCTACATCACCAACAAAATATCTTTCTCTTAACATTCTCA
>Ga0315294_10003230_pt1 | contig 17722 bp, 19 predicted proteins | sample YL17G13_40_MG_FD_203626 | JGI IMG/M metagenome (GOLD analysis project Ga0315294, IMG submission 203626) | Sediment microbial communities from Yellowstone Lake, YNP, Wyoming, USA - YL17G13_40 | ecosystem: Environmental > Aquatic > Freshwater > Lake > Sediment | place: USA: Wyoming | collected... | reverse complement strand
AAAGATCGAAGGGGAGATCATAAAAATTTAAAATTGTGGAGACTGATAATCGGTGGCTATCAGCCATCCGCTGAATCGACTTAAATGGCTTTTTCCTATAAATATTGAGTTTGTTGGCTCTACAGGTTTAACACCAACAACGTCAGGTCGTGAGGGCTAAAGCTTCTTCGACAGCCTGTGGTAATTCGATTGGAATAAAAAAGTCCGAGGGATACAAGTAATCTTCGCCCGACTCATCAATCACACGGATATGCTTGTATTCCGCTGCCTTAGAGTCGGGCAAGACCTCGTATATTTTCCGTAACTCTAACGAAGCAGAGTACCGCTCGTTTTTAACGCAAACCACAAAAGCCTTTTTGGAATTTTGCCGGTCCATTTTTTCCCTATAGAATACGTTTTATTTTCATCTCTTTTTTCCCGAGGCCATGTGCTTCATACCAATGAACCTCAGCCCTGGCTATCGTTCCGTCAGAAAAGCGAACCGTGCCTATTCCTCTAAGCTTTCTCCACCTTCCAGAGCCATAAACCTTTCTTAAGCGTTCAAGTTGGTGGATTGAGCCTTCAACCGCGATGGTCTCAATCTCAATAATATCCCCAATTACTTCGAAATTCAATGGCATAGGCAAGTGCTATCGAAATGGTATGTAAGCCATCCGCTGGAGTGATTTGATACTCATTAAGACCTCCCTTAGCATATCGTAAAGCGGTATGATTAACAACACAAAACAATCTAACCCCAATGGAGTCAAGAAAATTCGACAAATCCCCTCTGACTTTCCTTTACAAAAAGGGAGAACTCGTTGTTATCCCCCTTTCATAAAGGGGGATTGAGGGGGATTTTAGCAGACGGTCGAGCAAGCTCTCCAATGGCTTCATCACCAGGGAAAAATTTCAATGAAGGAATTTTTTTTTGCCCAATTGGGGTTACACCTTACTCTTTAGGACTCAGAAACTCCCAGGATTTGGTGGGCTTCTTGGAGGCGTTTCGGGATGGCCACTCCGTAGGGGCATCTGGGAAGACATTCCTCGCAAGCAGAGCATGCCTCTGCTTTCACTGGAAGCAGGCGATATTGTTCCACGGCCCATTGCTTCATTCCGTATCGTTCGTAGTAACCCTCAAACCGGAAGACGTCGGGAATGGGAATCCCTTCCGGACAAGGAAGGCAATAGCCACAATTTCTACAAAACCCTTTTCCAACCTCTCCCACCCAGTCCATAAATACGCCAATCTCTTCTGAGGTTAAATTTCTGAGGTCTTCTCCAACCTTTACGTTTTCCTCTAACTCATTTAAATTGGTCATCCCAGGAATGGCACAGGTGACATGAGGATTGGTGAGAATATATCGAAGAGAGATCTGAGATGGAGATTCCCCCTTAAAATATTTTCGATTCCATCCTTTCAGTGGTTCAGCCAATTTTCCGCTGGCCAGGGGTTTCATGGCGATCACCCCTACTCCCTTTTTGTGGGCAGATGGAATAAGGTCTGCACTGAGACGATCTTCATCTATGGCACTGTACGCCACCATCAAAGCAGAAAATACTCCAGACTCGATCGCCTTCTTCATCATCGATACGGATTGATGGATGCTGATTCCAATCTGGGAGACTTTCCCTTGCTCCCTCGCCTTCTCAAGGGCTTCAAAGCCACCTTTTTCAAATATCTTCTCGTAATCAGAGCCACGTACATCGTGAAACAGAACGAGGTCAATCCAATCGGTTTTTAGCCGTTGAAGGCATCGCTCCAATTTTTTCATGACTCCAAAGCCATCCCGCTCATCCACCTTGGTCGATAGATAAAATTCCTTTCTTCTTCTGTTCAATGCCCTTCCAATCTTCTCCTCACTATCACCATAGCAGTCGGCTGTGTCCACAAAATTGATCCCGATATCAATGGCCCAATTGAGGAGAGATTCACATTCCTTCTGGCTCAGGTTGGGCAATTTAATTGCTCCGAACCCAATGACAGAGATTTTCCAGCCTGTCCTGCCGAGAATTCTTTTCCGCATCCGAGTATATGATAGGCAATAAACGATGAACGTTGAACGATAGACGATGGACTATGAACGATGGGCAATGAACAATGAGACAATGCTTTAATTTGGTTCATCGTTCTTTGTTCATTGTCTATAGTTACTTTTTCAGTTTCTCCAGGGCACTCACAAGATCTTCGAGAGGGGGCCTTTTATTGATATCATGGACGTCGATATACCGAATGGTCCCCTTTTTATCAATAATAAACAGGGCCCTTTCAGAGACTCCATTTGAACGTAACACACCATACTTTTTGGCTACTGCACCATGAGGCCAGAAGTCCGAAAGGACTGGAAACCATAACTTACCCATCTGGTTGGTCCATGCAAAAAGGGTTGGGATGTTATCCACCGTAATCCCAAGGAGGATGGCATCATTTTGGTCGAAAATGTCTTTGACGATATTGTAACCGGGCCACTGGTCTGAACAGACAGGGGTCCAGGCTGCAGGGACGAAAGAGAGAACCACATTCTTTTTCCCCTGGTACTGCTTCAGGGAGATCTTTTCCCCGGAAACGGCAGGAAGAGTGAATTCAGGAGCTCGGTCCCCAACCTTCACTTTAAGAACACTATCAACCGGCTTGAGTACTCCCACGTTATAAATATTTTCTTTGAATACCTCTGAGAGGCCGTGGGCCATAGGAATAGGGGCAAAAACTGAAAGAAATCCAAGGATCATCATCCAATGAACTATTCTTTTTTTATTCATGGCGTACCCTCCTATTTTAATCCGGAAGCTTTAAGTATCAACTCCAGAAATGGTTCGGCTCCCTGAAAATCACCCAGTTGGGAATGCACAATCTGGTGAGTTCCATCGTCATTGATTTTGATAGCGACAAAGTATGGAGTCCTGACCTCTCCCAGAACCTTATGAATGGAGAAATCCTTATCTGCAAAAAGGGGAAATGGGACATGATATGTTTTTTTAAATACCTCAACTTCAAAGGGAGAGTTTCCTGCACCAATACCAATGATTTTAATTTTGTTTTTAAGTTCTGGATTATTTTCTATCGCTTGATACATTTCGTTTATCCTGGGCGCATCCTTCTGACAGTAAGGGCAGTACATACTAAAAACTTCAACAATCACCACCTTGGCCTTGATTTGAGGTATTTTGAAAGCGCCCACGCCCGAGAGTCCTAAGTAGCTCTTTTCGTCGGGACTCTTAGGAATCGGAAGGTTGATCTTCGGCAATACATCACCTTTTGATGGGGGCACACTGGCGGGCAGGGTGGAAGAGATCAACACTGCAAAGAAGATGGTCATCACCACCAAAGATATTCGAATCTTAATCATTCCTCTTTCCTCCTTCCTTTTCATGTCAATGTTTTTATTTATTCCAGATGGCATCATCTGGGTCTTTTGAGATCTCTTTTACCAGTTCTCAGCCAATAGCTCAAAATATGCCTGTGGATGGTTGCAGGCAAGACAGACTTTGGGTGCCTCTTTGCCTTCATGAAGATAGCCGCAGTTTCGACAACGCCAGACGACTGTTTTATCTTTTTTGAACACCGTGGCTGTTTCGACATCAGTTAAAAGGCCAAGGTATCGTTTTTCATGCTGTTTCTCAGCAACAACAATAGCTGAGATAGTCTTCGCAATACTTTCAAAGCCCTCCTCCTGGGCAATCTTGGCAAAAGACGGGTAGAGATCAGTCCACTCATAATTTTCTCCAGCAGCAGCGGCCTTGAGGTTCTCTGCCGTTTTCCCGATGACTCCGGCCGGAAATGAGGTCTGAATTTCCACTTCACCTCCCTCAAGGAATTTAAAAAACCGTTTCGCGTGTTCCTTCTCCTGACTGGCCGTCTCCTCAAAAATATCTGCAATCTGCATGTAGCCTTCTTTCCTCGCTTCGCTGGCAAAATAGGTGTAGCGGTTTCTCGCCTGCGATTCCCCAGCGAATGCTGTCAGGATATTTTTTTCGGTTTTCGAGCCCTTCAGTTCCATCATGACTTCTCCTTTCATAATCGTTACAATTAATCATAATTTTGAAGGGCCTCATTATCAAGTCTTTTTTTAAAAAAGTTTCAAGTTCAATTGAATTTTTATTCTTGCCGAATTCTTGTAAATCTGGTTAAATAAACCCTGTTGTTGCATAAAGATGGGATTGAATTAACTGAATACCATCTTAAGAGGTCGGTTTTTCAGCATTTTGGTTATCTCTTCTAAAGGTCAGCAATTGATTGATCCAGCAGATGACATTGATTTAAGATTCGCCCCTTGATAGCCAAAGGTTTGATGAATCTGAGCGCAAAATTTAATGCAACATCAGGGTAAATTTGCCATGACGGATACGTCACCGTCACCAACAAACGATGAAAGGAGATAATCCCCCCTCACCCCCCTTTAGCACCTGCCTGCCGGCAGGTAGGAAGGGGGAGGGAGGGGATTTGAAAATATTTAAAATCGAGTGAAAGGAGAAAAAGATGGCAAAACGGTACCCGCTGAAGATCACGGTGTTGAAAAAGTTGAGCTCTAAGGAGGTTTACGGCCAGCCCCTTTCGGAAGTGGCGGAGGATATGTCGCCTTATTGCGATCGCCTGGAAGTGGGTCAAGAATTTATTGTGGAAGAGTCTGGGGCAATACCCACGGGTTTCTGCACCTGGGCCTGGCATGACATCTATCCGGCAGTGACCGGGCTGCGGTTTGGAGGAAATTATCCCTGGATCAAAAAAGACGGATTGACCTACTCCTGTTGCAGCGATGGTGCCCGACCCGTATTCTTCAAGATCGAGAGGTTGTGAGATAACACCATCTATTCTCTTTTCTTTAAATAGGCGATGGTGGCGCCCCAGGAGCCGGCCTCTGGTGGAGCCCATTTAAAGGATTCAACAAGTGGGCTCTTTTTAAGCAAGGAGTGAACGATGTTCATCTGAACCCCTTTCCCTTTTCCGTGGATAATTCGAACCTCTCTAAATCCCTTGTTCTGACATTCTAAAAGATACTCCTCTAAGAGAGAAGGGATCTCTTTAGGCGAAAAAGTATGAAGATCAATCCAGTCTTCAATGGGAATACGAACAGCCATAAAATAGAGGCTCAAAGTTCAAAGCTGAAAGCTCAAAATGATCTATTTCCTATAACCTATAACCTATAACCTATAACCTATAACCTATGACCTATAACCTATTTCTAGCCATTTTAAAAATCTTATGAAACATCGATCGGGTGAGCTTCCCGGTCTGGGTGTTTTGCTGGCTTGGATGGTATGAGGTAATCAAAGAAATAGTTCGGAGTAGGGGGTTCGGAGTTCGGAGAACATAGGTCTTTCCATGGCCGAAGGCCAAAGGCGGAACCTGGTAGCCTTTCAGCCTCAATGACTTTAATGTCTGAATAAAAGCGATCTGGCCCAGTGGCACATAGGCTTTTACGTTTTTCAAAAGATCGAGCTCTTTTAAAAAGTAGGCCCGGCAGTTCTCTATCTCCTCAGGCAAAGGTCTGTTTTTTGGTGGGGCGCATCGGATCGTTGCCGTAATATAACAATCGCTTAAAGCGAAGCCGTCACCTCTTTGGGAGGAATTCGGTTGATTGGCAAAACCAAATTGGTAGAGAGCGCCGAATAACCATTCTCCGCTCCGATCTCCCGTAAACATTCGACCTGTTCGGTTCCCACCATTGGCTGCAGGAGCGAGCCCAACGATCAGAAGCCGGGCTTCCGGATCTCCAAAACTGGGAAGGGGTTTTGACCAATAATCCCAATCTCGGTATCTTTTTGGCTTACGATTCGAGACCTCTCGAAGATAAGCAAACAGCCTGGGGCACCTCCGGCATCGAATCACCATTTTCTGCAATTTTTCTAATTCTAAATCCTGTTTCATTATCTAAGCCAGATCACCTTGATTGTTCAATCATATCTTTATCCATTCCATTTTTTCAACCCCTCACCCTTCCCCTCTCCCCTGAGGGGAGAGGGCGCCGCCGTCCAGAGCCAGACTCTGGCGCCGGACGGAGGGAGTGAAAGGAAATTGTTATTTTGACAGAACTCCTATTTCTTGTTAAAAATAAACAATTAGGCTCATTACAGTCAGTAAAAGATTGGACCCCGCTAAGAGCGATAAAGGAGATGAAACATGCCAACCTACTCCCACTCTCAACTTTCCACCTACGAAACCTGTCCCCACCAATATAGGCTTGTTTACATTGAAAAGATCAAGACTGAGACCGAAGGCATTGAGGCCTTCATGGGTTCGAGGGTTCACGATACCCTGGAGAAACTTTACCGAGATCTGAAGGTGACCAAACTCAATACCCTGGAAGAACTTCTCAACTTTTACCATCAGAGTTGGGAAAAGAATTGGAATGAGATGATTCAGATTATACGAAAAGAATACAGTGCCGAGGATTACCGCCGCCTGGGAGAAAAATGTATCACTGATTATTACAAACGTTACTTTCCATTCGATCAGGGAAGGACACTGGGCCTTGAAGAAAATATTTATTTCCCTCTGGAAGAAGAGAAAGGATATTGGATTCGAGGCTTCATCGATCGTTTGACCCTCGCTGATAATTCCATCCTCGAAATTCACGATTACAAAACCTCCAATAGACTTCCAACCCAGGAAGGGGTCAATTCCGACCGGCAACTGGCTTTCTATCAGATGGGGGTGGAGGGAAAATGGAAGGATATTCGAGAAGTAAGATTGATTTGGCACTACCTCTCCTTCGATACCGAAATACAGTCTGCGAGGACTCCAGAGGAACTCCATCGACTCCGCCGGGAGACTCTTGAACTCATCCAGAAGATTGAAACGGACAGACATTTCTTGCCAAAAGAGGGAGCTCTTTGCGATTGGTGCGATTATCAGGGGTTCTGTCCGAAACGGAAACATCTGATCAGTGTAGAGAACCTCCCACTTAACGAGTATCTTAGTGAGGAAGGAGTGGCCTTAGTGAACCGATATGTGGAGTTGAAAGAGAAAAAAAGGGTCTGGAATGAAGAGATCGATGCCGAATTAGCCAAAGTGGAGGAAGCCCTTTATGCCTATGCCCAGAGGGAGGAGCTCGAAGCGATCTTCGGAAGCGATCATGTCGCAAAGATAAAGATCGAGATGAAAGAGAAATATCCTTTAAAAGGGGACCCCCATCGAAGGATGTTGGATGAGATCATCAAGAATGCGGGGAAGTGGATGGAGGTTTCCGATTTAAATCCCTGGATGTTGGCCAGAGTGATCGGTCGAGGAGGTTGGCCCCCATCTCTGGTTAAAAAGGTGAGGGAATTTTCGACAACAGAAGAGAACCGCTCCATCACTGTATCCCAATTGAAGGAAAGAGAATGACTTAGGTAAATTCGAAGCACCTGCCTGCGCGTAGCCGCTTCGGCGAAGGCAGGCGAAATCCCTGCCTGCCAAAGAACTTGTTCGGCGGGCAGGCGAAATTCTAAACAAAAACTATTGATTCATGTAAAATTAGTGTCCCATGCATGTTGGTGTGTACGTCATTCCTGCGAAAGCAGGAATCCAGTACCATTGCCTTTTTCTGGATTCCCGCTTATGCGGGAATGACAGATTGAAGAGGCCATTTGTTATGCAGCTATCAATAATTTTCAAAATTCGAATAACCGAAACAAGAATTCAGAACTAAAGAGTAAAAAAGGTTTCGGAAATTTGGTAATTTGGATTTGAGATTTGTTTCGAGATTCGATATTCGGATTTCGAATTTTACGAGATTGCATAGATAGCATTAGTTTGAGGGGGAAAGATTATGGATATTCGAATTGAACAAGGTAGAGCAGAGAAATACCCATGTGAACTTCTTCTCCTTTTCTCTTTTGAACTCCCTGAACGGTTGGAAGGTCCATTGCAGGATGTAAATTTGGAGTGGAAAGGGTTTATATCCACATTAATGAAACAGGGAGATTTTAAGGGAGAGCTATTTGAGTGCCGACTCTTTTATACTCAGGGTACCCTTCCTGCTAAGAGAGTGCTGCTGACCGGCCTGGGGAAAAGAGAAGAGTTTGATCTGGAGAAATGGCGAGGGGCTTCTTCAAAAGCCGGTCAGTTCATCCGGAATTCAGGGTTTAAACAATTTGCCTTTCCGATAAAGGAATTCGACAGTTTTTCAGAGGAAGAACTGACCGAATCCTTTGTGATCGGACTCCTCCTCGGAATCTACCAGTTCAATGAGTTTAAGACCCTTGAGAGGGATAAGATCAAGGAGATCGAGGAAGTGATCATCCTTGGAGAGACAGCCGAAGAAATGAAATTGCTTAAGGATGGTATAAGAACGGGAAAGATTATTTCAGAATCGGTCTATATGGCAAGGGATCTGATCAATGGGCCCAGCAATCAGATCACTCCAACGGTACTGGCTGGGAAGGCTCAGGAGATTGCAAAAGACCATGGCATGGAAATACAGGTATTTGAGATTAGCCAAGCGGAAGCTATGGGCATGGGGGCATTTGTTGCCGTTGCCAAAGGAAGCCAGGAGCCCGGGAAGTTTATCATCCTGGAATATAACAAAGGCAAGGGATTGGATACCATCGCATTAGTGGGGAAAGGGATCACTTTTGATAGCGGTGGGATTTCGATCAAACCTTCAGAGAATATGGATCGAATGAAAGACGATATGTCAGGGGCTGCAGCAGTCCTGGCCACGATGCAAGCTGCCTCCGAACTCCAGCTTCCCTTCCATCTGGTTGGGATTATGCCAACAACAGAAAATCTTCCCAGTGGAAAGGCATACAAACCCGGGGATATCTTAAAGACCCTTTCCGGGCAGAGTGTGGAGGTGATCAGCACCGATGCAGAAGGAAGGCTTATCCTTTCGGATGCCTTGACGTATAGTCTCCGGTATCAACCAAAGGCAATCATTGATCTAGCCACTCTGACCGGTGCATGTGTGATTGCTTTAGGAGATTATGTTATTGGTCTTTTCAGTAATGATGAGCCCCTTTTGAAACGAATCGAAGAAGCTTCCGGTAAAACCGGAGAGAAGGTTTGGAGATTACCTCTATGGGATGAATATTTTGAATATTTAAAAAGTGATGTAGCTGATTTCAGGAACGTGGGAACGCGAGCCGCGGGCGCTATTATCGGAGCGATTTTCTTGAGTAAATTTGTGGAGAAGGTCCCGTGGGTTCACCTGGATATTGCAGGTCCAGCCTCGATTGAGAAAGAGAGACCGTATATTCCAAGAGGCGGTACAGGTGTTGGAATAAGATTGGTCCTCCAACTGCTCAGGGACTGGAAAAGGAATTAAGTGTCAAAGCTCAAGATGGATATACACATCAACATTAACCAAAGCAAAGGGCGTCATTCCTGCGAAAGCAGGAATCCAGAAAAGCGCTGGATTCCCCCGTATCGAGTACGGGGCAGGCTCAGTCAAGCCCGGAATGACAAACTCCATCGGACCTATACCGTCATGTATACTTTTAACAATTGAGCTTTGGATTTGATTTGATATTTGAACTTTGGACTTTGACATTTCATTTTTGAGTTAGGATACATAAAATGAAGGAGACTGCCGCAGATCGATACCCCTTTCTGATGGCCTGCCGAAGGCAGCCCACAAAATATACTCCTATCTGGCTTATGCGCCAGGCAGGTCGGTATATGAAGGAATATCGAGGGCTCCGAAAGAAGTATTCTTTCTTGGAGATGTGTAAAAATCCTGAACTGGCAGCCGAAGTGACACTCCTCCCATTCCAAAAATTTCAGGTCGATGCGGCTATTATCTTTGCAGATATTCTCCTTCCCATAGAACCCATGGGAATTGAATTGGAGTTTGCAAAAGGGGAGGGCCCTGTCATCCACCATCCCGTCCGAGAAATGAAACAGATCGATGGCCTGAGAATCATCGAACCAGAGAAGGATCTTTCTTTTCTGATGAAGGCGATCCAAATCGTCCGAAAGGAATTGGAAGGAAAAATTCCTTTGATCGGATTCTCAGGTGCTCCCTTCACCCTTGCCAGTTACATCATTGAAGGAGGCCATTCGAAAGATTACGTCCTTACAAAAGGATTGATGAATCAAAACCGCCCTGCATGGGATGGCCTGATGGAGAAGATTTCAGAAGTATTGATTCGTTATCTCAACGCCCAGATCCGCGCAGGTGTTCAAGCCCTCCAGTTCTTTGATTCCTGGGTGGGGTGTTTGAGCCCAACGGATTATGAGGGATATGTCCTTCCTTATTCTAAAAAGGTTATCGATGGTGTAGACAAGAGCGTTCCTCTTATTCATTTTGCGACTTCGTCTTCATCCCTTCTGGAGCTGATGAAACGGGCTGGTGGGGATGTCATCGGAGTCGATTGGCGGGTAAATCTGGGGGAGGCCTGGACACGCTTGGGATACGACGTGGCCATCCAGGGAAACCTCGATCCTGTCATTCTTCTCGGTCCACCTGATCTGATTGAGAAAGAAGTGAAAAGGATTCTTAATGAAGCAGGAGGTCGGCCTGGCCATATCTTCAACCTCGGTCACGGTATCCTCCCCAACACACCAGTCGATCACGTAGCTTTCTTAGTCGAAACGGTTCATCGCTATAGCTCAAACCACCCTCTTAAAGAGAGAAGGGAGTAAAGGTAAAGGTTAAGATGCCAGTTTAGGTTTAAGGTTAAGTCACTCAGTTTTAAATCTTTAGTCATAACCTTTGCCCATGAACTAAACCGGCTTCCTAACCCACAGACCCTTGACCATTTCCCATCGGGGTAAATTTATGAGAGCTCTTCTCCTTTTAGCCTTCGGAGGGCCTCGTTCTCTTGATGAAGTGGAACCTTTTTTGACAAGGCTTTTCAGAGGTCGAAAACCTTCTCCAGAACAATTGGAGAGAGTCAAAGAGCGTTATCGGTTGATTGGGGGTTCTTCCCCTCTTCATGAAATCACATGGGGACAGGCCAAAGTATTAGAAAAGAAGCTGAATCATAAAGACTATGCATTCAAATCGTATGTGGGAATGCGTTATGGGCTCCCATTCATCGAACAGACATTAAAAGAGATTCTTCGCGATGGCATCCGTGAGGTCATCGCCATTCCAATGGCACCTTTTCGATCCCGTGCCAGCACAGGGGCTTATGTCGAAGAGGTAAATCGAGTCCAAAAAAATCTGGGAGAAGGGATGGAGATCTCTTTTATCGAGGGATGGCATTTGCATCCTCTCTTTCTTGAGGCGGTTCGAGAGAAGATTCGAGAAGGGTTAATGGAATTCCCTTCAGAAGAGAGAAAGAGGGTCCATCTTATCTTCACTGCCCATAGCCTTCCGAAAACGATCATCGAGAGCGATCCCTATGTCAACGATTTTGAAGCGAGCGTCAAAGGAGTTCTTGGAAAGATGGAACCTCTTCCATGGCATATTGCTTTTCAGAGCAAGGGCGGTGGGCCCGAGGAATGGGTGGGTCCAGATGTAGAGTTCATTCTAAAAGAACTGTCCCAAGATAAAGTTCGTGAGGTTCTCATCGTTCCGATCGGGTTTGTTTCGGATCACATCGAGGTCCTTTACGATATCGATATCCTATATCGGGAGAAGGCAGAATCCATGGGGATGGTATTGAAGCGTACTGCCTCCCTCAATTTTTCAGAACGATTTATAGAGGCACTTTCAAGTATCGTGGAGGAACATATAAAAAGATTCAAGGGGAGGGTTTAATTTCGGAATGCGGAATGCAGAATGCGGAATTTATACGATAATGATTTTTATATTTTGATTTAATTCCGAAATCCGCAATCCGAATTCATGGGAATCCTTGAACCTTGACTAGGAGAAACTATGAAGCGTTTGGTCATTGTTGGGGGTGGGATTGCTGGACTTGCAGCTGCCTATTTTGCCCTGGAAAAGGCGAAGAAAATAGGCGAGTCTATTAGTCTTAAACTTTTGGATGAAAAGGATCGGTTGGGTGGATGTATTCTGACGGAGAAAGTGAATGGCTTCGTCATTGAAGGGGGGCCCGACTGCTTCCTTTATGAGAAGCCATGGGCCCTCGCACTCTGCGAAAGACTTGGACTCGGAGACAGGATTCTAAATACAAATGAGAACCGGAGAGTCCTCATTCTCTCCAATGGGAAGCTTCACGAATTGCCAGAAGGGTTCATGCTGATGGTTCCGACGAGTTTCACGCCCTTCATCAAGAGCTCTCTCATCTCTTGGCCGGGGAAGATCAGGATGGCAATGGATCTTTTCATTCCAGAGAAAAAATCGGATGAAGAGGAGAGCCTCGCCGATTTTGTCAGACGTCGTTTGGGAAGAGAGGCATTGGAGAAGATCGCAGAACCCCTTGTTGCAGGAATTCATGCAGGAACGCCTGAGACCATGGGCTTAAAAAGTACTTTCCCCAGGTTCCTTCAGATAGAGGAAGAATATGGGAGCCTCATCCGTGGAATGCTGGCGAGGAGAAAGATGGCTCTCCAATGGCAAAAGAGGGAAGGACCCAAAAGGACAATGTTTTTAACCTTAAAAGATGGATTGGGTGAGTGGGTTGACTGTTTGAGAGAAAATATCGGAGAGGCAGTGATTGGTCTCAAAAAAAGGGTGATGAAAGTAAGAAGGACAGAGAAGGGTGATTATCAAGTCCAATTATCAGAGGGAACATCCTTTGAAGCAGATGCGATCATTTTAGCGACCCCTTCATTTATTACAGCAAGAATTGTTGAAGAGATGGATCCTACGCTATCTGAAATGCTTCTCACCGTTCCCTATGTTTCCAGTGCTACTGTGTCTTTGGCCTATCGTCGTTCCCAGATTCATCACTCCCTGGACGCCTTTGGATTCATCATCCCTCGTTCAGAAAAGAGAAAGATTATGGCCTCCACCTGGACTTCCGTTAAGTTTAATGATCGGGCACCAGAAGGCCATGTTTTATTGAGAGTCTTTGTGGGAGGTGCAAACAATGAAGAGCTCGTAAACCTTAGCGATGAGGAGATGCTCAGGATGATTCAAGAGGAACTGAAGGACATTATGGACGTAGAAGGTGATCCTATTCTGACAAGGATCTATCGCTGGGAGAGATCCATGCCCCAGTATCTCGTAGGCCATTTGGAGAAAGTTGCCCGAATGGAGGAGAGGACAAACCTCCAGCCCGGCCTCTTTCTCACAGGGTGTGCCTATAAGGGAATTGGGATTAGCGATTCTGTCCATGACGCGGAGATTGTAGCTGATAAAGCTGTGGAGTATCTTGCGAAGGCAAAAGGTTAGAGGCTAAAGGCTAAAGGTGAGAGGCAAAGGATCAAAGGAGGTTTAAACACCTTATAGATGGGATCTTATTTGTTTTTAAATACATTAAACCCTTTTAGGTAGTCGTCAAACTCTATCGGGGCTTCTATACCAAGTTCTGCAAGCATATCTATTGGATCACTTATCGACATATTGAGCTTTTTAGCCAAACCCACCAGTGAAAGTTTTCCCTCCTTATAAAGAGCCATTGTTTTAAATCCTAATTTGGACAATAATAAGATTATAACAATATGATTAAGGAAGGAGCTTGCAGTGTATCATCGAGATCGAGCGGATCGAAGAAACCCTATTTTTCTATATGGTCCATCGAGGTCAGGTAAAACCACAATGTTGAAAGTGATAGAGGATTATCTTTCCAGAATAAAAGGTGTTAGAGTGTTTCGTTTAGACGCTGAAGATCTCGTTATTGAGTTGGTAAGAAGTATTAGAAACAGTGGAGGTACGATGGCATTCTATTATAAATTTCATGATTATGATGCGCTTCTAGTAGATAATATTTGGGTTTTGCAGGGCAAACCGAGGACGGCAAAAGAAATATTTAACCTTTTCAAAACACTCATCAACAAGGACAAGTTGCTGGTAATAGCCTGGGATATTGTGCCGGAAATGTTATTACAGGGAACAAAAACGATCAATGAACTTCAAGAACTTCAAGAACGGAGCATTACTTTCAAAATGAAAGCCTTACAATCCGTTAAAATAGAGACATATCCTGTTTATTAAAAGAAGCTTACCTCACTGTCGAGGAGCATGATATATCATGCTCCTCGACACCTCACTGAGGGAAAGGACCCATTGCAAACGTAATCTTTATTTGAATAAATAGGATGTCTCCCAATTTTACTCATCGTAAAAGGGATGCGGGGATTCTGTTTTAATTGGCTTTGATTTTTCCTAAGTCGAGATCATCAAGGATAAGCACCCCTTTTGCCTTCATCTGGTCAATCGCCTTTTGAGAGGTGTCCGGAGCGACCCCCCTGCTTAAATTTTTGACGAATATCACTTTATATCCTGACGCTATCGCATCGAGTACGGTCGCTCTCACACAATAATCGGTGGCAATGCCATAGACGACCAACTTGGTGATCTTTTCCTTTTTGAGAAGTTTATCCATATCAGTCTTTTTCCCACCATCATCTTGAAAACCAGAATAACTGTCATATTGGGGATTGATCCCCTTTTTCACGATGGCTTTAAATAATTTTTCATCCAATAAGATCTTTGCTCCCGAGGTCTTTTGGACGCAATGGCGTGGCCATAGGACCTGATCTTTTCCGTGAAGTTTAATCACGTCAAAGACCTTCATTCCTCTATGATTGGTGAAGAAGGATAAATGATTGGCGGGATGCCAATCCTGTGTTGCAAAGATTGGGAAACCCGCTGCTTTAAGTTTCTTTGTACTCTCCTCTACTGCTTTGATATATGCCTCGTCCGTCCCCTCCACAGCTAAAGAGCCTTTTTTAAGTTTTGTAAAATCTCCCTGGATATCGACCACAATAACACCAATCTTCACTGTCTCTTTTGCCATACCCATACCTCCAAAAACCATCGTGAAAAATAACGTCCCGACTAATGTTTTCTCTCTCCAATGTTTCATAAGAGACTTTCTTTAATTATATAGAGCGCCATAAATATTTGCGCATCGAAGAAGATTTATCCTCTTTAATTGTCATTCCGGACTTGATCCGGAATCCAGTTTTTGAATTTAAATCTTGAAATTTCTGGATTCCTGCTTTCGCAGGAATGACAGGACATGCGCAATTTATTATGTCGTTATGTATATTATGAAATTTAAAAGCTCAAAATTCACTTATAAAGTGGAAAGGTTAAGGTTAAAATCTGAAATCTAAAATCTGCAATCTGAAATTTACGTTCAGATTCCCAAATTTTCCCCCACCAAGATCACGACCACTTCAGTGCGGCTCGGTCTTTTTGCCAGGGTGACATAGATATTGCAAATCCGATCTGGGGAGTTACAATCGGAACAGATGCCCGTCTCGGTACAAGGGGTCTTCCGGTTGAGTCGTTTTGCATTTTGAGGGGCTGTCCACTCCATCACCTTCTTCTCCGCTGCTTCAATATTTTTAACAATCTTATTCACTCCAGAGACGATAATCACCTTTTTGGGTCCTATGAACATCGCACCCACCCGATTGCCTGTGGCGTCCACATTGAACAATTTCCCATCCTCAGTCACTGCATTGGTGCTCGAAAGGAAGACATCAGCGGAAAAAGATTTTCGTATCAATTCGAACCGCTCTTCCATACTCTTCGCCTGCTGGATAGGCGAGATGAGTTGGATATTTCGATTCCCTAATGCGTCCAGTAATCCCAACTGAGCAAGGGTTACCGATCCCCCAATTCCAACGGACGCTCCATCCGGTATCCGCCTCATCACTTCATCGAATGCGGCCTTCGAATCTGAAACGAAGAGGGCTTCAAAATTATTCTTCTTCAGTGCATTGACTGTTCTCTCTACCTGCTTTTCGCGAAACCACTGCTCCCATTGCTCCATGCTCCCATCCTCCTTTGTTTACGAATAGAACGAATGACAGCTAATCAATCGAAGGTGATTAATCAGATTGAATATCCTTCGTTAAATTCGGTGTCATTCGAATCGTTCGTTCAAATTAATGGTTAACGAGATACTTTTTCAACCCGACGGAATTTGCCGTCATGGTATCTTTCCCTTCCTCCCAGTCTGCAGGGCATACCTGGCCTTCATGGGCGCTGACAAATTGGAAGGCTTGCAGGACCCTCATAGCCTCAGTGACAGATCGACCGACGGAGAGGCTATTGATGGTAGAGTGCATCACTATTCCATCAGGATTAATGAGAAAAAGGCCGCGCAGGGCAACACCCTCGTTCTCCATCAGGATGGCATAACTTCGTGCAGTACCTTTATTCAAATCAGATAAGAGAGGATAATTGAGATCGCCGCCAAGGCCTCCGTCCACTCGCTTTGTATCCACCCATGCTTTGTGGACATACACAGAATCCACCGAGACACCGAAGATCTGACAATTCAGTTTTGCGAATTGTCCTGCTGCGGCTGAGAAGTTGAGTACCTCCGTAGGACAGACAAAGGTGAAATCAAGGGGATAAAAAAGGAGGATGACCCACTTCCCCCTATAGTCCGACAGCTTATACTTTTTAAATTCTCCTTTGTAATAACCCTCGAGCTCAAAATCAGGTGCTGGACCGCTCACGAAACACATGACTTGGCCTCCTTTTTAAAATGAATTGATTTCATATTAACATCCTAAATTCAAAAATCAAATTGAAAATCGAACATCACACCCAACAGATATTTTAAAAAATCATCGTCATATCCCATCCATCTCAAAGGGAAAGAGGAAAAGATGGAGAGCTCTGATCTTTTAACGGAAGGCATTGGGAACGGGCGGCTTGATCGGATTGTCATGGGAAAGTTGGGGATAGAGATTGATCTCTTGGAGAGAATCGAAGAGATGGTAAAGAAAAGGAAAAGATTTAAACCGGTCTATCTCGAATTAGAACAGCCGATGGAGATCCTCTCCTGACAGGATGGATGGAACGAAAGAGGATGGTGAGATAGAAGTCCATGCCCATTTCTCTGCTTCCACAGCGAAGGGTCACTTTTTTGGAAGTTCGGTAATAATCTTTTCATAACCAGTTGGAGGGGAGAAAACTTCATCCTTCAATTCTTTTCTCTCTATTTTTTTGACTTCCACCACATCGGAGGCCTTGAGACCATAGGTGAGGGTGTAATCCTTTATTAAGATGGGAAATCCATGAGGTTTCAGTTTCTCATAGATCTCCCGGCCTTCTTTCATCTCGGATCGAAAATCCTTTGAGAATCCCTGAGCTACTCTTTCCATCACCTTCCCAATCTCTTCCATGTCCACATCTCGGGTAACCCAATTCTCCTCAATCAATTCCCCATCTGCCAATATCTCAATCTTCTCTGTTCGAAAACCATTGATGATGGCTTTTTCTTCGGTCTTTCTCACAAGGATTTTCCTCGTTTTTGGCTTCATCACAGGGGCCTCTCTCTTGAGTCCTTTTAAAACCTCCTTTTCCCACTGGGAGAATTTCGTCTCCACATAACTTTTGGACCGATGATCGATCATCACCATCCGATCGCTTTTGAAGTCCATAATCGTCGTTACTCCACCTTCTGGATGGTCCGTGCGAAGTCGACTGTCAGAAAAATAGAGGAAGACCGTGGAGGTTCTCCCTTCCACGTCCTTCATCACCTGTTCAATGACCACACCGGCAATGCATTCTTGAGACAGGAAGATCAGTAGAAAAAATGTCATCATCCCCTGAATCACTGAGGCTATTCTTTTCATCCTATCCTCCCGCCAAGCAGAGTGCAAAGGGAATTTATTCTTGTTTGGAATTCCGCAATCCGCATTCCACATTCCGAACTCCTTCATAGTTCCGATTCCAACTCCTCTAACTTCTCGTTGATCTCCTCCAATTGCCGCAACCTTCGAGGGTCCACAACCTCCTCTCCCTTCGCTCTCACCCTTTTCAATTTTCGGCGAAGC
>Ga0315294_10003229_pt1 | contig 17728 bp, 12 predicted proteins | sample YL17G13_40_MG_FD_203626 | JGI IMG/M metagenome (GOLD analysis project Ga0315294, IMG submission 203626) | Sediment microbial communities from Yellowstone Lake, YNP, Wyoming, USA - YL17G13_40 | ecosystem: Environmental > Aquatic > Freshwater > Lake > Sediment | place: USA: Wyoming | collected... | reverse complement strand
CGCCTATCACGAATGCATCCATGAAATCCGCCATCGGCTCCGGATTGAACGCACAGCATCCTCCGGCAATGACCAGCGGGTGGCTGTCGTCGCGCTCGGCGGCCGGAACAGGTATGCCGGCAAGGTCAAGCATGTTCAACACGTTCGTGTACGTCAGCTCGTATTCGAGGGAAAAGCCGACGATGTCGAACTCCCCGATCGGTGTCCGGCTCTCCAATGCGAAGAGAGGCAGCCCGCGCTGCCTCATCTCGGCTTCCATATCAATCCACGGCGCGAACATCCGCTCGGCCGCGGTATCCGGACGCCGATTCAGGATGTGATAGATGATGCGGAGGCCCAGGTTCGACATGCCGATCTCATAGGCATCGGGGTACGCCAGCGCGAATCTCACGTCCACGTCCCCGCGATCCTTGACCACGGCGTTGAACTCGCCCCCTGTATAGCGCGCCGGCTTAGTCACGCGCGGCAGTATGTCATCGAGCAATTGGCGCATCACAGCAGTTGAACGCGGAAATGCATGGAGAAAACCTCTTGGGAAACCAGAAGACAGAAATGGAAGAATTCAACTTCGAACCTTGAACGTCCAACTTCCAACGTCGAGCGGAAAGGCAGTTCGAAGTTCAAAGTTGGGCGTCGGATGCTCGATGTTCAGAGTTCTTCCTGGCTTTCTCAGAGGGTATTCCTCCGCGCTTCCGCGGATTTCCGCGCTTCTGCGTTCTCCTCTCGGATAAACAAAAAACTGGCGAAATCCCTGCCCGCCTCGGCGGATCAGGGCGCCAGCACATCATCCACCGCAAGATTATACCACAGCGCAGGGCCGGTGTCAATTTCCGCGCGCGTTGACGACAACGACTACTGGCCAGCAGGAGGCGGAGGCGCCTTCACGTGCTTGACCATCCGCACGCAGGTGCCTTTGTCCAGCCACCGGAAGTCTACCTCGTCCATGGCGAGCTTCATAAAGAATAAGCCTCGTCCGCCCATTTCCAGGCTGCCCAATGCCGGCTGGGGGACAAGGCCGGGATCGAAGCCGGCGCCGGAATCCGTAATCTCCACGGTCAAGGCACCCGAATCGCCGATACAGCGGACCCTGATGCTGTCGGCGCGCCCGCCCGGGCATCCGTAGCGGAAGGCATTCGTGGCAGCCTCCCCCACGGCGAGCTTGACATCCTCGATCTCTTCGGTAGTGAAGGGCATCGAATCGGCAATCTGGGCGACCCTGTGCCTGATATCTGCCACGAGCTCGGGATCGCAGGGCACGCTGAACTCGCTCATCTGCCAGTAAACGGAAGGACGTACGGGCCTCGGCACCGGCGGAATCACCGCAGACGGCAGTTGCTCGAATTCGAACAGAGGCTCGAAGCCCGAGACCTCGAGCAGATGCATGAGTTGGCGCGTGGGCGACACCAGCACAAGTCGCGCATTGTTCTCACGAGCCAGCCGCACCGAATCCAGCAAGGCAGAAATGCCGCTGCTGTCCATGAAAACCACGTCGGCGAGATGCACGTCTACCCGCTTGCGGCCCTGCTCCAGGAGGTTGGCGATGGCTTCTCTGATCTCCGGGGCGCGGCGGAAATCTACATCGCCCCGCACGACCACCCGGGGCGCTCCGCCTGCACGAAACTCGATATCAACCAGCCTGTCGGCTTTTCGTGAAAACGCCACCTCATTCACTATACTTCCTCAACACCATGAGAGCTATATCGTCTCTCAGCCTGCCTCCGCAGAAATCGAGTACGCCCCGAAACACGCCTTCTGCGGCTGTTTCAGCCGGCGTATGCACGCTCGCGCGAAATATGCGTTCGAGCCCTTCGAGCGCAAGCATCTCACCGTCGCACCTTACGTCGGTCGCGCCGTCTGTGTACATCAGAATCGCATCGCCCGACTCAAGCTTAATACTCCTTTCACCATACTTCGCCTCCGGAACGGCTCCCAGCCCCGGCCCGGTCACATCAAGCAGCGTCAGGTAGTCCAGGCGCTTCGAATACAACATGGGCTGATCGTGCCCGGCGCTTCCGTATGTCAGAGTGTGCTTTCTCTCATCAAGCACAGCGTAAAACGCGGTTATGAACATCCCGGAGGGTGTGTACTTGAAGAGCACACGGTTGAATCGCACCAGAACCGAACCCGGCGAGGGGTCTTCGGCTGCATAAGCTCTTACCATGTACTTACCCATTGCCGTGTACATAGCCGCATTCAGCCCCTTGCCGGAGACATCCGCGATGAGTACTGCGGTCTTGCCGGCGCCCACACTGAACACATCGTAGAAGTCCCCGCCGACCTCCGCTTCCGTCAGCGCCGCCTGGTACCTGGCCGCCAGTTCGTATCCCTCAATCGTCGGTAGGCTGACAGGCAGAAAACTGCGCTGGAACGTCTCCGCAATGTTCCTCTCCCGCTCGTACAGCCTGGCGTTCTCGATGGCAACGGCCGCCTGGTTTGCTATGCCCACAGCCAAGGAAAGGTCGTCCTCCGTAAAGGCATCGGTTCGAAGGGACACGACGACAAACGCACCGATTACTTTGTCTCTCAATCTCATGGGCAGCACGAGCATCGAGCCTATCACCTCAACCAGTTCCTCGATCCGACCATCGAATTCGGGGTAATTCCTGATAAGCACCGGATGAGCGGCGGCAAATACCGATCCTGTGGCACCACGCTCAATCTCGATACCCGCCGGCTCAACCACCTCGATGGCACGCCGGCTGGCATCCTGGGCCTTCCCCGCACGGGCGTAATAGCTCCTGATACGGAAACTGTGCCGGGCCTCATCCGGCAGAAGCACTGCTGAATAGTCTGCACCGACGCTCTCGACGGCCAGGCGGGCCACCTGACGCAGCACTTCGTCGAGGTCCAGAGTGGATGTGAACAGCCTTGCCGCGTCCAACAGAAGACTCAGCTCCCTTTTGCCTTTCGCCTCCTCGAAAAGCCTCGCGTTCTGCATCGCGGTCGCCGTGTGGGTGGCGAGAGCAAGCACGAAATCAGTCTCGAATTCCGCGAAATCATGTGGTTCGGAGATGCAAACGAGCAGACCGCCAAGCACACGCCCTGCAGCGAGCAGCGGCACACATACCATCGAGCGACATCCCTCCGCGGCAAGCACAGCAGACCACTCCGCCAGCGGCTCACTCTCACGGACATCGGGCACGGCCCTGACTACCTCTCTAGCCTCGAACCCCTCGACACGATCCAGGCAGCATCCCAAACGGCGGCAGATGTCCGGGACGACCGCTGCCAATTCGGGACTTGCGCGATACGAGGCCCGCACTTCTGCCGGCCGGCCTTCCTCCCCGGCGAGTACAACCGCAGCCGATTCAGCCCGCAGCGCCTCAGCCGCCTGCCCGACGGCCGTGTTCAGCACGGCGTCCATGTCCAGCGTCTTGCTCAGAGCCATGCCCAGTTCGTACAGCGCGGTGAAACGGGCCTGCTGCTGGGACTGAATGTCCTGGTAGATCTCTGCTACTCGCAAGGTACTGACGTCATGGAGGTAGGTGGCGGCTTTCAATGCCTGCAGTCTCTTGTCGGGGTCGCGCGTAGTCTCCTCAACCATGCCCAAGACGATCGCCTGGAGACCCAGCAGCGTGTGTTCGATCTCCTGGAGCATGAAGCCTCCTGCGATCCTCTCCGCCAACAGGTTACGAATGTAGTTCTCTGCGCTCTCCAGGTCTCCCGTCCGCAGGACGTCTGCCACACGATCAACGGTTGGGGCAAGTGTACTGCGGAATCGCTCGTCGGTCCACGCTGCGAAATGCGGGCCACCCCTGGCGCGGATGAACTGCATCCATTCATCTATGATCCGCTCTCGATGCTTCTCGATCAGATCGGCAAGCCACTCGTTCTTGAACTGCCCTGCCCTTTCGGCATCCCATTCGATCCGCGCCATTCGACTCCCCGCAGCCTCTACCATCGCTCGCTCGCCTATGCTATACCCATGTCTCGTGCGACCCGAACCTTGTATTGCCAGAACCGGTTCACGTTAAGCGGGCTGGCCGGCCCACGAGCTGATGACGCAGGGAAAGGCGGAGTTTCCGAGACATGATGGAGGGCGAGAACAGGCGGGATGGGGGTCTTGCGCGACAACGGGGAAATCGCCACCTATCGGGGAATGGCCTGGTTGGAAGGCATCACTTGTCGGCCGCGAATCTGACGTAGTCCAGCGCTATGCGTGCGCCCTTCGCATCGGTCGGATCCAGGCGCAGCGCCGTGATCCCCGACTTCCATGCGGGAGCGCCCGACAGATCCAGGCGATAGACGTGGAACTCGCCGTCCGCGATCAGGTCGAATCTTATGCTCGCCGCCTCGGAGAACGGACGAGCTTTTCCTGCCCAGAACAACTGGGCCCCGGCGCCCTTGTCTACCTTCATGCGGATTTCCACGAGTCCGAGCTTCCTGCTGTCCAGGTCCACTGTCTCGCTGTAGAATGCCGGATCGGGGCCTGTGGATACGGCAGTGAGGCAGCCGTTCTCGACCTTGCCCTCGGCCAGGTTCTGCGAGACATCCCAACCGGGCGAACCGGGGACTTCGAACTCCCACGCCGTCACCGGCTCGGGTTTCGGGAGCTCGTACGGGCCCAAACCGACATCCTGGGGAACGATGTCCTGGTGATCCGCCGAAGCCGAGGTGAACACCTCGCGGATCGCATCCACGTGCGCGAAGCCGAACTCCTGGTGCGGCTCGACGTAGTCGCCCTCGCCGAACTCGTTCCATGCCTCGATGAGGACTATCTTGGGCCGCACGTCGGGATTCAGCTGCTCGACGAACTCCCTGGCATTTTCGAGCATCTTCTTGAACTTCTCGGGCGTCTTGCCGGTTCGGGCGCGCGCGTTCGGACCGTGCCACGGGCGAGAATCCCATCCCGGCTCGGTGACCGGGATATATCGCAGGCTGGTGTTGTCCGCGATGGTATTCCATATCTCCTGATAGCCGGTGACCATGTCATCATACGGGGCGACCATCTGGCCTTTGTCTCCGGCGGAGGGATAGTTGTACCCCGTCGCGGCGTCGTAGCCCTCTTTCTCCAGGACTTCGAGCTGCCCCCGACTCGGCCCTGCGCAGCCTACGAAGTAGACTCCCGCGAGCCCGCGGGCCCTGGCCATCTCCCTCGATTTGTCGAATGCCTGCCTGACTCCCTCGATCCCCATGTCATCCGTCAGCCGGTGTGGCGAGAATACGACCACCACCGGCTTGCCGTCAATCTTGAAGTATTCCGGCCTGAGGAAGTAATTGTCGAGCCAGTAGTTGGTCACGTTGACCATATCCTCGGCGGATGAGGTTCCGGGCGCGTTGTGATTCGCCCAGAGTAGGCAGAACCTGATCTTGTCGCGGTACTTCGCGTTGAAGAATCCCTGATGGAGCGCGTGATCGAGCTGGCGAGCACCGGCTGACCAGTACCAGTCGTAGACGATGAACGTGACGCCGTGCTCGACCATCCACTTGATGTGCCAGTCGGCGACCTGCGGATCGCCTTCGCGGTAGTAGCCCAGGATCGGACGCCGCTCGGGAAATTCGTCCAGCACGCTCCATCGGGAGTACGTATGCCAGCCGGGGAAGTAGTACATGCCGACCTCATAGTCGCCTCTGACGGGCTTTGGCTCGGGGACATAGCCGGCCGGCTGCACACTCACCGCGGGATCCCAGCGGAGCGTCACCTTCTTGGTGATTATACGCTTGCCGGCAGCATCAAGCTTCACGTATGTACTCCACAGCCCCGGAGCCTCGGAGCAAGCCTCCCAGGTCAGCAATCTGCTCTCGCCGGGCTTGAGCTCGTCAACGCGAAGCGTGCGCTCACCGATAATCCACGGGCGCAACCCGCGCACTCGATTCTCCTTGCCGACTATTATGGGAACCTTTGGCAGGCTCAGGAAACTGCCCAATGAAGCTGTGATGTCTGTCGCCGGCTCGCCGCCGATATTGGCGAACTGCGCCTCTATCACCACCGTCTTGTTAATCCTATTGACCGCCTCTCGAAACCCAGCCCTCCGAATGTCGAGCTCCGCAGGACCCATCGGCTTGGCGGCCGCGCCGATTGATTCAATCCAGATTCCCTTTCGGGTCAACGGCGCACGCACCGCCAGCATGTTGATATTCCCTATCCAGTCGGCTATCTGATCTGTCGGAATGTTGTAGACATGTCTGCCCGGTTTCAAGGGCAGAGTGTAGGACCGCACGCCTGAGAGCTCGTCGGAAACCCACTGGAACACCGCGTGATCTCCTTCTGCCAGACCGGAGAGATTGATGCTCGCACTCAGCCAGGGGAATGCGCCGGCCTCGATGTTCACCTTAGGGGATAAGAAGACCGCCTCGCCCGGACCTTCGGCAATGAGGAAGCCGGGGAACTCTCTCGGCTGTGCATCACCCACAAATACCCAATGAGGATCACCCTTCAGGAAATCAAAGAAGGCCTTATCAGAGTGAGAAACGCTTATCTCGACCACCTTCACATAGTCAACCGCGAACTCCGAGCCCTCGGGTGGGTCAATCCTGAGGCGGATGACCCTGCCCAGGTCCTGCCAGAACGGGAATATGCGGTAGACCTGGAAGTCGCCCGCGCCGTAGTCAATCCTGTGCATCATGCTGCCGCGGAAGCCGTTGTAAGGCTGCTCGGTGGTGTTCGTCCAGAACAGCTCCCCGTAGCCCGACCGGGTGCATTTCATCCTGATCTCGACGAACTGATATGCGGAGGCCGGTATCTCGAGCAGAGGGCACATGAAGGACGGATCGGAACCGGCGGCACGTCCTGTGAGGCAGCCGTCCTTCACGGCAAGGTCGGCGATATTACTGGTCACCGTCCAGGCGGCGGCATCCTCAGGCGAGTCGAAGTTCCACTCGATGAGGGTCTTCAGGACCTCGGACCGGGCGTTAGAAGGAGCAGCGCAGACCATGACCACGACGGCAAGCAAGACGGCACTGAGACTGTGCAACTGAGATACCTCCATCCACGTATCGTGAATCCGCGTTCCGGGTAGGGGAGGCGCTCCGCCGCCTCCCGGAAGCCGGGCGACCGCGGAGGGTCGCCCCTACACGGCGCGCCGTTCTGCGCGGCTAGGCGCTAGGTCGCGTGTTCCTCCTGAGTGGCGCGCGTGCCCAGCTTGAAGAGCCGCTTCGCGTTCTCGCCCAGGATCTTCGACATCGCATCTTTGGGGACGCCGCTGCTCTGAACGAGCGCCAGCATGGACGCCGGATCGGAGAAGGGCATGTCACTGCCGAAAAGGATTCTGTGCGCGCCGAAGCGAGCCGCCGCCTCCTCGATCTTCTCGCAGTCGAAAGAGCCCGACGTCTCCAGCATCACGTTCAGGAGCTGATCGCAGTTCATCGCGCGCTTCCAGTCAGCCCCGCCCATCGAGCCGAATATGAACTTGATGGTGGGGAACTCGCGCGCCATCTGCGCCGCCGCTGCGATCGCCTCCCCGTCGGCAGTATCCACGAGAACCGGCCTGGTGAAACGCCGGTAGGCGTTGAGTATCTCCCGGTAATCGTCAGGATTCGGATAATCCCTGGACGAGCCCCGAAACAACGCTGCGGCCACAATCTTCGGTGAGCTCATCGCCGAACGCATCAGCTCGATGCACTCCTCCGGGTAGTTGGGGTTCACCGCAAAATACGCGAACAACCGCTTATCGGCCTTGACGACGTCGAGGAGCTCCTTGTTGCCCAGCCTGAAGTCGGAATCCACTGCCAGTCGGGGTATGAGCACAGCCGCCTCGATGCCGTACTTCTGCATAGCCTTCAGTACGCCTTCCACACCGAAAGGCTGTCCGAGGCCGTCATATTGACTGAAGTTCACGCGTACGTCAATTGCCATTTCTGCCCCTCAGCCCTCACCCCGGCCTTCGGCCACCCCTCTCCCAACTTTGGGAGAGGGGAGCGGGGGTGAGGGCCAGATCTCGCTGCGACACAGTTTATGCGATGCCTGCTAAGCGCCCTCCAGAATCCGCCGGATATTGCCGCCGAGGACGCCCTGCTTGTCCTCGTCCGAGAGTTCGGAACTCAATATGTACTGAAGCGAGCTGGCAATCGAGCGTCTGGGGGCGCCTGAACCGAAGACAATCCGATCCGCGCCCACGCGATCCGCGGCCATTCTCACCGCGCCCGGCACGTGAAGGTCGTGCGTCTCGAGCATCACATTCGGCAGCTCGGCCATCACAGCCAGAGCTTCGCTGAACGTGTCCACGGAAACCGAACACAGAATCACAGGCGCCGGATACGCCGACACCATGCGCGCTGCGTCACTGGGGTCCCCGGGGCGTGCAGCGTTCAGCATTACGGGAACCTTGAGAGGCGCCAGTTGCTTCAGGATTTCCCCGAAAGCCGCGGAGTGAATCGGCCATCCCTGCTCCGCCGGGTAGAACTTGAAAGCCCCGAACCCCTGGGCACGGATCGCCTGCATGTCCGCCGCCGACCCGAAGTAGCTCCTCGGATCCACAGTAGCTACCGGCACCAGACGCTTGTTTTCCTTAGCCGCCTCCAGAGTCAGGGCATTGCCCTCCATGCAGCTATGGAATACGCCGACAGCAGACAGCGTGAGGCTCGCAGCGATCCGGTATCTATCCATGTCGCGAACCAGACGCTCCACGGACATATCCAGTTTGTGCGCGGGATAGACGCCCACCATGGTGTTCGCATCTATGATCTGAACGTTCAAAGCCATCAGAACATCTTCTCCGTCAGGGGGCTGCCGACCCGATCTCGAACTCCTCGATCCCCCACGTGCGCAGTTGCTCGAGTGCAGAGTAACCGGTCAGGTCCAGATGCACCGGAGTGACCGACACCTTATCATCCGCAACGGCCCTGACATCGGTGCCCTCCTCAAGCTCGTCAATGGCAGTGTCGCCGCCGAGCCAGTAGTAAGTGCGACCCGACGGATCCACGCGCTTCTCTATCTTGCCGGTATACCGGCGCTTTCCCTGCCGAGTGATTTCTATTCCCCGGATGTGATCGGCAGGCTGGTTTGGCACATTGACGTTCAGCAGAGTATCGGGCGGAAGCCGGTGCTTCAGGAGCAGCCGCGCCAGAAAAAGGGAGAAACGGGCAGCATAGTCGAACGAGACATCTTCCGCATAGGAGGCAACCGATACCGCGAAGGCCGGTATGCCCATGATTGCCGCCTCCATAGCAGCAGAAACCGTGCCGGAATACGTGAGATCCCAGCCCAGATTCGGGCCCCAATTGATGCCGGAGACCACCAGATCAACTTTCTCGCCGATGACATCCAGCACTGCGAGTGATACGCAATCGGACGGCGTGCCGTTGGTCGCATAGCCTTGAGAGCCGTCGGGAAGCCGAACCTTGCTCAAGCGCAGAGGTTTATGCAGGGTGATGGAATGCCCCGATGCGCTTCGCGGCCTATCGGGCGCGACGACGTGAACGGCGCCCACGCTGTCGAGGGCCGACTTAAGCGCGAAAAGGCCCTCGGCGTAGATGCCATCGTCATTCGTGATCAGAATGTTTACCGCTTTGCGGCTGGTCATGGTGCAAATACGCTGAAGCCCCCGTATCTCGGAACGAGGGCTTCAACCGACGGAAACACTGCCCGCAGAATTATACTACAGTGCTTCGCGCAACGCAAGAAGGCAGTTTTCTACCACTTCGTCCGCACGGTGTAGGTGATCTTCACCTCTCCGTCCTTCGGGACCTCGACCGGAATCTCAACTGTGGACGCGTCCTTCTTGAAGTACTTGTGCGAGCTTTCGATGATCTTCCAGTCGCTCACAAGGTGCTCGACTGCAACCACGGTGACCGGCGCGTCCTTGTGATTGCGCAGGCTGATCTCGAAGCTCTCCTCCACCTCATGGCTGCTGATCCGGCGGAAGTTCATCCTGGTGTGTTCGCCGACGACGTCGAATGCGTCACCCAGGTAGAGCCGAACCTTCTCGTCCTTCGGCGTGTGGTCAATCATGTCTTCGCCGACGAAGTGCTGGTTCGCGTCGGCCTCCTGCTTGTAGACGCGCACCTTCCCCTTCGGCAGCGGAATGCCCAGGTTGTTCTCCTTGCTGTTCATGATCTCGACCAGCACGTTGATCTTCTTGTTCGCGCTGACGTCGTAGCTCTCTCCGGGGCGGTAGTCGGTCCGGTAGCGCCACATGCCCCACCAGGTCTGCCGGCCGTCGTAGATGTATAGCTTCTTCGCCGGAACGCGGGCGGCCGTCATGAGCGTGATCTGCTTGGTCTCCTTGTCCTTGACGGTCGTCTTCTCCTTCAGCGTGTACAGGTGGTACTCGAAGAAAGCCTTCTCCGCGAACTGCGGTTCGGCCCCGGCATAGGCCATATCGAGCATCGCGCCGCGAGCCCTGGGCGCTTCGGGCTCCTGCACCCTGTGCACATCGCCGGCCATGAGATTGAGCGTCGCATTCTCATAAGTCGCGCCGCTTCGATTGTCCAGCGTCACCCAGCCGGTCAGGTCAACGTACTTGTCCAGAGGATCTACCACCGCAACGTAGTCCGCGATCCAGTTGATCTGGTTCGCCAGATAGGAGATCTCGGTCCGGTGACCGCCGCCCTTGCTGGCCTCAAGCTTCCATACCAGCGTCGGCCGGGAGACTAGTCCGCCGGGAAGCTCCGAGACCTCCATCTCGCCCCCGGGGTTCAGAATCACCCCGGTCGCGGTCTGCAGAACCACGCCGTTGTCGGCCGTGCTCAGAAGCACGCCCTGCTGCTCGTGAACGGACCCGTCCACGAACCTGCGAACCTTGATCCTCTTCCCTACGGACTTGTCAAGTATCGTCCTGGGATTGATCACGTCGTACTGATAGTTCTGCTCCCGGACGACAACCGAGTTCGGGTCCGTGAGCGACTTGAAGTGCACCGAGCTCCGCTCGATGCTTGCGGCCACATCCTCGACGGAGACGAAGTTGATCCCCTCCTCCAGGGTCATATCCCGCGTCTCCTTCACCAGCGCGAAGTTCTGGTTGTAGATCGTGAGCTCCACGCCCGACGGCTTGCTGGCCGTCGCCGCGAAACACGGCCCGACGGCCAGGAGAACTGCGAACACCACCATTCCAAATCTAACCATTGACCAACAGCTCCTTTCTATTGTGTGCCTGATTTCGAGTCGAGGCCGACCCCGGCGAATCCGGACTCGAACCGGCCCCGCTCAATCACACGTATTAGACCCCATATCAGCCGGAAGCTTCACGGTTCAGAAGGCGTTTGATCCTGCGCCGGAATGCCAATGCTGCTTCAAGAGAGTTTCGGAGCCTGCCCATGCGGAGATAAATCGCCTCCTCAGGGCAGACTTCCTGGCAGCAGTAGCAGCGGATGCACTCGGAGTAGTTGATCCTCAGGCGATCCTCATTCCTACTTATCGCCCGGGTAGGACAGGTCTCGATGCACAGCCCGCAGATCGAGCATTTCTCCACCGCAAAGGCCGGGCTCTGGACCAACTGGTTTCGGAGCATCCGGTAGAGCGGCTTCGGCAGGCGACTGACGAGATCGCTCCGAGGGGGCAGCAGAAAGTTGGCAATCCGGACGTCCTCGGCCTGGGCTCCCACGATCTCGATCCCCGCGGGGTCGGCGGTCCCGACGCCCTGCTCGGAAGCGAAACGAAGCGTGGGGATCCCCATGGGATCAACCCCTGCGACGATGCACGCCACCGTATCGAGAGCCACGGGGTCCGCGGACGCCAGAATCAGCCCGAAGCTCCTCCTGCGTCCGGCAGACGGACCCTGGCCGTCCATGCCCACAATGCCGTCCATGATCGAGAGGCCGGGTCGAACCGCCCGCAGGATGTCCACCAGCACCTGCGCGAAGGTGTCAGGATCGCTGCCGGCCTGAAGATGGAACTCAACCTTTCGCCGGCCGGGGACGCAGCCGAACAGGTTCTTCACCGCGCCCGTGAAAAGCGTCAGTTCGTGAGTCTTGAACTTCGGGATATTCACCAGTAGATCCGTTTCGCTCAGGGCGTCGGCAAGAAGGAGACGGCGAAAGACCTTTGCCTCAGGGACCTCGCGCTCGGTTCCGGCGTCGTCGAAGCGCAAGGCTGTCGCGCCCGTGCGATCCATCACGTCCTTCATGCCCGATACTCGGAGCAGCCGTTCGAATCCTTCAGGCGTCTCGCCCCCTACGGACGGACTGTCGCCGATGGAGCAAGAACCTCCCGCCGCGGAGGCAAGGCTCACGATAGCCTCGACAACCGCCGGGTGGGTGCAGACAGCCGACTCAGGAGGGCGAGGCGAAAGAAGGTTCGGCTTCAGCAAGACCTTATGCCCCGGCCGGACGAACTTGTCCATCCCGCCGAGGAGATCAACTGCCTCCTTGACCGCCTTCAGAACCTTCGAAGGGGTGTAGTCTTCGCATTTTGTGATGGCGACTGTGCTCATGCGGTATCCATTGTACCGCAGTTTGACGAACTCTGGCTACCCAGGTAGGGTACATGAGCCTTTCGGGTTGCAGGTTGCAGGGTTGCAGGTTGCAGATTTGGGATCGCGGAGTGCGGAGTAGCGCCGGCAGCTTGCCGGCTAACCTTAGCTCTGCGGCCCCGGGTGGGCCAAGCCGGCTGGCAGCCGGCGCTACTGGCCGCTAGGCCCTGCGGCGTCTGAAAGCGAGAAGCGGTGTCAGCAGCGCACCCAGGGCAACAATGCTGGACGGTTCGGGGACTGGGGTGATACTAACTGCCAGGTGACCGGCGTTTGTGTCGGTCTCGTCCAACGGAGTAAACGGCCGCGAGTCGGCTATGTGCAACTTGACAGGATCGCCCGTGCCTGCATAGAAAAACCGGTATTCGTGGGTCGGTGAGTATGTGTGCGGCGTCCAACTCAAACCGTTCGTCGTCCCAAGCCATGCGACAGCCCGGTCGTTTACGCAGAGGTCAAGAACGTCATTTACCTCATCGCTTGTTCCGTAGGGATCTTTCGGGAATGGCCAATACTCAGCCAAAATGCCGCTAGTAAAGCACCATTCCGCGTCAGCCCAGACACTGGGGTCATCTCGCCCAAAAGAGTAGGTCCCCGAACAACTGAACATGTACAACTGTCCCGCCGAAAGAGCCGACGTCATTACACCGTTGATGTTTGTTGCAGGCACAAGCAGCATCTCCGTATCAGCTAACACGGGATACACCAGCAGCACCACAAGCACAATGACCAACAAACCTGTTCTCATTTTATCTGTCCTTCTCCCAGAAACGAGCTTGTCCAAACGACAGTCGAAAGCCGCCGATAACTCGCATCCGTTCCCACCAACGCTCTCCGAGACTAGCGCGCGAGGCACGAAAGGAGGTAGTGGTAGTACCTTGCTCTCATGTCCTTCTCCTTCCACAATCCAGCCCTCTACGGGGCGTGCTCAAAACGCAGAAAGCCCATGGGGACATCTCGACTGCTGCGTGCAGCCCTAGATACCGCCATGGGCTCATTTACCAATCTACGCCCGATCTCACGAGAAGTCAATAGCCAGCTCGCCCTATCCGCGAGAATACGGGCGAAAACAGGTATTTCTACCAGGTCATTCGTAGCGCCGGCAGCTTGCCGGCTATTCTGTATCCTCCGGTTGGGGCAAGCCGGCAGGCTGCCGGCGCTACCACCCGCGGCTCAGCAGGAGCTTCGCCCTCCCCAGTACATTCTGCCGCAGTTTGACAAACCCTTTCCACCCAGGTAGCATAAAGGAGCGTTTCAGGTTTCAGGTTGCAGGGTTGCAGGTTCGAGGACCATCAACCTGAGACTTGAAACTTGAAACCTGAGACTCTTAGAAGGAGATCGCTCATGGACGGGCTGAAGATCTGCGTCATCGGGGCGGGGAGCACGTACACGCCGGAGTTGATCGAGGGGTTCATCAAACGAGCTAAGGAGCTCCCGGTGGGCCGGATTGCCCTCATGGATATTGATGAGAAGAAGCTGGGCATCGTGGGCAATCTCGCGACCCGGATGGTCAGGAAGTCGAAGCTCGGTGCAGAGGTTCTGCTCACAACGGACCGGAGGCAGGCGGTCGAAGGTGCGGATTTCATCGTCACTCAGATCCGGGTCGGCGGAATCCCCGCGAGGATCCGGGACGAGCGCATCCCGCTGGAGTTCGGCGTTATCGGGCAGGAGACCACAGGCCCCGGCGGGTTCGCCAAGGCGCTGAGGACGATCCCGGCGATCCTGGACATCGCCCGCGATATCGAGAAACTCGCGCCCGACGCCTGGCTGATCAACTTCACGAATCCCAGCGGCATCATCACCGAAACTCTCCTGAAGCACTCGAAGGTCAAAGTCATCGGCCTGTGCAACGTGCCGATCGGCATGTTGAAGAGCCTGGCGACCAAGCTCGGCGTGCAGCCGGAGGACATTTTTCTTACCTACGTCGGCCTGAATCATCTGAGCTGGGTCACGCGCGTTTCCATAGGAGGCAAGGACGTGACTCGCGAAGCGGTCAAGAAGGCGATGGCGGGCCGTGCCGAGGAAGATGCCGGCTGGATGCGGGAATACGGCATGATCCCGAACGGCTATCTCCACTACTACTATGCCCGCGACAAGGTTCTGGCGGACCAGAAGAAGGCTGAGAAGACGCGCGGCGAGATCGTGTCGGAAGTCGAGGCCCGTCTGCTCAAGAGGTACGAGAATCCCAAGCTGCAGAGGAAGCCGAAGCTGCTCGAGAAACGCGGCGGCGCGCACTACTCCACTGCCGCGGTATCTCTCGCAAGCGCGATTCTCAACGATAAGAACGAGCTCCACATTGTGAACGCGAGAAACCGGGGCACGATTCCATGCCTGCCGTATGATTCGGCCATCGAAACGAACTGCGTGGTGAACCGCGCCGGAGCGCACCCGCTGGCGATCGGGGACGTGCCCGTCGAGATACGCGGTCTGCTCCAGGCGGTCAAGGCATATGAGGAACTGACGGTGAAGGCCGGGTTGGAGGGCTCCTATACGGCGGCGCTCCAGGCGCTGGTCGCCCATCCGCTCGTGCCTTCTTTCACGGTGGCGAAGGGACTGCTGGACCGCATCCTGGAAGCGAACCGGGAGTACCTGCCCCAGTTCAAGGCACGCAGGCGCAGGGCGCGGTGACCCGGGCGGCGGATGCATTCGGAGGTTGGAGTGGATTACGTCATCGGCGTTGACGGCGGGGCGAGCAAGACGTTCTGTCTCGCCGCCAGGATAGACGGCACGATAACCGGCTTCGGCCGCTCGGGCTCCGGCAGCTATGAGGTCTCCGGGATTGACAAGGCGAAGGCGAACATCCTGGAATCGGTGGAGCAGGCGCTCGAAGCAGGCGGGGCTTCCAGGGATCAGGTGAAGCTCGGATGCTTCGCGCTGGCGGGCGCGGATTTCTACCCCGAGGACTTCGACATACTGACCGCCGCCATGCAGGAACTCGGCGTGGCGAAGGAAGTCCTGGTGAAGAGCGACGCCATCGCCGGACTGAGAGCGGGCGTCCATCGCCCGTACGGCGTGGTCATCATCATGGGCAGCGGGTTCAACGGCGGGGGCATCGGAAAGGACGGCACGGAGATCCGATACTTCGCCGAGGGATACATTTGGGGCGACCTCGGCGGCGGCGGAGCAATCGCCCGGGACGCGCTGTTCCACACGTTCAGGGGATGGGACGGCCGCGGAAGGCCGACCGTTCTCCAGCAAACCGTGCTGGAGCATTTCGGCGTCAAGGATATGGAGGAACTTGCGCGGCTCCTGTACTACAAGCGGGAGTCCCTCAGCAAGATTCCCGCGCTGTGTCCGCGCGTATTCGAGGCCGCGTACGCAGGCGATGAGATCGCCTGCGGGATCATCCGCAGGTTCGGCGAGGAGGCCGGTATCTCGGCGAACGCGATAATCAAGCGGCTCGGCCTGCAAGACGAGGAGTTCGAAGTCGTGCTCGCCGGAAGCGCGTTCAAGGGGAAGGGCCCTCTGATGCTCGACACGGTCAAGGACGTGGTGCATCCGGTCGCCCCGAAGGCGAAGGTCATCACTCCGAGGTATGAGCCTGTGGTCGGCGCGCTGATGCTCGCGCTCGAAGCTGCTGGCGTGACAATAGAAGGCGATGTCGAGCACAATCTCGATGCGTCGGTACCACGTGAACTCAGGCGCGAGTAGGGGCGAGGCATGCCTCGCCCCTACATATGTGCGGCCATCTGCGAGCAGGTCTATGCCCCGAATTTCTCCTGAGTGCCCATGAGGTCCGTGAGGATGTTCATCAAGTCGGTCCCTCGGATGCGGACGAGCCCGCCTCCGATTACCGAGCGCTCGTCGTAGGCCTGAACCGAGTCCACCCGCACATCCGGCCCCCAGAACGCGATCGGCACAGAGTCGCCCGAATGATCCTTGACACTGATCGGGCTCGCATGATCGGCAGCCAGAACGATGTACGTGAGCTCGTCCACGCTCTCCATCAGCATGCCCACGACCTCGTCTATGCGCTGGATCATGGCGACCTTGGCGTCCGGTAGACCGTCATGCCCGGCCACGTCGGGGCCCTTGATATTGCAGAGGAGGAAGTTGTGATCGTCGAGAGCTTTCAACACAGCGCGGCCCATCGCCATGATGTCGGAATCCAGGCCGCCGGTCGCTCCGGGCGCTTCAATCAGGTCCATGCCCAGGTAGACCGCGATTCCCGCGATGAGCCCCGTCTCCACGACGGCAGCTCCCTTCAGGCGGTACTTCTCCTGAAAGCTTTCGAGGTGCGGCGCCATGCCCGCGCCCCTGGGAAGGATTATGTTCGCGGGAAGCTTGCCCTCAGCCTCGCGCTGCTTGTTGACCGCGTGGTTCTTCAGCAGATCGTAGGAGCGGCGGACGAACTCGTTGACGATTCGGGCGGTCTTCGCGCTCGCCTCGTCGTTCGGATCGCACGGCTCGGCCCCGTGAACCTTCGCGCCCGCCTCGTGCGGATCCGTGTCGGTCACCGCCGCACCCAGGCCCGGCCCTCGAAGCACCAGGGCGCCTCGGTGGGCGACCGACTCCTTGAAGTAGCAGGTGATATCCTCGATCTGCATGCCGTTCACGGCGGCGGCGAGTTGATCCGTCCCCTTCTCTATTCGGCCCGCACGGCGGTCGGTGACGACCATGCTTGCGTCAACCGTGGAGAAGTTGCACCTGAAGGCAATATCGCCCCTGCGGACGTCCATGCCGATGCCGGCTGCTTCGAACGGGCCGCGGCCCGTGTAGACGGTGTATGGGTCATATCCAAGGATGGCCAGATGGGATGTATCGCTCCCGGGCCGCACACCGGGCGCAATCGGATCCATCAAGCCACACTCGCCCTGGAGGGCAAGTGTGTTCATATTCACATTGTCCGCCGCTTCCAGAGGCGTTCTCGCGCCCAGTTGCGGAACGGGCCTGTCCGCCATTCCGTCGCATATCAAAAGGATTGCCTTCAGTCCTTCCATCGCTCCCTCCTGTTACTCTTACTCATACTCGTACTCATACTCTTACTCTCAACTGCCCACTCTACCTCGAGAATTCGCTCTGGCCGGCACAGAGGCACGGCCACTACAAGGGATTTCCGTCCTCTTGCGTCCCGATCAATCGGGATGATCGCTTACTCATGCTCACGGACCCTACCATGCTCCGCACGATCCCGGATACCGGATGCCAGATGCCGGATACTCGGACATCCGGGCCCATGAACGCCGAGGGTATCGCCTCCGCCATCCGGAACCGATTGCCCATCTTACAATACGGAGCGCGATTTGGCAAGCGAGAGCCAGATCGGAAAGAGTTCACATTCGTGTATAGGGATTTTGCTTATGCAGCGTGGGGCAAGGGCTGCGGGGACCGTGCTGTCAGCATTTGCCGGCAGGCTTCCATCGCGTCTTCACCCCGCAGAAGCCATG
>Ga0315294_10003227_pt1 | contig 17731 bp, 19 predicted proteins | sample YL17G13_40_MG_FD_203626 | JGI IMG/M metagenome (GOLD analysis project Ga0315294, IMG submission 203626) | Sediment microbial communities from Yellowstone Lake, YNP, Wyoming, USA - YL17G13_40 | ecosystem: Environmental > Aquatic > Freshwater > Lake > Sediment | place: USA: Wyoming | collected... | reverse complement strand
CCTCTGTGCGCCCCCCTGGTGGCCGGAGTTTTCGGCCGAGGCCTCGGACGCGCGGCCCTCCGCTGTTTGATGCTGGTCGTCGCCTGCACGGTGATGACCCTGACCATCCTGACCAATGTTTCAAAACCCCTGGCGGGGCCGAACGCCATCTGGGGCAAAACGCGTTTCGAACGACGGGCCGTGCTCTGGGACCGGGATCGAATCCCGTATCGAATCCTGGAAGGGTCGATCCCTCCCCGGGCGACGGTGGCTTCCATCCTCACCCCGGCCGACCATGAATACCCGCTGTTCGGCGAAAAGCTCGGCCGGACCGTCATCCCCGTCTATCCCACGCCCGATACCGTCGACCTGGATTGGCTGCAGAAGAACCGCTACCCCTATGTCGTAGTCCACACCACGGGATACTGCCGCGTTGAGGATTTGCCGCCCGCGCGCTTCCGCGTCCAAACCTATCCGCCTTTTAAAATCATCATCCGCTTAAACTAAACGCCCGGCCGGCGCCATTGTATTTTGCGGGGGATTCAACTAATATTTTTACGCATGGAAAAAATACGGGTGGCCGACAACAACGGGCTGAAGCTCCGGGGAACCGTCAAAATCAGCGGGGCCAAGAACGCCGTCCTGCCGGCCATCGCCGCTTCCCTCTTGACCGAGGACTCGGTCCGGCTGGACAACGTCCCCCTGGTCAAGGACGTCCACACCATGCTCACCCTGATGAAAGGGCTGGGCGCCGCCTACGCCCTGGATGGGAATTCCCTATCCATCGCCATGCCGAGCATCGTGTCCGACGAGGCGTCCTACGAGTTGGTCCGGGCCATGCGGGCCTCCATCCTTGTCCTGGGCCCCCTCCTGGCCCGCTACGGCAAGGCGACGGTCGCCCTGCCCGGGGGGTGCGCCATCGGCTCCCGGCCCATCGACCTTCACATCCACGGCCTGCAGAAAATGGGCGCGGCCATCAGCCTGGAGCACGGCTACATCAAGGCCGAGGCCGCCCGCCTGCACGGCGCGGAGGTCGAGTTCGAGAAGAAAACCGTCACCGGGACCGAAAACCTGGTCATGGCCGCGGCCCTGGCCGAGGGCCAAACGATCCTGCGCAACTGCGCCTGCGAGCCCGAAGTCACCTCGCTGTGCGAGCTTCTGGTAAAAATGGGCGCCCGGGTCGAAAGCGACGGGCCGGACGTGCTGCGTATCCAGGGCGTCCGGGAGCTCGGCGGAGCGACGCACCGGATCATCCCCGACCGCATCGAAGCCGGGACGTTTCTCGTGGCCGGCGCCTTGACCCAGGGCGATATCCTGGTGACCGGAATCAACCCGGCCCACCTGGAGACAATCGTCGAGAAGCTGAAGATCGCCGGGGCCGGGATCGAAGTCGATCAGGACCGGATGCGGGTCCGGGGCAGCGCCGACATCCGTCCCCAGGACATCACCACTTCGCCCTATCCGGGCTTCCCCACCGACATGCAGGCCCAGTTTATGGTGCTCATGACCCAGGCCCAGGGGACGTCCATCATCACCGAAACCATCTTCGACCGCCGCTTCTCCCATGTCAATGAACTGATGCGGCTCGGAGCCAGCATCGAGGTCTCGGGCGACAAGGCCGTCGTCCGGGGCCGGACGCCCCTGTCCGGAGCCGAGGTCATGGCCACGGACTTGCGCGCTTCGGCTTCGCTCATCCTGGCCGGGTTGATCGCCGGCGGCCAGACCGTTATCAACGGCGTGGAGCACATCGACCGCGGCTACGAGAATATCGAGGCCAAGCTCCGCAGCCTGGGAGCGAAGATCGAGAGGATCTCCGGGTAGCGGGCGCGCCCGGGGGAACGGGCCGATGAACAACGATAAGCATCCGAAGCTCGATTGCATCTTCTGCCGGATCATCGCCGGCCAATCGCCCTCGCGCGTCGTTTATGAAGACGAACGGATCCTGGCCTTCGAGGACATCCATCCCCAGGCTCCGGTTCACATCCTGATCATCCCCAAGGAGCACTGGGCTTCGCTGGACGCGGCCCCCCGGGGCGGCGAGGAGCTGCTCGGCCGGGTTGTGGCCAAAGCCCGCGACATCGCCCGGGACAAGGGGCTGGCGGCCGCCGGATATCGCCTCGTTCTCAACACCGGGCCGGACGCGGGCCAGGCCGTTCCCCATATCCACTTTCACCTTCTGGGAGGCCGCCGGCTGTCCTGGCCGCCGGGATGAGGGGCGGACGACGCATGGCCTATCTCATCGACGGCAACAATTTCCTCGGGCTGACGGTCGCGCCCGCTTACCGCGACCCCCAGCATCGCTACGACCTGGTCCGGAAGCTGCTCATTTTCCAGCGCGTCACGCGCAGCCGGGTGATTCTCGTTTTCGACGGCCCGCCCGACCCCCACCTTGAAGGCGAAGAGTTTGAAGGCCGGAGCTTCAGCGTGCTGTTTCCCCCGCCGGGCCTGACGGCCGATACGCTCATCAAGGAATTTCTGGACGCCCGGCGCGACCTGCGTCATTTTTTTCTGGTGAGCTCCGACCGCGAGTTGAAAAGCGCGGCCCGTTCCCGGGGCGCCACGGTCCTCGCCTGCGGCGAATTCAACGCCATGCTCAAAGAAACCCTGAAAAAAAACAGGTCCTCAAGGGAAATGTCCAAAACCGCGGAAAAGCCGACGCCCCTGGAGGTCGGCCTGTGGTCGGACCTGTTTTCAAAAAAATGAAGACCATCGTCATCATCGGAGCCGGCCGGCTGGGTGGAGCCCTGGGACAGGCCCTGTTCGAAGCCGGACTGGCGATCACGGCCGTGGCCGACCTGTCGCCGGCCGCGGCCCGGAAGGTCGGCCGGCTATTTCCCGGCTGCCGGGTCACGGGCCATAACGTCGAGGCCGGCCGGCTCGGACAGGCGCTTTTTCTGTGCGTGCCCGATTCGACCATCGGCCCGGTGGCCCGCGAGCTGGCGAAATCAGATGTCGATTGGCGTGGAAAAATCGTCATCCATTGCAGCGGCCTGCTCGATTCGCGCGCCCTGGATCCATTGCGGCGGCGCGGCGCCCTGACGGCTTCGAGCCACCCCGTCCAGTCTTTTCCGGGCGCTCCGGTGCCGCCGCGCATCTTCCGCGGGGTCCCGGTCGGAGTCGAAGGCCAACCCGCGGCCGTCGCCTGGGTTCGGCGGCTTTTTATCCGCCTGGGGGCCAAGCCCCTCCCGCTTCGAACGGAACTCAAGCCTCTCTACCATGCCGCTTGCGCCCTGGCCTCCAACGACCTGGTCGTTCTCATGGACATGGCCTTGGGACTGCTGGAAGCCGCGGGGTTCTCCAGGAAAAAAGCTTGGGAGCTGCTCGCGCCGCTCGTTCAAAGGACTTTACACAACGTAAATAAACTTGGCGCCGGGGCCGCCCTTACCGGGCCCTTGGTCCGGGGAGACGCTCGGGTTGTCGCCCGTCATCTGGATACCTTGAAAAAATTCCCTCTGACCCGCGAGGCTTACGTACAACTGGGCCTGGGAGCCCTGGTCCTGATGAAAAGATCCGGAGTCCGGCCGGAAAAAATCAGGGCATTGAAGCGCCGGCTGGAAGATAGATGACTTCCTCCTCGAGCTCGTAGCCGTACAGTTCCCGCACTTTTTCCTTGAGCTTGGAGGCCAAGCGGAGAACGTCCTTCGCCCGGGCCCGGCCTTCGTTGACGATAAAATTGCTGTGCTGGGCCGACACCGCCGCATCCCCCGACCTCTCCGCCTGGGCGCCCGCTTCCTCTAAAACCTTGCCCGCCGACACCTTGCTCCCGTCGGCCAGCACGGGATTCTTAAAATAGCACCCGGCGCATGCGGTTTCCCGGGGCGGATGCTTAAGCCGGCGCTGTCCGAGGTATTCGTCCATCCGGGCCCGGATCGGGCCCTCCTCCCCCGGCGTGAGGTGAAACACGGCCTGGAGAAGCGTGGCGTGTTCAACTCTAAGCCTGGAGCGCCGGTAGCTGAACCCGAAATATTCGGGCGGAACACTGGTTTCGTTGCCTTGGAAATCGAACAGGACGGCTTCCGCGAGCAATTCTCCGATGGACCGGCCGAAAGCGCCGGCATTGCCGAACACCGCGCCTCCGACCGTCCCTGGGATTCCGGCCAGAAATTCCATTCCCTGGAGGCCGCGCCCCGCGGCAAAGTCCACGACTTCGGACAGGCTCGTCCCGGACAGGGCCTCGATGTCCCGGGACGCGCGCGGGGAAATGCCTCGGCAGCAATTTCTAATGATGACCCCCCGGAAGCCCGCGTCATCGAATAAAAGGTTGGTGCCCGAGCCGATCAAATAAAAGGGCATGGCTTGACGGCGGCAAAGGTCGATGGCCGCTTTGATTTCAGACAGCTCCCGGGCTTCGAAAAAATAGCGCGCCCGTCCTCCAATCCGAAAACTGGAATAATCGCTAAGGACGACGTTGCGCCGCAAGGGCGTGTTCAAGGTTTGCTCAAATATCCGGGGAAAATCCCGCATCATCCATCCTCCCGCCTATTGTATCCGATGGCGTCCGACATGAAAAGGCCCGGACTACGCGTTGATTTGGCATATTACTTGCAGAATATCGAGTTGTATTGACATTTTTAGGCATGCAGGCTATTATTCTTCAAGGTTTTTTTGCGAGGTCGCTCATGAAAAAAACGTTAATGATGTCGCTGGCTCTGATTGGTTTGACGTCCGGGCTTGTGTCGGCGCAATCCAGCGAAGTCAACGAGGCCTATATTAAAGCCATGACCGCCCAGGCTCCGGCCCAAAAAGCTCAAATGCTTAAAGACTACCTGGCCAGGTTCGGGGGCAAAGGAAGCCAATACGATAATTTTGCTAACGCCAACCTGGCCATACTGGCCTACCCCGGCAAAACGGCGAACGATACCATCTCCTACGGAGAAAAGGCGCTTCAGCTGGGAGGGCTGGATGATTTGTCCAAATATCAGGTTATGATCGCCGTAGCCGGAACTTGCGTCCAATCCGGACAGAATTTGGAAAAAGCCAAGAGCCTGGCCGTTCAGGCCGTCGAGTTGTGCAAGAGCAGCAAAGGCAAAGAAGGCGAAAACTCGTCTCAGTGGAATCAATTGCTGGGCGCGGCCTATTACGTTCACGGCCAGGCCGCGGAGAAAGCCAAAGACTACCGGACGGCCGCCGAATCGTTCGCCAATTCCTACACCATCCTGAAAAACCCCCAGATCATGGCCTCCCTGAAAAAACTCGGAAAAACCCTCTACGACGCCAAGGCCTATGCCGAAGCGGAGAAGGTGTTCAAGGTGGTGGCCGCCAGCACCAAGGACCCGGACATCGCCCTGCTGTACGCCGGCGCTCTTTACAAGTGCGGCAAGATTGACGAGGCCCTGTCGGCTTACCAGGAAATCTACGCCAATCATAAGAACGGAGACATCGCCTTCAACATCGGCATCATCCTGACCAAGAGGGCTCAGACTCAGCCGTCCCTGGCCGCGGAGGCGATCAATTATCTTCTCGACGCCAGCTTCCTGTCCGCGGCCAATTCCAAGCAGGCCATGAGCATGGCCGAAAGCCTGTTCTTCACCTCCACCAAAGAGTTCCGGTGGAACGATACGGTCAACCAAATCAACGCCCTGAACAAAAAAATCGAGGACATGACCAAGACCTTCAACGATAAGTTCGGCGACAAGGATGAAGAAGAGATGAAGGACAGCCAGAAAGCGGAGATGAAGGCTCTTCTGGCCGGCATCGACGCCGAGAAAAAGAACCTCGAAAAACTGAAGGCCAACCAGAACGTGGTCATGGCCAAGTTCAACGCCCAGATCGAAGATACAAAAAGACGCCTGGGAATCAGGTAGGGGAACATTGTCCGCCTTCCTCGGCGCCCGCGGATCTCGCCCGATGAGCCTCGCCGCGGGTCCGGGTATCGACACAACCGCCTCATCGGCGATACAATAGTCGCCTAAGGAATTAAATCTTCGACGGACACCACCATGGGCTCTTCTCTATCGCGCGCGGAGGCGGCCGCCAAGGCACTTCGACTCCGCCGCGACATCGAGCACCACGAAAAAAAGTATTACATCGACAATGACCCCCAGATCTCCGACGCCGAGTTCGACCGTCTCCTGGACGAGCTCAAGCGCCTGGAGCAGGCCCACCCGGAACTCGTCACGCCCGAATCCCCGACCCAGCGGGTGGGCGAAAAGCCGGTCGAGGGTTTCGCTCCGGTCGTCCACAGCCGGCCGATGCTCAGCATCGACAACTGCTTCAACGAGGACGAGCTCGGGGAATTCGAGGAGCGGACGAAAAAGCTGCTGCCCTCCCAGAACATCGAGTACGCGGCCGAGCTGAAGATCGACGGCCTGGGCATCTCCCTCCTCTACCGGCGGGGCCGGTATGAGCAGGCCATCACCCGCGGAGACGGCCTCCGCGGCGACGATGTCACCTCCAACATCAGGACCATCAAGAGCCTGCCCCTGGTCATCCGCGACAAGCGGGACATTGAAGTCCGGGGAGAAATCTACCTGCCCTTCGAATCCTTTCAGAAGATCAACCGCGAACGGGAGGAAGCCGGCGAAGCGCTGTTCGCCAATCCGCGCAACGCCGCGGCCGGGTCGGTCCGCCTGCTCGACCCCAGGCTTGTGGCCGGGCGGGGGCTGAGCATGTTCCTCTACACCCTGTACCTCAACGGCCAGGAGCCTCCCAGCCAGCGGGAATCCCTGAAGGCCTTGAAGGACCTCGGTTTCAAAACCAACCCTCATTTTCGACTGTGCGCCTCCATCGCCGAGGCCATGGATTATTGGCGGGAATGGCGCGATCGTCGCGATTCCCTGGATTATGATTGCGACGGCGTGGTGATCAAAGTGAATTCCGCCGGCCAGCGCCAAGCCTTGGGCTTTACGGCCAAGGCTCCCCGCTGGGCCGTCTCTTTCAAATTTCCGGCGCGCCGGGCCACGACCAAGGTCAAGGACATCGTCATCCAGGTCGGCCGGACCGGGGCCCTGACCCCGGTGGCCGTGCTGGAGCCGGTCAAATTGTCCGGGACGACGATCAGCCGCTCCACGCTTCACAACGAGGAGGAACTCAAGCGCAAGGATATCCGCCTCGGCGACACGGTCCTCATCGAGCGCAGCGGAGACGTGATTCCCCGCGTGGTTTCGGTCATGAAGGAGCGCCGGACGGGCCGGGAGAAGAAATTCGAATGGCCGGACCGCTGTCCGGTTTGCCGCAGCCGGATCTTCCGTCCCGAGGGAGAGGTCATTTCCCGCTGCGCCAATCCCTCCTGTCCGGCCAAGCTCAGGGAATCGCTCTGCCACTGGGCCTCGCGCCGGGCCATGAACATAGACGGGCTGGGCGAGGCCCTGGTCGACCAGCTCCTGGAAGCCAAGCTCGTCCGGACGATTCCCGACCTCTACGCCCTCCGCCTCGAGGACCTGACCCGGCTGGAGCGCATGGGCGCCAAGAGCTCGCAGAACCTGCTGGATCAGGTCGAAAAATCCAAGACGGCCGACCTGGCCGCCTTCCTATTCGCCTTGGGCATCCGCCACGTCGGAGAGCGGACGGCCCGGGATTTGGCCGAGCGCTTCGGGGGGCTGGACGCCCTGAGCCGCGCCTCGTACGAAGAGCTGACCCGGGTGCCCGATGTCGGCCCCAAGGTCGCGGAAAGCATCGTCTTTTTTTTCAAACAGCCGGAGAACCGCGAGCTGCTGCACAGCCTGGAGAAGGCGGGCTTGAAGTTGTCCGCGCGGAAGCAAGCGAAGGCGGCCGGCGGGCCGCTGTCCGGCATGGTTTTTGTGTTCACCGGAGGGCTGGCCGGCACCACCCGCCCGGAAGCGGGTCGGCTGGTCGAGAGTCTGGGAGGGACTGTCCTGGACGATGTCACTAAAAATACAACCCACGTCGTGGCCGGGGACAACCCGGGCTCAAAGCGGACCAAGGCCCGCAAGCTGGGCCTAGCGATCCTCAGCGAAAAGGATTTTCTGAAGCTCGTCAAAAAACCCTAGCCGCTATTTCTTGAACCCGAACAACCCCTTTTTCTTTCCCCTGTCATGGTTCTTCAAGGATTCGAGTTCCCGCCTGAGGACGGGGTGCGAGGGGTCGATCTCTACGGCTTTTTCGAATTGCTTGGCCGCCAGGTTGAGAAGCCCTTCGTTTTTATAGAGCATTCCCAGCCCGACCAGGGGTTCGGGATTGCCGGGGTCGAGCCGGCTGGCTTGCTGATAGTCCTTCTCCGCCATCTTGACCAGGGTCGGGACCTTGGACTCGGAACGGGCCAGCCACAGATGATACTCGGCGCATTGCGCATCCAAGTGGACCGCTTCCTGAAACATGGCCGCGGCGCCGCCGAACTTCCCCTCATCGTAAAGCTTCTGGCCCTTGCGGAATAATATACCGGCCTTCGGTTTCCCCTCGGTCCGATCCTCGGCCTGTTTGATCACGGAATAGAAGTCGATCCCCAGCGCTGTCCCGGCCGCGCCTTGGGTCGTGCCCGCCTTCTTCTGGGCCCGCGCGGTCAAGGTCTGATAGGCCCGGGTCAAGGCGTTGAAGACCTCGAAGATGGACTGCCGCTCCTCCGGCGTCACATCGCTGCCGAAGGCGTCCGGATGGAATTTGCGGGCCATGTCGAAATAGGCCTGCTTGATGTCCTTGGCTCCGGCGTCCAAGGGGACATTCAACAGATGGTACATATCGATAGAGCCCAGGGCTTCCTTCATAATCTGAACCTCGGCCAGGAGGTCCGCGCCGGACGCAGGCGCTTCGGCCGATGGGGACCGGGAGACGCCCGCATCCTCCGGCCTCAGATCCATGAGGTCCAGGCAGAAAAAGAGAAAGAGCGTTTTCCAGAAAATCTCGGGCTTCGTTCCGCAGGCTTCGAGCAAGGCCTCGGCCTCAAGCCGGCCGTCGATCATGGCCAGGAGTTTCTTCTCCTCCTCCTGGAGATAGTCCATAAACATCTCCCCCCGAAGGGTCGGAACTTTGCCTTCAAAGAAAAGCTGCAGCTGGGGATGGAAAGGCATGAGGCGAAGGCCGTCGGCGATGAGATGGGGCAGGTTCAGGTTGGATTCCAGTCCTTTGGCCTGAAAAGGGGGCGTTTCTTGAAAGACCACGTCCGCCCCAAACGAGTCGAACGCATTCAAGATCGCTTCCCGGGCCTGGGTCATCAGGGCTTCGAAAAAAGCGCTTTTATCAATGAGACCCCGCTCGAGGAGATCTTCCCCCAGGCTGCGGGCGCTGGGCATTTGCAGGCCGAGTTGGTCGGCCTGCTCCAGGGTGACGTGCCTAAGCTTGATGAGGATGTCGAGCAGCTCTTCTCCGGGGGCGTCCGTCTTGGCGTAGAGAAGCGCCCCGTCCTGGAAATAAAAGACCCGCTGGTCCTTCGTGGTGCGGACGACGAGCTTGCCCGTCATCTGATTCAGGAATATGTCCTTAAGAAAGAAGGCGATATGATTCATTCCGGCCATAACTATACTCCAAAAAAAACAGGGGATGCAATTCCCCCTCGGGCCGGCCAAATTGAAAGCCTGCGGGAGTTGTGGTATTTTTATCCCATGAGAATCGCTCTGGCCCAAATCGCCCCCTCCCTGGGCAACGTCCCGGCGAACTTCGACCTCCACCTCCAGGAAATCGACCGGGCCCGCCGGGCCCAGGCCGACCTCGTCATATTCCCGGAGCTGAGCCTCACCGGATACCTGCTCAAGGACCTGGTGGAAACCGTGGCCCTGGAGCCGGACAAGGACCGTTATTTCCGCGAATTCAAATCCTTGAGCCGGGAGATCGGCCTGGTCCTGGGGTTTGTCGAGGAGAAGGAGCGCGGGCTGTTTTTCAATTCGGCCGCCCTGTTGGCCGGAGGGGAAATCCTATCGATTCACCGTAAAGTGTTCTTGCCGACCTACGGGATGTTCGAGGAGGGCAAGTTCTTCGCCGTGGGCAGGAACTTCCGGGTCGTGCCCACGCCCTGGGGCAAGGCCGGCCTGATGATCTGCCGCGAATTTCTCAGTCACGGCGCCCATTATCTTCTCCTGGCCCAGGGCGCGGAATTGGTCCTGGCCGTCAGCGCCGCGCCGGGCCGGGGTTTGTCCGAGGCCGAGGATTTCGCCACCGGCCGGATGTGGGAGGTGATGGCCGAAGCCATGTCCTATTTTTCCGGGTCGTTCATCGCCTACTGCAACCGGGCGGGATACGAGGACGGGATCGCTTTCGGCGGCGGGTCATTCATCTTCAATCCCCTGGGCCAGCGCCTGGTCAAGGCCAAGCCGGCCGAGCGCGACTTTATCGTTCAGGATATCGACCCCCGGGAAATCCGCAGGGCCCGGGCGGCCATGCCTTTCCTGAGAGACGATCGTCCGGAAATCATCCTTCACGCCCTGCAGCGTGTGGTTGAAAGCCATGAAGATTAATTGTGTGTTCGTCGAACGCATTCTGTGCGGGTTTATCCGCGAGGAGCTGGCCAAAGCCGGCTTTTCACGGGGAATCCTTGGCCTGTCCGGGGGTATTGATTCGGCGGTCTGCGCCGCCCTGGCCGCCAGGGCGCTGGGGCCGGAAAACGTCCTGGGCCTCATCCTGCCCTACCGGGACACCTTTCCCCAGGATATCGCCGACGCCCAAGACCTGGCCCGGCTCCTGGGGATTCGAACCCGGATGATCAACATCGCCCCCATGGTGGACGCTTATTTCGCCGCGGAGCCCGCGAACGAGCGAAACCTGATGGGCAACAAGATGGCCAGGGAACGGATGTCGATTCTCTACGACCAATCCGCCCGGGACAAAGCCCTCATTCTCGGGACGAGCAATAAAACCGAGCTCCTCATCGGCTACGGGACCATCCACGGGGACACGGCCTGCGCCGTCAATCCCCTGGGAGACCTGTACAAGACCCAGGTCCGCCGTATGGCCGCTCACCTCGGGATTCCGGCGGCCATTCAATCCAAGGTCCCCACGGCCGGGCTGTGGCCGGGCCAGACCGACGAGGGCGAGATCGGCATCTCCTACGAGGAGCTGGACGCGATCCTTTTCGAGCTGGTGGACCGTCGATTGCGCGCCGAGGACGTCATCGGCTTGGGCCATTCCCGGGAGAAGGTCGAAGGCATCATGCGCCTCATCCGGGGCTCGGAATTCAAGCGCCGCATGCCGCCCATCGCCAAGCTCTCCGCCCGCACGATCGGCCTGGATTTCCTCTATCCTTACGATTGGGACAAATGAGCCGGGGAACACTGTTCGTCGTCGCCACTCCCATCGGCAACCTGGAGGACGTCACCCTCCGGGCCGTGAGAATCCTGGGTGAGGTGTCGGCCATCGCCTGCGAGGATACGCGCCGGACGCTCAAACTCTTAAACCGCTTCAACATCAAAAAGCCGTTGATCAGTTATTTCCAGCCCCGCGAAGGAAAGAAAATTCCGGAAATCGTATCTCTGCTGCTCGAGGGCCGGGACGTGGCTTTGGTCTCGGACGCGGGGACGCCGGGCATCTCGGACCCGGGCTACCGGCTCATAGCCGAAGCCATCCGGAACGGGATCCGGGTGGCGCCCGTTCCGGGTCCCAACGCCGCGGCCGCCGCCCTGAGTGCTTCGGGCCTGCCCTCGCACAGGTTTCTCTTCGTCGGGTTTCCGCCGCCCAAAACCGAAGCGGTCCGCAAGCTGCTCCTCAGCCTGCGGGAAGAAGAAGGCACTGTGATCATCTATCTTCCCGCGCGCCGCCTCGAGGTCTTTTTAAACCTCGTTACCGAATCTCTGGGCGACCGGTTCGTGGTCATCGCCAGAGAGCTGACAAAAATCTATGAAGAATTTCTAAGGGGCCCGGCGTCCGACATCCTCAAAACGCCCAATCTCCAGAGCCTCAAGGGCGAAGTCACTCTTCTTGTTCAGGGAAAATCCAGGAAAAAACCGGCAATTCAAAAAACATAAAATGCCAATTTCCTGCTGAATATTAGCTAATTATATGTAATATATTATTTATATATTCTTGACAATTATAGACTAATATATTATAATATTGAAATTGTTTTTTAGGAGGCTTAAATGGCTATCATCCGTTGGGATCCCTTCAGGGACATGATGGCCTTGAGGGACAAAATGAATAGGCTTTTCGAGGATACATTCGCCGGCCGGGGTGATGAACCCAGCCTTCTCCAAAGAAGTTGGGTTCCTTCCGTGGACATCTATGAAAACGAGCACGAACTCGTTCTGACCGCCGAGGTCCCGGGGATCGATGAAAAAGACATCGAAATTAAGGTCGAGGACAACACCTTGACCATCAAAGGCGAAAGAAAGATGGAGAATGAAACCCAGGAAGAGAACTATCACCGCATCGAGCGCTCCTACGGCGCTTTTTTCCGGTCATTCTCCCTTCCCCACTATGTGGATCACGACACGATCAAGGCTGAGCACATCAACGGCATACTGACAATCACCATGCCTAAAAAGCAGGAAGCCAAAACCCGGACGGTCAAGATCCTCAAACCCTCGACTTAAGTCCGGGCCAGGGTCAAAGCCCGGATCTCCCGGACTCCCGCCCTGAGCAGAGTCCGGCAGCATTCGCGGATCGTAGCGCCCGTCGTGTAGACATCATCCACCAATAGTACTCTTTGCCCTCTCAGGACGTCCGGTCGCCTGACGGCAAAAGCCGCCGCAACGTTTCGTTTTCTCGCCGCGGCGTCCAGGGAGGTTTGGGCCGGGATATTTCTCACCCGGCGCAGGACCTCGCTCCGGAGCGGCAAACCCTTGGCCCGGCCGAGCTCCCGGGCGATGATTTCGACCTGGTTGAAGCCGCGCGTTTTTCTTTTCCGGGGATGGAGCGGAACCGGAATGATGGCCTCCAATCCCCGCCACAGGGACTCCTCCTGCCCGAGCGCCTCCAGGGCAAACCGGGCCAGGTCTTTTCCCAAGACCCGGTAGCCGCGGTATTTCATCAAGATGATCAACTCGCGCAGAACACCCTCGTAGGGCGCGCAGGAACGGTGCCGGGTGAACAGGGGCCGCGTTTTCAAACAATCCAGGCACAGGTGCGGGGAAGCCTCCCCGAAAAAAAAGCGGCCGCAGCAGATGCAAAACGATTCGCGGCAGGGCCTCACGCTTTTCAGGCAATCGCGGCAAACGACGCGTTCCCCGCGTTCGTCGAGCAGCTCCTGACAGACGCGGCAGCGCGAGGGAAAAACGAGGAGATCGGCCAGCCGGACGGCCTCCCCCAGGAAACGCGCCCATGACTTTTTTGCTTGTCCGCGCATAGTGATCGAGGAGTATAGGACGCGCGGACAGGCGCCGGGGTATCAGGCCCCGCGTGAAAAAAGCGAATGTGTTTCCCTGCCTCAGGACTTCTCTTGCTCGAGTTTCTCCTGGCAGACGATGCAATAGGTCGCCCAGGGGAGCGCATCCAGCCGCTTCCGAGAAATGGATTGGCCGCACGTCTGGCATATGCCGTACGTTCCCTTGTCCAGAGTCCGCAGGGCTTCATCTATCTGAAGGAGCTGTTCCCGTTCATTATCGGTCAGGCTGAGAAGGAATTCTTTGGTGTATGAGCTTTCCGCCTTGTCGGCCAGGTCCTGGGCCGCGTCGGAATCGACCTCTTTGCTTTCCGAATAGATTTGGCTCATCTTTCGGACAATTTGGTTTTTCGTTTCCACCAGTCTCTTCTTGGAGGCCAGCTTTTCCGATCGTGATAATTTGGGCGATTTTTTTTTCAGCATCTTGGCGATTTTACTTGGCATATCGTCTTCCTTTCATTATGGACAGTGATCGATAGACTTGCTCCAGGAGCACCACCCGGCACAGCTCGTGGGACAATGTCATCCGCGACAGGGACAGCCGGGTTTGGGCTTTGCGGAGAAGGCGGTCGGCCAATCCCAGGAAGCCGCCCACGACAAAGGCGATCGGCCGGGCCGATTCCCCGGTCACTGTGTCTAAAAAAACGGCCAACTCCTCAGAATTCATTTCCTTTCCTTTGTCAAAGAGGCAGATAATATAATCATTGGCCAGGTGTTTTTCAAGCCCCTGAGCTTCAATATCTAAAATCTTTGCGGCCGAACTCTCGCTCAGGCCCCGGGCCCCCTTGGTCTCCACCAATTCCCAGGTCGCCAGGCGTCCGATCTTGCGCAGGTATTGGTCTTGAAGGCCGCGCACGTCCGCGTTTTTTGTCGGCCCCGGCCACAAAAATCTCAACCGCATGCGCTCTTCCACCTCCGCGGCTTGATGAAAAATTGGCCCTCAAGATAATAGTTCGGCGGGGAAAAGTCAAGCGGGAGAACGCTCTGAGCCGGCTCAGTAGCCGTATTTTCGAGCGTCGCCCCAGAGCTTCTCCAGTCCGTAGTAATCCCGCTTTTCTTTAGTAAAGACGTGGACGATGAACGAACCGTAGTCTATCAGAATCCACTCGGCGTTCCCGCCCCCCTCCTTGCTCAGGGGGCGGAGACCGGCTTTCTTGAGCTCGGCCTCGATGCTCTCGGAGATGGCCGCGTTCTGCCGGGCCGACTGACCGTGCATGATGACGAAATAGTCGGTGAAGGCGGACAGGGGGCGCAGGTCCAGGACAAGGACGTCCTCGGCTTTTTTGGCCTGGCCGGCTTTGACCGACCGCCTGACCTCGCCGGGCAGGCTTCGCTTTCCGGAGGGAGCGGACTGGGGATCGACGGGTGTTCTGTGAGCCATGGTCTCCTTGTACAGCCGATGCTGGTGAAGATACTCGTCCACGGAGGGCGGGACGAGCCCGGCCACCGGCTGGCCCTGCTTGAGGCGGCGGCGGATGTCCGTCGAGGACACATCCAGGGCGTCGATGGTCGAGAGAAAAATCCGGCCGGTCTTGAACAGGCTCTCCCCGAAACGGTCTTGGGAGCCGACGACCTGCATCCGGCCCTGCAGCCGGCCGCCCCAAACCCGGCCGGCCTCCTCCAGGCTGAAGCCCGGCCGGCTGATGACAATGAACAGGCACTGTTTCAGGACTTGTTCGTAGTCTTTCCAGGTTTCGATCTCGGCAAAGGCATCCGCTCCCAGGATAAAAAATAGCCGGGCCCGCGGATACCAGCCCCGGATCCTGCGCAACGTCAAAATGGAATACGACTTGCCCCGGGCCTTGATCTCGATGTCGCTGGGCACAAGATGCGGCCGGCCGATGCAGGCCAGCTCCAGCATCCGCAGCCTGTCGCGCGCCGGGGCGATCTCCGAGACGTCCTTGTGGGGCGGGATATAAGAAGGGATGAGCAGGACGCGGTCCAGGCCGAACCGGTCGCGGACGATTTCCGCGGCGCGGATATGCCCGCAATGGACGGGGTTGAACGTCCCGCCCAGGATGCCGATGCGCTCCCGGGTCATAGGCCCCTCACTCCGTCCGGGTCCCATCGCCCAAGCCGCGCAGCTCTTTGACCATCTCGGCCACCAAGGGCTTCAATCCCGTTCCTTTCGCGGCCGAAACGGCAAAAAAAGGCAGCCTCTGCCGCGCGGCGAATTTTCGCAAGGATTCGAGGCGGCTCTGGTCCCGGCCGAGCAAGTCGATTTTGTTGGCGACAAGGATCTGGCGCCGCCGGGCCAACTCCGGATTAAAAGCCTCCAGCTCTTTCATCACCACGTCGAAATCTTCAACCGGGTCGCGGCCGGTGAAGGGCGAGACATCCACCATGTGGACGAGGATCTTGGTCCGCTCCACATGCCTCAGAAACTTGATCCCCAGCCCGTGGCCGAGGTGGGCGCCCTCGATCAACCCGGGGATGTCGGCCACGATAAAACTCTGCTTGGTGCCGAGGTCCACGACGCCCAGGTTGGGCCCGAGGGTGGTGAAGGGATAGTCGGCGATGAGCGGCTTGGCCGCGGATATCTTGGAGATCAGGGTGGACTTGCCGACGTTGGGAAACCCGACCAAGCCCACATCGGCGATCAGCTTGAGCTCCAGGACAAGCTCCCGCTCCTCGCCGGGCTTCCCGGGTTCGTGCTCGCGGGGGGCGCGGTGAGTCGAGGTGGCGAAGGCCGTGTTGCCCCGGCCTCCCCGGCCTCCCCGGGCGGCCAGGAACTTCTGCCCGGGTTTGATTAAATCGGAAAGGACCGATTCTTCGCCCGCGTCCTTGACCACGGTTCCCAGGGGAACGTGAAGAGTGAGGTCCGCGCCCTTGCGGCCGTAGCGGTTGCTGCCTTCGCCGTGACCGCCGTTCTTGGCTTTATTGATGGGATGAAAGCGGAAGTATGACAGGGATTTGACGCTCGGGTCGGCTTCCAGGAAAACGCTGCCGCCGTTGCCGCCGCGGCCGCCGTCCGGGCCGCCCCGGGGCACGCTCCACTCGCGCCTGAAGCTCAGGCATCCGTTTCCTCCGCGCCCGGCGCTCAGGTTGATCTTGACCCGGTCGACAAACATGGTTACAAGGCGGCGCGCGTCAAGGCCGGGCCAGACGGGCGCCGCGAGACATTCAGGGGAAGTCCGCCGCGGCCTGCCGGCCCGGTTTTAAAGAGTGAAAAGCGTATGCCGATCACTCGCTTTGAGGCAGAATGGAGACGTATTTACCCATACTGCCTTTATCCTCAAACTTCACCACGCCGGCCGCTTTGGCGAAAAGAGTATCGTCCTTAGCCCGGCCGACGTTCGTTCCCGCCTTGAAAGGCGTGCCCCGTTGGCGGAGGATGATCGTGCCGGCCTTGATGTGCTGACCGCCGAACCGTTTGACCCCGAGCCTCTTGGACTGGCTGTCCCGGCCGTTTTTTCCGGCGCCGCCGGCTTTTTTGTGGGCCATTCGCGTACTCCTTTATCCTTTGAGCTTCACTTGCCGGTTTTCCTGAATTTGGCCGCGGGATGGGTCGCGGATTTCTTTTCGGGCTTGTGTTTTTCCGCTTTGGCGGGTTTGGCCGCGTGCTTCGCCGGCTTTTCATGCTTTTCCGGTTTTTTGACAACCGGAGCGGGCTTCTTGGGGGCTTTTTTCGCTTCGACCGGAGCCGCTTTCTCGACCTTTTTGGGTTCCGGGCGGGGAGCGGGTTTGACCACGCGCGGTTCCACGGGCTTCACCGGCTTCCGTTCGGGCGACAGGGCTTTGTCCGCGACAATCTCATCGATCCGAACACGGGTCATCTGCTGGCGATGCCCCTTGGTCCTCCGGTACTGCTTTTTCCTTTTCTTCTTGAAGACGATGATTTTCTCGTCCTTGAAGGTTTCCACGGCCGTGGCCCTGACCACGGCGCCGGGCAGAAAAGGCGTGCCGATGAGGATTTTGTCCCCATCTTCGATTAAGAGCACCCGGTCGAAATCAAGAGGATGGCCGGCCGGACCGGGAATCTTTTCCACGGCAAGGACGTCGCCTTCCTTGACCCTGTACTGCTTGCCTCCGGTTTTGATAACTGCGTACATCGTATAACCTTTACAGGAAATTTTAGAGGGGAATACCGCTCAAACAGGGGTTAACTTTAGCATAGAGCCCGGTCTAAGTCAACGGACGGCCCGAGCTTTTTTTGGCGGTCCGGCGGGGCTCGTCTTGACAACCCCGGAGGCTTTCTTCTACCTTACAAGGGCGGGCGCCTAGCCGAATGTCATCGCGAGGAGCAAGGCGGCGTGGCGATCTCGGCGCTTTCATGGGCATAGACACGTTTTCTTTGCTCGCTCGCGGGTCCCTGCGGGGCGCGGCGGCTCAGGGCCGCAACCGGGCGGTTAGCTCAGCGGTAGAGCATCGGTCTTACACACCGGGGGTCGCAGGTTCGAACCCTGCACCGCCCATCCTTTCCAAAGACGCCGTCCTTGTGTCACCCTGATTCGCAGGGGGACTGCAGGGGGTTAATAGGATACGGCGGAGATGAAGGCGTCTTTGGCGAATAGATGCCTTCTTTAGGTCCCCCTTATTGTAAGGGGGACC
>Ga0315294_10003225_pt1 | contig 17735 bp, 15 predicted proteins | sample YL17G13_40_MG_FD_203626 | JGI IMG/M metagenome (GOLD analysis project Ga0315294, IMG submission 203626) | Sediment microbial communities from Yellowstone Lake, YNP, Wyoming, USA - YL17G13_40 | ecosystem: Environmental > Aquatic > Freshwater > Lake > Sediment | place: USA: Wyoming | collected... | reverse complement strand
CTCGCCTGACCCGTCGCATCCCGCAGACAATGGACGAGAAGACTCATCGCTTCCTGGCCCATCTCATAGCAGGGGACCCGCACGCTCGTCAGCTCCGGCACCAGGAGAGCCGCCCATGGGACGTGGTCGAAGCCCGCGACCCCGATCTCCTCGGGCACACGCAGATGAGCGGCGGCCGCCGCTCGGATGGCCCCAATCGCCATGAGATCGTTGCCTGCCAACACGAGGTCCACTGGGGGCCCAGCCAGGATCTCACGGGTATGCACGAAGCCAGATTCGTAGGTGAAGTCCCCCCGTCGCACGGTCACCGGTTCGAGGCCCGCGGCGGACATCGCCTGGCGGAATCCCGCCAGTCGGTCCTCAGCCGTGCTGACCTCTCGCGGGCCGGCGAGGTAGGCAATCCGCCGATAGCCGAGGGCGAGCAGATGGTTGGTGAGGTCGAAGCTCCCCGCGGCGTTCGTCGCCTCGACCGTCGGGAACCCGTCGACTCGCCGGTCCGCCACGACTACGTGGATCCCTTGTCTCGTCAGCCTCTCCAGCTTCGATCGGTCCGGCTCACCAACGGGCACGAAGACGACACCATCCACTCCCTCCTGCAGGAGGATGTCCAGGTAGCGGGACTCCTTCCCCAGAGAATGGTAGCTGTCGCAGATCAACGTGGAGTAGCCGTTCTCGAAGGCAAGAGACTCCACGCCTCGAGCCAAGAGGGAAAAGAAGGGATTCGAGATATCGGGAAGCAAGACAGCGATAACCTGTGTCGTCTGTTTTCGCAGGCGTTGTGCCGCCCGCACCGGAGTGTAGTCAAGTTCCTCGATCGCCGTGAGCACCCGTGCTTTGGTCTCGGCACGCATGTGTGCAAGGTCTCGGCCGTTGAGGACCCTCGACACAGTCGTGAGGGAAACCCTTGCCCGGCCTGCCACCTCGCGGATCGTCACCTTGGGCGGTTTCGTCATCGTTGGGTGTAACGTTTTCCGAAATCGTTACCAGAACCTACCACGTTCGATCGGCCGAGTCAAGCCCCCCACCCCGTATTCCCCAAGAGGTCGCAGGTTCTCTAGTCCCAGGCTGGTTGGAAAGGCCGGGCACGGCAAGACGAGGCACAGGTTGCCACTCACCCCTCGGACAAGCTAGGATCAAGCTTGTGTGGAGGGACGGTCAGGGTGGCAGGAGCCGACGATGAAGCACACGCCGCTCGTCATGAAGGCACACAAGCGCATCGCGCTCGTCGCGCACGACAACAAGAAGGACGAGCTGCTGGCGTGGGTGGCCGAGAACAGGGCCGCCCTGATGGCGCACGAGCTTTTGTCCACGGGAACGACCGGCGATCTCCTCGCGCAGAGGCTAGGTATGAGCGTGGAAAAGGTGGAGAGCGGACCTCTAGGGGGAGATTTGCAGATGGGAGCGAAGATCGCCCAGGGCGAGATTGACCTCCTCGTTTTCTTCTGGGATCCACTTGAGCCGCAGCCGCATGATCCTGATGTGAAGGCTCTCCTACGCATCGCCGTCGTGTGGAACATCCCGATCGCCTGCGACCGCGCCTCGGCGGACTTCCTGTTCTCCTCCCCCCTCTTGGCGACCGAGTACGTCCGCCTCGTTCCCGACTATCAGGACTACCGCCAGCGACGTCTCCACGGAGGCTCTGAAAGAGGCTGAGACCAGGCCCGCGAAGCCGCACCTGCCTTTTCCCTCCGAACCGTCGCGCGCTCTTCCATGTCGACCGCTTCCTTTCCTGGGAGTGGTTCCCTCTGCCCTCCATCCGCGCTCCGGTAGGATATGAACGTACCTGATCTTGTCATCCATGCTCCGATCCGGTATGCTGCTCCCGATCGATAGGACCACGGGGGCGTTCGGCTGCTCTCGTCTGGTTCGCAGGAAAGGAGGAGGACATGGAGCAGGGAGCGAAGGAACATGGCATGGGGTGGCTGCCCGACTACCCAGACATCCGCGACTACACCCCGGAGCACGACGAGGTCTCGCCACGGCTCAGGAAGCTGGGCGAGACGGATTCCGTGAAGTCGATTCTCACCAGGACCGGGATCCTTGGTGCCGGGAAGTCCAAGCTCCCAGCGACGGTCGACCTTCGGCCGTGGTGTTCCCCCATCGAGGACCAAGAAGCGATCGGCTCCTGCACCGCACACGCGGCCGTTGGCGCTCTCGAGTACTTCGAGAGAAGGGCATTCGGCAGACACGTCGACGCCTCCCGTCTCTTCCTGTACAAGGTGACGCGCAACCTGCTCAAGACGCGAGGCGATACGGGGGCCTTCCTTCGCACCACGATGGGGGCCCTTGTCCTGTTCGGCGTCCCGCCCGAGGAGTACTGGCCGTATGTCCCAAGCAGCTTGGACAAGGAGCCGCCCGCGTTCTGCTACGCTTTCGCCCAAAGCTACCAGGCGATCCGCTACGTCCGCCTCGACCCACCAGGCACGTCAAGGGAGGCCCTCCTCGCTCAGGTCAAGAGCTTCCTTGCCAAAGGACTTCCGGCCCTTTTCGGGTTCACGGTCTACGAGTCGATCGAGCAGGCTAGTAAGACCGGACAGATCCCGTTCCCAGGTCGCGGCGAGCGCAGGCTGGGGGGGCACGCCGTGGCCGCCGTGGGCTACGACGACTCCTTGGTGATCGCCAATCAAAACCCTCAGGGGCCGGCGACCAAGGGTGCCTTGCTCGTACGCAATTCCTGGGGCAGTGCCTGGGGAGACGGCGGGTACGGATGGCTCCCCTACGAGTACGTGCTGCAAGGCCAGGCCGTGGACTGGTGGTCACTCATCCAGAACGAATGGATCGACACCGAGGCTTTCCGCTCTTCCTAGCCCACTAGACGAGTAACCTGACCCGCGAGCCAGGGGCGCCGTCCTTCTTGTCTTGTTGCGTCTTGGGGTTACAATCCCGTTCCCTAGGGGAGAACCCATGTCGCGGGAGGAGGAACGGTGTGCGGGATCTTCGGAATCGTATCCGACCATGACCGAGTGCTGGGCGACCTTCTCCTAGAGGCTGGGCGGAGGCTTGCCTACCGCGGGTATGACTCGATCGGCTGCGCCACGATCGATGGGAAGGGAAAGATCGACCTGCGCAAGGACGCGGGCAAGATCGACGAGGTCGACTCTCGACTCCATTTCGGCGAGATGCACGGCCGACGTGGGATCGTCCAGCTCCGCTGGGCTACGTTCGGCTCTCCCAACCAGGCGAACGCCCAGCCGCATCTTGACTCCGGCGGCAACCTCGTGGGCGCCCACAATGGGAATATCGTGAACAACGTTTCCCTGCGCGAGGAGTTCCTCGCAGAGGGGATGACCGTCCGCGGAACGAACGACGGCGAAAGCTGTGTACACGCGGTGGAACGCCACGTTAACCGGGGCCACGGCCTGGCAGAGGCGATCCGTCTCGCCGCCAAAGACCTCCAGGGCGACTACGCCTTCGTGATCGGCTCCCGCAACGAGCGCGGAGAGGACGGGATCGCGCCGCTGCATGCGATCAAGAAGGGTTCGGGACTCGTCGTCGGATTCGCCCGCGGGGCGACCTGCGTGTCCTCCGACCTGCCTTCGATTCTCCCTCTCACCAACCGCATCCTCCGCCTGTACGACGGCGAGATGGTCACGTTGTGGCCCGATCGCGTCGAGCTTCGTCGCGTGGACACCGGCGAGCGGATCGAGCGCGAGCCCGAGACGTTCACCCAGGGGATGGACGCGGCCGTCAAGGGCGGCTATCGCCATTTCATGCTGAAGGAGATCCACGAAGAGCCGCAGGTCGCTCGCGAGCTGATTCACTGGCTCGAGGCTTCGCCTCACGTCGCCCCCTTCCTCGAGGACCTGAAGAGCGCACAGCGGCTCTACTTCGTGGGCTGCGGGACTAGCTACCACGCCTGCCTCGTCGGCGCGGCCTACTTCAATCAGCTCGCGGGAATCCCAGCCGTCCCGGTCTTGGCTCCGCAGTTCCGCGAGACGCTCGCCCGCACCCTAACCCAGAGCGACACCGTCGTCCTCGTCAGCCAGAGCGGCGAGACCAAGGACGTTCTCAACGCCCTAAACGCCTCACGAGCCTCAGGTGCCCGCCTCCTTGGCGTGCTGAACGTCCTGGGATCCACCTTGATGCACTCAAGCGACCACTACTTGCCTCTCGCCTGCGGCTACGAGATCAGCGTGCCGGCAACGAAGACGTTCACAAACCAGGTCCTTCTCTTTCTCTACCTCGCCGACCGCCTCCGCACCCGCGGCACGGGAATCGACTGGCAAAGGGTCCCCGACCTCATCGCGGAGACCCTCGAGTCGACCGACGCTGGCGCCCGCGGCGTCGCCTCCATCCTCCGCCCGCTACATGAGATGTACTACCTCGGCTACGGCCAGACCCTAGGCATGGCGCTCGAAGGAGCGCTCAAGCTGAAGGAGATCACCTACTCCCACTGCGAGGGGATCCTCTCCTCCGAGTTCAAACATGGCCCCCTGTCCTCCGTCTACGAGGGGTACCCCGTCATCTTCGTCACAGCCCCCGATGACGCCGCGATGATGGTGAACCACGTGAACGAAGTGACCTGCCGCGGAGGACGAGCGATCGCCGTGGCGGCGGAGGACGCGCTGCTCCGCCAGAACGTCCACGAATACCTTCTCCTCCCTTCCGCCGGCCAGGAGGTCACGACCCTTCTTTCTGCCCTGCCGCTCCAGCTTGTGAGCTACTACATGAGCGTCGAACGGGGAATCGACCCGGACTTCCCGCGCAACCTGAGCAAGACGCTCACGGTCGACTAGGGTCCGCCGGCACGGCACGAGCCCGGCAAGGAAGACACATTCATGGAAAGAGGGAAGTCCGGAGTCGGCGAGTCCCTTCCCAAAGAGAGAGCGGCCTGGTCCGCTTTCGAGCGATCCCTGGAGGTCGTCGCGCTCATCGGCCTCGTTGCCGGAGCCGCCATCGCCGCCGAGGCCTGGCCAAACCTTCCCAAGAGAATCCCCACTCAGTTTGACTCTCGAGGAATCCCGACGGAGTGGGGCGGCAAGGGCCTCCTTCTTCTCCTCCCCGCCGTCTCCGTCTTCGTGTACGGGCTTCTATCGCTGGCGCGCCGCCTTCCGCTTCGCTTCTACAACATCCCTTGGCGCGTGACGCCAAAGAACGCTCCCCGCCAGTACGAGCTCGCCCGCTCGCTCCTCGCGACCCTCAAGACCGAGATCATCTGGCTCTGTGCCTTCCTCGAATGGGAGATGACTCGCTCCGCTGCCTCTGCGGCCCCTGGCTTCCCGGTGGTCCTCTTCCCGGTCGCTCTTGGCCTCATCCTGGCGACCGTGGGGATCTACATCCGCAAGTCCTACCTCGCCCGCTAGCGCGGGCATCTCCCCTCAGGAGAGCGCCTGAGTGGAGAGATCCATACCGGGCCGCAGCTCCTTCTCGTAGTTCCTGGTCTCCATGGCTACGTGCATCCCTGCCCGTTCGTACACGCGCGTCGCCCCGGTCAGGCTCTCTGAGTCAACCCCCAGCTTCACGCTCGTCTTCCCCCTCCGGTAGAGCTCGCCGAAGGAGTGCGCCAGGAGCGCGAGGGCGAGACCCCGTCTCCTCCAAGGCCGCCTGACCCCGAGGACATCGACACTCCCTCGATGGCGGTCTTCTGGGCTGGTCGACCAGCAGAGCGACAGCCCGGCGATCTCCTCTCCATCCACGGCGAGAAACCAGAGCGATGGGTCGAAGTTGCGGTCGCTCTTCATCCAGTGCCGCCACTCGCGGACTTCCTCGTCGATGGGCCGCGCGACGAATCCCCAGTGGTCGCGGAAGGCGTCCTGCACGGCCGCGGCCATGACGTAGTCGTCTTGCCCCGGCACGAAGGCGCGGACGCGGATTCCGGCGGGCCACTCCGCAGCAGGAGGCGGTCCAGCCAGCTCGATCAACATCCGCCAGAAGCGCCGCGCAAGGACGTAGCCGCGCGCCTCAAGGAGGGAGTGCATGGCGTGGTCCTGCTCCACGTAGCTCTGGGATAGACTAACCCGCGCTTGAGGCGGCGCTTGGAAAATCGCCTCTTGCGCCCGCTCTTCGATCCACAAGAGGAGCGTCTCCTCGATTCCTCGGCCTCGCCACGCTGGGAGGAGCGATATCCGTCCGCTGACACGAACGTGCGGGGCGGACCGGTCCGACACCTCCGCTTCGGCGACGATCTCTCCGTCCGGAGCCACGACCACGCGCGTGTCCCGTTCAAGGACGAACCCCGGCTCCTGCCACGCCACGACCGTCTCGTTGACGTCGCGCAGGGCCTCACCCACCAGGTCCACCGTGTACCCACTCGCGACCGCGACCACGCTTTCGGCGTCGTCGAGCGTCGCCGGCCGAAGGCCAAGCCGCTTGTCCATCGTCTTCGCCATCCCGTCTCCTTTGGGCTTCGAGACAACGAAAAGCCACGGGCGAAACGATTCCGCCCGTGGCTCCTCATGAACAGAAACGCCGCCCGCTCGGACGGCCGTCAGTCTCCGGTATCGAGGACTCGGGTCTAGCGGCGGGCGCCTCCGAGGCGGAACCACAGGACGTCTATTCTTCCCATCCGAATCATGGTCGCACCTCCTTTCGCCAGACTCGCCTCCCGGCGTCAACGTTCGAGGCGACGCCGGCCCTCTTCCCTGAAACCGGTTGGTGGGGAGTATAGCGGCCCCTCCGCCGCGCCCGCAACCGCTCGACCCCGACGCGGAGGAAACTCGGTACCATCGGAGAGACCACGCGACCATGGACGAACGGCCAATGTCGAGCCACAAGGAAAGTGAGAGATCCCCGCCTCCTCGCAGACGGGTCAGCCTCGCGCGAGCTCTCTCCAAGCTTGGGTACTGCTCGCGCAAGGACGCCGAGGCACTCATCCGGGAGGGGCGCGTCTGGCTCAACGGTCGGGCCGAGCGGGATCCCTCAGCGCGGCTCAGTCTGGAGCGGGATCGCATCGAGGTCGACGGACAGCTCACCACTGCGTCACCCAGGGTCTACCTCCTCCTGAACAAACCACGGGGTCTTGTCACGTCGACCGCGGACGAGAAGGGGCGCGACACCGTGTACCGCTGCCTCTTCGATCCGGCGCTTCCCTGGATCTCCCCCGTCGGCCGTCTCGACAAGGCGAGCGAAGGGCTCCTCCTGTTCACGAACGACACCCGCTGGGCCGCGGCGATCCTTGCGCCCGAGAACGAGGTTGAGAAGACCTACCACGTGCAGATCAACCGAGTCGCAGACGACGCTCTCGTCAGGAAGATCCAGGGCGGTGTCGCGACCAGCGAAGGCGAAAAGCTTGCTGCGAGGCGCGTCCGTCTCCTGCGCGCAGGAACGAAGACGAGTTGGCTTGAGATCGTGCTCGACGAAGGAAGAAACCGGGAGATCCGGCGCCTCCTCGATGCGCTCGGCGTCGGCGTCCTTCGCCTCGTCCGCGTCGCCGTCGGCCCGCTTGCGCTGGGCGACCTTCCCAAGGGCGCTTGGCGGCGCTTGAGCGAAGGGGAGATCAAAGCCCTGGTCCACCCACGCTAGGGGCCGGCTTGGCCCGCACATCGCCGCCCGCCGGACACCGGTCGCGCGGGAGGTTAGGCTGAGCCAGAAAGGGCCACGAATCCACGCGCCTCTCCTCTCCGAGCCCCCTTGTGTACAATCTGGGAGTGCCGTTTGGAGAGGCGGCCCAGTCCAAAGCGATGTCCACCTGGTTTGTGAGCCAAAGTCCGGTCTTGCAGGCGCTCCTGGCGACCGGAGGCACGTGGTTTGCCACGGCGCTCGGAGCGGGCGTCGTCTTCCTCTTTCCGCGCCTCGATCGGCGCGCGCTCGACGCGATGCTCGGGTTTGCCGCCGGCGTGATGATCGCGACCTCCTACTGGTCTCTTCTCGCCCCGGCGATCGCCATGGCCAGCGGAGGCGCGCTCCCTGGGTGGGTTCCCGCCACCGGCGGGTTTCTCCTCGGCGGCGCCTTCCTCTGGGGGGTCGACAAGGTCCTTCCTCACCTTCACCCCGGCCTTCCCACGAACGAGGCGGAAGGCCTGAAGACGGGCTGGCGACGGAGCGTCCTCCTCGTCCTCGCGATCACCCTGCATAACATCCCGGAGGGGCTCGCCGTGGGCGTCGCCTTCGGAGCGCTCGCCGCCAAGCTCCCCGCCGCTTCCCTCGCCGGGGCAGTCGCACTCGCCCTCGGGATCGGAATCCAGAACCTTCCGGAAGGGATGGCCGTGTCCGTCCCCCTCCACCGGGAGGGCCTCTCCCCTCTCAGGAGCTTCTGGTACGGGCAGCTCTCCGGACTCGTCGAGCCCGCGGCCGGAGTCCTCGGCGCGGCGGCCGTGCTGTGGATGAAGCCCCTCCTCCCCTACGCTCTCGCCTTCGCCGCCGGGGCGATGATCTACGTCGTCGTTGAGGAACTGATCCCAGAAGCTCAAAGGGAGTGCAACACCCACCTCGCCACCTTCGGGGCGATGCTCGGCTTCGCGCTGATGATGGTCCTTGAAGTCGCGCTCGCCTAGTCGCCTGTCAAGACGGTTCCTTCCCACATCCCAGGCTCTTCCCACGACAAGGGCGCCCGCGTACCATCCCCACATGAAGATCCGCGAGATCGAGGCCAAGGTCCTCTTGTCACGCGTGAGAGAGCCCGATACCTGGTTTGGGCTCCTCTATACGATGAACCTCTACCGCGGCTGCGCCCACCAGTGCATCTACTGCGACACGCGCAGTGCCTGCTACGGGATCGAGGACTTCGACCACGAGGTCCTTGTCAAGGCGAACGCCTTGGAGCTTCTGGAGAAGGAACTGCAAACGAAGCACGTGAAGGGACCGATCGGCCTGGGCTCGATGAACGACCCCTACCAGCCTGTGGAAACGGAGCGGAGGCTCACCCGTGGCGCGCTGGAACTCATGGCACGCTACGGGTTTCCCGTGCATGTTCTCACCAAGAGCGACCTCGTCCTGCACGACATCGATGTCCTGAAGAGAATCCAGCGTGCGGGTGCGGTCGTGTCGATCACGATCACAACGGCCGACGACGCCCTCGCGGCGAAGGTCGAGCCGTTCGCACCTCCACCCTCGGCGCGGTTCCGTGCGTTGCGCACGCTCGCCCGCGAGGGGATCGAGACCCGAATCGCCCTCATGCCCATCCTCCCGTTCATCGAGGACACCGAGGAGAACGTCACGGCCATCGTCGAGGAGGCCGCCGACTGCGGGGTGAAGGCGATCGTCGCCGCGTTCGGGACGACGATGCGCGACCGCGGGAGGGACCACTTCTACGAGGAACTGGACTGTCACTTCCCCGGCCTGCGCGCACGTTACGAGAAGGCCTACGGAGACCGCTACATCTGTCCGTCCCCGAATAGAGAGCGCTTGGAGCGTCTCTTCCACGAGCTCTGCGCCACGTACGCGATCGCGACGAGCATCGCGCCGCCAGCCGCCAGCCGGCCGGCACAACTTCCCTTGTTCTAATACGAGTCACAGAGACCTGCACCGCCGCGGCGCTGTGTCCCAGCTGCGCAGACGAGACAGAGGGTTAAACGAAGATGCCGGTTGGAGTCTCGTCCGCTTGCCGCAGGCCGGGAAGGCTGTCCCATGGGTTGCGCATGCTGTCGGAGACTGGCTCGCCAGGTCCCACAGTCTATGGCACGTCGAGCCGACTCCTTGGATCAATGAGCCGCGCCAATTGAGACCTAGGTCTCGGAGTGTCCGCGGGGTTTCCTGCCGATCGCAAGAAGGGTCGTCGCGTTGTGAAAGCCGACGTCATGAACGCGGCGGCGCAGTGCCTCGCCTTGTCCCGCAAGTTCCGACTGGTTTGGCGACGCTCCTACGCGTCCGACGGTGCGTTCGACCGCGGTAGAAAGCTGCGCGACCGTCGCCGGATCCTTCGGGTCTGAGGTGAGATCGACGAGGTCGTAGGTGAGGAGATCCTCGAGCCCGAGCTCTCCCACCACCTCAAGGATCCGTTCCCGGGAGTAGGTCTCCGCGTGGAACGTGCCTTGCGCCGAGTCGATCGCCGCCCACCAATGGTGGAGGAGGACGTGGGTCAGCTGCGTCTCGGCCTGGCCATCGCAGTACATCTCGGCGACGACGAAGTGCCCTTCCGGCTTGAGCACTCGCCTCATCTCGCCGAGCACTCGTGGGAGGTTCGACATGTGATGAAGCGAGTTCGAGATGCACACCGTATCAAACGACGCGTCCGGAAAGCTCATCTCCTGAGCGTCCATCTTCGCGAAGTCGATCGCCGTGCGGTCCTTGAAGGCAACCCTGAAAGCCTGTTCCGCGCGCTCGTTCGTGTCGATCCCGACGATTTCATCGTACTCTGAGAGACCTTCCACAAGAAAGCCGATGAACTGGCCGTTCCCAGTGGCGATGTCGAGCACCCTGCCCCCGCGCACCGAACCCAAGATCTCCTTTGGTGTTGTCATCGGCACTCCGTTGCGGAGGCAAGCACTCGCCGTGCCTCCTGTCTCTCCTGCGTCGCGTCTGCCCGACGCTTCCCGCGCTGTCAGGACACCGACTTCCAGGTCGGGTCGAAGTCTATCGTGGCGTCATTCGTCACCCGAATCGGACTCGTCCCGTCGACGTTCATGACATAGCTCTGGAACCGACCACCCCGATCGAACGCGAAGCGCGGCCGGCCCACAGCCGCCATGGACTCACGCTTCCGAGACACACTCTAATGCACAGAGCGCGTGCTCCAGATGTTTGAAGGGCATTCTTACCTTGCGCCTGACCTCCAGCGCGATGCGTCACGCGATAGGCGCGACCGGAGTCAAGAGCGCCTTCTCTCGTCCCTCTCATCCAGACGGAAAGAGACTACTGATCCACGCCCACGCGCAAAGCACCAAGAGGGGACTCCGCGAACCATCCAACGTGGCCCGCGCTCTCGCACGAGTCTCCGCCTGCCTGCGCATCGACACGCAATTCCCCGCCGGGTAGTGTGCTCAAGGTCGTCGGAAAGTGAGACTCCGGGATCGGCTGCCTGACCTTGTCTGCTCCAACCCGGACCGGTTTCGGCGGGCGCCCCACCGGGTGCGGTGCGGGTATGCTCTCGCGCGAGGTGAGATCGATGGCGTCAGAACCTGGGACCGATTCCCTAGAAGGCTTGCCAAACATCGGAGCCGAGGTCGCTGCGCGCTTGCGTGAGGCAGGGATCACGACGCCGGAGGAACTGCGAGCGCTGGGGAGCGTGGAAGCAGCGCTTCGACTCGGCGCCGCCCGGCCGGGCGATCCGCCCTGTCGCAGCATGCTGTCCGGTCTCGAAGGAGCGATCCGTGGGTGCGCTGGCACGCGATCCCCAAGGACGAGCGTGACCGATTGTGGGAGGAATGCCAGACACGCACAGAGAAGTGACCCGTTGGCGCGCTGTGGAGATCCGACCCTCCGTCCGCCTCGAGACGCGGCGCTCCTTGATTCTCGGGTGGAGTTGTCATATAAGTGAACCTACAGTCCGCCCCTACTCGGGTGGAAGTGAGAGTTGCGAGGGTTGTGGAGAGAAGAAGGAGGCAAGAGATGAAGCGAGTGGTCATTGGGCTAGTGGGGCTTGTTCTCGTTGCAATTGTGCTTGCGGGCTGCCAGACGTTCACGCCGCGGGACGCCATGGCCCCGATGTCGGCGGTGGCAGGGAAAGACTTCATCATCACCTTCCAGGCCGACAAGGTGCCGGGAAACGTCGCGCAGGCTCTGGCCGCGGCGGGCGGAGAGCTCAAGAAGACCTTGGCCGAGATTGGCGCGGTCGTCGCCACGGCGAAGTCGGACGACTTTGCACTCAAAGCCGCCGCGCTCAAGGGCGTCACGGGTGTCATCCCAGACGTCCAGGTCAACTTCCTCTCGGATGAGACCCGAACGGTCGAGTTCACGGAGGAGACGATCACCGGCAGCGATGAGCCGTACTTCGGCCGCCAGTGGGGCCTGCGCGCCATCAACGCGCCGGGAGCATGGGATGCCGGGTACACGGGCAGCGGAGTGCGCGTGGCGGTCCTCGACACAGGGATCGACGTCAACCACCGCGATCTCGCGCCGAACCTGAACGTCGCGCTCTCCAAGTCCTTCAACCCGGACGAGCCGACAATCGACGACTTCAACGGTCACGGCAGTAACGTGGCCGGGATCATCGCCGCGGCCGACAACGCCTGGGGCGTCATCGGCGTCGCCCCCGAAGCAGAGATCGTCGCGCTGAAGGTTCTCAGCGGCAGCGGCTCGGGCGACTTCAGCTGGCTGCTCGAGGCAATCCTGTACGCCGTCTCGATCGATGCCGACGTCGTCAACATGAGCCTCGGCGCGTACCTTCCGCACCGCGGGTTCGTGGCCGACGACGGAACGTGGGTCGGGGCAAACGAGGTCGCGGGGTTCGTCAATCTCGTGAAGAAGGTCTCCAACTACGCCATCCAGCAGGGTGTGCTTCTCGTATCGACGGCGGGGAATAGTGCCATTGACATGACCGGCGACCAGGGGCTCCTGCACGTTCCGGCCGACGCAGGCGGGACACTCATGATCTCCGCGACCGGGCCGCTTGGCGTGTGGCAGAACCCGAACACCAACCTCGACGTCCCGGCGACGTACACGAACTACGGGGCGAACGTGAACTTCGCGGCTCCGGGCGGAAACTACGATCCGACGCTCCCCAACTACTGGTTCGACTTCGTCCTGAACTGCTACTGGAACGGCGGCTTCGTGTGGATGGCCGGGACAAGCCAGGCCGCCCCGCACGTGAGCGGAGTGGCCGCGCTCATCATCGAACGCTACAACCATTCGCTCTCGCCAAGCCAGATCGAGGGGGTCCTGCGGCAGTCTGCGGACGACCTCGGGAAGCCCGGCCGCGATTCCTTCTACGGTCAGGGCCGGGTGAATGCCGCGCAAGCGGTTCGCTAGACACACCTCTGTCGTTTTGGCTCCGGGCAGGGAGGTCCCTGCCCGGGGCTCTTCTGGCAATCCTTCCCAAAGAGCCCCAGTCGCGCTGTTGCCTGGCGCAGCGCCTGTCTCGCTCCCGTGGTCCGTCGCCCGCCGCCGCGGGCACCCGGGGCAACCCGTCCTCTGGCATGCCAGGCGAATGCCGGACTACCCTGCGCCCCAGGAAGCATCATCGAACCGACTCTGCCTTCCGACAGGACGCCAAGGTGAAGACCGCGCCCGTCGCGCACGGTCTATCTGGCCATCGGCCTCTTGAAGATCACCACGACGTCCCTCGTCCTGCCGTAGCTTTCCGTCGTGGGAAGCGCCGCAGCCAGCTCCCACCCCTCGCGCCCCAGCTCTTTCATCATCCCGTCCAGTTAAGCCGCGTCGACGGGACCGCCCCAGAACCCCTTCGCTCTGAGCTTCACCGTCCTATACTCCCACTCCATCTCGATCCCTCCAAGAGAACGGGCCTCGCCGGCCAACTGCGCAAACAGACTCTTCCCCATCAATTCTGATCGTTCCGCTCCCAATTGTGCAACTCCTGAGGACCAGATAGACGAAGCGCTGCCTCTCGGCGGATTGCGGGCCGCCCTATTCGCGCAGACCTCCTCAGTCGGCACGACGAGCCCCGCTGGAGCAACGGGAGGGCTCCGTCTCGGAATCTGCTGACGGTCCTGACGACAGAGCGCCGAGATACATCCCCGATGCTCGGCGCGTCGGCAGCCCGGAAATGAGTGACGTATCTTCCGAACCGCGAGCATCTTGATTACCGGGCTCGCCCTCCCTGTGGGCGGGAAGTGAATGGTGGGTCAAGCGAATTGCCGCGCAACGCGGTTTCTGACCGCGACACCCCTAGTGGCCGACTTCCCTGCGGATGTCTTCCCCGCTCACCCGAATTCCGTGCTCGATGTCGATCCACGCGATTCCCTCGATGTCTGAGGGAAGCTCGACGCAACCCTTCTTGAGGACAACGACGCGCCCGTACCTGCGCCCCGTCAGTCCGTAGAAGAAGCCGAGTTCGAAGATCACATTCTGACGGGCTCGCCGGCGGTCGAGATTCGAGTGAGGCGCGAACGAAGCATCGTCAGGCGTCAGGAGCACGAATACCCAGTCAATCGGCCCCGCATGGTCCTCGAACTTCTCGATGATCGTCTTGCCGGCATTTGGCTGGTCGCGCAAGACTACGGGAGGCGGCCACTTAAGGACATTCTGAATGTAGTCCTTCAGCTCCGCGAGTAGACCCTCGTCGTGTCCGTGGACAATGAAAGCCCTGGGTCCCTGACGGCGCTCTAGCGCCCCTGCTGCCTCGAGCGCCGAAAGCAGTCTGGAACGTCCCTCGTACTTGAAGATGAACGGCACGTTGTTATCTCTTGCCCAGCGTTGCGCCTCCCCTCCCGTGATATCGGACGACATCAGTATAATCGGGAGTTTCTTGTTCACTTGTCTAAGTCGGCGCGCCACGGCGACACCGGACAGGCATCCGCCCCTCGCCTCCTCAGCGGTAATGCCGGACAGCGCGGGCTCATTCGGCAGCATGACGTCAATCACTACTCCGGAGCAGTCATCCAAGGAGATCGCGAGGGCATCGTGCGCGGTGCAGACGGTCGTCGTCTCCAGGCCGTTGTCTGCAAGGTACTCCTTGATCAGCTGGGCGAAGAACGCGTCGTCCTCAACAAGGAGAAGCCGCATGCAGCACGTCCTCAGAAATGTGTGATCCCCTCGGCCTTGGACTTGATGAGCCACGCCGCCTTGTCGAGCGGAGTCTCGCCCTTCCGAAGGTACAGCACCCGCTGTCTCTTCAGCTTGTCAATCTTGCGCTGGTCGCCTATCACAGACAGACAGATGATGCCCAGAGCCGGGAATTCCCTTCTCACCATCGCCACGAATTGAAACCCTGCCTCAGAGGAATCGATCTCCGGAAACGCATCCCCGCCCGGCATCATGATGTCAGAAACCAGGACCGCAACGGGCTCCTTCCTAAGCAAGCCCATCGCAGCCGTCACGTCCTCAACCGAGAGACAGCGGAACCCTTCTGCCTCCAGAAGCATGCGCAGCGCTTGAGTCGAGTTCGGTTCGTCATCGACAAACAGGATAGTTCGGGTCATTTCTGCGCAACCAAGCTGCTCTGCGGGAATAGAAGCTCGAAGCGCGACCGTCTTCCGCTTGTTTCGAGCCTCAGCTTGCCTCCGTGGAACGCCATCACTCTTGATGCCAGATAGAGGCCGATACCAGTTCCCGCAGCCACCTTCTGCCGCGCAGCGTTGCCGCGGAATCCCCTACTGAAGATGTGTTCACGATCCTCATCACCTATGGGAATGCCGATGCTCTCGACGCCAAGCCCTACGCAACCCTTACCTGTCACGGCCGCGATACGGATGGTTGTCTTCTTGTCGGCGTACTTAACAGCGTTCTCGATGACATTGGAGGTCGCCAGCGCCACCAGGTTCTTTTCGATCTTCAGCTTCCGTGTGCCGAACACCCTGCGGAATGAGGTCTCGTCAACTTCGATCCCGATTCCCGCATCGTAGGCTTGGGGCTGGAAGTCACTAGCGAGGTTGATGGCGAGCCTGACGACGTCAGCCGGCTCTGGTTGCTCTCGGAACTGGCCGAGCTCGTGGTCTGCCTCGAGGTTCGACATCAGTGCGAAGTTCTTGATCAAGTGAACAAGGATGGTGGCCTGCGAGTAGATTGAGCTCAGCAGAGTCATCTTGCGCGGTATTGTCACGCGTTCGTCCTTCAGCGCTTCTATGCTCCACTTGATTGCCCCAAGAGGAGCTGTCAGCTGGTGCGCGACGTTCTGCAGATAGCGCTGGCTGGTAGCCTTCGTTTCTTCAAGCTCGGCTCTCAACTTCGCGTTCTCAGCTCTGAAAGCCTGGAGTTCGTCCACTTGGCAGTCCTCCCGGCGCGGAATCCGCAAAATCGCACCAGACCAACGACATCACAGCGGCATGGTAGGGTGCGAGTCCAGCTATGTCAAGGAGTGGGATTCAGGGAACATCTCCGAGACGCTCTATCTCACCAATACACCGACGAATGACGCGGTCGCCGACCGGGCGGGTGGGGTGGCAATCCGCTTCAGACCGCGGTGAAGCCGCACGACATGTCACCTACCTCGGAATCCGGGGACGTACGACCTCCCGCGTCCAGAGGCCCCGACGCGAGAGATGCGTCTCCAACTCCTCGGGACAGCCCCGTCCCGCTGGAGGCTGATCGCACGGAGAGGACGCGCCGCGCGAGGGTTTTCGGGGCCCCTCGCCTCGCGAGGTTGCACCGAGCTTCGCCGAGTTCGGTCGGCCGACTTGAACGTTGGCAGGACCTCCTCGGAGTGACAGGGTCTCGGAAACCACTGCAGAGAGGAGAGACCATGCAATCCCATGAGGCCGCTTCTGCGAACTGGCTCAGAGCTGCATTCGCCAGTTCCTCGAGGACGCTCCGACAACCACCACGTTCCTCGGGGACCACCGCTTCGGCGAGCCGATCCAGAGGCTCTCCCAGCTCCAGGCGCAGATGTGGCGCGCGGCAAGGGTCGTGCTCGACGTGTCACTCCACACCGGCGCGACGAGCGTAGGCGAGGCGATCCGCTTCCTCGTCGAGAGGACGGCCTCGAGTCGGACGACGCGACCGCCGAGGTGAAGCGCTACACCCAGTCCCCGACACAGCCCCAGCCCTATCTCATGTGGAAGATCCAGATCCTCGAAATCGTGAAGGAGTACAAGAAGGCGCATCCGAAGACGAGCCTCCGTCCAATGCACGATGCGATCCTTGGCTGCGGGTCGCTCCCGCCCCAGCTGATGCGCGAGCGGATGTTTGCCCGAAGAAGTGAGAGGTCGGGAGACTCAGTGCGAGAGGGACCTGAACCGCTCAAACGAGCGGTCGTAGGTCCGTTCGACCTCGGGTGGGAAGGCGCACGCGGGAAGCTGGTGCTTCGCGAGGTGGTTCTCTAGGCACTCGCAGCAGCGGCCCTTGCGCGGGCAGCCCGGCCAGGTGCACGGGCAGCGTGCCAGGTTCTCTTCTAGATTTGAGCAGTCAGCCACGAGAGGTCTCCTTTCTCACTTCATGCGCCGGCTCGCACGCCCGCGCGACGAGGTCGTAGCCGCGCGACCCGGTGATCTTCGCCTGGACGAACAAACCAGGCCGAAGGCCTTCGCCTCGAAGGTAGGTGACTCCGTCGACGTCGGGGGCCTGGGTTTTCGAGCGGGCGATCCAGACGCGACGCTCGACCGACGGACGGTCGACGACTACCTCCAAGACCTCGCCATGCATCGCCCGGTTCCTCTCGAAGGCGATCTCCTGCTGGGCGAGCATGAGGTCGCGCAGCCTACGCGACTTGGCGCGCTCGGAGATCTGCCCGGGAAGGCGCGCTGCGGGCGTCCCGTCCTCGCGCGAGTAGGCAAAGGCGCCGAGGTGGTCGAAGCGGAGTTGCCTCACCAAACCGAGGAGCTCGTTGAACTCCGCGCGCGTCTCGCCGGGGAAGCCGACGAGGAAGGTTGTCCGGATCGCGATCCCTGGCACGGCCGAGCGCAGGGCGCCGATCAGGGCGAGGCACTGCTCCTGGGTCACGCGTCGCTTCATGCGGCGGAGGATCCGGTCGGAGAGGTGCTGGAGGGGAATGTCGACGTACGGGCAGAGCTTGGAAAGTGAGACATAGACGTCGACGAGTTCTTGGGTGAAGTGGGCGGGGTGGGTGTACAAGAGACGGATCCAGCGCAGATGCCGGATCTCGTTGAGGCACGCGAGAAGCTCGTGGATCCGCATCTCGCCTGGCCGATCCGTCCCATATAGGGTCGTGTCCTGGCCGATCACGACGAGCTCGCGGACTCCGCCGGCGACCAAGCGCTTAGCCTCATCCAGGATCTCTTGCGACGGCCGGCTCGCAAACCCGCCGCGGATCAAGGGGATCGCGCAGTAGCTGCAGCAGTTGTCACAGC
>Ga0315294_10003224_pt1 | contig 17745 bp, 20 predicted proteins | sample YL17G13_40_MG_FD_203626 | JGI IMG/M metagenome (GOLD analysis project Ga0315294, IMG submission 203626) | Sediment microbial communities from Yellowstone Lake, YNP, Wyoming, USA - YL17G13_40 | ecosystem: Environmental > Aquatic > Freshwater > Lake > Sediment | place: USA: Wyoming | collected... | reverse complement strand
GGTTTGCTCATTTTGAGAATTATGGAAAAATCACTGCAATTTTTCCATTCCTTAAATCGAACCGCTCTTGGTTCGACGATTTTAGTTATGCTGTGACTACGGGTGCAGCTTCTACTGATTTAGCTTCAGCAGGTTTATCCTCTTTTGGTTTTCTAGGAACGCGAGGTTTCTTAGGTTTTTCAGCAGAAGCTTCTGCAGCCTTTGGTGCTTCGACTTTTGGAGCAACTTTTACGCCTTCAGGCTTTACGCCCCTGAGAATGTAAATCTGTTCGACAATCTGCATTAATTTCTTGCTAGCTTCGCCGGCATTTGCCACCGCAATAGCGGAAGTGCCAACTGGCAAGCCAGCTGCAGCACCTAAATCAGTTTTTGTAGGAACCCAGGCATATGGTATTTTCTTTTCATCGCATAGCATTGGTAGGTGCATTACAATCTCAACAGGATTAACGTCGGCTGCGATAGCAACAAATTTTGCTTCGTTTCTTTCTACCGATTTGGTAGTTTCGTTTGTTCCCTTTCTAATCTTGCCAGAACTCTTGATATCTTGGAGTATTTGAATAACTTTGTCAGCTAATTCTTTTGGTAAATCGAATTTTGTCATATTCCATCATCACCATTCATCATCGGAATGTATAGCTTGTTTTATAGTGGGTTTTTAAACATTGCGAATAGGGGAAAATATTGCTTATTTTCCGTGCAGAGCTTTTTTTGCTTGCCAATACCGATATGCCCAAATAATTGTTGCTAGTAATACTATTATTCCTCCTAGCGGAAAAACAAAGAACGAGACTATGGTTAAAATAGTGAGCATTATGGTATATTTTTTAGTGTATTTAACCAATTCTTCCTTCGACAATTCTTTCCTTGAAAAAATTCCCATACAATTAGAGATATATGGTATTTCTTAAACTTAACCGTGTGCGAAGCAGAAAATGATCTTATCTTTGTCTTTCTTGTCCAGTCTTACGAAGCCAAATCTCTCGAACTGGATTATATCATCAACTTTCAGTTTTTCAATATTTTTTTCTGCAAATCCTGAAATTACGTTGCCGTCAGGCATTACAACATCCGTTTTCACAGAAAAGTCGACAGGCACCCAATGTATTCTTGGAATGTCCTTGTTTTCCTTTGAGGTGAATTCAGATTTCAAATCAAGTTTAATATTGTATAAATGCATTAATCTGACTTCTTTTCCTTTCAAACCAAAGTCCCTTTTCTGAATATAAAACGACTTTCCGATTGGAACTTTTTTCTTCTCCTCTTCCTTTTCTGGGTGCAGTTTTATCTCAACTTCTTTGATGTCAGGAGCGTTCTTCACATCTATTTTGACGGGCTCCATCACAAACGAATATCTGTGGGCAACAGGGTCAAGCAGTTTCCTGTTTATAGCATATAAGTTATCAATTGGGACAGTGATATCATTTTGGTTTGGCCCGATTGACCTGACAAAATCCATAACCGCGTGCGGCTGTATTCCTCTTCGTCTTAAGGACTGCAGGCTCCAGGTTCGCGGGTCATCCCAGCCAGAGTATGTTCCTAATAAGACTTCTTTTTGTGCTTTGGATTTGCTTATTTTTACGCCTTCAATTCTTAATAGTCCTGTGTGAATTATTGTTGGATATTCCCATTTCAGGATATCCCAGATGAATTTGCACATCTCAGTTTCTATTTTCAGCTCGTTACCTCTGAAAACATGGGTAATGCCAAGTAAATGGTCATCAATAGCCCAGCTGAATTCAAGCATCGGCCATACTTTATATTTTTTTCCGGCGCGTGGGTGCGACTTGTCTGAAATTCTAAATAGGACTCTGTCCCTGAATGCAGGATTTGGATTCTGCATTGAAGTTTTCAGCCGCAAAGCAGCCTGGCCTTCCTTGTATTTGCCTTTGCGCATATCATTCCATTTCTCCAAAGTTTCTTTCAGAGATTGTTTTCTGTGAACGCATTCCTTTCCTGCGGCCCTGTTCTCTCTGAGCTTTTCAGCAGCGCATTCGCAGACGTATGTTGCACCCTTTTTGATTAATTCTTCAGCATATTTGTAATAAATTTCCAGTCTGTCAGATTTGTAAACAATCGGGCCGTCCCATTTTACACCAAGCCACTTGAAACCATCAGTAATTAAGTCATAAGATTCAGCCATCGGCGCTTTTTCTTCAGAACCGACCGTATCATCCATAACCAAAATCAATTTGCCTTTGTACTTGTCAGCATAAAGCGCATTCAAGCCATAGGTTTTTGCATGCCCGAGATGCAAGGCTCCTGACGGAAATGGCGCCAGTCGCATCACAACTTTGCCTTCTTTCGCATTTGGCATATCTGGCAATTCCTTTTTTTCCTCTTCCTTTGTTTTCTTTTCAAAGAATTCGGGGAAAATTTTCAGGAGCTTTTCTTCCTGCTGCTTGATTGGCATTTTATTGACTTCAGAAATTATCTTGTTTATTTCAGTCATGACTTTCTTGACGTCTTTTTTTAATTCAGGATGTCCCGCAAGAATCTTGCCTAAAACCGCGCCAGGGTTTGCTTTTCCATTGTACTGGAAGGCATTTGCTAAAGCAAACCTCTCAATATCCGACGCTACGTCTTTAGCCATAAAAATAAGACAAATAGCCTATTTTAAAAAGTTCCTAAACGCAAGTTTTATATCGGTTAGGTTTCGGGCAAGTCTATGGACGAGCAAAAACCGGAGCAGCCTAAAGCAAAGAAGAGTTCTTTGGAATTGTTAAAATGGTTTGCATTTGGCGTAGGAATAGTTTTGCTCATAGCTAGCTTATACTTCTTTTACATAGATCAACAGAACAATAACCTGCCGCCAACAAATAATACGAATCTTGGCGAGCTGGCAATGTTTAATCCTTCAGACAATAAGGCGCTAAAGGACTGGGAATTAACGCAAACAACGGGGCTAAATGATGTTTCTCTAGAGTACAAGAAAGCATTGCTGGAGAAAGGCGTAGAAGGCCTGGCATTGTGGACATTTACCTTTGAAGATGAAGAACTGAATTTTCAGGTAATAAGATATGATTCAAATGAAAGCCTTCAGAAAGCTGAACCGGACGTCACACGTCCTTTTGGAACACAACAATATCTGGCTGATGTAGGACCCGTCAAAGGTATATATGGGATTTACAGCGTTTCAGGTAGTGATCCCTTGGTATTATATTTTGCAAAAGATAATTTGATGTTCCTGCTTACATACTATAATCAAAACGGCACTTACAACACAACAAACTCAACAACGTACTATGTGGACAGGGACTTTTTAATGTATGTTGGAGAGCGCGCACTAAACAAATTGGGCCAGGTTTCTTAGTAACTAGAAAAGCTAAGCTTTTCTGTTCACAAAAAACTCCGTAGTTTTTTGATGTTTCCAAAATAGAATGCTTTTTCGGAACCGGCAACAGCCCAGATTTCAAAATCATCAAGGTTTTTCTGTAAAAATGGAGAAAGGACTTTCTCAGTAAGCAAATCTGTGCCTTCAGTGATTAGATTGAAAGACGGCAACACTATCAAAGTCTTACCGCTCCATTTTCCTTTCATGAAACATTTTACTTTCTCTGATGTAAAAGAATCAGTTAATTTGATTGCTGGATGGATGTGTCCTATTATGAAAATTTTCCTTTTTAACACATCTACATCTTGTGGCAATTCATCACCGTGAAGAATCGCATAATCGCCAAGACAGAATGCAGTTCTCACTTCGAGATTTTTCTTTTTCAGCATGCTTTGCAAAACAACGTCGTGGTTTCCTTTCAAAATAACTAGTTTCTCGCAATGTTTTTGCATCAATTCAACGATTTTAAAAACATCCCGCCACTCTTGCCTGCTGATAGTACCAAATTCGTGCTTCAAATCTCCCGTAATTATGATTGTTTCAACGTCAGTTATCTTTGAAAATAAATTTTCCAACCTTCTTTTTGTATCTTCAAACTGGTGCCGTGGTATGAAAATGCCCTGCTTGTTGAGAGACTCTTCATATCCGAGATGGAAATCGCTAAATATGAGGATTTTTTCCTTAGACAAGTAAATTCCAAGGTCAGCTATTTCAATTCCTTCACTGATTTCCATTTTGTTTTAGTCCTATTTTTGCCAACACCATTGTGTGCATTTTTCTGATAAAATCAAGGCGATCTTCCATACGCAATATATCTGAATAACCTCGTGCTACCAGATTCAGAGCAAATGGTGAAGGTATTTGTGTTTCAATCTCTTTTATCGTGATACTGCCGTCTTTGATTTCATCAATAATCTTATTTGCATTTTTGACGTCCATCAAATCTTCGAGAACTTCTCTTCGTGCTTCTTTCAAAATGGGGAAGTTTTGCGAGATTCTCCTGCAGGCATTGATCAAAATCTGCGATGAAACTTGCTGTCTGCCGACAGCTTTTCTCTGTCCTTTGTAGTTTCTGATAATCAGTAAAGCTCTGCCGGCGCAATGCCTGAACCTTCTCTTCAATATATCAGTCTGATCGATAGCCAGCTTCAAAAGTTCATACAGGTTTTCTTTTTTCAGCTGATTGAGGCCTTCTTTTGCATCCAGTTTTTGTTTTGACATCAGATAGAAGTTTTCGTCCGTTACAGATACCATGATACTCATTTGATATAACTTCGAGTAAATATAAGCCAAAGCCCTTGACAGCGCATCATTTACGCGTCTTCCGTAACAAGCGTGGAAAATTAAGTAGTGTTTTCTCTCGAAAAACAGGTTTTCGACAAGAATTCTCTTGTCCGTCGGCAAAGAAGCGTACTCCCACTGCTCTTTTAGGTATTCATAAATAGAGTTCGCAGCAGGCCCATCCATATACAGGTATTCTTTTATGAAATCTAAAATCTCGCTTTTCGATTTGTATCTGTTGAACTTTTCTTCCATTAATCTTCTGAATTTCTGAATCGACATGGCCAAATCAAAATTCAAAGGCAGCATATCCGAGAACCACGAAGGTATGGTTGGCACTTTTCCTGGCGCAGCAGTTACTTGTGCTACCATACCTCTGCTAAACTCATATCTGTAAGTATTTCCGCCCAAAACAAAAATGTCTCCTCTTTTCAGCCGCATTAAGAATCCTTCATCTATTTTTCCTACAACTTGCGCTCCAACTTTGACTAAAACGAAGGACTCGTCTGGAATCGTGCCAATGTTTGTTGAATACAAGACTCTAGCTAATTTTGATTTCTTGCCAACAAAACCTGTTTGTTCATCATACCATATTTTTGCATAAACATGTCTATACTCCAGTTCTGCATAATCTCCAGTCAGATATTTGATTACATTGATGAAGTCATCTTTGGACAGGTTTTTGTAACAGTAACTTCTTCTTACAGTTGCAAATATGTTTTCGAGGTATTCTTTACCTTCAATTGCAATTCCGTATATGTGCTGCGCTAAAACATCTAAGCAGTTTTCAGGAATATCTATCAGGTCTATGCGCCTTTCAATTGCATTTTTGAGTATCACGGCATCTTCTATCAGGTCATCTCTATCTACGATAACAAATCTCCCTTTAATGTCATCGTGAAGCTTGTGACCGCTTCTTCCAATTCTCTGCAAAGCTCTGGAGACAGATTTTGGGCTTCCAAGCAAAACTACGAGGTCGATGTAACCTATGTCAATACCTAATTCAAGAGAAGTTGAACAAACAACACATTTCAATTCGCCATTTTTCAGCTTTACTTCTGTCGCAAGTCTAAATTCTTTTGACAAAGAAGAGTGATGTGCTTCAATAGTATTATCATATGACTTTGCATATCTTGTTTTTAGGTTATGAACAACTCTTTCTGTTGCGGCTCTTGTATTCGTGAAAATTAAAGTTGTTTTGTGTTCCTGTATCAGGTTATGCAGTTGTTGATATGTTGCCTTTTCTAGTTCGGCGTGTGAAACGTCCATTATGTTTTCTACTGGCGATATTACTTTCAAATCCAGTTTCTTTGAAAATTGTGCATTTACAATTGAACAGTCTCTCGGCTGGCCTGAGTTGTCGATGCCTACAAGATATTCTGCAACTTTTTCCAAAGGAGCTACTGTTGCAGACAAGCCCACTCTTGTGAAGTAGCCTGCGAGATTCTGCAGTCTTTCTAATGACAACGATAGATGAACGCCTCTCTTTCCTGAAGCCAAAGCGTGAATTTCATCAACAATAACCCATTTTACATCTTTCAAGAGCAGTCTAAATTTCGGGGCAACTAGCAAAATAGCCAAACTTTCTGGCGTAGTGATGAGAATATGTGGTGCATTCTTGAGCATCTTTGTCTTCTCGTATGCTGTTGTGTCCCCCGTTCGCACAGAAACCTTGATTCCTAATTTTTGACCTGTGGAACTTGAAATTTCTTCTAAAGGCTCGAGCAAGTTTCTTTTGATATCATTATTCAGAGCTTTCAATGGGCTGACATAGACTGCGTAAACTTTGTCCTCAAGTTTTCCCTGCTCCAATAATGTAACTAGCTCAGAAATTATCGTTGTAAATGCAGAAAAAGTCTTGCCAGAACCAGTTGGCGCTGAAATTAAAGTATTTTTCTTTTTGTGGATATTCATTACCGCAAACTTCTGTGGTGGGCTGAAAGTCTTGAATTTTTTTTGAAACCACGAGCTGACCAGAGGATTCAAGGTGCCGAAGATTTCAGCGTCTGTGTAGGCCTTTTCTTGCAAGGTTATCATACTTCGTCGAGGCCGAGTTTTACGCGTTCTTGACTTTTAAGGCTTTGCAAAGTAGCCAGCTTTATATAATAATAAGCACACTTTTTTTCATGAATAGAATAATTCTGCACATCGACCTGGATTATTTCTATGCGCAGGTAGAGGAAGTTCTAAAGCCGGAACTAAAAGGCAAGCCCGTTGTTGTCGGGGCAGATCCGAAGAAAGGTAAAGGGCGCGGAGTTGTCAGCACTTGCAGCTATGAAGCACGCAAATTTGGTGTGCATTCAGGCATGCCCATATCAATTGCTTACAGGAAATGCCCCAATTGTGTTTTTTTGCCCGTAAATATGGATCTTTATGTTGAAGTTTCAACAAGAATAATGTCTATCTTCAGAAAACATGCAGATATGTTTGAACTTGGGGGAATAGATGAATGCTATCTTGATGTTTCCCAAAAATGCAGAAATTACAGGGAAGCTGAAGCTCTGGCCAGAAAAATAAAATCTGAATTAAAAGAAAAGGAAAAACTTACTTGTTCAATTGGAATTGGCCCAAACAAATTAATTGCGAAAATTGCTGCAGGCAAGCATAAGCCTGATGGCATAACTGTAATCAAACCGGAACAGGTAAAAGAATTTCTGCAGAAATTAAGTGTCCGCGAATTAATGGGCGTCGGTCCGAAAACAGAAGCTGTTCTGAATCAGATGAACGTTTTTACAATTGGCCAGCTGGCCAAGATTTCCGAATATGATTTAATTGGAATGTTCGGTAAGTTTGGCCATGTTTTGTATCAAGAAGCAAGAGGAATTGATGAAAGCCCATTTATTGAAGAGTGGGAAGCAAAATCCATGGGTCGTCAGATTACATTTGAAAAAGATACTAAAGATAGAAACTTAATTCTCGATAAATTGTCAGAAATTATCTCAGATACAGTAAAACAACTAAATAGAGAAAAATTAAGCTACAAAACAGTCACGGTAAAAGTCAGATACGAGGATTTCTATACGACATCAAGAGCGGAGACCCTAAAAATGCCGCACAAGGATGAGAAAACAGTACAGGAGAAAGCCCGCGAGTTAGTAGAACTGTTTCTGCATGATGAAAGAAAGATACGCTTAATCGGATTTTCCGTTTCGAAATTAGAGTCAAAATCCGCTTAGCGGAACTGACTGCGTCGGTAAGATTAATAGGATTTACTTTGTCAAATCTGTCAAGATGAAAAGATTTTCCGAAATAGATTTTGCACGTGGTTTTGCAATAGTAATGATGCTGGCATCAAATTTTATCACAGATTTGCAATATTTTTACAATTACGATGCTCATCAGACTTTCTGGTGGCTATTTGCAACGGTTACGGCATGCATATTTCTTTTGATAGTTGGCATTTCTTTGAATCTTAGCTATGCAAAGGACAAAAACATTTGGAAATTTGCTAAAAGAGGCGCACTTATCTTTGCTTTGGGTTTAATTATAACCGCTGTAACATGGATTTTTGTTCCCCAGGACTTCATCATGTTCGGAGTCCTTCATCTAATTGGTATTTCGATAATAATTGGTTATCCATTCCTAAAACTGGACAAGAAATTTGCTTTGGTCGCAGGCATCACTTGCTTAATAGTTGGATTTTTTGTCACAAAAGTAATCGCGAGCAACAATTACCTTATGTGGGCGGGCTTCACAACCGCAAGTTTCTCATCTCTGGATTATTTCCCTGTTTTCCCTTGGCTCGGTTTAGTGCTGATAGGTTTGTTTTTAGGAAAATGGCTTTATCCTGAAGGAAAAAGGCTGTTTGAACTGCCAGATATTAAACTCGCGAAGCCAGTCTCTTTCTTAGGTAAGTACTCGCTGGCAATTTATCTAATACATCAGCCGATTTTCTTGGGACTTTTAGCCTTACTTATTTAAAGCCCTGATATTACTAAAATTTATGCTTCAGAAGATAATTGAACTGAAAGATGTTTGGAAAACATATAGTATGGATTCTGTCCAAGTTCATGCTTTGCGAGGCTTAAATCTGACCATAGCTAAAGGAGAATATATATCTCTCATAGGCGTTTCTGGTTCCGGAAAATCAACAGCTATGAATATGATTGGCGCTTTAGACGTGCCAACAAAAGGCAAAGTCATAATTGACGGCAAAGACATAAGCAAATTTGAGGAGTCAGATTTAGCAACACTTAGGGGCAAAAAAATTGGTTTTATATTCCAGACTTTCAACCTGTTTGGAGGTCTAAATGCGATTGAAAATGTTACAATTGCGATGACTTTTCAGAATGTTCCTGAAGCAAAAAGGATTGCAAGGGCAAAAGAGTTGTTGAAAGCAGTTGGTCTGGAGCCAAGAATGTACCACACGCCCGGCCAGATGTCTGGCGGGGAAAGACAAAGAGTTGCGATTGCAAGAGCTCTGGCCAATGACCCCGAAATTATAATTGCTGACGAGCCGACAGGCAATTTAGATTCGAAAACAAGCGAGTTCATAGTTGATTTGCTTGTAAATCTTCATGACAAATTCAGGAAGACTTTAATAGTAATCACGCACGAAATAGAAATAGCAAAACGCGCACATAAAGTATATCAACTTAAGGATGGAGTAATTGTAAAATGCATAAAAGGGCGTTCCTGATAGTGTTGTTATTAGCAATTTTGGTATTACCCGTAGCAGCGGAAGTTCCTTCAGTTAGAATTGAAAATATCACTAATGTGACTTTGACTCCAATAGAGTATGATCCGTATCCCGCACAACCCAATCAAGTAGTACACCTCTGGATAAAAGTTCAGAATGTCGGCGAAGCAACGCTTGAGGATGCGACGTTTAAACTAATTCCTGAATATCCTTTTTCATTGCCGGACGGCTACTCTGGAATCTTACGCGAAGGTGACTTGAAAGCTGGTGAAAGCAGAATACTTGAGTATGATATTAAGGTCGCCAAGGACGCTGTCGAAGGTTATTATGATTTAACTGTCGGTGCCTGCGCAGATACAGACTGCAAAAATTATCAGAAAATAACTTTCCAGTTATTTGTAAATACGGGTGGAGAAGCTAAAGTAGAAGTTTTAGTTGAGAGTTTCGATAGTCTTGTTGGCGGAACAACAGGTGACATAACTCTTAGCATTGTGAACAGAGGGCAATTAGGAGCAAAATTTTTGGTTGTAGAAATCGGAAAATCAGATGAAGTTAAAATATTGAATCCTAGCAGAATATACATTGGCGAATTGGATTCAGATGATTTCGAGACCGTTGACTTGAATATTTACGCTAACCCGAGTATAACAACAACAAAAGACATCATGCTTCCTATAAAACTCGAATTTAGCGATATAAATGATAAGTCTTACACTCTAAATCAAGAAGTTAGTTTCCCGGTTTATTCAAAGGAAGATGTAAATAAATACAATGCCCCGACATCTGGCAATATGAGTAAGTTATTAGTTATAGCATTCTTTGCTTTAGTTGTTATTGCTTACTTTATCTGGAAAAAGAAGAAGAAAACATGATTTCCGACTACCTGTCTTTTGTCCTAAAGTACATAGGACAAAGGCGACTTAGAAGTTGGCTTACTGTAATTGGAATTTTCATTGGTATAGCCGCAGTCATATCATTAATCTCAATTTCTCAAGGTATGCAGGAAGCAATTTCCGGACAGTTCCAGATGCTTGGAACTGACAAAATAATAATTATGCCTGGCGGAGGAGGCGGATTTGGCTCGATGAGCGGATCCAGCACGGGTAAATTGACTGACAGTGATTTGGACCTAATAGGAAAAGTCCGGGGAGTTGAAGACACCGCGGGCATGACATACAAGCAAGCAAAGGTTTCGGCTGGAAATGAGGTAAAATACACTTTTGTGATAGGCCTGCCAGCAAAAGCTGACTGGGTTATTGGCAATTTAGAAATTAATGGAAGAGTTTTCAAAGAAGGCGACCGCTATAAGGCTGTTGTTGGTGACACGTTAGTACAAGGCGGATTTTTTAAAAAAGAAATAAAATCTGGCAGCAGCATTGAGATAGAGAATCAGGCTTTCAAGGTCGTAGGCTCGGTACAAAAAATAGGAAATAGACAAGACGATTCTCAAATTTACATTCCCTTTGATACTGCCAGAGATTTGTTTAACGAACCAGATGAAATAGGAATGATTTACGCTAAGGTCCAGGAAGGTTTTGATCCAACAACAGTCGCTGATAGAATTGAGAGCGAAATGAGAGACGACAGGGATTTGAAAAAAGGAGAAGAGGATTTTTCAGTACAAACAGCGGCGCAACTTGCTGACACTATGAAAAACATTCTTGGAATAATCCAGACCATCCTCGTAGGTATTGCAGGCATATCCTTGCTTGTCGGTGGCGTAGGCATTATGAACACGATGTACACGTCAGTTTTGGAAAGAACTAGGGATATAGGCATAATGAAGGCAATCGGCGCCCGTAATTCAGATGTTCTAACAATATTTTTGATAGAATCAGGATTGTTTGGCTTGACGGGTGGAGTAATAGGTTGTATTTTAGGTTTAGGCATTGCAAAGGGTGTTGAAATATATGCAAATTATGCGGGATATTCAATGCTAAAAGCATCTATTAACCCTTGGCTAGTTTTGCTTGGGCTCGGTTTGGCATTTGGCATAGGCTGCTTGTCAGGTGTGTTGCCAGCAATACAAGCATCAAAACTCAAACCCGCTGATGCTTTGAGGTATGAATAAAATGTCAACAGATTACCCAAAAAAGTTGTATGCAGATTTGATTCTGGCAAATTTAGGCGAGCCAGAAAGAAAGAGCGATATAGAAGTAATTGAGCCTAAATTGCTTGTAGGAGTGACTCATCGCATAGGTGGCGCCAAAGACTGGGAAGGTTTGGAGAAGATAGCAACTTTCACCAGCGGCGAAAATCCAGTACTTGAATTTAAAGATATTGCAAAAAAATATTCTTTAGATTATGCAAAGATGGATAACTTAATTCTGAACTTGTTTTTAAAAGCAGGCTGGAGGGACAGGAAAAAATCAGGCCTGGTCGTGGAACGAACTCCGAGAAAAATCGACAGAGAAACAATTTTGGATGTACTTGATGCAAAAGGCATATACTTGGATACAATTTATGTTCATTTTGGAAAAGATTCTTACCAGGTTGTAAGCTATTGCCCCTTTTCCATAAATGATAAAGAAAAAGACTTCAGCTCTGGTGCAGCATATTCTGTAAAAGTAAACAATTGGCAGACCTCACAAAAGTCACAGAAAACTCTGCTTGACATGCTGATAAAAGAGAATAACGTTTAATTACTCACAAGGTTTAAAATTCTAACACATCAAAAAGGCAGATGGTACATTCCATAATTGGCGAACAAATCGAAAAAAGATTTATTGCAGGCCATTTTAATCTTGGAGATATCGCAAAATTTCCTAGTCAGCCATTCGTTAAAGGCTACTTTTTACATCCATCTCCAGAAATTCCCAAAGAAGTTGCATTTGCAGCAAGACTCTTGTTAGGTAATAATTTATACGAAGCACGTAATGATGCTGGGATTTGTGGAAATTCTAACGGCCTCGGAACTGCGGTTGTCGCACCAGCTTCTGGTTATTATGCATTGATGCTTTGGAAAGAGAAGAACCAGATAGGGCATCACAGCTTTGAGTGGCGTTTGGAGAATGATATCTTTACAAGAATAACCTTTGCACCTTGCTCTAGGATGCTCGCCATTCTTGGAGAGGAAGTAAACAGCCATTACATGCCACTACTAAAAAGTCCGTGCGGCAAAGAAGATTTGCAAAAATATGCCGAAAGCTGGCTGCCAAATAAAGAGTTGAATTGATTACTCGCAGAAAACTGCTGCCGAGATTACTGTTGTCCACAAGCCGTTCTTGTCGCCTTCTGCAGACTGGGCAATGTTTCTTGTTTTGACAATCTTGCCTGACATCTTGAATTCCTGTTTTAACTCGTCCCAGTCTTTATTTGGGTCGAATTGTATGCCCAAAGTGGTTGCAAGCATTTCAGCAGCAATGTCTTCAGCGTGCTCGCCAGCTTTCTCATCAGTCTCTCCAAATTCATGGTGTTCAGACAAATAGCCGTAGACATTAGGATCTGAAGGTATTGCTGCACCTATTGATGTTGCTATAAGACGATTCGGCTCGCTTGTCGCGAGCCTTGCCATTACAACAAAAACTATCTGTCCTGGCTGCATTGATTTTAGGCCTTCTTCTCTTGTCACGATTTTACATCCCGGCGGCATAATCGATGAAACTGAAACAAGATTGAATTTCTCAATGCCAGCATCCCTTAGTGCTGCTTCAAAGCTCTGCAGGTAATCCTTATGCTTCCCTACGCCTTTCGTAAAGAAAACTTTTTTTGGTACATAGAAAATCGGATTCGCGATTTTCTGAGTAGAAAAATCATTGGACTGCAAATTAAATTGTGATTTTTCTACAAATCCGTCAGTCATTTTTTAATCGTTAGCATTTCCAGCTCGTGTAGCATCTCGTGATGTTTTGGTTTGTCAAAATAATCTCTGACTGGCTTTAAAATGTCAATAATTTCTTGTGCAACAGCTGGCTTCAGGTCCGCGGGGTGTAACTCGCCCTTTGAATAGACCCTTTCAAGATCTTCATAGCTGTTGAAATGTATGTTTCCACCGTATTTTGTTGGCCTCTTAATTTCGAGCTCTTTGTTTAATTTGAAAACTATATGTTTACACCAGTTTAGTACGGGATTGTAATCTGTTTCTTTTTGTGGACAGAATGCGCCCATTAATTTTGCTTTAATGTTATCTTCAGAGTCCGTCAGGAATACGCAGGTGTTTGGCTTTGATTTTGACATCTTCATCGAGGTGATTACTTCTTTTACCTGTCCATCAGGTATTGGCCAGATTGGCGGTTGTTGCAAGCCTAAAATTAATGAATTGTGCAACGCAATCGGTTTGTAGATGTGTTCGTGCCCTTTGTGTTTGTATTTTAAGGGCATTACAGTCAGGTGTGGTGCAACTTCTCTTGCTATGACGTGTGCTTTTCTCTGGTCAGCGCCCGCATGTGCTAAGTTAATGCCCTGGGCAAAAATATCTGCTACTTGCATTATGGGATATAGCATTAATGCGAAACTAACTGATTCACCTTCAGCTCTGCCAGCAATTGTTATAGACCTTTTAATTCTGGCTAAGTTTGTGTTTTTGGCAACTTCAATTACGGTGCTCCAATAATCATTTCCTAATTTTTCATATAACTTTGAGCCTAAGACAAAATCAACTTTATCAGCGTCTCCGCCACATATTTCAATTGATTTCTTGAAACCATCAATGTAATATTGTGCAGCAGTTTTCCTTATCAAGTCCAGATCATCTCCAAGTTTTTTGTTAATCCATGAATGATAATCTGCCAAGAATACGGAGCATTTGACGCCCGCTTTTTGCAAATCAACAAGCTTAGACATTGTAACTAAACCAGTACCGAGGTGCATTAAACCTGAGATTTCAAAGCCGATGTAATGTTTTAGCGGAATGCCTGTTTCCAGGGCCGTTTTCACATCCACCTCCGTAAGAATCTCTTCAGTAGGCGGTGCCGTAATCAAATCAAACCTATGCGCAATGTCCATTATCTTTTTAATCGGACTTGCGTATATAAAAGTTATGAAACTCCGGCTTCAAATCTATCTTGCCCGTGCAGGTTTAGCGCCTTCCAGAAGAAAGGCTGAGGAGATAATTAAATCTGGAAATATCCTAATCAATGGTAAAGTTGCCAAACTTGGAGATAAAATAGATCCGGATAAGGATACGGTTTCAATGGAAGGCAAGAGCATTGAATCCCTGAAAAAGAAGATTTACATTATGTTGAACAAGCCAGCTGGCTATTTAGTCTCAAAATCTGACACGCGCGGAAGAAAACTTGCACACGAATTACTGAAAGAGTCCTCTGTAAATGGGGAAAAACTGTCTGAATTGGAGCAACAAGTCGTTTTTAATGTCGGAAGACTAGATTTGGATACCGAGGGCCTTCTTTTATTTACGAATGATGGTGAATTCGCACTAAGATTGGCGCATCCCAGATATCATGTTAGAAAAACGTACATTGCAAAAGTTAAAGGCCGCATTTCAAATAGGGCCGTCGACAAATTACAGCACGGACTTATGATAAGAATCAGAGATGGACACCTAGTGATTCAATATACGACCCTACCTGCCGAAATCAGGATTCTTGGCAGAGGACTAGAAGATTTTTCTGTTATAGTCGTTAGAATTAAAGAAGGACGAAAAAGACAAGTCAGGCGAATGTTAGATGCAGTTGGCTATCCAGTTCTGACTCTAAAGCGCGTTCAAGTCGGACCTCTGGAATTAGGAGATTTGCCTCTCGGCAAATGGCGCTTTTTAACAAACCCAGAGATTGCGAATTTTAGTGCAAAAATATAAATAGCTGTGTGTTAAAGTGCCATTATGGCCAAAAGCGATCATTCAGCATCCTCAGAAATTGCAGAGACTTCTACAGAATTAGAGAACCTTAGGAGGGAAGAGAGGTATGTAACAGACGCATTTAGAAAAGTGGAGATAACGCCAGATATAAAATGGCTTGCTCTTAAGATAAGAAGGATTCTGGATTTGGAAAAAGATGTTGAAAATTTGTTAAAGCGCGTAATACCACTCGAAGAACAGCAAGCGCGCTATGAGACTATGGCTTATAATCCTAAGTACTCTGCGAAAGCTCGAGGCGAAATTCAAAAGTTGACAAATAAAATAAGAACGGTAAATCGCGAGATTGAAACGTTAAATAAAGAAATATATGATTTAGAAAGGCAGATTTTAACCAAAATCAATAAAAACGAATATGGGGCTTATAGAGATATTCTTGCGGCATCAACACTTACTGCAGAAGATTTTGCGCGCCTGCAACATCTAGCCAGTTGACATAGAATCTAACTTTTCTTTTGTATCTTTATCAAGTTCTTGCTTATTTATCTTTATGGCTTCCGCCCATTCCGTAGCAGTTTTAGCTTTGGTGCCAATTCTCTTTGTCAGCACTTCATACTTTTGGTCTAATTCCACTAATTTTATTCGCAAGTCATGGATTTCGCCTTTTACCTTGCTAAGATCTTCGCCAGAACCGTTTGACAAAAATCTGAAATTATTTTCATATGTTTCTAACAGGGAATCATAGTGTGCGTTGATAATGACTTGTGTTCCTAAAGTTTCTTGCAGGTCTTTGAAATCAGACCTACAGTATGTGCCATCCTCTATTCGGTCTTCATATGTTCTAAGTAAATCTTCGAATGTTTTCATCTGGTTATGTATGCGTGGTTTATGCGTGTTAAAATCATCAAGTATAGCCCCCAGACTATGTTTACAATTTAGAACTAATTGTGCGGATGTTTCTTTATATTTTTGAGAGTCAGGCGCAGCCATTTTGTTCATATATTTGCAATATTGTAGTCTTATAAACCTTTTTACAAGGCTCCGACTGGATGCGATTTTTATACTGATTTTATGAAATTACAATTTTCGTCCAATTCGACAAAATGCCTTGCGTCACCGCTTCTGTACGCAGAACACTGGTTTTCCGGATTATTATCAACATCTTGCCTCGGGCTGTGTGCAACATCACAAACCCATTCAGAATGTGCTGAGATTGGATTTGCAAGGCAAGGCCCTGAACTCAAATTCATATTTACATCTAATGCATCTTTACAGATTTGTATGCAGGCCTCAGTAACTGCTTGTTTAGATGCAGATTCAGTACAACCACTTAACAGGAAAACAGAAATCAAGAAAATTACCAATGCAATTTTTGCCATAAACCGAACAATTTCTCCGAATATAAAAAAGTATTTATAGGTGTAGTAAAAAGTGATTTTGGCCATGATGAGAAAATCGCTTCCGCTTAAGATTTTATTGATACTGACTGTTCTTTTGTCTTTTTCAGTAGCGTTTGCAGCAGCCAAGCCCTACGAACCGCACCAAGGTTCTTGCCCAGATAAATGCATTTGCGCATCTGCAGCAGAATACTACAAGATTTCACCGACAGGCAAAGCTGGACCAGATGAATTATGCGGCGGTCCAGAAGCAGGCAGCGAAGGCTGTGATGAAGTAGACCCTTATGACAACCCAAGGATTTGCTGGCAAGCAATTCCTTACTGCGGTGATGGCGAGTGTAAAGGCAATGAAACTGCAAGCAATTGTGAAGAAGACTGTAAGGTAGAGGTACCTGAAGAAGTGAACGAAACAGAACCTACAAAGCCAACAGGCGCTATCGGAGCATCACAATGTGGAGACTGTACTCCAACTACATGGGGAAATTGCACATCAACGTCCACTTTCGCGAAAACTGGATCTCAAAGCGGAACTTGCAAGGACTTATGTGAAAACACAGTAACAAAAACCAAAAGTTGCGAGATGCCAGCCACACTCATGAACCAGCAAATCAGCGGTATTAACGCGCCAGTCTTTATAGCTATCATAATAGGCATTATTGTTGTTGCTGGCGTAATGGCTTCTATGCGAAAGAAACCCAAAAAATCAAGAGAAGAAAGAGTTCCGCAATTCAAGAAGCTGAAAAAGAAATAAATAGGCCCATTTTGAATTTTTATTATGAAATTAATTGTTATAGCTAAAGCAAACACTGCTTCGGTCAACATAGGAAAAGTTCTGAAGAAGAAGTACCAAGATATTCCCGATTCCAAAGTCTTTGAAATTCCCGATAATGTTCTGGACTTAGATAAATACGAGAAAGAGTTCCAAAAGCTGAAGCCTGAACTAATAATTGTAGCGTCTTCCCACAGATCTGAAGCTGGAATTCCAATGCTTAACTGTCATGCCCCTGGTAATTGGTCTTCAGCAGACCTTGGAGGTAGAACTAAAACACTGTCAATAGCTCCAGCTCTCTACATAAGAGAAGGCATTCTTGAATTCAAAAAGCTGAAAGAGATGAGAAAAGAACTTTCCAGTTATGAAATAGGTATGGAAGTTACTCATCATAGCCCAACACTTGATTTCCCGGTGATGTTTGTTGAGGTCGGAAGCTCAGAAAAGCAGTGGTCTGACATGAAAGCATGCGAAGCAGCTGCTGATGTCATCAATAAACTGTGTACGGACATCACGCCAGAAGAGCATGACCAAAAACCTCTGGTTGCTTTTGGCTTCGGAGGGGGACACTATTGC
>Ga0315294_10003223_pt1 | contig 17746 bp, 16 predicted proteins | sample YL17G13_40_MG_FD_203626 | JGI IMG/M metagenome (GOLD analysis project Ga0315294, IMG submission 203626) | Sediment microbial communities from Yellowstone Lake, YNP, Wyoming, USA - YL17G13_40 | ecosystem: Environmental > Aquatic > Freshwater > Lake > Sediment | place: USA: Wyoming | collected... | reverse complement strand
CCGAAAACACGAAGATCATTGACTGCAGAAAACTGACAGTGGTTCCCGGTCTCGTGGACTGCCATGTCCATATGCTGGATTTTGGGTTTTCGCTTCAGAACCTAGACCTCAGAAATGTAGGCTCGATTGGAGACCTGCAGAAAAAGCTGAAAGAACACGCCCGAAAAAACCCCGAGCCAACATGGATTCTGGGAGGACGCTGGGACCAAGAAAGATTCACGGAAAAACGTTACCCGACCCGCTGGGACCTAGACGCAGTGGTTTCGGACAGACCAGTCTTCCTCAATCGCGTTTGTGGACACATAGCCGTGGCCAACACCGAAGCCCTGAGACTCGCAGGAATAACGAAAAACACCACGGTTCACGGCGGAAAGATAGACTTAGATGAAACGCGTACACAGCCAAATGGAATCGTCCGGGAAAACGCAATGAGCTTGATATGGAAAACTGTTCCAAAGCCCACCACAGAAATGATCGGGAAAGCTTGCAGTCTAGCCTGCAAAAAGGCGGTGGAATCTGGACTCACCGGAGTCCATTGGCTGCTGAGCTCTGCAGAAGAAGCGCGTACTCTTGAGAGAATGTGCTCTGAAGGAAAACTCCCGTTGAGAATCTACCTCGGCGTGCCCGTGGAACGTTTAGATGAGGTCGTGAACCTGGGGCTGCTCACGGGCTTCGGAAACGAAATGCTCAAGATAGGCTTCATAAAAATACTGGCAGACGGCTCGCTAGGAGCAAGAACCGCAGCAATGAAGAAAGCATATTCTGACAACCATGGAAAACGCGGAATGATGCTCTACACGCAGAAACAGCTTCAACAACTCATCCTGAAAGCTCACAGCGTTGGTTTGCAGCTAGGCGTACATGCAATAGGCGACCGAGCACTAGAAAATGTCATGAATGCATACGAAAAAGCGTTGAAGAAAGTGCCACGAGAAAACCACAGGCACAGGATCGAACACTGTTCTATCCTAAATCCAAAATTGATTAGCCGCATGAAAAGCCTTGGTTTGGTGGCTTCGGTTCAGCCGCATTTTGTCATATCTGACTTCTGGACAGTTGACCGCGTAGGAATTGAAAGAGCCCGCTGGACCTACCCCTTCAAGTCGCTTCTAAAGGAAAATGTGATCGTCGCATCGGGTTCCGACTGTCCAGTCGAATGGATTAGCCCCATCTTGGGCATTTGGGCAGCAACAGCAAGAGAAGACAAATCCGAAGAAATACTCACGCCGGAAGAGGCTCTAAGGACGTACACCACAAATGCGGCCTATGCTTCTTTCGACGAAAACAGCAAAGGAACAATCGAACCTGGAAAGTTCGCAGACTTTACGATCCTTTCAGATGATCCTACAGAAATATCATTGGACAAAATACGTGACCTCTCCGTTGAAATGGTCATAGTCGATGGCAAAGTCGTCTACTCCAGAAAACAATCTTAACCTACGCGGTTTATCTGGTTGATTTTACAGGTTTAAAGTGGCTGCCGTGAACTTGAGCGAAAAGAAACCTCTAGAAGAAATAGTGAAGTGCCTCATGAAAATGTCTTCACCCACTTCAAACGATCTCAGCCGCGTGAAAGCGAAAGCGGCATACAAATTTCATCTCGCGAAAATACCGCCAAACTCCGAAATAATCCGCGTTCTGAACAATAAAGAGAGACGCAAGCTCCTTCCTCTTCTACGAAGAAAGAACACACGAACAATATCAGGCGTCACAGTTGTCGCAGTGATGACGGAGCCATACCCGTGCCCACAAGACGAACCCTGCGCATATTGCCCAGGAGGACCCAAACAAGGAGTTCCACAAAGCTACACAGGCCATGAACCGGCAGCAATGCGAGGCATACAGAACAAGTATGACCCCTGGCTTCAAGTGAACAGCCGTATCGAACAATTGAAGGCAATTGGGCACAAAGTCGACAAGATAGAACTCGTAATAATGGGAGGAACTTTTCCCGCGACACCGGCAGATTATCAGCACCGGTTTGTGCAACGCTGCCTAGATGCCATCACGAAGAGAAGTTCAACCAACTTAGAAGAGGCAAAAAAGAATGCAGAGACAAGCAAAACCCGCAATGCCGGGATAACCGTGGAAACACGCCCAGACTGGGCCAAAGAAAACCATGTTGACTTCATGCTCAACATGGGCGTAACCCGCGTGGAAATGGGTGTTCAAAACCCTGATGATGAAATCTACCGTCGCATAGGCAGAAAGCATTCAGTCGCAGACGTTGTTGAAGCCACTCGCATAATGAAAGATGCTGGACTCAAAATCGCTTACCACATGATGCCAGGACTCCCAGGCACAGACCGCGAAAAGGACCTGGAAAGCTTCAGGAAAATCTTCACAGATGCCCAGTTCAAACCCGACATGATCAAGATCTATCCATGCTTAGTCATGAAGGGCACCAGAGCCTATGACTGGTATAAAGATGGCGCCTATAGACCCTACACGACAAATGAAGCAGCTGAGCTTATTGCAGAAGTCAAAAAGACTGTTCCACCTTGGATCCGCATAATGCGAGTCCAACGCGACATTCCTGCACAGCTGATAACTGCAGGCGTTGACAAGAGCAACCTTCGCCAGATAGTTCAGAGCAACCTTCAGAGACAGGGGTTAGAATGCAGATGCATTCGTTGCAGAGAAGTCGGACACAAAATGAAGAATGAGAACCCAGACCCCGAAAAAGTTCAAATTCTGACCACGAGATACGAAGCTTCCGAAGGCGAGGAGGTTTTCATATCGGCAGAAGACACTGAAGATGATGCTTTGATAGGGTATCTGCGGCTGAGAGTGCCTTCAATAAGAGCCCATCGTCCTGAGGTGAAAGACAAGCCGTGTACGATAGTGCGAGAACTGCACGTATATGGTTCTTTGGTTCCAGTGGGTAAACACTGGGCGGAAGCATGGCAACACAAGGGTTACGGTGGAATTCTGCTTCATGAAGCAGAGCGCATGACGCGGAAGGATTACGGTTTTAAGAAGATCTTAGTTATAAGTGCACTTGGAACAAAGCTATACTACAAACGGTTTGACTATGATCACGACGGAGTCTACATGTCAAAAATATTGGGTGAATAGAAATGAGTGAAAAGGAAACAGGCTACCGTGGCAGAGCTTTTGACGCCTTGAAGAAAGCTCATGTCGAAATAGGAGATAATGTTCGAGTTGTGAAAGCCAGCGAGATTTACGAAGGGATACTCATTCCACGTTCCGAGTATGGAGACGAAAAACACGTTGTCATCAAATTGAAAAACGGCTACAACATCGGGGTGGAAATAACCGCTGAGACGAGAATCGAGAAGATTGGCGAAGGAGCAAAACCGACTTTTGCCCCACCACCACTTCCAGAACAGAGACCTGGACTTCCCAGAGTCGCCATAATAAGCACGGGCGGCACAATAGCAAGCCGCGTAGATTACCGAACAGGCGGAGTTCGCCCGGCACTCAGTGCAAGCGATCTGTACAGCGTCGTTCCAGAACTAGCAGACGTGGCGCAAATAGAAACCCAGATACTTTTCAGTCTTTTCAGCGAAAACCTGACGCGGCAACATTGGACTGAAATAGCTCAGACAGTAGCCAAGAAAATCCATGAAGGCGCCGAGGGTGTCCTAGTAGCCCATGGAACAGACACAATGGGATACACAGCCGCCGCCCTCAGCTTCGCCCTGCAAAATCTTCCCGTCCCAGTAATAATTGTAGGCTCGCAACGATCAGCAGACCGACCGAGTTCGGACGCCGCAACGAACCTGTTGGGCGCTGTCTCAGCAGCAGCAAAGGCTCCATTCGCCGAAGTAGTAGTCGCCATGCATGAAACGCCGTCAGACACTTGCATAGTGTTGCATAGAGGAACAAAAGTCCGCAAATGCCACACAAGCCGCAGAGACGCATTCAAATCTGTCAACGCAACGCCAATCACAAGAATCGAAAACCAAAGCATAACGATGCTCACAAAAGAGTACAGGAAACGAGATTTGTCAAGAAGACTGCAACTCAAGCCTGACTTCGAAGAAAAAGTTGCCTTAGTCAAATTCTATCCCGGAATGGACCCGTCGATTCTGGATTTGTACACAGAGAATGAGTACAGAGGAATAGTCCTTGAAGGGACGGGTCTAGGTCACATCAGCAAAGATTGTAATGACACGATAAGAAAAGCCGTGAAGAAAGGCACTGTTGTTGCAATGACGTCTCAATGCATCTGGGGACGAGTGAACATGAACGTTTACGATTCAGGCCGCGACTTGCTGGCCTTAGGAGTAATGCCCATGGAAGACATGCTTCCCGAGACAGCTCTCGTCAAGCTCATGTGGGTTCTCGGGCAAACCAAAGATCTTGACGAGGTGAAGACCCTCTTGAAAACAGACATAGCAGGCGAACTCTCACCTCGAACCTTGGCAGAAAAGATGACTTGCGAATAGAGCAGAGGTGGTCGCGTTGGCAGTAGACTATGAGAAAATCGGTTTGAAAGTCGGACTGGAGATCCATCAGCAACTGAACACTTCGGCGAAGTTATTCTGTAGCTGCAGACCGGCACTGTTCAAGGAAGAGCCGGAAGTCACATTTCTCCGCAGGCTCAGACCAACCCAAAGCGAACTAGGCCAAGTAGACCCAGCAGCCTTTTTCGAATTTCAAAAAGGCGTCAAAATCCTTTACGAAGCAAACCGCGAAACTTCATGCCTCGTGGAAATGGACGAAGAACCACCACACGCTCTGAATCTGGAAGCAGTGAGAACGGTTCTAACCGCAGCGCTCATAATGAATGCCAAACCTGTCAGTGAAGTTCACGTAATGCGCAAGACTGTAATAGACGGCTCAAACACGACGGGTTTTCAAAGAACATGCGCCATTGCCTTAAATGGCGAAATCACGGTGGGAGGCAAGACTATCCCGATTCAGCATGCCAGTCTCGAAGAAGACGCCGCTCGAAAATCAGGTGACAAAGAAGGAAGAACAATAAAATACCGAATAGACCGACTGGGCATACCGCTCATAGAAGTGGCAACGGGGCCTGTCATAGGAACACCAAAAGAAGCCGAAGACGTGGCCCTATCAATCGGAAGAATATTGAGGGCAACTGGAAGAGTCATACGAGGCCTTGGCTCCATTCGCCAAGACATAAACATCTCTATCCCCGACGGGGCGCTCATAGAAATCAAAGGTCTGCAGGAACTTGAACTCGTTTCTCTTGTCGTCGAGTACGAAGTCCAACGCCAGATAAACCTCATCAAAATAAACGAAGAGCTCAAGAAGAAAGCAGTAAAAAAGGAAACTCTCAAAGACCAGTTCTACAACGTGAAAGACGTTTTCAAGAACACCAAATGCAAAGTTGTCCAAAAAGCCTTGGAGAAAAACCAAGAAGTCTTGGCTGTGAAGCTTGTTGGCTTCAAAGGATTTCTCAAATGGGAACTCGCTCCAGGGCTACGCCTGGGAACAGAGATGGCAGACAGAGCCAAGTTCTGGGGAAGAGTTGGCGGCATATTTCACACGGATGAATTGCCCGCATATGGAATAACAGCGGAGGAAGTTGATAACCTCAGAAAAAGCGTCAAGGCAGCAGATGATGATGCCGTAGTCTTTGTTGCGGACAGCTTGGAAAACTCTGAAGACGCGTTGAAGGCTGTGGTTGAAAGAGCCCGTGAGGCAGTGCAGGGTGTGCCACAGGAAACTCGGGCACCACACCCTGACGGGACGACACGTTACATGAGACCGCGCCCAGGAGCAGCAAGAATGTATCCTGAGACAGATATCCCACCTGTCCCGATCACATATGAACTTGTCAGCGAAATAAGGGCCCACCTACCTGAGCTTCCAGAACAAAAGCTTGAACGATTACAAAAAGAATACAAACTGAATGACAAGCTTGCCCGACAAGTTCTCAACTCCGAATACAGTGAACTGTTCGAAACCATCGTACGCGAAAGCAAAGTCTCACCGACCACAGTTGCAGCGTTCATGACTGAGACTTTGAAAGCGCTGAAAAGAGAAGGAATTGAAGCAGAAAAACTCCCGGATGACCTGCTACGCGATATCTTCAGGATGATAGGTGAAGGAAAAATCGCCAAAGAGGCAATCACAGACGTTGTCACATGGCTTTCAAAGAACGAAGACAAAACCGTTCAAGAAGCCATCAGAGAGCTCGGAATGCAAAGTATTTCACACAATGAACTTGAAAAAGTCCTTGCCAAGATTGTTGAAGAGAATAGGGATTTAATCAAGAAGCGGGGCGATGGCTGTTTCGGCGCTCTCATGGGAATTGCCATGAACAATCTGCGTGGCAAGGCAGACGCGGCACTGGTGAGCAAGATTCTCAAGGAAAAAGTCAAAGAGGCACAAAAATAAAAGGTTACTTCTGCGTCGGTTCAGGAACAGTGATCACAGGAGCCCTGAGAAGTCTGGCATCCTCACCGCAGTAGGGGCATATTTTGAATTCAGGCAGCAACGGTTTTCCGCATGCGAGACAGACGTAGGAATATCTCATTTTCCCTTCTAAACCTTCCACTTCCTTTGCCAAATCGCTGAGCTCCATCCGGATTAGATCAACAGTTGTGGTTAAGGGTTCGATTTCCTTGACTTCGGTTCTCACGTTGCAGATCAAATCTTTTACACTTGCTATTGCCTCGCTATTGGTTTCTATTGTCTCGTACATGGCGTCAAGAATTTCACTCTTTTCTTCGACTGCTTGCGTTTCAGCTGAGCTTTGCCTTTTGGCGTCGGTCAAGATTTTATTCAAGAATTCTTCCATTGGATTTTGAAAGGCTAAGGCGCATGTGATTCCCCAGCAGGCGAGGCTAACGCTGGCAGAAAGCCAAAGGTACGTGACAGAACCCATGCTGCTCAGTTTCTGGCCGATCAGCGGATAGATCTTGAGGAGCCCAATGGGGCTTCCCGATATCAGAGCGTAGATTGCGTCAACCAAGTGTGCTACGGAGAGAAACGTCAGCGAACTGAAAACCCAGACTGCAAGCCCTTTTCTTGGCAAATGTTATCACCGTTTTTCTAGAAGGTAATGCAAACATATTATTGTATCGTAATATTTAATACAATGCTTCCCGTCCAAAACATATATCGAAACCCGAAATATGTCAAAAACCGTAAAATTCGAAATGCATAGCGATGTCTTCCACGCCATGCACTCTTCTCATAGCATGCGAGTGAACTTAAATGAGTCCAGTTTGAACCATAACTGTCTTTTCTCCGAGCATATGATATTCGCTAGGACGTGCAGAGGAGGTTCTAACCCAGTTTTATTCTGGGGTCAATGATCCCGTATAGAATGTCGACTACCAGGTTTATTAGAACGAAAAGCAGCGCAACAAATGTTGCGCACGCAAACACCACGGTCATGTTAAGATTCTGAGCGGCCGACACGGCTAGACTTCCGAAACCGTGAATGTAAAAGACTCTTTCCACTATCACAAGACTCGTCAGCATGTTTCCTATTAGCACTCCTGAGACTGTTAAAACAGAGATTGCCGCGTTCTTTCTGGCGTGTTTGTAAACAGCGTCTTTTCTTGATAGGCCCTTGGCACGTGCAGACAGAAAATATTGTTTACCAGATTCCTCTATAACACCGGATCTTGTCAGCCTAATTAACGCAACGCCTTGAGTGAACACCAAAACCATCACTGGTAAAACCAAATGCGCCAGAGCGTCCAAGAATATCTCTACTTCCCCGTTCAAGAGCGCATCGATCGAGATCATTCCAGTGTACACGGCGAAAGTGCCATTTTCTACCTTCACATTAAAATCATGGTTCAGGCCATAGCTGAGTCTTCCTGCGGGTATGAAGCCAGTCTGTGCTATGGTTATGGCAACCATTAGTCCAGCCACAAGGAAGACTGGCAACGTTGTCCCCAGAGTTCCCGCGACGCGCACGATGTGATCAACTGGTTTGTTATGATGGAGCCTCGCTTTAGTCCCGAGCCAAAGACCGAACCCTATTATCAAAGGAGCAGAGTAGACGATGAGCTCGAAAGTCACAGGCAGGCTTGAAAACACGAGCTCCATTGCCGGTTGACCACCTGGAAGCGAGACACCAAAATCCAGAGTGGCAACTTTTTTCAACCAGTCAACCCATTGCAGCAGAAGAGGTCGATCCAGTCCATACCTGTGAATTAACCTATCCAGATTGCTGGGAATGAGATCGCGAGGACTCCGCACAAAGAATGCCACTCGCATCATAGGATTGATTGGCAACAATGCCACAAAGATTATAGTGATGACGCCTATCGCCGTCGGCACCGAAAGCAGTATGCGCCTAGCAACCAGTCTTCTTAGCCCCATGGTCTCCCAGCCACAGCCTCGACATGTCCCTTAGTACGTCTCTGGTCTATAACCCCGGAAAGAATATTTGTCCCTGTCGGTCTTAATCGATTATTTTCATGCTAGCCAGCGAGACGAGACTCATAACCAATAACCTGCCAAAAAGTGGAGTGCTGAAATCAAGGCAAATCTGCACATTATTGCGAACAGAACTGCACACGGAAAGGAGCGTGAAATCATAGGAATAGTGCGAGAGAATACTGTCATACGCAAATCCTAAAAGCAGTTCCAGCTTTCCTATATCGGGGGATGAAATTGCCAGACAAACCTACCAAGAAAACTCGTGAAAACTTTGCCTTCAGAGTAAAAATAGGCGACTACGAGGTTGAGATCAACGGAAACCATGAAGAAGTTCTCAACACGATCAAGGACCTGCCGAACCTCATCGGAAACATTGACAAGGCTTTCGAAAAGGTCAAACCTAGAAAAGTGGCTACATTGACGGTCAAGACCGAAACTGCCCATCCACAAAAGGCTACTTCGCATGAATATCCACAAATCTCTTCTTCAGAGAAAATTGATGAGGCAATCTTGAAACTGCTTGAAACTGACTGGGGAAAATGGCGTCCTCGCACCATAGATGAACTAGGCGATGCACTGAAATCAAACGGCATAGAACAGTCACCCCGAACGCTCACAGCAGCGCTCATGGAACTTGTAAAGAAAGAAAAGATCAGGCGATGGAACACTAACGCTGGTTACGTATATATTCTGGCAGAAAAAGAAGCCCTTCGTTCACGGGGAGACGCTGAATGAGCAAGGTAGAAGTGCGCATAAAGACACCATTCGGCGAAATCACGGTCGAGGGTGAGAATCCACAAGAAGTTCTCAGAATGCTCGAGAGTTTTCCAGATGGCTTCATGGAAAAAGTATCAGATCTAGTCTCCAGCCGATTGGCGCCTTCAGGTGTTCAACTGAAGGGCATAGTCGAATCAACGACAGAAGGCCCCGTGATAATAGCCCGTGAAAACCTCACGCATTATGAGGCTATAGGCCTAACACTGTATGCATCAGAAGAAAAGAAAGGCACTGCAGCGCAGATACAGAAACTCTTGGAGTCAAGTGGGATAAAATGCATGGTGCCGGCCCGGCTGAATGAAATGACCAAGAGAGGTCAAGTTTTCAAACCTGACCCTAACAGGCCCGAATTCAAGCTCACCATACAAGGCGAAAAGTGGGTTGAAGACGGAGTCCTTGCCAAGCTAAGAGGTAAAATGGGTTGACTGAGCAGGCTAACCTCGTGACAGTTCACATAAAGTACAAGGATGTTGAAGAAACATTTTCAGGCAGCCCAGAACAAGTATGGCTTCATTTAAACAAGTTCTTTGCCGAAATGCTTCCTTCATTTGAGACTGCCAACAGATTGAACCTCAACATCGACCTGCAAACTCTTGTCAGAGACAGCGAGAAAATCATCGCCTTTTCAGAAGAAGGTCCATACATAATGGCGCCGAGGAATAGACTGACCGACAACGAAACTCTCTCATTGCTATTGTTGGCTAACCACCTGGGCTTTCGACTGGGCAAAATAGGTTGCGAAGGTCTCTCTAAAGAGGAATTGCAGTCAAGACTTGGAAAAGATACGAAAATCACCAGTACCCGCGTGGGGGAGCTCGTCAAGAACCAGATCGCGTCGAAAACAGCCGACGAAAAATACAAGATCACCACTTTTGGACTTGCCCAAATGCAGAAGGACATCCTTCCAAAAATCAAAGCGAAAATTGAAATGTAACTCAGAATGCATCGGCGAATCCAGTCCTAGCTCGGAGGCCTTTTTTGTGCGTACTGATATCTTCGCGGTTTTCCCTCTCGAGTCAGGATCCCTTCTCTAACCAGATCGATCAAAGCGTGAGCCACGGCGGTTCTGTCGTAATGGAAGCCGCGGCGTGCTAGTTCGCTGTGAACCTCACTCAGAGCTTTAGCAGTTGAAAACCAGTTTTCTTCCCACAGCTTTTGGATTACGCCTTTGCAGGTTTCTGCCCTCGGCGGTGATGCGGATCTTTCAATCATGAGAGGTGTCTCTCTGAGTTTAGTGGTCACTGATGACAGTATCTTGTCTACCGTTGGCTGAAGCTGGTCTTCTTGACATTCTATTTCGAATTCTATTTCGCCCACTTTCATTTTCAGCCGTATGGGCGGTTTCACTTCTTTTTCCGTCAACGGCTCACCCTATTGGTTATTGTATTGTGCATGTTGTTCATGCGCAACACTTAAATATATCTTCCTTAAACAATTGGCTATTGGTGAATCTTGTGATTGCACAATACACTATTGCAACAACACCGAAATATAACTTTCCTCAGTCCACCATGGACACGCTACTTCCTCAACAATTCACCCAACTCAGTCTACATTCACTCTCTCACGCTCAACACAGATTCATTCAACTAAATCAGCAAGTCTTTCAACAAAACGGAACGGAAGAACAACTCCAAACGTTAAGACTCGACCCAGAACCCATACGCTTGAAACCCATACAGAAGGAAACCATGGTCGCAGCAGTCGACACATCAACCATGAAGATTGCCGAAACGAACACGGGCATAGTCATAGCCGTCCGCGGCGCAAACGTCTGGAAGCAGAAAGAAAACTACCGCTACACTCGGCTCGGCCCCTTCATATTCCATATAACCGAAGAAAACAGAAAAGACATCTTCAACACACTCGAAAAAGCATATTTCACTCCAACAAGGGACCAGAACCGTCAAACCGCACCAACTCTGCAACAGATGCCCACACGCCTAGCAGGCCTCCTCGAAAGATGGCTGCAGGCGATGCTCACCAAGACAATGAACGGGGGGCTGATTCTATTCGATGGTTCATTGACTTCGGGAACAACGGATACTCCCATACGCCGCATGAAAGAAATCCTCGACAACGGCAGAGACAGGAAAAACACTGTTTTGGCATTTTCAAAGATGACAAACCTCAGAGTCAACGGTTGTTTAATCACAGACTTCGCCCTTGATCACCGCCCTCCTTACTTGCTACAGACCTTAGGTCTCAGACTAAAACCTCCAATGGTTACCCTTGGAGACGTTTACGTCGCCAAACTGAGCAAGGGAAATTGCGCCTTCAGACTCGATATTGATCATCAAATCCCACCTGAATCAAGGATTGAAGCTGTTGAAAAACTATTGGGAAACGACCTCATATCCCAGAGCTATCCTGAAACTCTTCGACTTGCCCACATCCTGTGCACGTTTACAGCCAATGAAGTACTAGCCATGCAACACTTCATTACGCGCAAATGCGGACTCCAGATCATCAACCGACCGGACATACACAGACTATTGTTTGGACCCTTCGGCAAAGGAGAGAACTACTCATGAAACTGTACAGAAAAGAAGGCAACATAGTCCAAATACTGAGCTCCCCAAACGAAACTGTCGAAAAAGGCGACTATTTGCTGGTGGAAGACGGAGAAGCGGAGAAAGCATTGATCGTCCAAGTAATCGATGTGCAATTTGCCACCATACCAGGCGTTCTAGAAGAGCTATTGCGCAGTTTGCCGGACGGCGGAGAGCTAATTCAAGGTGAAGACGTTGACCCATTAGAAATCGCCCCTCACATCACTTACATTCAGGACGCCAGCCTGCTTGTCTGCAAGATTCGCGCAACCGTTGAAAATGAATACTTGAACCCGAGCAGCTCATGGCTCCCCTCACGCTCACAATCGACGATAAAGAAACTTCCGATTCCCACCTTGCTGCAGCTCGCAAAAACCAACGGAAACCTTCCGATAAATCTCGGCACCGCAAAAGACTCCTCACCATTTACCATAGACGCATCATCGCTGGACGGAAGACTCAACATCATAACAGGAAAAAAGGAAACAGGCAAATCCCACCTTTCAAAACTGCTCATGGTAAACCTCGTTCAATACAAAGCGACGGTCGTTGTTTTTGACCTGAACGGCGAATACCTAAGCCTAGGAATGACAACTGACGGGAAAAGAACCATCAACTACGACAAGATACACGTGCTCACACCTTCTCAAAACTTCAAGGTCGCCTTGAAACAAGTAAACTTGCACGTTCTGCTCGGCATCCTCGTACACGCGCTTCACTTGCCAGGCACGTCGGCACGCGAGTTCCGGCGCATATGGAAAGAACTGCGAGAAAAAGACCAACTCACACTGCATGAGCTGGGAGAAACAATACGCAACTGGAACTGCAACCAACACGTACGCGATGCACTGTTCTCAAGATTCCACGCTCTGGTAAATTCCAGCTTCTTCACGGACAACATTGCAGAAGCCACTTTGCTCGAAGAATCACTTATGAAAGCCAAAGACCAAGGAGGCGCAGTGGTCATAAACCTGCGAAACACGTCAACCATCGACCGTCAAATAGTCGTCGAGTACATACTCGGAAAACTCGTCGAATCCCTCACAAGTTGGAAACTGAAAGCAGCCTTCCTATTTGCAGAAGAAGCCCACCTATACTTGCGCGAAACCTACTGGGACGACATCGTGACACGCATGAGGCACTTCGGAATATTCACCACGTTCATAACCAACCAACCCGACACGATCCGTGAAAACATCTATCGCCAAGCTGACAACATATTCCTCTTCAACTTCACAAACGAGCACGACTTAGACGTCGTTTCAAGAGCTGCACGCGTTGACGCAGAAACGGTCAGGTCAATTGCACGCGACCTGCCACCTCACCACTGTTTGACACTTGGAAAGGTTGTGAGAGACTTCCCGATCGTTGCCCGAGTCAAAGCATTAGACATCAAAACAATGGGCGAGACCAGACTCTTCTTTGCAGGATAGAACTATTAATTGCGAGGAGCACTGCCAATCATCAGAGCGACGAGTTTAGTTTCTTCAGTTTCTCCTCATTCTTCTGGAAGAAAACCCTGAAGCTCTTTGTCAGGTCTTTCTTTTCAACTTGGTCTAAGGCAACCCACTCCAACTCCCCAACGTCACTTCCTGCCTCGGCCGCTGCATTCTTGAACCTAACAAAGTAATCAATTATGATAAAATGATACTTAATTTTACTATTCTCGTCAAGGGTAACCTGACTTATGACGTCAATAGGCTCGGGTTCCTCAACGATAAGACCTGTCTCTTCACGAGCCTCTCTCACAACAGTCTGCTCAAGAGTCTCCCCAAGTTCCACGATGCCTCCGGGTACGCTCCATTTGTCTTTTCCAGGCTCATTCTTCCTTTTCGCAAGAAGGATCCTGCCCTCACAGACCAAGATCACGCCTACGCCTACAATAGGAAGCTTCGGGTAGACTCTGCTCAAAACACCAAGCCTCTTCGACTGCAGTTGTCCTATTCGTATCTCAATGCGTCTACAGGTTTAAGCTTTGAAGCTCTCCAGGCTGGGTAGATGGCAAAGATCACGCTAACTCCCACTCCGAAGGCTAAGGCTCCGAGGAACACTGTGGGGGTTAGAATTGGGGTTATCGTCATCACAAAGGTGCCTCTTGCGGCTTGGTTTCCCATGAACCCACCGCCTCCACGGAAGACTAGAGCGACCACGTTTGCCAGAACCCAGCCTAATCCTACGCCTATTGCGCCGCCCATGAAACCAATTATGACAGCCTCGCAAAGGAAAATCAAGAGTACCGTTCGGCTTTTTGTGCCTAAAGCTTTGAGTATGCCAATTTCTCTCGTCCGTTCCATTAGAGAAACTATCATGATATTCATTATGCCTACGCCGGCCACGACGAGTGAAATTGCAGCGATCCCGCCTAAGAAAAGCTCTATGATAGAGAATACGTTCGAAATTATGTTGAGAACTGCCGTGGCTGAGATTGCTGAAACTTCGCCGTTGAATGCACTTTTGATTGCGTCAGTCACATCATCAATAACGGCTTGGTCACTACTTCGCAGCTTCACGATAATCAAGTCACATTCATTGGTGGCAAACAAAGCCTGGGCCTGAGCAATCGGAATGTAAACGCCGGAGTCAGAAGGCCCTCCTATCCCGAAAGACCCAATCTGCTTGAGTATTCCCGTAATGTTTCTGGGCAACGTCACAGCGATTGGTGGGCGTGAAGTCGCATTGATCCAGACGATATTAATCGGATCGTTTGCGTCTGCAAGCATCGTTCCATTCAGCCGCGGGTCAATTACGCGTCTTCCAAGTACCACACTGTCATTTCTCGAATCCAGAGGAATGGTTCCCCTGTCGGCCACAAACGTCTCACTGTAGATGTCGTGATATTCTGCAAAATCAACGCCAACAATTGTGCTGATTTCGCTTCGCCCGCCAACCGTGACGTTGCCTACTCTTTGAATTATTGCTGCAGCAACCTCAACATTCTGTATTCCTTTGATTGTCTGCACATCGCTAACAAACAATTTGAAGCCTGAATCCCCGCCACCCCCCAAACCCATGCCCGCGCCACCGCCTCCTCCGGCAGTGACAAGCAGAGTGTCAGTCGCGAACCCTCTTTCAAGTTGCGCGGTAATAGTGCTTTGCAGACCTTGACTGATTGACAGCAAAGCAACAATGGCTGCAATCCCGATTACCACGCCTAAGGTCGTTAAGCCGGCACGCAACCTTCTCAACTTTATTGCGCTGAACGAGTAGGCAAGAATGTCCTTGGTTTTCATTTCAGTTCACCGTCTCCTGAACTATCAAACCGTCCAGCATCAATATGGTCCTCTTTGACTGAGCTGCCAGCCGCTGATCATGTGTAACCATTATTGTTGTCGCACCTTTTTCTTGGTTCAACCCTCTAACCAAACTCATGATTTCATTTGCAGTTTTGGAATCTATATTTCCAGTTGGTTCATCCATTAGCAGAAAACGGGGGGTATTTGCCAAAGCTCGAGCAATCGCGACACGTTGCTGTTCACCTCCACTCAGTTCCGCTGGCTTGTGATTCATTCGATCCTTCAAGCCTACAGTTTCCAGTAGATCCTCGGCGCGTTTTCTTCTTTCAGTTTTATCATGATCTGCTATTGACATCGACAATTCAACGTTTTCCCTTGCTGTGAAGCGGGGAATAAGATTGAAAAACTGAAAAACGAAACCAACCCGGCGCCTAATATCCGTTAACTGATTGTCATTTAACGTCGAAATGTCGACGCCTTCAATAAGCAGCTTTCCCTCCGTCGGCTTGTCCAAAGCCCCAATCAGGTTCAACAGGGTCGACTTGCCGCTTCCAGATGGTCCGAGAATGGCGAGAAAATCACCACTCGCAACATTCAAGTTGACACCTCGAACAGCATTGACGGGAACTTTTCCCAGCAAATATGTCTTCTTAAGGTTTACAGCTTCCACGACCGCCAAACATATCACCAGCTTTGTTTTTGCATCTGGCTGTCTACTTGCTCAGGAATCTCCAGGAGAGCACTATGCCCATCGTTGCGACTATCACCGCAAATACCCCAACGTACAAGAAATCCGTTCCAACCTGCCCCCAATCGGTTGCGAAAATCAAGAGCTGTCTAACTGCGTCTGTAGTGTAAGTCATCGGGTTGAACTTCGCAACCGTTTGCAGCCAGTCAGGCATGAATCTAGTCGGGAAGAATGCGTTGCTCGCGAACATCATTGGCAGGGTTATCAAGTTCATAACAGCCATTGGAGTCTCCATTCGTGTTGAGCGTATTGTTATTGCGATGAAGAGCGAAGACAAACCCACACAGAGAAGGAACATCATTGCAAACACACCTAGTATGTAAAGTGGATTGAAACCCTCCCCAAACTGGAGACCGAATGCCAGAGCGATGACTACTATTAGCCCCGCTTGAAACATTGATCGCAGGGTTGCGGAAAGGACCTTGGAGAATATTATAACTGCCCTAGACACAGGTGTACTCAGAGCTTTGTTTAGAAAGCCCAGGCGCCTGTCCCAAACCACTGACATGCCGCTAAACGCCGTTGTGAACAGGGCTGAAAACGCAACCATGCCTACAGCCATGAATGAGAAGTAATCGGATGCACCAAACATGTACTTTGTGAAACCCGAGAAATACTGCCCCAATTGCACTTGCTGCCCAACAGTTAATGGCGGACTGAGCATCAAAGGTGGAAACGACCCGCTATTTGGATCAAACAGCGCGCCTATGTTCAATGCCTTCCCGAGCAGACCCATCCACAGAATTGGTTGAACTATAGAAAGCGCGAATATCACAGGGGCTTTGTACCATTTCTTGAGCTCTCTGTTGGTCAAGGCCCAGAGGCCGTGTAGTTTGCTATTGGAATTCGCGTTTGTTTCGCTCAATGCCGCGCCCTCCACATGGTCATTCTTTGTGCGCGAAAAGCCTCAGGCGACTCTTCTGCATCCCGCATGGATTTGCCAGTGTATTCCAAATATACCTCGTTCAATGTGGGTTCTGTAAGAGAAAGTTTCGCGACGTTGTACCCATTCTTTCTCAGAGTTTCAATTATGGATGGAGCCGTTACTTCTCCATTCTCGGCCTTGATTCGATATGAACCATTTTCTTTCTTGACTTCTTTCACATTCTCAACTTTGCCGATAAGTTCACTCACATCAGCATCCTCCTTGATGCCTATAGTTATGATGTCTCCGCCCAAGCTGTGCTTTAGTTCTTCAGGCGGGCCAACCACGACTATTTTTCCATGGTCAATTATTGCCACGCGGTCGCAGAGTGAATCAGCTTCTTCCAGATAATGCGTGGTCATGAAAAGCGTCATGCCATATTCTTGTTTCAGCTTTCTGATGTAGTTCCAAGTTGCGGTCCTCGTTTGAACATCCAAGCCTAAAGTGGGCTCGTCTAGGAAAAGTATCTTTGGCCTGTTGATCAATCCACATGCAAGCTCTAGCCTACGCCGCATTCCGCCAGAAAATGTTTGGACCTTCTTATCCTTGAACTCCGTCAGCTCAACAAGCTTGAGCAAGTCTTCCGCTCGCTCCTTTGCAATACGCCGTGGAATCCCGTACATATCAGAACACAACAGGATGTTTTCCAAACCAGTGAGGTCCTCATCTGCCGTGTATTCTTGTGGCACAACGCCTATCACGTTTCTAACGGCGCCGTTTTGTTTGGCAATGTCGAAGCCCAAGACAGTGGCTTTGCCCTCTGTAGGTTTCAGGATAGTTATCAACATGTTAATTGTTGTCGTTTTTCCAGCGCCATTAGGTCCCAGAAAACCGAAAATCTCTCCGTGCTTAACACTGAAGCTGACATGATCCACGGCTGTCAAATGTTTGTTGAAGACTTTCGTTAAGCCTTCAGCTTTTACAATTTCACTCATTTTTCTTTCGCTTCAATTGACGGTTAATTTTCTCAAGTCTATTTGCAGTATCGTCTAAAACCATGCGAGCTTGTCCCAGTGCGTTCTCATCAAACTTCTTCTCAAGGCTGGCCCCAAGTTCAAAAAAAGCCGAAATCGCCCTGTGCATCGATTCTCTTACCTCGGCCGTTTTTTCAGGCGGTATCCTGAACCATAAGGCGCTGAGAAACGGGGGAGCAAAGAATTTCGCGTCCTTC
>Ga0315294_10003221_pt1 | contig 17753 bp, 14 predicted proteins | sample YL17G13_40_MG_FD_203626 | JGI IMG/M metagenome (GOLD analysis project Ga0315294, IMG submission 203626) | Sediment microbial communities from Yellowstone Lake, YNP, Wyoming, USA - YL17G13_40 | ecosystem: Environmental > Aquatic > Freshwater > Lake > Sediment | place: USA: Wyoming | collected... | reverse complement strand
ATAGAGGGTGCCGGCAGCGAGATTGCCTGATGGGTTAAAGACCGCAGTTACGCCGTAGTAGGTCACAGTGCCTGAAACAGCCGTTGCCCCTTGCTTCAAGGTAAATGTTGCTGTGGAGATCGTTGCGGGGTCCATCGCCTCGCTGAAGGTTGCCGTGATTGTCTTGTTGATCGCTACACCAGTGGCATGATTTTGAGGGACTACGGCAGTCACGGTGGGCGCGGTGGTGTCTGCGGCCGCACCTGTGGTAAAGCTCCATACATAGGCACTTGCCAGTGCATTGCCGGCCAGGTCCCTGGCCCCGGTTGTAATCGTGGCGGTATAGGTGGTGCCGGCAGCGAGATTGCCTGATGGGTTAAAGACCGCAGTTACGCCGTAGCAGGTCACAACGCCTGAAACAGCCGTCGCCCCGTGCTTCAAGGTAAACGTTGCTGTGGAGATCGTTGAGGGGTCCATCGCCTCGCTGGAGGTTGCCGTGATTGTCTTGTTGATCGCCACACCCGTGGCACTATTTTGAGGGAATACGGCAGTCACCCTGGGCACGAAGGGTGAGTCTGGATTGATTGGATTATCGCCTCCGCATCCAGATGTCAGCAGAAGAAGGATCACTGCTAGAGTAAGAACCATGGAAACTGATTTTTTCATGAATTTCTCCTTTTGTCGACTCCCTGGCAGTCGATCTGATGTTCACTATACTGCAGGAATTCCTGTTTTTAACATAAATACATACTAAGTCATTAATGACTAATTTAGGCCTTTGCCGCCCATTCACTGGAGTATTTACAGTAATTAGAAAGCATGATAGTATTTTCTCTCCTTACTCACCTTATTTAGAGGAAAGAGCAGTTAAGCCTGCTGCTGAGGTCAATGCCTAGGAAAGGATTTAAGTCAGCCGACCGGAGGATGCAGATTCTTGAGAAGGCGGGTATCGCTTTTGCGCAATATGGCCCGGAAGCGACCAGGGTCAAGGACATCGCAGAACTCTGCGGTGTTGATGAAGCTTTGATTTATCAGCATTTCGCAAGCAAGGAAGATCTGTATTTCGAGGCTATGCAGCATTTAAATGAGAATATGGTCGCCGATTGGATAGGCATTGCCAAAAAGGCCAAAAACAGTTTTGAAGCATTACGATTGATCTACCAGCACAGGTTGGGGGAAGTGTACGAGTACCGTCATCTCCCGGCGGCCGCCATGTATGCGTACCTGGCCTCGATCACCGATGAGAGGATGCGGAAAGCGTCTACTGATGCTTTCCTTAAAGCGCAAAACCTGATAGAGGGCCTGGTTCGCAAAGGCCAGAAGGAAGGTATCATTAGAAAGGACCTCAACCCGGCGAGCGTCGCTTCCTGGATTCGCAGCTATCCTTTGTTTGTCGACCTTGCGGTCATTCTGGGTGTGGACGAAGCGTTTCCACTGGAGAGTGCCATGCAACACCTCGAAAACCTGCTCGAAACGCTTAAAGTGAAATCCCCGAAGTCACCCTCCGCGCGAAAGTGATGCAGGGTATGACAGCGCACAGCTGCGGGGTGGGTTGCGTACTGGCACAGGGGTCACGGGACCCGAGTTCGGATCTCTCCTCCTCGACCACGACGAATTCTCATCAACTCCCGACCGACGTCGGGGGTTTTTTGTTGCCCTGCATCCGGGAACGCGCCCCCCCGGATACTAACCTGGGACGCATCTGCAGGTCGCGACACCTCCCGCTCCCGAAAGGACCCGGTGCATGGACATCAAATCCCGTCTGAAAGTGATCCTGGTCACCCTTCTGATTCTGAATTCGATCTGGGTTGTCCTCCTCTGGCCGTTCGATATCGCGAACGGCGCGTTCCCCCGTGGCTTGCTCGCGAACAACATGGGAGGGAGTATCCCGATCTTCCGTCTGGCCGCTGAGTTTCTCATGGCTGCGATCACCGTGGTCGGGCTGATCGGATGGGTGCAGGGGAAGAGATGGGGTCGGGGACTGTCGCTCCTCGGCATCGGCATGTTCTGCTACTCGGCGATCAATTCGATGGGCTGGGCCTTCACGAACAATCCCATTCTTGCGGCCCCCATGCTCTTCACCCTCCTGCTGGCGGCGATTCTCGTGCCGATGCTCCTCTGCGAGAAGTCCGCAAGCCGTGCGCCCGGAGTGCAGGAATCGGCGTTGTCCCCCGGTCCTCCGGCTTAGTAGCGATCCTTCTTCCGCTCCACGACCAGTTTCGAGACGAATCGCGCTGCGAATCCGAATAGGTTCGCCTTTCCAGCATTCCGGGGGTGGGGAACGATGTACCGGTTTTCCGCTCCGGCGACCGTTTCCGGGTGATTTTTTCCCGCCCTTGGTGTAGAATACCCGACCTCTAAACGGAGTCGATGCGGTCCGGGGCGGTAACTTCGAAACAGGATGCCCCGACCCCTTTCATAAACTTAACCAGGTCTCAGGAAGCAAAGGAGATCCCCATGTCAGAGTTTGTATCCAACTTTATGGAGATGGTGCGGGCGAAGAACCCGGCGCAGCCCGAGTTCATACAGGCGGTTCAGGAGGTCGTGGAATCTCTCGAACCCGTAATGGAAAGGCATCCGGAATTTCTCGAGGCGAAGCTCCTCGAAAGAATCGTGGAACCCGAGCGAGTGATCATTTTCCGGGTTCCGTGGCTCGATGACCAGGGCAGGGTGCAGGTGAACCGTGGCTTTCGAATCGAGTTCAATTCGGCCATCGGACCCTACAAGGGCGGCCTGAGGTTTCACCCGACCGTCAACCTCGGAATCCTGAAGTTTCTGGGATTCGAGCAGGTGTTCAAGAACGCCCTCACCACGCTGCCGATGGGTGGCGGCAAGGGCGGAAGCGATTTCGACCCCAAGGGCAAGAGCGACAACGAAGTAATGAAATTCTGCCAGAGCTTCATGAACGAGCTCTTCAGGCACATCGGACCGGACACTGACGTGCCTGCGGGCGACATCGGCGTGGGCGGTCGCGAGATCGGCTACATGTTCGGCCAGTACAAGAGGCTCGTGAACGAGTTCACGGGCGTGTTCACGGGAAAAGGGCTCACCTGGGGCGGCAGCCTTATCAGACCGGAGGCGACCGGTTACGGAGCCACCTACTTCGCCCGCGAGATGCTGAAAACGCGCGGCGAGTCCTTCAAGGGCAAGACCGTCGCGATCTCCGGGTCCGGCAATGTCTCGCAGTACGCGTGCGAGAAAGTGACGCAGCTCGGCGGGAAGGTCGTCACGATGTCCGACTCGAACGGCTCGATCTACGATCCGAAGGGGATCGACGAGAAGAAGCTCGCGTTCGTCATGGATCTGAAGAACGTGAGGCGCGGACGGATCAAGGAGTACGCGGACAAGTACGCCTGCGAGTTCCGCCAGAAGCGGCCGTGGGACGTGCCCTGCGACATCGCAATGCCCTGCGCCACGCAGAACGAGATCGACGGCAACGATGCCAAGAACCTCGTGGAGAACGGATGCAAGTGTATATCCGAAGGCGCCAATATGCCCTCCACCCCGGAAGCCATCGGTGTGTTCCTCAAGGCCAAGATTCTCTACGGTCCGGGGAAGGCCGCGAACGCCGGCGGGGTCTCGACCAGCGGCCTCGAAATGAGCCAGAACTCGCTCAGACTGTCATGGTCCAGAGAGGAAGTCGACAAGCGTCTGGACGGCATCATGTGCGCGATCCACGAGCAGGCTGTCAAGGCCGCCCAGGAGTACGGGCACCCCGGCAACTACGTGGTCGGCGCGAACATCGCCGGATTCCTGAAGGTCGCCGGCGCCATGATGGCCCAGGGACTCGTGTAGCCGATTCTCTGTGTAACCCTGTTAACGAATGTAATGAGCCTCTCACATGAGAGGCTCTTCCGTTTCGCCGGTGGCGTCCACATGCTCGGAGACTCGCATGACGGGGCTGGGGAAAAGTCTATGGCCCCCCTGTAGTCCCCCCCAAGGGGGGGGGACGGTTAATATATCAACTTCCTACCAAACCCGCAACTGATGCGGGTCCCGGCATACACCATCCCCCCCTTGGGGGGGATTACAGGGGGGGTTCTTCCTGTTTCCAGCGTGCGGCTTAGTAAGCTGTCTTTGCTGGGGAGTGAAGAGTCCTGGGAGTATTTCATTGATGCAATAGAATATTTGAATGGTCATCCGGGTAAAAACGAGCAGATGCCTTCAATGGAATAGCAGTTGGTAATTTATCAACAGGGGGTCTGACCCTGATCAATCGACAGCATTCGCTCCGCATGGCATCGGATAATACTCGGCGACTTCCTGCACTGCGTAGCTGTAGCCTTGCGTCAAGTTCGACTTCCTCTGTAAGAACCGGGTCACATACTGCCCGCAGTTGCTCCCGATCTTGTTCTCCTCCATCTCCCCGATGCTCTCAATTACGTCGAATCCTGACTGACGCAGCGAGAGAGCAAGGTTATTCCATCGGGAGTCAAACGAACCCGGCTCAACGTGCGGGTGCAGGCTGTTGTCCTTTGCCATGTATGTGGGATTCATCGGAGTCATCTTCACGGCGAACTTCCCGGGATGGAAATACCGCCGCAGCACATCGACTTCGATGGGGACCCCTTCCATCACGGAGAAGTTCAGCGCCACCTTCCGATCTCCCGGCTCGTAAAACATATCCCCGAATTCCGCAATCTGCCCCAGGTCCCATTTGCGCACCGGCATCAGCCGGTCCCGCATCGATTCATCTGTGCTGTGAATGGAGAACTGCATTTGGAACCGACCCCTGCCGAAGAGGTCGCGCTTTATCGCGACCAGATTCTCGAAGAAAGAGTCTCGTCCCGCCGGCGCCGTAGTTGACACTGACGGGATCACCTCATCGGCCCCGTAACGACCGGGCAAGGCTGTCAGCGCCTCCAATACGCCATCGTTGAGTGCAGGCTCCCCCATTCGAGCGAATTGCACCTTCAGTCGCGCCGTCTTCACATGCCCATCCCGATATCGCGACCTTGCCAGATAGTCGCACTGGGCCAGCATCTGCTCCGCCGTGCACTTACCCGTGTAGTTGCCCCCTGCGTCGCACATTGCGCATCTCACCGGACAACCGAACAGAGTTGAGATGATGAACACCCATTTCTTTTCCCGCGGAATCGGCGGCTGCACGGACTCGACGAATTCGACGCGCTGCCCGGGCTCGAACTCAGCCACATATACCGTCGCCAGGGAATCGTTGCAGACTTTGGCCAATACTTTCATGATTACTGCCCACTTAGCCGCTCGTAGACCGCCATCGCCGCCCAAAGGCCGGCGCCCGCAGCGATAGCCGCCTGACGATAACGATTGTTAACCATGTCTCCCACGCAATACAAGCCTGTTTCCGCGGCTTGCGCCGCCAACATCTCCCATCCTTCGGGCAGATATCCTACCGCCGGCACCCGGCCGATCGCCAGGAGCACGTAGTGGAAATTCTCTCGGGCGGTCAGCCCGTCCCTCTCCATGACGACTTCCACACCATCTGTCGACCCCCGTATCTCCCGAAGCGTTACTCCCAGGCGATGCTCAATTGCTTCAGAAGCCGACGCTCTTTGAACCAGCAGCCTCAATGCCCGTTCCCGTCCGCTTCTGCTCAGGATTACGACCCAGTTGCCCCGCTGCGCAAGGTTCAGGGCGTAGTCGAAGGCTGCGTCGCCTGCGCCGACAATCCCGATACGCCGTTTCTGTTCACCCAGAAGCGGTCCAATCTCGTCGAGGACCCGGCAAGCTGCCTCAGGCGAAACCGACACCCCAGTCAGCGGTATCGACACGGTACCGGAAGCCGCCACCACAGACTTCGCTCGATAACATCCTGCGTCAGTCACTGCTTGCCAGGGGTGCGTCTCAATGCTCGAACACCCCGTTGCCGTTCCCAACCGCTCGAGTCGCACCACCCGTTCGTGTCGCACCGGTGGCCCGAAAGCCGCCATCTGGGCTTCGATGCGGGCTGCCAGCACTGCCCCGCTGACCGCCTCGCCCGCACCAAGGTAGTTCTCCAGCAGGTTCGCTTCATGAAGGAGCCCGCCGATGCGCCGCGCCTCCAGGACAAGCACCTCAACGCCACATCGCCGCAGTTGGATAGCCGCTGATGCCCCTGCCGGTCCGGCGCCCACGACTATAACGTCCCACGCCTCAGACATAACCGCTCTCCAGCGCTGTAGTCGCCCATTTCGGTGATGACATAACATTGGTGTCCACGGTTCCCCCACATGGACATCATGACGGGATCGCCGAACCCATCAGTCAACTCGGCTTGGGGAACTTCCAGCGGTGAGATATCGATGAATCTGACATCCTCCGTTTCCGCCATTTGAAGCGTGAAAGTGCCGCTGACTCCATCCGGATCCGTGAACGTCAAGAGGTAACCGTCCTCGGCTTCCTCGATAACGAACAGGTCATTCGCTATATACGGATCATCAGGGTATTCCGCTCGCGCTTCAAGGTTGTAACTCGAGACCCACTCCCCTACAATCCCCGGGTCTTTGACTAGCTGGCTGTCGAGGTATGTCGGGTACTCGAAGTCCTCGCACCCGGAAGCTGCGAGGCTCAGCAGGCAAATAGTGATCATGATTGCGCGTCTCATAAGGCACCTCCTCTATGGATAACAGAAAGTCTATCACGACCCTGCAAAGCCCGGCAATTGTACTCCCGACGCTACTTCCGCTTCTTCACCTGGATCTGAAGCCTGGTTTTCTCGCCTTCCCGCAGGATCATTATGAACAGCGCCAGGTCGTCCTTAACATACCTGATCGCGCGCTGATCCCCGTCGGTGCGCCACGGCGCGGTGGGGTCCTTCTCCCAGCCTTCGAGATTCGCGTAGAAGTTGAAGACCGGATCGACGGGGATTTCTCCCATGGTGATGGCGGTCATCTCGCCGTTGGCTGCGGAGAATTCCTGGACCTCGAAGCCCTCGGGGAGCGGCAAGTCGTCGCGCCATCCGTTCGGAAGGCTCGCAGGATCGACCGCGGGCAAGATGATCTCCGGCTCGGCGGTGGACATGTCGACTGGGGGGGCCTGCTCAGGAGTGTCTGCGGTCTGGGTATCCGCAGTGCCCGGACCGGGAGACCCTGAAGTGGAGGTCTTGTCGGTCTTTGTGCATGCGGATATCAACAACAGAAGGGCGACAGAAATACTGAGGATAAAGATAGTGGGGCGCATTGCGGTAAGTCTCCTTTTCACGATCCCTGCCGCTTAATGATACCAGAATCAACCGATTCTCTCGCCCCCGGGTCCGCAGCCTTTCCAGGCTGCATCTTCTTCTTGAATAAGAGCGGACTGGAAAGTCCGCGGACCCGGTTGGGCAGTTTCTTTACTTTTGCCGGGGTCGGTACTAACATTTGAAATCGGCATGAAATCCGGATCGCCACAGGAATCGGCGCACAGATCGCCCGGTCCAGAGCCGCTGGACAACTTCCGCAGCCTCTCGATACGGGTGCTTCACTATGCCAATCTGGGTGTGTCCAGAGTCGGCTTTCTAAGGCAGGTCTCAAAGATACTGCTGGATTTCTCCGGCTGCGATGCGCTCGCCATACGTGCCGCCGACGGGGCGCTTTACTACTGCTCCGAAGCATCGAGGCGTCCCGAAAAATCCTTCAACTTCGAAATCCTGGACCCCAAGTCGAGAAAGGAGCGCAACAAGGGACCCTGTGTCGAGGAGACGGAGGACCTGGACCGGGTCTGTGAAGACGTGATGACGGGAAAATCGGACCCCTCCTCGCCTTTCCTCAGCAAGAACGGCAGCTTCTGGATCAGTGACACCGACAATCCCCTTGCCTCCCGTCAGGCCGCCGACACTGACCGCGACGGGGAGTCAAGACCGCTCAGCAGGATCTACAAGACCATTCTTGTAGTTCCCTTTGTGATAACCGATGAAAATAACGGCGTTCTCATGCTGAAAAGCATGGAGAAGTACTTCTTCACCGAGAAAGAGGTCGAGCTATATGAGAGCATCGCCCAGAACATGGGCATCGCGATAGCCGCAAGGCGCACGCGATCGGAATGTCACGAAAGGGTGAAGGAGCTCACGTGTCTGTACGGCATCGCGCAGCTGGCAGGCAGGAAAGGGCTCTCCACAGAGGAGCTGCTGATGGGGATCGCGGCACTTCTGCCCCCGGCCTGGCAGTATCCGGACATCGCGTCGGGACGAATAGTGCTGGACGGGGAATCGTATTCGGCACGTGCGGGGGACGAGGTCGCCGACAGACAGGCCGCGGATATCGTCTTAGGCGGCGTGAAGCGCGGATTCGTCGAGGTGGCGTACTCCGACGAGAGACCCCAGCTCTTTGAGGGACCGTTTCTCCTGGAGGAAAGAAAGCTCATCGACGCCATCGCCGCCGAGATCGGTCACCTGATCGACAAACTGGAAGCGGATGAGACTCAGGCCAAGCTGCAGGAGCAGTTAAGGCACGCGGACAGGCTCGCGACGCTCGGTCAGCTCGCGGCCGGGATCGCACACGAGCTGAATGAGCCGCTGGGCGCGATCCTGGGCTTTGCCCAGCTCGCAGGCAAGGACCCCGGAGCGCCTGAACAGACGGCAAAGGACCTTGTGAAAATCGTCAATGCATCGCTCCACGCGCGCGAGGTGGTCAGGAAGCTCCTGATATTCGCCAGGGCCGTGCCGACGAAAAAGACCGAGGTCGACCTCAACAAAATAGTGAAGGACGGGATCTATTTCCTGGAGTCGAGGCTGTCGAAGGAACAGATAGAGCTTGACAGGGTGTTGGACCCCAACCTTCCCTCCATATTTGCCGACCCGGCGCAGATTCATCAGGTGCTCGTCAACCTGATCGTCAACGCGATCCAGGCGATGCCCGGGGGCGGTAAACTGAAGCTCGAAACGAAAAGCGACGGCGACAACGTGTCGCTGATAGTCGAGGATACCGGACTGGGTATGAGCGCGGAGGTCCTCAGCCGCGTCTTCCTTCCCTTCTTCACAACGAAGGACGTGGGTCAGGGCACCGGCCTCGGCCTGGCGGTCGTTCATGGAATTGTGATTTCGCATGGCGGAACCGTCGATGTGACCAGTGAGGTCGGCAAAGGGTCGGTGTTCAAGGTCACTCTCCCTGTGGGCGGCGCCGACGGCAAAGGGGATACTATTCGCAATGGCATCGTCGAAGAATCATCGCAACGATAGCGGCAAAGAGATCATCCTGGTCGTGGACGACTCGCCCGACACGCTGGAGGTCCTTCAGAGGAATCTGGAACCGCAGGGCTATGTTGTGTTCACGGCTCTGAACGCCGGGGACGCGATCAGGCTTCTGGAGTCCACGCATGTGGATCTGGTCGTCACCGATCTGAAGATGCCCGGTGTCAGCGGCCTCGAGCTCGTCAGGCACGTGCGCGAGAACCTCAAGGACACCGAGGTCATGATGATCACCGGCTACGCCTCCGTGCAGGGCGCCGTCAAGGCCGTGAAATCCGGAGCGGAAGAATACCTGGCAAAGCCTTTCACCGACGAGGAGCTTCTCGGGGCTGTCCAGAGATCTCTCGACAAACTGCACTTGCGACGCGCGGCCTCCCTCTCCAATCACCGCGCGCCTTCCAAAGCCTACGGAATGATCGGAGCTTCGCCCCCGATGCTGAAGGTTTTCGACATGATCGAGAAGGCGGCCTCGACTACCGCTACCGTCCTGGTCATGGGCGAGAGCGGCACCGGCAAGGAGCTCGTGGCCAGGGCGATCCATTACAACAGCCCCAGGGCCAGTGCCGCATTCGTGCCGGTCAACTGTGGCGGCATACCCGAGGGCCTGATCGAGAGCGAGCTCTTCGGGCACGTCAAGGGATCCTTCACAGGCGCCACCGAGTCGCGCGCAGGTTTCTTCCAGGCCGCTGACGGCGGAACGATATTCCTGGACGAGATCAGCGAGATGAGCCTGGGCATGCAGGTCAAGCTCCTCAGAGTGCTGCAGGAAAAAGAGGTCTACATGGTCGGCGCGACCAAGCCGAGAAAGGTGGACGTGAGAATTCTTGCGGCCACAAACAAGGACCTCGCGAAGGTCGTCGAAAAAGGCCAGTTCCGGGAGGACCTCTTCTACAGGCTGAACGTCATCACTATCACCATCCCGCCACTTCACGAGAGAGGCGACGATGTGTTGCTCCTGGCGAACCGTTTCGTCGAGAGGTTCGCCCGTGAGTTCGGGAAACCCGCCCCGAGGCTTTCGGACGAGGTCCTGCTGGCGCTCAAGAGCTACTCCTGGCCGGGAAACGTTCGCGAGCTCGAAAACATGATGCAGAGGCTTGTCGTCATGAGCGATGCCGACGTCATCGACATGCCCGACCTCCCTGCCCTCATGCGGTTTTCCGTGAAGGGCGAGGCGAGCCTGGATCGGCCCCTCGCCGAGGTGGAGGCGGAGTACATCGCCAACGTGCTGGCGAGCGTAGCCGGAAACAAGACCCAGGCGGCGAAGATTCTCGGGATCGATCGCAAGACCCTGAGAGAGAAAATGAAATCGCACGACATGTACGGAAAAGAGCAGCCCTGATCACTCATGCGGCATCAGGTAGGGGCACGGCATGCCGTGCCCCCACTTTTTCAACAGCTCCATTCGGCTGCGCAGATGTAAGGAGGCGGTGCGTTTCTCTCTGACATTCCGGGAGAAACGGGGTGAATCTCCCCGATGATGCAAAAATCCCCGGAGCGCTCCCCAAGAGTGGCCGTGCTGAACCAGCTCCGGCTATGTGGAAAACAACTCGGACTGCCCGTTTCTGGATAGGATTTCCCCGGAAAGTTGATAATTTGTGAAAGTTTTCACTTCCGCGGTGCGAAAATCCGCCGCCCACGCGACTTGGCACGGTCGGTGAAAGCAAACACTTCGTTCTTGATTGGCGCCCCGATTACCGGGGAGCCCCAATATTGGAAACGAAAGGAATTTAATCATGACAATGTCGTCAGCAGCTAGAAGCGCAAAGAGAATCGAGAAGTTCCCCAGGCCGCAAGTCACGCAGGAAGGGTCTGGGATCGAGCAGTCCGGCCTTTGCCTGACCTGTGTCGCAGCCTCCGAGTGCATATACAGGAAGCCTGGATCGCTGGTGTATGACTGCGAGTCCTACGACAGCGAGACCGTGCCGGTCGTCGCGCCGACAATCCGGGTCGTGCCGACGCATCCGGTCGAGAGAAGGACGCTCGACGGCCTGTGCGTCAACTGCGCACGCATCGGCGACTGCACCCTGTCCCACACCGATGGAAGGGTCTGGCAGTGCGAAGAGTACGAGTGAACCCGTTTCCAGCAGGAGTGCATATGCGTTATGACTGTGACTGATTTGACATCGAAGGTTCCGAAGCGGGTGCGAGATAAGGGCTCCGCAAAGAAGCCCGTGGACTCGAAGAAGGGCAGCCTCTACGAGAACGTAAAGAAGCAGTTCGACAAGGCCGCCGACCTGATGGGTCTCGATCCCGACGTGCGCAAAATCCTCTCGATGACCCAGAACGAGATCGTCGTCAATTTCCCCGTGAGAATGGACAACGGACGGGTGAAGATGTTCACGGGGTACCGGGTTCAGCACAACGACGCCCTGGGTCCGTTCAAGGGCGGACTGAGATACCATCCCGCAGTCGACATCGACGAGATCCGCGCGCTCGCTTCATGGATGACCTGGAAATCCGCGATAGTCGGCATACCCTTCGGCGGCGCCAAGGGCGGCATCCAGATGGATCCGTCCGACTGCTCGCCGGAAGAGCTCGAGCGGATCACCCGCAGATTCGCTTTCGCACTGAGCAACAACATCGGCCCGGAATACGACATCCCCGCCCCGGACGTCAACACGAACGCCCAGATCATGGCCTGGATACTCGACACCTACCTCTCCACTCAGCCTCCTCATGAAAGGCAGCGATGCATCCATGTCGTGACCGGGAAACCGATTGAGTCGGGCGGAAGCGTCGGACGCGACAAGGCGACCGGTCAAGGCGTGGTCTTCACGATCGCCCAGTGGGCCGCGGATCATGACTTCGATCTTGGCAAGGCGACATATATTGTGCAGGGGACGGGAAATGTCGGTTCCTGGGCTGCGAGGCTCATGAAGCCTTACGGCTCGAAACTGATCGCCGCCGAGGATATCACCCAAGCGATCTCGAACCCCCGCGGGATCGATCCCGAAGAGCTCACCGTATGGGTGAAGGCGCACGGTGGATGCGCCGGCTTCCCCGGCTCGCAGCCTGTCGATCATTACACCTTCCTTGCGACCAGGTGCGACATCTTCATCCCGGCCGCGCTGGAGAATCAGATTACCGGCCTCACTGCGGGGCTTCTGAACTGCAGGCTTATGGCTGAGGGCGCGAACGGTCCCACCGATCCCGACGGGGATCGAGTGCTGATCGAGCGCGGGATCGAGCTGATCCCCGACATCCTCTGCAACGCGGGCGGCGTGATCGTCAGCTATTTCGAGTGGCTGCAGAACAAGCGAAGCGAGTTCTGGGAGCTCGACGAGATCGACTCCAAGCTCAAAACGAAAATCATTGCTGGATACAAGAAGGTCGAGGAGATCGCCGAACGCTATTCGACCGACAGGCGAACAGCGGCGTACATCGTGGCGCTGAGTCATCTTGAAGCCGTCTACAAGGAGCGCGGGATTTTCCCGTAAAGCCCCCCACCCGCACAAGGTAGGGGCACGGCATACCGTGCCCCTACAAAATGGGCGTTTTCAAAAGCCCGTTACGGTGTTGCCCCTGAAAGATCGGAATTCCTCTCCCACTCCGACCTCAATATCACATAATGCGCGAAATCGGGATATTCCCCCTTCAGCCCCCATTCCTCGCGCGCGACGCATTCCAGTTGCATGCCCAGCTTTTCCATCACCCGTCTGCTCGGTACATTCGCCGCGGCGGTGATTCCCATGATCCGTCTCATGCCAAGGTCCGTAAAGGCATGACGAAGCAGCTCCGCCACCGCCTCGGTCGCGAAACCCTGCCCCCAGTAACTGCGCCCGATCGCAAAGCCGCATTCGGCATACTTGTCCGGCCAGTAGATCCATGACAGGTGCACTTCTCCGATCACCCGTCCCGTTTCCTTGAGAACCACCGCGCAATAGAAGGCTTTGCGACCGCGCCAGAGGTTGATCGATTTCCTGATCAGGTCTTTCGCGTCCCGGATTGTATACGGACAAGGGAAATTGGGCGTGAATTCGGAGATGTCGGGATGATTGAACGCCTCGACCAGGTCGGCCGCGTCCTGCTTCCTAAGCTCCCTGATGATCAGCCGTTCGGTTTCGAGATGGAGCAGACGTTTCCCCTGACGTGCCTCCTCCCATTCCGACTTCACGACGGCGTAGTGATGAAGGTCGCGATACTCGCCGTTCCGGGATCGCTCATGTTTGAAAGTGCCCTCTCGACGCATCCCGGCGTTTTCGAGCACCCTCGCACTTGGGTCGTTTTCCGTGTAGCACATCCCGTAGATTCGCTCCAGGCCGAGATGCTCGAAGCCCCAGTCCACGAGTCCCGATGCGGCCTCCGACGCGTAACCCTTGCACCGGTGCTTTGTCGCAACCAGGTAGATGAGCTCCGCATTGTTGTGGACCCGGTCGACATGGATCAGCGCGGCCCAACCCGCAAGCTCGCCCGTCTCCTTCAGATACATGCATCTGTGGAAGGCGTTTCGTTCCTCCTCTTCGGACCCCATCTCGCTTATCCAGGCAGCCGTTTCTTCCCTGGACAATGGGTAGCTGAAGCCGTCGATCATGTCCGGAATGACGGGGTCATTGACCGCCTCGTGCAACTGGTCGACCTCATCGAGCGTGGGTCGACGCAGAATCAGTCGTTCGGTTTCAAGTATGTCGGTCATCTCCGCAACGTAACATGCGCCTCCGGCGCATGGTTCTTCTGAAGATCTCGCAAGAACCATGCGCGTGACGCGCATGTTACACACAGCCCGAATATTAGAACCCGGGAACCTGTCCCCGCAAGACCGCCTGAACATTTCAGGCAAAGCAGGGACAGGTTCCCGGGCTACATTTCGGTGAAATGTGAAACGATCACTGTGCGAACTGGGGGTCTTCCGATGTGTCCGTCCCCGGCGGACGCCACGGTACTTCGACCCCGCGCGCATAAAGCTCCGCCAACTGCGATGCGAGCGGCTCGGGAGCAGGCTCCCTGCAGTAGAACTGGATCTTCTCCAGATTCGGCAGATTCATCAAAGGCCCAAGATCGGGGACCTCGTTGCCGCCCAGAAAAGAGAGCTCGCGCAGATTGAGCAGGTTTGACGCAAACGTCATGTCTTTGCTTGGGTTGCTGTCCAGATTCAGGTATTCGAGCTCGCCGAGCTCCGCCAGGGGACTGAAGTCGGTGATTCTGTTCGATGAGAGCGAGAGAGAAGTCAGGCTTTTCATCCGCGCGAGCGCACTTATGTCGGTCAGGTAGTTGTTGTTCAATCCCAGCGTGGTGAGCTTCTCGAGGGGCCAGAGGATGGTCAAATCGGTGATACGACTTCCGTCGAGGTCCAGCTCTTCGAGGTCGGTGAGCGAAGAGATCGGGGTGAAGTAGGAGAGCGGCGCATGCAGGTGTTGATCCGGGCTGACCGTGAGCGATTTCAGGCCTTTGAGTTGAGCGATCGGGGAGATATCGGATCCGTGGAATTGCGACAGCCTGAGTGTTTCAAGATTCGGCAGATCGACCAAAGGTCTGATGTCGGTCAAAGCCCAGTTCGCTCTCAACGTTAGGGAAGTCAAGGCGGGCAGAGTCTTCACGATGTCAATGCTCCGGTTTCCGGTCTCGAACAGCGTCAGTTGCTGCAGTTTCGAAAGGCCGGCCAGGGGTGACAGGTCGGTGATTTTCATGCCTGCCAGATTGAGGATCGTGAGTTCTCTCATATTTGCCAGTGGACTCAGATCGCTTATGTCGGACCATGAGTTCTCCTCGTAGGCGCCGAGGTCGAGTACGGTCAGGTTCGTCAGTCCGGAGAGAGGGGTTATATCCTGAAGCAAGTTGTCCGGAAACCTTAGAACGCGCAGGTTCTCGAGCCCGGCGAGGGGCGTAATGTCTGCAATGTAGCTTCTGCTGCGGAGGTCAAGCACCTCCAGACTTGTCATGCCGCTGAGCGCGTCCAGGCTTGTTCCTTCTCCAAATCCGATTACCAGGTACAGTTCGCGCAACTTCGACATTTTCCGGAGGAAATTCAGGTCGTTCAGCCAGTAGTGGTGAGTGATGTAGACGTCCAGCACCTCAAGGTTGGTGAGATCCGATAGGGGCTCGAGACTGATCACCGATGCAAGTCCGAGATGCAACTCGGTGAGATTGGTGAGCTCCGCGAGAGGCCATATATCGGTGAACCAGGATAGGCACGAGTCCATGCCAGGGTATAGGCTGAGGTAAGTCAGGTCCGTGCAATACTGCAGCCCGCTGAGGCGGGGACAGTCTGTTCCACATTCGACGGTGCAGTAGGATTCGCTGGCGTCTACCTCCAATCGGCTGAGACCTCTCAGGTCAGCGGGCTGGATGGGGCCCTCCGGTTTGCCGATCGCGTCCCTTACCGCACCCTCAATGTTCTTGTTGGGGAAATCGATATCGAGGTGTATCACAAGCCCCTCGATTTCGTAGAGCGGACTCATGCTCCTCAGGTTGTTCCCGTTGAGGTAAATCTCCCGTAGGTTTCCGCAGAATTGCAGGCCCTCAAGAACCTCGATCCCGTTGTTCTCGAGATTGAGCGACGTCAGGTCTTCGAGGTCGGCGCTCGTGATCGGACCGTCCGGCTTCTGAAGTATCGACCGCATCGCCCCCTCGAGTTTTGGATCGGGGAAGTTCACATCGAAGGGCTCTGCCGACGGCTGCGCCGCGACGGCCACGCAGCTCATCAGGAAGAAAGCAGCGACGATGGCCCTCAGTAGCGATCTCCGAAAAGCGCGACTCACGTCAATATTGGTATCCATGTCTCCTCCAGATGTCGCGAATGTCTACTGCGTCGGATCCGAGTACTCAACTGCTACTCCTCTTGCCCTGAGCGCGGGGATCATCTCGCTGACCGAGGTCGGGTCAAGCGGATTACCGGTCAGGTTGACGGTACAGCCGCTTCCCAGCCCGGGATTATTCACAAGCGGCGTGATGTCGACAATCCCGTCCCATGAAAGATTAATGCTCCTGAGATTCGTCAGGTTCTCAATGCCGGTCAGATCGGAGAACCTCCAACAGCCCCTGATCTCCAGCGACACAAGCCCGGTTGCGGGAAGAAGAGTTCCCAACCCGGTCAGATTGTCGTTGCTCGTCACCGCAAGGCTACTGAGATTAGGGAGACGCGCAAGCGGACTCATGTCGGTGAAATCGCACCAGCTGAAGTCCGCCTTGCTGACATTCGCAAGGTACTGAAAACCTTCCAGGTCCGATGCACCGGATATCCGTCCCTCGGGTCCCTCGAATCCATCAAGATCCTTGAGGTCCTCGGCTGTAAGACCTCTTGCGGTGTGAGCATAAATTTCCTCGTAGTCGGCAATGCTGGTGTTCGTGATATCGAAACTTCTTTCGAACATTGTGTTGACCGACACATCAAGCTCCCCATCCGGGAAATGGACGAGGAGCGTGACAGTCGCCCCACGAGCGATCAATGCAGGAATTTTCCCGTCAAGGGTTTGCTCGTCGAAGTAGTTCCTGGGCAGCAGGACCGTGTCGCCGGAACCGATCCCCTGATTGTCGAGCAGGGGGTCGATATCAGACACCCGGTTATGAGCGATGTTGAGATTCGACAGGTTTGTCAGGCGTGCCAGGGGAGTGATGTCGCTGATGTTGTTCCGGGAAAGATCAAGGTCGGTAATCTCAGCCAGGTCTGATACGGCGGTGATATCTGAGATTCCGCAGTGAGATGCGCGAAGGATCTCGAGCCGGTTTAGATTGCACAGGAAGCTCGAGTCGGGAACGGGGGTCCAGGACAAACGAAGCTCCACGAGATTTGAAAGCGACGCTAGCGCGCTCAAATCGCCGCTTTCATATGTCTCCCAGTACTTGTCTGCTGAAAGGTCAAGAGTCTGCAGGTTGGCACAGAGTTGAAGGCCCTCGAGCGACTGGATGCCCCTGCCCCGCAGATCGAGGGTGGTGATGCGCTCCAGGTCGGTTTTCAGAAGGGTCTCGTAGGGCACTCCGCAGGCCTCGCGAAAGGCCCGCTCGAGATTGATGTCCGGGATGTAGACGGCGAGACTGTTCCGCTGGATTTCATCTCCGTTGACCGCCTCCGATCTCGCCGGCTGGACCCCTCCGCCGAACATCAGAGATGCCAGGATTGCAATGAGCACCCATGCGCACCTCCCCGGCCTGAGAATGCGCAGACTCTCCCGTTTCTTGTCCATGGCTCCTCCTGATTCGAGATCTGTTTCTTAATACTCCAAGTTCACTGAAGGATCACCCGGACGATTCCAGGTCGCCTTCGCAGTGATGGCACGTCTTCCGGCCCGCGATTGTCGGTTTTCCGCAATGGGGGCAGGTGTAGCGACGTTTCGACTCCTCAAGCCATTCATCAATCCTGCCATCCCTGATCAAACACATGTTTCGACGCATATCGACCCCGTCTTCCTCCAGATATGACTCCGCCCGTTCCTTGAACTGCTTGCACGTGTCCGCTTCGAAGTCGGGACATTCGAAACAATACGTATATCCCTTCTCATCCTGGCATTCGATGACATGACAGCCGATCCACCAGGAGCCCTCGGTGAGATCGCCACAGCCGTTGCAGCGAATCTTGTCGGGAGTGGTCTTGAAGGCGGCTGCGAGTTTCTCGACCAGCTTCGGACTGTCTCTCTGGGCTCTATAGATACAGCATGCGCCGCAATAGATACCGCATCGCCCGATCAAAGCCTTCTCAGCATCTTGCATGGTGACAGTAAAC
>Ga0315294_10003220_pt1 | contig 17754 bp, 19 predicted proteins | sample YL17G13_40_MG_FD_203626 | JGI IMG/M metagenome (GOLD analysis project Ga0315294, IMG submission 203626) | Sediment microbial communities from Yellowstone Lake, YNP, Wyoming, USA - YL17G13_40 | ecosystem: Environmental > Aquatic > Freshwater > Lake > Sediment | place: USA: Wyoming | collected... | reverse complement strand
GACAATGCACTTGCCAATGTAGCAGAAGGGTCAGATATAGTCGGAAAAGATCCGCATCTCAATAATCATGTTCACGTTCCTTAAGGACAAGAATATCCGGTTTATTTTTTTCCTGAAACCTTCGCGGGAATACGGGACTCGCAAGGCACTTTTGTCTGACATAGACCGCAGGAATCGACTTCAAAACCATAGAGTGACTTTATATGCTTCGATGAAGTGCCGTGTGTATGGCTGTGGCACTTCACCTTGTCATGGCCGGCCTCGCTTAGCGCTCCGACAGGACAGCGGGGCACGCATTTCTTGCAGGTGCCCTGTGTATAGAAGAGGCAGTATGCGTGGTGATTGTCATAAGGTCGGGCGGTTGCGGGGATCCGGATTTGCGCCATAACTGAGCCCACGCGCACGGCCTTTCCGCGCGGCGTAATCAAGCCGTCACAAAGGCCGAATGTTCCCAATCCCGCTGCATGGGCTGCATGCCTTTCGGACCAGTTGGAGGCAAAACCGTACAAATCGGACATCTGCCGCGACCATTGAGGTGACAGCAGAGGCGCAACGGCCCTGTATCCTTTGCCTTGAAGGGCGGCTACAACATGTCTGCGAAGTTTAGTATTGACCTCTTCGCCATAGAGGCGGGCCCTGGCCCATCGCTCCGCCGGGTATTTTTTTTGTTTCCGGGTATCCTTTTTGGTCGCCTCTGTCTGCGGGAGGATCCAGCTTATAACGGTGAGGTCTTCCGGGGCCACCTTGGACTCCGGGAAGGTTTGTGTAAAGATCTCTAACGGCGTCCAGTGAAAAGGCCCTACATGTTTCTTGTAGTCTTCGTATAGAGGATCATCTCCTCTTGAGAATCCCACGAGCGGGTCATTCCATGCCTTTTCATTAGCCTCGTTCTGAAGGGTATTCTCCGGGGATCTGTTTATAAATTCGCGGATAATACTCTCCACTCAATTTGCCAAATCCGACGGTTCTTTCATAGATACTCTTTGCTCCCTCTTTATGCCCGCTTTTCTTTCCTGGTGTTGCTGCTGTTTCCCCGTCAAGCAAGGTTTTGCTAAAGGCCAAAGTCTTGATTAATCAAAATGACCTTCACCCTTCCTTTAGGAGCCGATTTCTCGGTGATGGTCCAGGTATTGCAGATGCGCTCCGTGCTTTTGCACTGCTCACAGTATGACGTTTTGACGCAGGGGGTTTTTCTGTTCAAGCGTATGGCGTTGACCGGCGCTGCGTAATTCTTGATACGTCTCATAGCCTCGTCCAAATCGGAAACGACTTTATTCCGGGCTGCAAGGACAATTACGTATTTGGGGCCGAACGTTAAACCTGCAACGCGGTTTCCCGTGCCGTCCAGGTTCACAAGCTCGCCGTTCGCCGTTACGGCGTTGGTCCCCGTAATGAATAAATCAGCCAAGAGCGACTGTCTGCGCCGCTCAACGTTTTCATCCCAGGATATGGTCTTATCTGACGTTTCTATTGTCTTAAAGGCTGTATTGGCTTTGAGAGCGGCGTGAAGACCTGTCTCCATGGACGTCATGGACGTTCCCCAGGAAACGACCGCAGGCTTCACCGCAGGTATGATTTCTTCGAAAACAACCTTTTTTACCTCATCCGCATTGTTCGCCAGGAAGACCTCGAAGTTGTTCGCTTCCAGTGCCTTCTTGAGATCAGCCAGTCTGATCTGCCAGTATTGCTCGATTGCTGTGCTCATACTTTACCTCCCAGTCCTTGTTCATTTAGTTTTAGTCGACGTCAACCGCGTTTCCATTATCTTCGCCCTGAGCAAAAAAGCGGCATCTATTCATGCTCAGGAGAAGAATATTCTATCCGAGGTTTGCGCGAATTCTCATCAAAAAATCACGCAAGCTTTTTTGTTCCCTATCCTTAAATATCGTCCGAAACTCTTCGTTTGCCTCCTTCATGAGCCTGTAGATCCTCTGTCCCGCTTTCTTCCCTTTTTCCGTAAGCTCTATCTGGATTGCCCTGCGATCGCGTTTATGGGGTCTCCGTTTTATGAGTTCCGCCGTCTGCAGACGGTCAAGGATGCCGGTGAGCGTGGCGCTGTCGAGCCCTGTTCTCTTTCCGAGGTCATTGGCGGTAGTGAAATCACTTTCATAAAGAAAGCGGAGGACCATGGCCTGCGCACCGGTTAAATTCAGCTCTGCCACCTTCTGGTTCCAATACCTCGATCCGGCCTGGCTTGCCTTTGTTAACTGGAAAAGGATGCAGTCATAAGTTTCCATTTGACATCCGTTAAAATTGCTTGTACACGTATATTATGTGTACGATATATGGGCGCCATGGCCTTGTCAAGAAAATATGTTGATATCCTTCTTGATTGGACTACGATAGGAAAACTATTAGGACAAGCAACATAGCTTTTGTCCACCGGGTTAAGGAGGGTTCGCCTGTAGAAAATGGAAGCCTTCAGAGTCTATCATCAATATCCCGTATATTATGAGGAATGAATCACCCTCAAGGATGGTTCGGCCATCTTCCTCAGGCCGATCAAGCCGACTGATGGTCCGCTGCTTTTGGATCTGTTTCAAAAATTATCCCGGGAGACCATTTACTTTCGCTTCTTGACCCATTTGGAAAGGCTGCAGCCAGAGATGCTCAAACAGCTTGTGGAGATCAATTACGAAAGCCACTTTGCCCTCGCTGCCATTATTATAGAGGACACAAAAGAATCCATCATCGGCACCTGTCGTTACATCGTCAAACAGAATACGGATCACGCGGAGCTTACCGTTATCTTAAGAGACGACTGGCAGAAGAGAGGCCTGGGAAAACTCATGGTCACAAGGGTCGTTGAAATTGCCAGGTCAAAAGGAGTAGCCAGTATCGAAATACTTCTCGATTACCGGAATGAAGGGATGAAACGCATTTTCGCTTCCCTCGGATATCCTGTCAAGTACGAATCGTCCATTCTTGATATTGCCGACCGCATGGAGATCCTCCTTAAGGAAGTTACGCTTTGATATGACTTGTGCCCTGACCTTTCGCAGGTGAATGGGCGGTCTTCTCTTGAAACAAATGGCCTGGGCGTCTTGAATTCGGCAGCGAGCGCATTCCCCGTAGATTGCTGCGGGGTAAGCGAGCGAATACTGAATGATATTCTTCCTTAAGAATCGAAGATTCTCCGCGGCTTGCCGCGGAGAGCTTCAATAGGGTTCAGACTTTCAAATACAAGTCGCCAGTTGCGATAATGGAATCAGTTCATTGATAACGCGTAGAAAGATGTAACAACCAGGAAGAACTTTTCTTAATCTTCCATAATTGCGCACATCTTCCTGAAAGCGATCATCCATCTCGAAGACAGCTAATCACTATTTCTAATGACAAAAAAGGGGTGAGGTATAAACCCCCACCCCCTCGAGACATGGGAAGAATATTAACAGTTAACTTCTTGTAACTCCGCCGTTCGCGTCAATAGCGAAGGTTGAACCGCCACCGGTATGTGTCGTCGTTAGTGTAATAGTGCCTATCACTCCACCACCACCCACCGTTATCGGTGTGTTGGCACTAATTCTATAACCGTAGGCCGATAAAGCAGCCTCATTAGCAATTGTTCCACCTGGGGAATCACTGAAAAAAGCCTGCGATGCCGTGTAGGCATTCCTAACCGCAGAGTTTGACGATGCACTGTAACCTCTTGCCCTGTACGCCACGAACTGCGGGATGGCAATGGCTGCCAAGATACCTATGATCGCAATAACGATCATTAATTCGATCAGCGTAAAACCTTTCTGTCCTCTTTTCTTGTGAAATGCACGAATCATCTTCATCTCTCCTTTCAATTTGCTTTTAACATAAATATTTTAATGAGCCAATTTCAGTTTTTTAGATATAATCCGTTGTTATAAACTGATCTGTACTACCACCTCCTTTATCAGAAAAATTATATTATCCAAAAGTAATTTACAAATGACGTTTTCGTTTGTACTCAAACTATTTAGCAAGCACCATACCAAGTTGCCACTTACAACAAATTTTAAACAAAAATGTCCTTTTTATCTTTCATTATCATTTGTTAGACATCAATATGTATTAGTTGAACTGTTTTATATTTGAGAACTTTTAAACGAAAACCAGCAATTTTCACCAATTGTCTGTCAATTTCGCCTAGCCGGATGTTCGTTTTCTTATTGTGGGATCTGCCACGAAACCGGAATTTTTCGAGGAGATCAAAGACGAAATCGCAGCCCTTCGTCACCCAGATAAGGTCATTCTGGCCGGTTTTCGGAAAGACGTTGAAAAAGTGATTGCGACAAGCGATGTGATCGTAAATTTCTCTCCCTGGGAACCGCCGTCCCAGGTCATCCACCAGGCCTTCGCAATGAAGACGCTTGTTGTGGCGAGCAACAAGGGTGGCAATGTAGAAAGCATATCGGATGGTGAAACCGGCTTTCTATTCTGTTCCGAGGATGCCGGAAGTCTCTCTGAGACTATCCTTAGCGCATTGAACAATCACACCGGGGCGATAAAAGAGAAAGCTTATCTAGCCGCCCATTCAGCGTTCGGCATCGAGACCATGATGGAGATGATGTTAAGTGTCTATCGCATGACCTTAACAGCGAGGCAATCGCTTCAGGGTTAATTGCATGTTATTGGGCCTCCGGTGAAGCATGGTTTGCGGGCAGGAAACAATTGGTCATGCAACCTTTCTATCAGTAATCCTCGATACTCAGTACAGATTCAGAGTGAGGATAAGGTGTAGCCTGTAAATTTTTTCCACCGGCTAATTCCGGAAAACTGATAAAGGAAAATTTTGTCCGTTCCTACCTGCCATGTTGATTTTCAATCGAGCTCATCCATAAGATATTTCAACCATTAATAAACAAAACCTGGGCGCTCTGAAAAAGGCATCTTCTTCAGCATGGAGTAAAACCCGGTGGTGCTCTAACTTGAAATGTGGTAGAAGTTTTTGCGACAGGTCAGAGGTGAATTGCCCGTGCCCTGAAGAAGAATTTCATTCAGGAAAAGGCCTAAGGGACTAAAGAAAGGAAGATTCACCCGATGGCAATGACCGATTACAATCAAAAGGAGGATATATTCCAATGTCTTTAATGAGTAGCGAACAATACGTAGAAAGTATCAGGAAGATGCGTCCCAATGTCTATAAATGGGGTGAACTTATCAAGGATGTGACGACCCATCCGGCTACGCGCCTGCATGTGCAATCGGTTAAGCGCTCTTACGAACTGTCCCACGACCCCGAGAAAGCTGCCATCTACACGGCGAAGTCACACCTGACGGGTGAAACGGTGCACCGCTGGAATTCCCTCATGCAATCAGCGGAGGATGTCATGGCAAACTCCAACATGAAACGGGAGCAGTTCCATCAGTCTGGAACCTGCCAGGGGGCAACCTGCGCCGGCTGGACGGCGATGAATGTGGTCTGGGATATCACGTATCAGATGGACAAGGACCTTGGCACCGACTACCATGAACGTGTCAAGAAATTCTGGAAGTATATGGAGGATAACTGTATCACCATGTCGGGAGCTATCACTGATGCCAAGGGCAACCGATCATTGAGACCCTCCCAGCAGGCAAACAAAGACACCAACCTCCACGTGAAGGAAGTTCGTCCCGATGGCATACTCATCCGCGGCTATAAATGCCAGATATGCGGTGTTGCCGCAGCACATGAAATTATATGTACTCCGGGAAGCGGTTATGGCGAGACAGAAAAAGATTTCTGTGTGGTTTGCGCCGTTCCCCGCGATGCTGCCGGGCTTACTATTGTGGAAACCCGTCGCCCGAGCGATGCCCGTGACGAAGAGGATGGATGGGATGCCCCGAAAGCCGGCAACATCACACAGACTTTCTTGATCTTTGACGACGTGTTTGTTCCCAAAGACCGGGTATTCATGTGCGGGGAATATAAATATAGCGGCAGGCTCCTGATGAACTTCACTTCCATATACCGAGCCGCCATCGGCGCCTGTGTCGCCGGACAGGGTGACATCATGGTCGGGGCCGCCATCAATATGGCAAGAGCCAACGGCCTCAGTATGAGGGCTTTCCAGGACAAGCTCGTGCAGATGGCCATCAACAATGAAATGACTTACGGTCTCGGACTGGGTGCCATCATGAAGGGGAAGAAACAGCCGTCCGGCCTGTTCGTACCGGATTCGCTGCTTGCCCATGCCAACAAAACCCAGGTTGCCAAGCTCCCTTACGAGACGAAGGTAATGGCACAGGATATTTCCGGCGGCATCGCCGAGACGGGTTGCTTCCCATCTTTCAAGGATTTCCAGTCGCCGGAATATGGGAAACATCTTTTTGAGGCACTGACCGCAGGCGCTGGCGGCGAGACCCGCGCCCGTGCCGCCCGCCTCGTGGAATGGTTAACCGTTGGGGGCGGAATCCCCGGCTGCATGCACGGCGGCGGCTCACCGGACGGCGCACGGCTTGTTGTGCGGGCCATGACGAAATGGGAGGAATACGCAGCGGAAGCCAGGCGCATCGCCGGTATTACCGCCGAGCTCTCCGATCCTGCGCCGTCAAAGAAGTGAAGCAAGCTCATAGAGATTATATCATGAAGGGGAAATAAAGAAGTTACCTTCATCAGGAAGCGCAGAAAGGAGCAGCAGCGTGATCAAGCATGTCGTCTTCATGAAATTCAAGCCAGGTGTTACCGAAAAAGATATAGCAGATCTGGAGAAGTCCATGGCAAAGCTTCCCGGAAGAATTCCGGAAATAAATTGACATTTCTCGGCAAATCTCTTTGCATCCTGAGGCGTCATGACCATCATACGCCAGCAGAAGGAGGCAAAATCGTTTGCTCCGCCGCTACCAGGGAATCGGACATTAGTTTTCTGATGGTCAGGCCCGATTCTCGTGGAATTCAGGTTTCCGTACATATCAATCTGCGCCCCACCGAGGAAGGTGTAATCCAGCATTCCCCTGCAGGCCTTCTCCATAATTTCACACATGCCGCTTGCCATGACCGCCTTCCATGTCGTTCTGGAGTCTCCAACGGATATGGGCATTTCAGGTTCAAGGGTGCCGCCCCGCCGGCCTCAAAAAGTATCACCAGATTGGGTGAGTGGGCCTTCTGCGCAAGCATCGCCGCCGCACAGGGCGCGCCGGTTCCGACTCCTACGGAGGACCCGTCTTCCAATTCTCTTGCAGCGGTGCATATCATGAGTTCCATGGTATTATAATCAGCCATACTGCATATCCTCCTTTCTAATCTCTCGCAGCTTGTTGCGGGTAAGCGAACTAATGCTTAGCGGTCATATTCCTTGAGGATAGAAGACGCAAAACCTACAGAATAGGGGTTTTCTCTGGGGGCCGCCTTTCCGGTACATACACGTGTGGAATCTTATCTTCGTTCCATTCTTTCGAGACATAAAGATTGCAGTAGCAGCTTCCGTATTCTTCCACATCGGGCGCACGATAGACACAGGGACAGATAATGTCTTTATCTTTTTCTCGATCTCGTGATGCCAGGCGGCAGGGACATGACATGTAGCCGTAACGCTCCTTGTTCGTGAGGAGTCCTCTCAGGATATCAAGCACCCATTCCTTATCCCTGCTAAAAAAATAGCCTTTGGGTTCCTGCATTTTCCTCAACATCTCATAAAGCTGTTCGACTTCCATTACAGCCCCAGTGCCTTTCTTATTTTCGTCTCTTCAAATCCCACAATGACTTTGTCTCCGATGACAATCGTGGGAAATGTGCATTGCGGATTTAATTTTCTGACGTCCTCTAAAATTATTTTCTTCTCCTCGTCAGAAAGCAAATCTACATCCGTGAATTCGTATTGCACGTGACATTCGTCGAGCAATTTTTTCGTTGACTTGCAGTGGCTGCACGTACTTAGCGTATATATTTTGACAGATGGCTGCATATATGACCTCCCTTCTCATCATTCTATGATTGTATGCATAACATTAAACCATCACGACTTTGCTAGCAAGCACTTCGTTCCGTGAGAACCTATCGTGATTGAGATAAACACATGATTACAGCCCCAACGGGACATTCCTTGGCACAGAAGCCGCATCCGATGCAGGCCTTCTCATTCGCCATATAAGGGCGTCCGTGGGAATCACCGGAAATTGCCACTTCAGACAGGTCAAGACAGTGAACCGGACAGGCGTCGATGCAGATCCTGCAGGACATACAGGTCATTTTATCGAACTGCGGTTTATCCCACAGGGATCTTTTTATCATCTCACAGGGAATGCCAAATGGGTCCTTCACTGCCGCCTCCGGACAGATGCGCCCGCAGGCGCCGCATTCAATGCACCGATCAGCAACAATATCGTGAATGGCATTCTTATTTCCCGTTATTGCATCAACCGGGCATAACCTGCTACATGCGCCACAGCCATTGCACTTATCCGTAATCCTATATGCCATGTTCCTCGCCACGGAGTTTTAAACGGTCAATACTCTCTTCCGTTGGTCTCCCGGTCCGGGGATCCCACCCGAACTGCCTATAGTAATCGCTTATCAATTTATCCATGTCCACCGTTCTTCCCAGGTTCGCTCCTTCGGTCTGCGCCGGTTTCCCGATTACCCTGTCGCCCGGCCGAAACGACCTTGGATCTATGCCATGCTTGATATTGAAGGCCTGCTTCAGCGTCTGGATTCGCGCCCCGATATCCAGGTATTCCTCAGGTGTCTTGTTCCATCCTGTTGCTGCATTCAACCAGGAAAATGTCGGCGTCCTTTTTGCGCCCAGAAAGACGCCAAATAGGCATAGACCGGCGCAGTTGACGATATTCATAAACTTGCTGCATAGAGCGGCCGTCACCGCTTTCTTTTCATCCGCTACGTATTTTCTGCCCTTGAAATAGAGAGGCTTCACGCGCGGCAGCCCTTTTGCCACCTTCCAAAGCTGGAACATCTCATAATACATCTGGGCACCTACAGTATGCCTGCCGGGTGCGGCTTCCACGGAGTAATGAACGTTATAACCGGGGTCGTTCCTGCCGTCGTGCATGGGGAGCTCCTGACCGCCGGCATGCATTGCAGATGCTTCTGCTTTCTTGCCGATCTTCCGCGCTGCTACCTTTGAACCATCTGCCAGTATATCTCCGATGCCCTCGCGCCTGATCATTTTTTCAATGAGGGCAACGATTGCTTCCGAATTCCCCCATGTAAGTTCGAGCCCATCTGTATCTTTCTTTGTGAGGATGCCTGCCTCATAGCACTCAATGGCGAAGGCCACTGTGCTACCCGCAGAGATTGTATCCATGCCGGCCCTGTTCAATGTCTCATTGAGATGGAAGATGCTGTCCGCGTCAGCATTCATGCACAGACCGCCTAAGGAAAGGACTGTTTCATACTCCGGCTTGTGTGTCTCGCCGTATTTCCCTTTTGTTACACATATGCCGCCGCAACCCAAAGGACAGGCATAGCAGTGATACTTCACCTTTTCATACTTTCTGATTGCATCCGGGTTCACGGACAGAGACTTTTTAATCCCCCAGTCCACGTTGCTGCCCCGCCAGTTCTTTATCGGCGCATCCCCAATCTCAACAGACATCTGATTCATACCGCCTGTGCCCCACTTCGTGAGCAGCATCTTATAAATCAGTCCGTCCATGGCCATCTGTACGGGCAGGATTCTCATGAGGGCGCCTACATATGCAGCCACAGGCCCGGCAAAAATAGGCGGTTGAAACTGCACCCACCGGTTGCACATCTGACTCAATCTCTTTATCTCAGCCCTGTTATGGACATCGATTCTTTTTTTGCCGTCGAGGACAACAGCCTTTAGCCCCTTTGCCCCCATGACAGCACCAAGGCCCGACCGCGCCGCCATTCTGCCTCTGTCATTGCATATGCCGGAGATGAGAGAAAGCCTCTCTCCTGCGGGACCGATGACGGCAATCCGTGAGTTGGCACTCGTTTCCGCAATCAGCATCGCCTCTGATTCTACGGCATCCCTGCCCCACAAGTGTGACGCATCGCGAAGCTCTGCGCCACCGTTATTCATATAAAGATAGACAGGCTTCTCGCTTATTCCCGTGAAAAAAATGCCGTCATAGCCGCAGCGCTTGATCGCCGGGGAAAAACTGCCGCCGCAGTTTGCCTCCCCCCATCCGCCTGTGAGGGGTGATTTTCCGACGACCATCCATCTTCCGGCAAAGAGACTGCCCGTTCCGGTCAAGAGCCCGGACACAAAGCCTATGATATTTTCCGAACCGAGCGGATCAGCACCGGCAGGGATCCTGTCGTAGAGAATGTAGGCAGCTAAACCCATGCCGGACAGGTATTGTTCGTAAACACGGTCGGGAACAACCTCCTCACGTATAACACGTGTGGAAAGATCCACCATCAAAATCTTACCCATATATCCGAAATGCACCTTGATCTCCTTCACAAATAGCGCAAAACAGTTGGTCCAAAAAAGAGACTTGAACCGGCAAATGATCGTCTGTCTCTGGGATAATTAATTTTTTGTTATTCTTTTTTTATCTTGCCTATGTCGAGGGGCTTTCCTTCCCAGGCCGCTTCCAGGACCATAAGAAAATCGTTGTAATCCAGGTCTTCAGGATTGTAAAAGATGGAGCCGTCTCTTAGGGCTGTTTTCGCAATATGCGGCAGTTTCTCTTTCGGCACCATTTCTTTTCCGTCCCTGTCCAGCGCCTCCTTAAAGAAGCGCGCATGTCTGCCGCCTGTTGCCTCATGCAGATCCTGATTCATCCGGCGGATGAGGGCGATAACATTTTGGGCTCTCTCTTCCTTCGGGGTAGCGGCATATACCTCAGCGCCTGCCATGGGCAGCAGCAGCTCCGCCGTGAGATGACCGTTTTTGTGCATGTTATACTCCAGCCCATAAGGAAGTAGAATCGCCATACATGCTCCATGGGGAACGCCGCAGACAGAGCCAACAGAATGGCCAAGGGTATGCACCATGCCGACCATGGAGTTCCCGAAGGCAATGCCTGCCAGGGTCGCGGCACTGGCCATGCCCAGACGTCCCTTTTTATCACCGGGATTCACCGTCACCTTAAGGAGATTATCGCTGATCAGTCTGATGGCCGCTAAAGCATGGGCATCACTCAGAGGATTTTTCGCGAGACAGGTGTATGCTTCAACAGCATGCGAAAGTGCATCCATGCCCGTGGCAGCCGTGATAGCCGGTGGTAGGGTGAGAGTCATCCGGGAATCCACGATAGAAGCATCGGGCAAAAGAAAATTGCTGACGAAGGCCATTTTTAGATGTTTTTCATGATCCTTGATCACTGCCACCAGGGTTACTTCGGAGCCTGTTCCCGCCGTCGTTGGTATCGCTATCAGGGGCATTAATGCCCGCTTCAGGGCGTTGGCGCCGCTGAACTTCATCAGGTTATCAGCCTTTTCAGAAACGATTATATTAATTCCCTTGGCCGTATCCATGACAGAGCCGCCGCCTATAGCAATGAGAGAATCGCAACCTTTCTCACGATACAACCGTGCCAGGCTGTTTACAATCCTCAAGTCTGAATCGGGAGGAACATCGTCGGCAATCGCCCCGATGTTAACGCCGTTGCTAATGGCATTAACCACGATGTCAATTAACCCGGCACCGACTACGCCCTTATCTGTGACGATCATCGGCCTTCCGGCATTCAGTTGAGCAAGGGTGTCTGGGATCTTCTCCAGGGCATCATGGCCGGAAATGATTTTAACCCGACAGCAGAATTCATAGTACCCCGGCATATCCATCGTGGGCTCCTTCTATCTTCCTTCCCTGGCTTCTCTTAGAATTTTCACACAACCGTCCATGTCGAAGCTTGCTCCATTACCGACGGATCTTTGTGCTATGTCCTGCAAAGTATCTTCCGATACTTGTGCATCTTTCCACAACCGGGGAATGGCGCCACCGCTCGCTGCCGATAGATCTTTCAGCAAATCATGGAGAATATCGACTGCTCTTCGGGCCCTCAGATTTTCCGCCATACTTGCATGTGCGTCGAATCCCGCCAGTGGCAGCAGTAGGTCCGATATGTGATAGCCGCCTTCCGACATCTGTTTCTCAAGAATGTGGGGGAGCAGCATCCCCATGCACAACCCAGGAGGCAAGTGACACAGATCGCCCATAACCTTTCCGAGTTTATGTGCAACACCCACATCTACGTTAGAAAAGGCGCAGCCGGCCATGGCATGGGCATTGGCAAGGGCTAGACATCCTTTCCTGTCCCGTTGATCTCTAATTACATTCACCAGATGTTCCATGATTAATTGAATCGCAGTATAAGCGTAGGCATCGGCCAGAGGATTCTTGCCAGAGCCGGTATAGGCCTCCACCGCGTGGGCCAGGGCAGCCAAAGCGGTGGCGGCAGTCGTTACCGCGTCCTCCGGGATAGTCATGCGGGGATCAATGACTGCAAGATGGGGCATCAAGAAATGCGAGGCATAATCCCTGCCATCGAAAAACGCATGTCTCGACATTTCATAGCCAGTCCCCGACAAGGTTGGCACAATGATTAGAGGCCTCAGGGGTTTCTTGACATGGTCCTCTCCAGCGCATCCCTCGATATCTTCCGGTTTGCCGGAGACGGCAAGATTCAGCACCTTTGCTGTATCCGCCACGGACCCGCCGCCGACTGCGATGACTGCATCGTAACCCCCGTCACGATAAATATTGAACAGTTCCCTGATTAATTTCAAATCGGGAGCAACAGGTACATCGTCGAAGATGCCGACAGCGATCCCAGAATCCTTGAAGGCATCGATGATTACGTCAACCAGCCCCCTTTCGCTGGCATCTTTTCTTGCAATCACAAGAGGCTTTCTCGCATTCAAGGCATCCAGTTCGAAAGGGATCTGTTCCAGTGCCCTGTTCCCCGAGTTGATTTTCACAGGGCAGAAGAATTCATAGTGCTCTGGCAAACACATCAGCAACCTCATCAAAAACCAAATATAGTCCGGACATAGATCAGCACCCGGCCAAGATATTTTCTACGGAAAGACCAGCCCGGATACCTCTTCACCGCTAACTTTGCAAAGATCTTCGGAAGGAGATAGACCTCAACTATATCAAGGATGCGTACGATTGCACATGCGTGTGCCACTTCACCGTCGACAATTAAACGGTCCCTGGCCGTGGCAAGGGCGGTACTCTCCTGAAAGGTAAATATCAGCATGGCGGCTTCGATATTCTTGATCTTCATTTGCAAGTCTATTTTTTTGCCCGCAGGGTCCCATCCCCTGTATCTCACAAACCCCCTCTGGTCCTTTCCTACAATCATGTGCGGCCCGTTTGGCATAACACAGAGCGCAAAGGTAAAGCTATCCGGCATGTCTACGAATTCCTTTTTTACTGCCCTGTCTACCGCGGCCGCGGCTTGAATGGCTCTTCCCATAAACCACATCATGATAGCCACATAATCCCTTTTCAGCGATTTTTTCCCTGCTGCAACTTCCCTGAAATTATTCATCGATGTAATCCGTGATAATTTATTCAAAGCCTACGAAAAACTATGCCTGATGTCATTGCAAGGCCCAAAGAACCGTAGCATACTTTTTTTATCGACTATAAAAAGATTTCTCCTTTCAGTCGACATGACAGAGTAAGAATATTCTTAATGCTCTCACTTTGTCAGTCCATGCGGAGCACCTTTGCCCCGCGGATTCGCGCCTCCTTGAGTTCGACGAGGGCCTCGTTGGCCCCTTCCAATGAAAATTCCTGCACCTCCGGTTTGATCGGAATCTCTGCCGCCAGATGGAGAAATTCACTGATGTCCCCGCGCGCCACGTTAGCCACACTCTTGATTTCCTTCTCGAGCCAGAGGTGTGTCGGGTAATTGAGTTTCAGAAGGTAGTCCTTGTCGGTCTCTTCTTTCCTGATGGCGTTGATGACCAGCCTTCCGCCGCTCTCCAGGTTCTTCATGGCCTCGACTATCGGTTTCCACGCCGGCGTGGTGTCGATTATGACATGGAGTTTTTCCGGCGGTTCGTCTTCCGTATTCCCCGCCCAGTGAGCCCCCAGTTCCCGGGCGAATGCCTGCTCCTTCCGGCTCCGGGCAAAAACAGAGACCCTGGAATTCGGATATTTATGGCGTACCATCTTGAGAACCAGATGTGCCGAAGCCCCGAAGCCCGTAAGTCCCAGGTTCTGCCCATTCTTCAGGTTGGCCAGCCGCAGGGACCGATAGCCGATGGCGCCTGCGCACAGAAGGGGTGCTGCTTCCACATCAGAAAAGATATCAGGGATATGGTACGCAAAGTCCTGCGAAACAGTCATTAACAGGGCATATCCACCGTTGGCATCCCTGCCCGTGGCCCTGAATTCCTCGCAGACATTTTCATTCCCTTCAAGACACGCGCTGCAATGGCCGCAGGCAGAAAAGATCCAGCCCACGCCGACCCGCTCTCCCGTTCGGAACTTTGTCACCTTTCTTCCTATTGCTGCCACTTTGCCCACCACCTGGTGGCCCAAAATAATGGGGAATGCCGGCGGCGGTGTCCTTCCCTCGATTTCATCCAGCTCCGTATGGCAGACCCCGCAGGCAGAAACCTTAATGAGGATTTCCTTCTCACCCGGCACGGGCTCCGGCATATCGATCAGTTGCAATGGTGTTCTGTTCTCGCGGATATTGGAAATGCTCTTCAAGACCATTGCTTTCATTTTTTCCCGCTCTCCTCGTTAGCCATTATGCCTCCACATCTTGCCTTAAATCAATATGAAATAATGCTCTCGACTTACTTTGCTTCAATAATTTTAATTAGTTGACAATATAGACAACATTCTGCATAGTTCCAATCATGCTTCAATACAAGCAGTAATATAAGACCATAAATCAGCCGTCGACTTCATATTGTTCATCTGTAACTTACACCATTTCTCTCGGGAGGCGTTTATATCCACGAGGAAAGTCTTTTGCCGAAGAAAACAGGGGGAGCGCATAATTAAAGAGCGGACACGATAAGGTTGCGCCGCTGACATCATGCCCAAGACTGGGGGGATACGATGAAGCCATGCAGAGAATGCAAACATGAGATTTCCGAAGAAGCCATTGCCTGCCCGCACTGTGGGGCGCCATATCCTGCAAAAGAAAAATGGGACGGCTGGGGATTTGAATACAAGTCAAAACTTGTCTTTTGGGGACTGCCGCTGCTACATATTTCATTTAAGTACCGCCCGAATAGAATGCCTGTCGTGGCAAGAGGAATCATAGCTATCGGGCAGTTCGCATACGGCGTTGTAACCATCTCCCAGTTTGGCATCGGCATCTTCAGCCTCAGTCAGTTTACAGTTGCCGTATATGCACTTGCTCAGTTTGCCGCTGCTTATTCGCTTATTGCCCAAGTGGGCATCTACATAAACGAAGGTCGCGGACAGTTGGTAAAAAGTGTGGCGGAAATTATAGGAATGCTCTGGTAAATGTACCGCCTTCGGGCGCCCGAACTAACTAGGGAGAACAAATGAAAAGAGGACTAATCTTAATCGATATTCAGAATGATTATTTTCCGGGTGGGAGCATGGAACTTGTCGGAATGGAGCAAGCGGCGCAGAATGCAGGATTATTGCTCCAAGAGTTCAGGAAAAGGGCATTCCCTGTCTTTCATATTCAGCATATTTCAAAACGCCCGGGAGCAACATTCTTCCTCCCGAACACAAAGGGCGTTGAAATCCACAAATCCGTAGCCCCTCAGACCGGCGAAGCCATAATTGAAAAATATTTTCCCAATGCATTCAGAAACACTGATCTATTGAATGTCCTCAAAAGATCAGAGGTGGATGAAGTGGTAATTTGCGGGGCCATGACTCACATGTGCGTTGACGCGACAACACGCGCGGCATTTGATTTCGGATTCAGGTGCACGGTTATTGAAGATGCGTGTGCGACCCGCAATCTCGAATATAAAGGTACAACAGTAGAAGCAGGCAAGGTTCAGGCAGCATTCATGGCCGCCTTGGCTGTGCCCTATGCAAAAGTCACATCTGCGAAAGATTTTATCGGTAAATTGGCATAAAATAATGTTCAGCCGCTACTCGGACATGTTTGATTGCTGATGGCCTGCCGCCGGCGCAAAGGTGAGAAATGTGAATCTCAAATTAATATTAATCCTTATCTTAGTAAGTCTCGTCGTCATATTCATAACCCAAAATGCCACAGTAGTTGATGTTCGATTTCTATTCTGGAACGTCTCCATGTCCCGTGCCCTGTTGATATTTTTTCTCTTGATTATCGGCATTGCTCTTGGGTGGTTTTTACATAGTTACTTGTCTTACCGGAAATCGAAGGATGAATCAGGCGGTGATGTCTGATCCCAAATTTCGTAAACGGCATGTTTTCTCGTTTTATCTTCTTGATTTTTGTGATAGTTAATGTATCTGAATATCCCGTCTTTTTTTATACTGCCCAAATACGTTCCATTACTTAGCTAAAATAAGGAGTCTTACTGATGAAAGGTACAAAAATCAATCTCCATGACCGTCTTCGCACCCTGGCTCAGAATCTCTGGTGGACGTGGCATCCGGAGGTTATCAGCCTCTTCACGGACCTGGACCCGCATCTCTGGCGGCAGGTTGAGCATAACCCGATAGCTTTTCTGAATCAGATCACACCGGAGCAAATTGAGGAGAGGGCCTCTGAGCTTGTGCTGCATAGCCGGATAAACTACGCCTTCCGGCGGCTGAATGAATATACCGAAAAGGATAAGACATGGGGAATGATGCACTGCGGAAATTTAAGCAACCGGCCGGTTGTCTATTTTTCTGCAGAGTTCGGAATACATGAATCGCTGCCGATTTACTCTGGCGGATTAGGTATCCTCTCAGGGGACCACCTGAAAAGCGCCTCTGATCTTGGAGTTCCTTTGATTGGAATCGGGCTCCTTTATCAGCAGGGTTATTTCAATCAGAGCCTGAACAAAGATGGCTGGCAGGAAGAAAACTACGTGAACCTTAATATCAACAATTTGCCGTTGCAGCCGGTCCTTGATGCGAGCGGGCAGCCATTACTTGTACGAGTTGATACCCGGAGCGGTCCCCTCAGTGCCCGGGTCTGGCTGGTTCAGGTGGGTCGGATTCGTCTGTTGCTCCTCGATTCCAATGTTGATTGTAATTCACCCGGAGATTGTGAATTGACCTCCCGGCTCTATGGCGGAGACGACAGGCTGCGTATTAGACAGGAGCTGCTGCTGGGAATTGGCGGTGTGCGTATCCTGCAGGCGCTGAATATTATCCCTGGAGTGCTGCACTTAAATGAGGGGCACAGTGCCTTTGCCACCCTCGAAGAGAGCCGCCGAATTATGGATTACGACCAGATTCCGTTTCACCGCGCTCACCGGCGCGTAACTCTGCGCACTGTTTTTACCACGCACACCCCCGTAGCGGCAGGCCATGACCGATTCCCCCCGGATCTGGTAGAAGAACATCTCGGCATATTCAGAGAAAACCTGGGACTGTCACATGACGATTTCATGGCCTTAGGACGCATTAATCCGTACGACAGGTCGGAACCGTTTTGCATGACAGTCCTGGCTTTGAAATCTTCATGCCGGGCGAATGGCGTATCTGCAATTCATGGGACTGTGAGCCGTCTGATGTGGCATTCCCTCTGGCCGCAGCGTCCCGAGTCAGAAGTTCCTATCGGCCACATTACCAACGGCGTTCATGTATTATCATGGCTGGCGCCACCAATGTACCAATTGTTTGAGACGCGCCTTGGCCAAGACTGGCCCACGCGCATGGTGCACCCGGACATCTGGGAACAAATATCCGAGATTGACGATGGAGAGATGTGGGAGACACACCAGAGTCTGAAGATGCGCCTCATTCGCTTCGTCCGTAGACG
>Ga0315294_10003218_pt1 | contig 17762 bp, 15 predicted proteins | sample YL17G13_40_MG_FD_203626 | JGI IMG/M metagenome (GOLD analysis project Ga0315294, IMG submission 203626) | Sediment microbial communities from Yellowstone Lake, YNP, Wyoming, USA - YL17G13_40 | ecosystem: Environmental > Aquatic > Freshwater > Lake > Sediment | place: USA: Wyoming | collected... | reverse complement strand
ACGGTCAGTCACAACAAGATTACTGGCCCGGGAAACCGTGTGACCTACGGGATAGAGCTCAAGGACAGCGCGGAGCCAGACATTGAGTACAACTGGATAGATGGGGTGAAGTACGGGATAAAGTGTGGCGGTTCATCCGGGCCCAGTATTGAGCACAACTGGATCAAGAACACCACGGGCAATGGCATACAGACTGCGGAGGAAGCAGGCGCTGTGGTTCGCTACACGACGATTGAGGGTTTCCAGGGCACAGGCGTTACTGCCATTGACTACTCGAACCCGTACCTTGGTGCTTCACCGGATTCTGGGTCCAATCGTATTTATGCGGGTTCCGGCTACTATGTGGCCAGTCTGACAGAGTACACCGTGAAGGCGGAGCTTAACTGGTGGGGGTCGAGTAGTCCCGGTTTCAGGAAGTTCTATGGGCGTGTGGACTATAGTCCGTTGTGCACTTCGGACCCTGGAACGTCGTATGTGCTTCCACTTCCCCTGGTCCCGTCACATGGCCCGGTGGTGCCATATGTGATGCAGAACTACCCCAATCCGTTCAATCCGCGGACGACGATAGAGTACGGTGTAAGCGAGCCGGGGACGCGCGTGAGGATCGTCGTGTATGACATATCTGGCAGGGTCGTAAGAGTGCTGGTTGATGAAGCTAGGCCGGCCGGGCGTCACGCTGTTGTCTGGGACGGGCGCAATGACCGCGGAGAGGTTGTGGTCTCTGGTGTATACGTCTGCGATGTTTCTGTGGGGAGCCTGAGGCAGCAGAAGAAGCTCGTGGTCCTGAGGTAGTTCCGTTGGGAAGGAGAAGGATGCCATGAAGAGCGTGGTGCTGTTTGCTCTTGTGTTTGTCTGCCTGGGGCTGCTCTCCGCCGAAGCTGGCGCGAGGAGTCTTGAGGTGGAAGCTTCGCAGGCGGCGGTGATAAGGCCTTTGGAGGGGTCGGATGAGGTTCGGCTTCTGGTGAGTTTTGAGATGCCGGGCGTTCTTGAGGAGAAGTCCATTGACTTTGCCTGTGTGTCGTTCGATGCCGACTGCAGTGGGAGCGAGGGAGCCTTGTCGTTTCAGGCGTTTGCTCTCACGAAGGGTTGGGATGCTGAGACAGCGAGTTGGGGTGGTTCTTGGGACAGTCCTGGTGGCGACTGGGACAACCGTCGATCGGTCTACTGGGTCGGCGAGGCTGGCGACGCGAAGACCGTCTATCTGGACGTTACTGATTTTGCGAATCATTGGCTCAAGGAGCCGTCGAAGAACTTTGGCATTATAGTGAAAGTGTCCGGGCCGTTCTTGGGGACTTTTGCGTTGCGCGACATGGCTGCGAAGCCAAGGCTGAGGATCCTGTACTGAGAGCAGCGCATCCAGGCAACCGTTATCGCGGGGGCAGCCCGCTCGTCAGGCTGCCCCCCTCTTCCGGTGAACGATGTGCGAGAGACAACACGAGGCCTTGTGTGCAACGGCGTCCGGTCGAGTCTAAGCCACACCAGTCTCACATTATCCCCTTGACCCAGGATCGTGCAACAAGGACTGTGGGGATTGGGCCCCGGGCTGTCTTCGTGGCTTCGGTCTCGAGAGGGGAAACGCCGGGGCAAGAAAACCCTTGCGGCACAACTTCGGAGATGATAGTTTCCAAAGGATGAGCATTTAGTTTAGGGCCGAACCTTTTAAGCTGGCTCAGAGAGGCCAGCAAGGGGAAATGCCTGATGTTGTCAGTGGAAGTCGATGACAGCCTTCTTGCGCGGGCGAGAAGGCTTCTTTTTTGTGCAGAGGGATGGGGGGAGGGAAGGCGCGGAAGAGTTCTGTCCAGGCATTCATGATTCTTGCGCGGAGGGACGGTCGTGACGTACGCGGAGAAGGCCCAGATAATGGATGACCGGGCCATGGCCAGAGCCATTGCCCGCATCTCGCACGAGATAGTCGAACGAAACCAGGGCACGGAGCACCTCGTGCTCGTAGGCATAAGAAAGCGGGGTGTTCCGCTCGCGAAGCGGATCCAGCAGAACCTCAAGGAATACGAGGGAGCCGACGTGCCGCTGGGAGTGCTGGACATAACGCTCTACAGGGACGACCTCCAGCAGATAGGACCGGCTCCGGTGGTCCGGTCCACCCAGTTGCCCGTGGACATAACCGGCAAGATAGTCGTGCTGGTGGACGACGTGCTTTTCACGGGGCGAACCGTGAGGGCGGCCCTGGATGCATTGATAGACTTCGGCAGGCCCATGGTCATTCAGCTCGCCGTGCTGGTGGACAGAGGGCACAGGGAGCTTCCGATAAGGGCCGACTTCGTGGGTAAGAACCTTCCCACGGCGCAGAAGGAAGTGGTCAAGGTCAGCGTCGTGGAAGAAGACGGCTTCGACGCCGTGTCAATCGGGGAGGTGGTCCAGAATTGAAGGACAGAAAAGACCTCCTGGGGCTTGAGGAGCTGAGGCGGGAGGAGATCGAGAAAATCCTGGACGCGGCGAGGTCCTTCAAAGAGGTCCTCGAACGGCCCATCCCGAAGGTGCCCACGCTCAGGGGAAAAACGATCGCGAATCTCTTCTTCGAGCCCAGCACCAGGACCAGAATTTCCTTTGAGCTCGCGGAGAAGCGTCTCAGCGCCGACACGGTCAATTTCACCGCCTCGGGTAGCAGCGTCTCGAAGGGCGAGAGTCTCAAGGACACTGCCAGGAACATAGAGGCAATGCAGGTGGACATGATCGTCATACGGCACCAGGCTTCGGGCGCCCCCCACTTCCTGGCGCGTTCGTTGGACTGTTCGGTCATAAACGCGGGCGACGGCACGCACGAGCATCCCACCCAGGGGCTTCTGGACGTCTTCACCATCAGAGAGCACAAAGGTAGAATCGAGGGGCTCAAGGTGGTCATCGTCGGCGACATCGCCCACAGCAGGGTGGCCGCGTCCAACATCTGGGGCCTCACAAAACTCGGCGCCCGGGTGGTCGTCTGCGGCCCGCCCACCCTCATGCCTCTGGGCATAGAGCGCCTGGGTGTAGAGGCGACCAGCGACCTGGATGCCGCGCTCGACGGTGCCGACGTGGTGAACGTGCTGCGCATCCAGTTGGAGAGACAGAAGAGCGCGCTCTTCCCGAGCATCAGGGAATATTCGAGGTGCTTCGGCGTGACGCGAGACAGGCTCTCCGCCGCCAGGGAGGACGTGCTTGTGATGCACCCCGGGCCCGTCAACCGCGGGGTCGAGATCTCGCAGGACGTGGCGGACGGTCCTTTCTCGGTGATTCTCGAACAGGTCACGAACGGGGTGGCCGTGCGTATGGCGGTGCTTTACCTTCTCAGCGGTTCCGAGGTGGAGCCGAAGTTGGGTTAGGGCCCGCCGGAGCGCAGGCGGGCCGGCCGGGCCCGGGTGCGCACTTGGACGCGCCGTTGCCGGCCAGGACGCTCTGGCCCTGGCGCTGAGGCACGGACGCGGTCGTTAGGGTTTGTCCTGATCCTGGCGGTCTTCTTGGGAGGCGAAATGACCAGGCGGAACATGAACTCTACCGGGGAACCTTCTCACGGCGACAGAGGTAACTACAATCGTGGGGGTTCCGTGCTTCTGCGGAACGGGCGGGTCGTGGACCCGGCGAGCGGACTGGACGAGAAGACCGACGTGCTCGTGCGCGACGGCAGGATAGACTCCATCGCCAGGGGAATTGCGGTTGAGCAGGGGACGCGCGTCATGGAGCTGGAAGGCAAGCTCGTTGTGCCGGGTCTGATCGACATGCACGTTCACCTCAGAGAGCCCGGCCGGGAGGACGAGGAAACCATTCAGTCGGGCGGCCTGGCCGCCGCGCGAGGCGGTTTCACCGCGGTCGCCTGCATGGCTAACACACAGCCGGTCATAGACAACGCGGGCATAGTCAAGTTCGTGCTGGAGGCCGCAGAAAGAACCAGCCCGGTGCGCGTCTTTTGTGTTGCGGCCGCCACTGTCGGTCTCAAGGGCGAGATCATGAGCGAGATCATGGACATCCGGGGCGCAGGCGCCGCCGCCATCTCAGACGACGGGAGATACATACAGAGTTCCGAAGTCGCCCGGAGGGTCATGGAGTACTGCAGGATGGCGAACCTGCCGGTCATCTCTCACTGCGAGGACCAGTACCTGTCTGCCGGCGGCGTCATGCATGAGGGCTACTGGTCGACAGTGCTCGGACTCAAGGGCATTCCCGCTGCAGCCGAGACTGCGGCGGTCGCGAGGGAGCTCGCCCTTGCGGAACTCACTGGCGCCAGAGTGCACATAGCCCACGTCAGCACAGGTGGCGCCGTGGAACTCGTGAGGCAGGCGAAGAGGCGTGGAATCGCCGTCACTGCCGAGACTGCGCCGCACTACCTGGTGCTGACAGACAGGGCGGTTTGCGGCTATGATACGAACGCAAAGGTGAACCCGCCCCTGAGAAGTGAAGAAGATCGGGAATGCGTCACGGAGGGTCTCAGGGACGGCACCATAGATGTGATTGCCTCCGACCACGCGCCTCACTGCGAAGAGGAAAAAGACGTGGAATTCAGCGCGGCGGCGTTTGGCCTCATCGGGCTGGAGACCACGGTCGGAGTGATACTGACTTTCCTGGTCAAGAAGGGAATCGTTTCCCTGCCGCACGCGATCTCGGCCATGACTGTAAGGCCTGCTGCGGTGCTCGGGGTCGAGGGCGGAAGGCTCGAAGCCGGGCAGCGCGCGGACATCACCGTGATCGACCCCGAGTTGGATTGGGTGGTGGACCCGGGTGCGTTTGCGTCCAAATCGCGCAACACTCCCTTCAAGGGAATGAAGCTTACGGGCAAGGCCGTTGCAACCATGGTCGCCGGGAAACTGGTCTATGAATCGTAGGATTGAACGTATCCTGAAACTGCCGGGGTCTTTGATGCCGGGCGTCTTGACAGCGCGTCTGCCCGCGGCCGGGGCCGTGGTCGCGGTCCTGGTGCTCGCGACGCTCGCGACGTCCTGTGCCTATTACAACACGTTTTTCTTTGCCAGGCGCTACTACAATCAGGCCGTGAGAGCGAGCCGGCAGCCAGGCAGGCCGGGGCCCAGCCCTGCTGGGGCGCCTGCCGGAGTGTCCGGCCAGGTGTCGTCGCTGCTGGACAAGTCGATCGAGAAATGCGCCAAGGTCATAACCTTCTTCCCGAAGAGCAAGTGGGTGGACGACGCCATCTATCTCATGGGGCAGTGTTACTACCGGAAGCAGGACTACGACAAGGCGCTCAAGAAGTTCGAGGAGCTGCCCGTTTACTATCCAAAGAGCGAGTTTGTCCCGAAGTCCGTCTTCATGGTCGGACTGTGCGATTTTGGCAAGAGGGAATACGACCAGGCAATCCAGGTGTTGCAGAGGGCTCTTCTCGAATACCCCCGTGCCGGGGAGAGCGAACGAGCCAACGCGCTCTTTACCCTAGGAGAGGCATACTGGCAGAAGAAGAGCTACGTCGAGGCCCTCACAAACTACAGATTTCTGGCCGGCAATAGGAAGAAATCAGAGTTTTACTTCAAGTCCTTGCTGAGAGCGGGGCAGTGCTACTTTGAACTGGCCGAATACGACAGCGCCAGGATGAGTTTCTCTGTCGTGGTGCGAGAGGACCGCAACGACGAGGAGGTCATGGATGCCCTCATACGAATCGGGGATTCCCACGCCGCCGAGAAGAGTCACGACCCGGCCATCCGCAGCTACGAGCAGGCGCTGGTGCTGGCCGCAGACTTCGGGAAAGCGCCGGTGGTGAAACTCAAGATCGCCGACGTGGAGCTGGCCAAAGAGAACTACGAGAAGGCGATCGAGCTGTATCGTTCGGTGGCGACGGATTTTCCCAGGACGCCTTACGCCAGCGAGGCACAGTTCCGGATGGGGTACATCTATGAGGTATACTTGGACACCCTTGACCTCGCCGGTCAGGCCTACGAGAAGGTCAAGGAGCATTCGCCGAAATCGGAGTTTGCGTCGCAGGCGGAACTGCGGGGCAAGGGACTGGCGAGGCTGAGAGAATTGGGCAAGAGGCCCAACGCGTCCGAGGCGGACAAGGCGGCGGAGCCCACATTCCTTCTGGCTGAGCTCTCGCTCTTCCAGCTGGGAAAGCCCGACAAGGCTATCGAGAAATACTTGAGTGTAGAGCGGGGTTTCCCCACGTCTGTGTATGCACCCAAGTCTGCCTACGCCGTCGCATACGCCTTCCTCCACATGAAGCGCGACACCGCGTCGGCAATCGAGACCAGCAACAGGGTAATAGAGAAGTTCCCCAACACCGAGTATGCCGAGGCCGCCGGTGAGATGTTGAAGGCGCTCGATGTGGAGCTGTCCCCGGAGCTCCTACAGAAGACAGTCCCGGCGGAGCCGGTGCCTGCCGACACTCAAGAGATCGCGCCTCAGCAGTCGCCCCAGATTCCAGCCGCACCTTCGCCGGCTGACTCCCAGCAAGTTCGGACGCGGATCTCCGCGCAGGCGATTCCCGCTGATTCCCTGAAGGCCGTAGGAGCGCTTCCTGCCGACTCCTTGCGAAGCGGCGCGGCCCCCGGGGATTCTTTGAAGGCCGGGGTGCGAGAGACGACCGGAGAGGCCGCGAAAACAGGTGCAGAGGCACAGAGAGTTCAAGAAGGAGCTGCGGCGCCGGCCGATACTGTCGCCCTGCCAGAGCCAGAGAGGCCGGACATCTCGTTCCATGATGAAGCCGAGCAAGACACAAGTGCTGCAAGGTAGAAAATCTGCGCCTCGCAGCGGGGCCGTCCCCGCGGACATCCACGCGCCGGTGGAGACCGTTGCAGAAGTGTGCTGTAACAGTGCGCTCTCCGCAGGAGGCTTCCTCCTGGGCCTCAAGGTCAGCATGCCCGCCCCTGTTCCGGGTCAGTTCGTCATGCTGGGCCTCCCAGGTAACACGGCTCCACTCCTGAGAAGACCATTCAGTGTGCTGGGGCACGACTCCACAAGGGAGCTGCTCGAGATCCATTACTCCGTGGAAGGTGCAGGCACGCGGCTTCTTTCCGGGCTTGGGCAGGGACAGACGCTCAATCTGCTCGGACCGCTGGGCAGACCGTTCCCCGAGTCCGAGGCCTGGCTCCGTGTGCTTGTGGCTGGCGGCAGGGGAATCGCGCCGCTCATCTTCTTTGCAGGAAAGATGGGTTCCTCCGGCCGTGTTCTCTTCTTGGCGGGCGCGCGCACCGCGGATGAACTCGTGCTCCTCGAGAGAATCAAAGCCACGGAGATCTTCGTCTCGACCGACGACGGAAGTCTGGGAAAAAGAGGGACGGTCATCGCACTTCTCAGGAGTCTCGGCCCTTCGATTGATTCGATGTGCCAGGGCGGCGGAATATCTTCGGAGGGCGCGATGGGCAAGAAGGGTGCGTCGCATCCTGGCAGCGCGGTGGGTCTGCGCGGCGCCGCGCGAGGCGGCGGGTACGCTCGAAAGGGCGGTTCGACGCGCTCCGTGGATGACGCCTGTTCCAGAGTGGTGCTCTACGGCTGCGGTCCCGCGGGAATGTTGAGCGCGCTTCATTCATACGCTGTCTCGAAGAGCGTGCCCTGTTTTGTGTCGCTGGAGGCCAGGATGGCCTGCGGAGTCGGCGTGTGCCAGGGCTGCGCAATCAAAGTCGCCGGCTCGCGCTACGCCCTCGTTTGTAAGGACGGTCCGGTCTTCGAGTCCCGCCTCGTTGACTGGACAGAATACGAGGGGGCGTAGGGCTCTGCGTACAGCACGTTATTTGCTGCAATACAAGATGTTATCATAATGATTTCAAGCACACTCTGAGGGTTAGAATCGAGGGAACGGCAGGGTGAAAGAGAAGACAACGGGGACGAAAAAGCCCAGGCCGGGGCTGCAAACAAGAGCGCGGCCGGCGGCGGAGGTGGCAGCAAGGCAGCGAGCACCAGATTTATCAGTCGTAATCGGCACCCTCAAGCTCTCAAACCCCGTCATGGTCGCTTCGGGCGTCGCAGGCTACGGTGAAGAGCTCAGGGGCATTGCTGAGCTCGGGCGCATCGGCGCGATTGTCACAAAGACGATTACCCCAAGAGAGCGCACCGGCAATCGGCCTCCGAGGCTCGTCGAAACCCCTGCAGGCCTGATGAACAGCATCGGACTCGCCAACATCGGATGCGGCGCGTTTGTGAAAGAAGTGCTTCCCCGGCTGAAGGACCTCCGCACGAGGGTGGTGGTCAGTGTGGGCGGATGCAGCGTCCGTGATTACCAGGACGTGCTTGCGTCCGTGGACTCCGCGGGCGGTGTCGACGCTTTCGAGATAAACGTGTCCTGTCCGAACGTGCGGGCCGGCGGCATTCACTTCGGATCTTCCGCCTCCAGGGCGGCCGCCGTGGTCAAAGCTCTGAGGCCTCTCACAACGCTGCCCTTGCTTGTCAAGCTCACACCCAACGTGACCGACATCGGCGCTGTTGCCGCGGCCTGTGTCTCGGAAGGGGCCGACGCCCTCACGGTCGCCAACACGTTCAAGGCCCTCGCAGTTGACGTTGACACGCGAAGACCGTTTTTGGGAGCCGTCACAGGAGGTCTCTCCGGGCCCGCCATAAAGGCACTCTCGCTGGCCAAGGTCTGGGAAGTGGTGTCGCGGGTCAAGGTACCTGTAGTCGCGTGCGGGGGGATATCAACAGCGCGGGACGCTCTGGAGTATGTCGTTGTGGGTGCGGCTGCGTTCCAGGTGGGCACGGCCTGCCTGAAGAACTTCAAGACCCCGGAACTGATACTTGATGGAATCGTAGAATACCTCAGGGAAAACTCTGTCCGTTCGCTCGAGGAACTGAGAGGCACAATGATACTTCCTGCGGCGCAGTGACCGGCCGCGGGGCACAGGAAGGAGGCCGGCCCGACGTGGCAGAAGTGATCGTCGCCCTTGATTTTCCCAGCGAGAAAGAAGCGCTCTCGATGGTGGAGCTTCTCCACCCGGACATTCAGTTATTCAAAGTCGGACTGGAGCTCTTCGTCGCCTCCGGGCCTGCCATAGTCAGGGAGATTAGAGGCAGGGGCGCAGGTGTTTTTCTCGACCTCAAGTTCAACGACATACCCAACACGGTGAAGGGTGCCGCAGCTTGCGCAACACGGCTGGGTGTTGATATTATTAGCGTTCATCTCGGAATTGGACGAGAGGGCCTGGTTGCGGCGAGAGAGGGAGTCGAAGACGCCGCAGGCCCGACCGGAAAACTGCCCGTGCTCGCGGGCGTCACCGTCCTGACAAGCCTGGACGGCGGAGAAGGTGGTTCCGGGTCCGTCCTCGAGCAGGTACTCAGACTCTCGAGGCTGGCCATGGAATGCGGACTCCGGGGCATCATCACTTCCGTGAGGGAGGCCGCCGAGGTGCGGAGGGCGCTTGGACCCGAGCCGGTGATAATCACCCCCGGCATAAGGCTCTCCGATGCCGTCCAGGACCACAAGAGAGCGGGAGCGGTTGCCGACGCTCTTGCCGCGGGCGTGGATTTCCTGGTTGTCGGAAGGCCGATCACCAGAGCGCCCGACCCCAGAGGCGAGGCGCGGAGGTTTCTCGAGGAAATCGCACGGTCCGGGGGACAGGCCGGAACATAGAGGTTGTGCCCCGGCCGTTAAGCGCAGGTGCGCGAGAAAACACCGGCAGACGCGCGGGCCGCATAGAGCACAGGGACAGCAGAAATTAGATGCAGTGCCAGGAGGTCTCGATGAGAGTTCTCATAACAGGAATCACAGGATTCGCCGGCAGCCATCTCGTGGACTACGCCCTTTCCCGGAGAGACGTCCAGGTGTGCGGCATCCAGAGGTGGCGAAGCAGGACGGAGAACATCGACCACTGCCTGGCCAACTTCTGCATGTATGAGTGCGACGTGCGGGATGCCTCCTCCGTCAGGGACGTGATCGAACAGGTCAAGCCGGACTGGATCTTCCACCTGGCGGCGCAGAGCTTCGTGCCGACGTCCTGGAGGGCTCCCACAGAATCCCTCACCACCAACATCCTCGGGGAGCTGAACGTCTTCGAGGCGGTGAAGAAGACGGGTCTCAGACCGCGGATACAAATAGCAGGTTCAAGTGAGGAGTACGGGATGGTCTACCCGAACGAGCTTCCCATCAAGGAGACCAACCCGCTGAGGCCGCTGAGTCCCTACGCCGTGAGCAAGGTCGCCCAGGACCTGCTGGCGTACCAGTATTTCATGAGCTTCAAGCTGGACGTGGTGAGGACCAGGGGATTCAACCACACGGGCCCGAGGCGGCCGCCGGTCTTCGTGTGTTCGGATTTTGCGAAGCAGATAATCGACGTGGAAAAGGGCAGGAGGGACCCCGTCATGCACGTCGGCAACACGGACGCCGTGCGGGATTTCACGGACGTGAGGGACGTGGTGCGGGGTTACTGGCTTGCTCTCGAAAAGGGGAAACCGGGCGAGGTGTACAACATCTGTTCCGGGAACGGATGGAAGATCTCTGACGTCCTCGAGAAGCTGATGGAGCTCAGCGGGATCAGGATGAAAGTGGTTCGAGACGAAGCCAGGATGCGGCCCTCTGACGTGCCGATTCTCGTGGGCGACTACTCCAAGTTCAAGAACGAGACGGGCTGGGAGCCGATAATCCCGTTCGAGCAGACTCTCAAAGATTTACTCAATTTCTGGCGCGAGAAGTCGTGAAAAAACGCATACTGGTCACGGGTGCCCTGGGTTTCGTGGGAGATCACCTCTGCCGCGAGCTACTCAGGTCAGGCCACGAAGTCTTTGGTTGCGACATCGAATGTGTGACCGCTGGAGCCGGCGCTGCCGGCACTCCGTTCGCGGCGCGCACCTGCGATGTCTCTAACGCCGACGAAGTCGCTGCGCTCGTCTCCGAGCTCAAACCCTCGGCCGTTCTTCACCTCGCGGCTCAGAGTTCGGCCTCCAGGGCCTTCGTCCAGCCGAGGGAGACTTTTCTTGTCAACGCCCTGGGAACCCAGAATCTGTTCGAGGCCATCACACATCACAGCCCAGAGTCCTACGTGGTGGTGGTGAGCTCCGGAGAAATCTACGGGCCTCAGGAGGCGAACGGCAAGCCCGCTACCGAGGAGACCCCTGTTGTCCCTGTGTCTCCCTACGCCCTGACCAAGGCAGTGCAGGACCTACTGGGACTGCAATACTGGAAGAGCCACGGAATAAAGAGCGTGAGGGCGAGGCCCTTCAATCACACCGGGCCCGGACAGACGACCACTTTTGCGCTTCCCAATTTTGCGCGGCAGATCGCCCTGGCCGAAGCAGGCCTCTGCGAGCCCGTCATCGAAGTGGGAAACCTTGCGGCAGTCAGGGATTTTCTGGACGTGAGGGACGTGGTCAGGGCCTATCTGCTTCTGCTGGAGCACGGGAAGCCGGGCGAGGCCTACAACATATGTTCCGGCAAGCCGAGGAGCATCCAGAGCCTGCTCGACGCGCTTCTGTCGCTGTCTAATACAAAGGTCGCGCTGAGGCAGGTGGACTCGCGCGTGAGACCGTCAGACATATCGCATCTGGTGGGGGACAACTCGAAGCTGAGAGAATGCACAGGATGGGAGCCGGCGTACCGCATTGAAGATACTCTTCTTGAACTTCTGGAGCAGTGGCGGAAGAACGTGAGGCAGTCTTCGGGCTCGCGTACCCGCGAAAAGGAGGCAAGGTGAGAAGACTTGCTGTCATCGGCGCAGGTTACGTCGGGCTCGTGTCGGCGGCCTGTTTCGCCGATTTCGGTAACGAGGTCGTGTGCGTGGATTCCGACGAGGGGAAGATAGAGGGCCTGAGAAGACTGAAGATGCCCTTCTACGAGCCCGGCCTCCTCGACCTCGTGAGGAGGAACACCGTCGAGTCCCGTCTCTCGTTCTCCACCTCCGTGGACGAGGCGGTCAGCAGGGCCGAGGCGATCTTCATCGCCGTCGGGACTCCCGCAAGCAAGACCGGGGAGGCAGACCTCTCGGGAGTGAGGGCGGTCGCGAAGGAGATCGCTCTGCACATGAGAACATACAAGCTCATCGTCCAGAAGAGCACGGTGCCCGTCGGGACCGGGGCCATGGTGAGACGCATCGTGCAGAGACACTGTCGCAGGGGGGTCAGCTTCGATGTGGCCTCAAACCCGGAGTTCCTGCGCGAAGGCTCCGCCATCGAGAACTTCATGAGACCGGACAGAGTGGTCATAGGGACCTGGACCAAGAAGGCGGAAAATCTACTATCGGAGATATACGCGCCGCTCTACCTGATCGAGACCCCGATGGTCAAGACTACCGTGGAAACTGCGGAGCTGATCAAGTATGCCGCGAACGTTTTTCTTGCCGCCAAGGTCTCGTTCATAAACGAGATGGCGCGGCTCTGCGAGGCGCTGGGTGCGGACGTCCAGGTCGTGGCGAAGGCCATGGGCCTCGACAGGAGGATCGGGTCGAAATTCCTGCACGCCGGTCCCGGCATCGGCGGTTCGTGCCTGCCGAAGGACACGGCGGCTCTCGTCAGATTCGCCGACGCCGCCGGATTGAAACTCCTCATCCCGCGGGCGGTGCAGGACATAAACAGAGCCCAGAGGGAATTCGTCCTGAAGAAAATAGAGAAGGCAGTGGGAGCTCTGAAGGGGAAGACCGTGGGTGTGCTGGGGCTCTCGTTCAAGCCGGAGACCGACGACGTCAGGGAATCCCCGGCCGTGTACGTTACGAAGGCCATGCTGGCTCGCGGCGCGAAGGTGAGGGCGTTCGACCCGGCCGCCATGCAGGCTGCTCGCGTCTTGCTTCCAAGAGTGGAGTATTGTAAGAATGCGTACGAGGTCTGTGAGGGAGCAAGCGGGCTCGTGATATTCACCGAGTGGAACGAGTTCAGGAGGCTCGACCTGGCGCGCATAAAGAGCCTCCTCAGAAGGCCCGTCATGATCGACTGCAGGAACATCTACGAACCCGACGAATTGCGGGCGATGGGCTTCAAGTACTACGGCATTGGAAGAACGCCTCGGGCCGTGTGAATGAGCGCCTCGGGCCGGATAAACCGGACGAACCGACCGGGCCGCATATACAGTTTCGGCCGGCCGCGCCGAGTTTCAGAGACAGAGAAATTCACTTTCATGATTGTCCACAAGAGCAAGGCGAGAGGTGAAAGATGATAGAAGGTGTCAGGACAAAGCCGCTGAGAGTCATCCCGGACGAGAGAGGATACCTGATGGAGATGCTGAGGTGCGACGACGAGGTGTTCGAGAAATTCGGACAAGTGTACGTGTCTGTCGCTTATCCGGGAGTCGTGAAGGGGTGGCACTATCACAAACTTCAGACGGACTATTTCACGATCGTCAGGGGGATGATGAAGGTGGTCCTCTACGACCAGCGCAAGGAATCCCCGACCTTCGGCGAGCTCAACGAGTTCTTCATGGGAGAGCTCAACCCCGTACTGCTGGTGATTCCGCCCTACGTGGTGCACGGGATGAAGGCCATCGGAACTGAGCCGGGATATCTGGTAAACTGTCCGACTCAGCCTTACAACTACCAGTGTCCGGACGAGCATAGGATCGACCCGCACGGCGGCGAGATTCCTTACAACTGGGAGAGAAAAGATGGGTGAAGCCGGCTGGAGCGCGAAGGCAAAGTACCTGGTCACCGGTGGCGCCGGCTTCATAGGAAGTCATTTCGTCAAGCGCGTCCTCCGAGATTATCCCGAAGCGCGCGTCGTGGTCCTGGACAAGCTGACCTACGCGGGAAACCCGGACAACCTCATCGGGCTCGAACGCGATCCGAGATACAGCTTCATCAAGGGGGACATATGTGACACCGCTATCGTCGAAAGGGCGATGGAGGGCTGCGGTGTCTGCGTGAACTTCGCGGCCGAGACCCACGTCGACAGGTCGCTGGGCGACCCTTCCAGTTTTGTGCTCACTGACGTCTACGGGACGCACGTACTGCTGGAGGCCGCGCGCAGGTGCGATCTCAGGCGGTTCGTCCAGATCTCCACTGACGAAGTCTACGGAGAGATCCTCGGGGCCCCCGCCAACGAGAACGCGCCGCTCACACCCACGAATCCATACGCCGCGAGCAAGGCGGGCGGAGACCGGCTCGCGTTCTCCTACTACGCCAGCTTCGGGGTCCCGGTAGTGATCACCCGCTGCAGCAACAACTATGGGCCCAACCAGTATCCGGAGAAGCTGTTTCCGCTCTTCATCACGAACGCGATGGAAGGAAGAAAGCTGCCAGTGTACGGGACTGGCCGGAACACCAGGGACTGGATACATGTGGACGACCACTGTTCCGCGCTGCTGGCACTGATAGAGAGAGACGGCGTGGAAGGCTCGGTGTTCAACGTAGCCGCCGGCAACGAGCTCTCCGTGCTCGAGATTGCAGAAAGGATCCTCAAGCTATTGGGGAAGTCCCCGGAGCTGCTGGAACACGTGACAGACAGACCGTCCCACGACAGGCGTTATGCCCTCGACGTCACCAAGATAACGCAGATTGTCGGCTGGAAACCCCGCGTTCCATTGGAGGAGGGCGTCGCCGGCACTGTGCGGTGGTACGTGGAAAACAGTTGGTGGTGGGAGAAGATAAAGTCCGGCGACACGTACAGGAAGTACTACGAGAGGATGTACGGTTCTCGGTAGGAGCGGGCCGTCGAAGGCATGAGCCGGGGTCTCGATGCGAGGTCATCGGCCGGCGCCGGGCGGCAGTCTTGTCGATGCGAGGTCCCGGGTTCGCGGGACAACGATGTGAGGTCACAGGCGAGTAGAGGTACGGCTCTCAACAAAGGCAAGCATTTGAAGACGGTCTTCGTAGGCGCTGCCCGGCCCAACTTCATGAAGATAGCTCCGATCCTGGACGAGGTGAGGGCGTTCCCGGTCATACACCCCGTCCTCGTGCACACCGGCCAGCATTACGACAGAGAGCTCTCGGACGTCTTCTTCGAGGAGCTCGGGATATCGGCGCCCGACATACACATGGGCGTGGGCTCTGGCTCTCATGCCAAGCAGACCGCTCGCGTGATGATGGAGTTCGAGAAAGTGCTGCTCACCGAGAGGCCGGCACTGGTGGTGGTGGTCGGAGACGTGAACTCAACCCTCGCGTGCTCTCTCACCTCGGCGAAGCTCCACGTACCGGTCGCTCACGTGGAGGCGGGCCTGAGGAGCTTTGACAGGTCGATGCCGGAAGAGATAAACCGGATGGTCACTGACACGCTCTCGAGCCTCCTCTTCACGACCTGCGAGGACGCCAACGTGAACCTGCGCAACGAGGGCGTGACTCCGGAGAGAATACATTTCGTGGGGAATGTGATGATAGATAGTCTCAAGAACCACATAGAAATAGCGAGACAATCTGATGTTCTTTCTAGGCTCTCCCTGGGAGAACGAAACTACGCTGTTCTGACTTTGCATCGGCCGAGCAACGTGGACAGCGAGGAGGCGCTCTCGCGCATAGTGGATGCCGTTTGCGAGATTCAGAAGGAACTTCCCGTGGTCTTTCCGGTCCACCCCCGCACGAGGAAGGGGCTCGGGGCCGAGAGATTCAAGAAGCAGCTTGGCCAGGCGCGCAACTTCATCCTGCTGGACCCGCTCGGCTACCTCGATTTTCTGAGACTCCTTCTTTCTGCAAGGCTGATTCTGACGGACTCGGGAGGGATCCAAGAAGAGAGCACCGTCCTGGGAATACCGTGTCTGACTCTCAGAGAAAACACCGAAAGGCCGGTCACGGTATCGCACGGCACGAATACTGTCGTGGGTACCGATCCTGAGAGAATAGTCCGCGAGACGCGAGAGATAATCGCCGGTCGCGGCAAGGAGGGGAGGGTGCCTCCGCTGTGGGACGGAAAGGCCTCTTCGCGAATCGCCGCGGTGCTGGCCGGGTGGCTGGAGAAAGAGAGGAACTGAAAAATGAAAATGCGACTGTCGCTCCTGGCTCTCGTCGTGTTCCTTTTCGTCTTTACGTGTGGCGCACGGGCCAATCCGCTGGGGCAAGTCCCGCTGACGTGGGCAAATCCCGGCAGGTCCTCGTCTTCGGACGCCGTCCTTACCGATGAGCAGAAGCCGCTCCAGGAAGGTCCAGTGGACCCGCGCGGCTACCTGCTCGGCCCCGGTGACGTGCTGGGAGTGGACGTGTGGGGAGTGGCACGCCTCGGGTTCCTGCTTCAAGTGGACGCCGAGGGCAGGGTGATGATACCAGACTCGGGCACGCTGGCCGTGGCCGGCATGAGCCTGGAGGATGCGAGGGCCCTGATCAAGAAGACCGTGCTTGCTGCAATCCGCCAGGGGCAGGTGGACGTGAGGCTCGTCACGCTCAGGAAATTCAAGGTGCACGTCTCGGGCGAGGTCGAGCGCCCCGGCTCTTACGTTGCGTCGGCGGCCACCAGGGTATCGGAGCTGTTGAACAAGGCTGCAGAGGAACCTGCCGGGCCCGGGCTCAGGAACAGCTCTTCCCTCAGGAACATAGAACTGAGGAGGCGGGACGGCACGGTGATTAGGGCGGACCTCGTGTCCTTCTTCACTGCGGGGGATCCGTCCAGCAATCCCTTCCTCTCGGACGGAGACGTGATACACGTGCCGAGCGCAAGGCGCTCGTTTGCCGTCAGCGGCGGCGTGATGTTCCCGGGCACGTACGAACTGCTGGAGGGCGAGAAGCTCTCCCAGGTGCTTCGGCTCGTGGGCGGAGTCACTCCCGAGGCCGACCTCGAGAAGGGCGAGATAAGCCGTTTCGTGGACACGGAGCGGAGCGAATCAGTCCATTTCCGGCTGGCGTCGGTCCTGAGTGGTGAGACGGACTTCGACATGAGGGACGGAGACAGGGTGTTCGTGCGCACTCCAACCCACTACCTGGAGCGACATCAAGTTTACGTCGGAGGCGAAGTGATGTTTCCCGGCTGGTATGCCATCAACCGGCGCGAGGACACTCTCTCCGGGCTGATAGCCAGGGCGGGCGGCCTCACCGCACAGGCCGATCTGAGTTCGGCCAGGGTGATCCGGCCCGACTCGCTGCCGAGCGGCGAGCTCGCGAGGGTCAAGACTGACTTCGTGAAGCTTCTGTCGAAGGGAGAGAAGAAGGAAGACGTCCTGCTCGAAGCGGGTGACCTGATAGAGATCCCGCGCAAAGTGGACTACGTCCTGGTCTCCGGAGAGGTGCTGCGGCCCGGCTACGTGAAGTACGCACCGGACAAAAAGGCCGGTTTCTATATCCGTGAGGCAGGCGGGCTAACCAGCAAGGCCTCCGGCCGTAAAACCCTGATCAAGAGATTCTCGACAGGTCAATCCCTCTCGTCTAGTGAGGCGGGATACGTGCGTCCGAACGACGAGGTGTTCGTGCCCACGCGGCCAGAGGGGGCGCGTTGGGTGTTTATAAAGGACACCGTGGTTCTGCTGGCCCAGCTCGCCACGGTATACATCGTCATCGACCAGGCGGTGACCAAGTGACGCAAGGCTCGCGGCGCGGGAATGGGAAAAGCCAGGCACCCGTACCCCCCAACTGGGACATGTTGATATTGCCAGTACACAGCCGGGCAATCACGTTGACAGAGACACGCGCCGGTGATAGAGTTCTGTGATAAAGGATACCGAAAGGATGCGCATTCTAATCGGTCGCTTCACCTGTTGAAGCACGCTGCTCACCAATCCATATACGCTCCGCAGCCCGTTTGACACGGTGAGAACGATGCCAACCGCAAAGAGAGCCACGACGACGATAATCGCTGCCATGCTTGCTGCTAGTGCATGGCTGTTGTACACGCGGTCGCTTTGGATACCGTACTTCGCTGATGATTACGTATTGCTTTTCGACAAGCCGAAACAATACGTAGGCTATTTTTGGACGCACCCAATTCCCGACACATACTTCTATCGTCCTTTGCAGGGCACGTTTTCCGCACTGATGCAAGCGCAATTTGGATTTGACCCATTCTGGCTCCAC
>Ga0315294_10003217_pt1 | contig 17763 bp, 14 predicted proteins | sample YL17G13_40_MG_FD_203626 | JGI IMG/M metagenome (GOLD analysis project Ga0315294, IMG submission 203626) | Sediment microbial communities from Yellowstone Lake, YNP, Wyoming, USA - YL17G13_40 | ecosystem: Environmental > Aquatic > Freshwater > Lake > Sediment | place: USA: Wyoming | collected... | reverse complement strand
CCCGATCGCGGCGTGGATCGCGCCGATCTTCCTGATCCGGTTCTTCCGGGACCAGGGGCGATGGCAGACGACCCTCGTCGCCATTCCCCTCCTTGCCGCGGCGTCCTTCATCCAGATGAACGGCGGGTGGGACATGGACCTCTGGATGGTGTACGTGTTCGCCGTGCTGCGACCGGCCGCCTTCCTCGTCGCGCTGTACGCGGACCGGGCGCTCGTGCGCCGCCTGCCCCGCGCGGCAGCCACACTCGTGTACCCCGCCGTGTACCTGCTCGTCGACTACCTCATCGCCCTCACGCCGCTGGGCAGCGGCATGTCGGCCTCGGCCACGCAGGCAGGCTTCCCGGCAGTCAGCCAGCTCGCCTCGATCACCGGCATGTGGGGCATCGGGTTCCTCATGGGGTGGGTCGCGTCGGTGATCAACACCCTCTGGGAGAGCAGGTGGGACCTCGCGAAGAGCGGACGAGTCGTGGTCGCGGCGGCTGCAGCCGTGGTCCTGGTCGCGGTCTTCGGGAGCTTCAGGTTCGCGCTCGCCCGGCCCTCCTCGCCGACCGTCCGGATCGGCTCGGTCACCATCGAGCACCCGCGGGACTACTGGAACTGGATCGACGAGTCCACTCCGCGCGACCTCGTGGCGGGGTACGCATCCGAGCTCTCAGCGATCGAGGAAGGGCTGTTCGCCCAGAGCCAGCGGGCGGTGGCTGCGGGAGCGAAGATCGTGTTCTGGTCGGAGGCCAACGGGGTGATCACGGAGGACCGGGAGCAGGCGTTCATGGAGCGCGCGGCTGGTTTCGCCAGGACCAACGGCGTGTACTTCGCCCCCGCGGTGGTGGTCCTGCGCTACGGGCAGACCATGAGCGACAACAAGATCGTGCTGTTCGCCCCGGATGGGACCCGGGCATTCACCTACGTGAAGACCAAGTCCTGGTACCCGACCGGATCCGACGGGGTGCTGTCGTTCGCAGACACCCCGTACGGGAGGATCGGCTCGGCGATCTGCTTCGACATGGACTTCCCCTCGTTCATCCACCGCCTCGGGAGAATGAAGGCCGACATCGTGCTGGTCCCCGCGTTCGACACCGAGCGGATCCGCCCCTACCACACGGAGGTTGGCCTGATGCGCGGGCTGGAGAACGGCTTCTCGGTGGTGCGGCAGACCAACGCGGGAACCTCGATGGCGATCGACGGATCCGGACGCGTGCTCGCCCGTCAGGAGTACTTCGAGACCGCTGACAGGCTCATGCTCGTCGATGTGCCCACCCGGCGCGTGGCCTCGCTGTACGCGGCGCTGGGGGAGTGGTTCGCATACGCGGGCATGGCCCTCGCCCTGGCCCTGGTCGTGTGGGGCATCGCTGCGGGAAGGAGGAAGGGCTGACGGCGAGGGAGGCGCTCGCAGTGTTCAGCGCATCCTGATATGATCCCGGGCATGCGGAAGACCAAGATCGTCTGCACGCTCGGCCCCTCGACTGAGGACCCCGCAGTCCTCGCAGGCCTGCTGGAAGCGGGAATGAACGTCGCCCGGTTCAACATGGCGCACGGGACCCACGAGTCCCATGCGGCAACCATGGAGAAGCTGCGCGAGGTGAGCAGGAGGGCGGGCATTCCCGTCGCGCTGCTGCTCGACATCAAGGGCCCCGAGATCAGGACGGGATCCGTGGAAGGGGGCTCGACGATCCAGCTCACGGCTGGCTCCGAGGTCGCCGTCACTGTGGACGGGGAGCCCTGCACCGCTGCCAGGATCAGCCTCACCTACCGGGACCTCCCCGATCAAGTCGGCCCTGGGAAGCATATCATGATCGCCGACGGGCTCATCGACCTGGAAGTCGTGTCTGTCGAGGGGCGGGTCACCCGGTGCATCGTCCGCACGGGCGGAGCGCTGGGGTCCCACAAGAACGTGAACATCATCGGGATCAAGAGCCGGCTGCCCGCGATAACCGAGAAGGACATCGACAACATCCGCTTCGGCGTACGGCAGGACATGGATTACGTGGCAGCATCCTTCGTGCGGAAGGCCGAGGACATCCTCGAGCTGCGCCGGATCCTCATCGCGGAAGGCTCGGGCATGCACATCATCGCCAAGATCGAGGACGCGGAGGGCCTCGAGAACATCGACGATATCATCCGCGTGGCCGACGCCGTCATGATCGCCCGCGGCGACCTCGGCGTGCAGCTCCCCACGGAAGAAATCCCCCTGGCGCAGAAGAGGATCATCCTCAAGTGCCACGAGCAGAACAAGGCCGTCATCACCGCCACGCAGATGCTCGACTCGATGATCGCCAACCCGAAGCCGACACGGGCCGAGGCCACCGACGTGGCAAATGCGATCTTCGACGGCACCGACGCGGTCATGCTCTCGGGCGAGACGGCGAGCGGGAAGTATCCCGTCCTCGCCGCGCAGACCATGGACAGGATCGCACGGGCCGCGGAGGAGTCTCCCGAGTACGAGTCGCGAGTGCGGAGGTTCCTCCGCATCGACGACATCCGCGAGGACATCGCCCAGGCCGTCACCCGCAGCGCGTTCCTTGTCGCCCGCGACATCCGCGCCTCCGCGATCCTCGCCCCGACGCTGCGCGGGACGACGCCGAAGCTGATCAGCCGCTACAGGCCCCGGCAGCTCATCCTCGCCGTGACCCCTTCCGAGAGCGTCCAGAGGAAGCTCCTGCTGTACTGGGGGGTGGTCCCGCTCATCGTCGCCCTCGCCGAGGACTCGGATGCGATGATCACCTCCGCCATGAAGGCAGCCCTCGAGCAAGGGCTGGTGAAAAACTTCGACAGGGTGGTTGTCCTCGCCGGCGTGCCGGTGAACTCCCCGATCATGCTGAACATGATCCGGGTGCTCTTCGTGGGCAATGTGCTCAACAAGGGCAGGCGCGGGTTCGGGGGCTGCGCGGCGGGCAGGATCGTGAAGGTGGAGGACGCGCTGGACGCCGAGCTGCGCCTGCAGCACGACGGCACCGAAATCCTCCTCACGAAGTTCCTCACGCCCGATTTCCTCCCGCTCCTCAAGGGGGTGCGAGGGGTGGTGCTGGAGGAATCCTCGTACCTCGACAGGGAGCAGATCCAGGCCGTCGAGCCGGGCATCGTCCTCATCTCATCCGTGCCCAACGCGGTCGGCTCCCTCGAGAACGGTCTCGCCGTCACGCTGCACGGTGAGGAGCTCGTGATCTACGAGGGGGAGATCACGCGGCGCTGAGGGGCGAACAGTCGCCAGAGGCGAGCAGCAGCGAGAGGCGTCCGCGGGCCGATCCGCCTTTCCGCCTATATGGAGACGGCGCCCACCCCGATCATGCGCGCGGCAGCCGCGAGCACGCCGTTCAGTTTCCCGTAGGCTGCCGCGTGGTGATGCGACGGCGCCCCGGACAGCCAGCGCTCGGAGAAGTCGGTCACGCTCCCCCCTTCCCAGCGGAAGAAGGTCTGCGGCGCGGAGATGTCGCGCGGCGCCATGGCCTGGAACTCACCCTGCGACGAGACGAAGTGGAAACGGCCGCTGCCGGTGTTCCCAATCGAGAACAGGGTGACCTCGCCGGGCCTGTAGCTGTAGTTGTACGAAGCCCCGAAGCCGTGCACCCCCTTGTAGTAGATCGTGGGCACGACCCGCACCTCGTGGGCGGGATCGGCGAGGCCGGGGTTGCCGTGGCCGTCGTGCGAGTTGAACATGAGGTCTCGCTTGTAGTCCAGGATATAGTGCTCGAGGAACGCGGCGTGCCCGGCGACCTCCTCCAGCACGAGCATGGCGAGGGCGCGCATCACATCCGCCTCGCAGGTGAACGGGACGTGGTTCTCCAGCATCCGCGAGCTGCCGAAGAAGGGGATGATTCCGATGCGCTCGTCGGAGAGCCACACCTGGTCGAGCTCGGCCACCGCGTCGTAGCTTCCGGCCTTCACGACGGACTCCAGGGCGAGGGCGAGCTTCGCGGAGCGGAGCATCATCGCGGCGTCGACCTCGACCTTCCTGCCCTTGGCCTTCTCGGCGTCGATCACGGCCTTTGCCTGGGCATCCGTCACGCGAAGAAACGCGTCGATGACCTCGTCGTGGCCGATGGGCCAGCAGGTTGCGCCGAAGGTCTCCATCACGGCGTAGTTGTCCTGCATCAGGTCGGTCATGCCCTCGTACGGGTGGCCGATGATTCCGACCCTGGCGTTGGCTAGGCGCGCGCGGGCCCGGGCCGCGAGGATGAGCTCGCCGATCCTCTCCATGGCCCGCTCGTCCGCGATGGCGCCTGTGACGAGGAAGAACTCGCGGCTGGAGCGCAGGAGGGAGCTGGTGAGCTCGGGCAGCCCGCACATGCCCGAGTTGACCATGATGAGGTCGAAGTCCGCCCCTTCGGGAAACTCGTCGACCAGTTGGGCGTTCCAGATGATGATAGGGACATCCAGCTCGCGCAGCGCCCGCATGGGGATCAGCCCCTTCTGGTAGGCGATCTCGATCACCACGACGCAGCCGACTCCTTCCCTCTTGAGCGTGTCGGCCGCCTTCGCCGCCTCGTTCTCGTACTCGAAGAACCCCGGGTTGACCACGGGTCCGAAACGGGAAAGTTTCTCCGCGTAGAGGTTGGCGACTTTCCGTGCCTCCTCCCGCATGTGTCCGGTTTTGTTGAACCGGTCTTCCAGGAGCGCGGTGACCAGGAGTCCGATCTTGAACTCCTTCGCGATGATGGGCATCTGTTCCTCCTCTGGCTCTGCTGCATTCTATAGAAGAACAGGCGGACGGGCAACCTCGGCGCCGCCGCGGTCGGGTGCCTGGGGCGGCGAACCTGCCCGTGACAATCAAATTGACCAAACCGATAGCATTTCACCCTTGACTGTTCATATTGAGCAAGCTACTATTCTGAGGCTGTATCGGAATGATCGTCAGGAAACAGGGGGCGGCATGGCGCTTTTCGACATGACGGACAACGACCGCAGGGTCTGCGAGGAAAAAGTACGGGAGTTCCTGCCCGACAGGATCATCGACGCGCACACCCACGTCTGGCTCGATGCGCACAGCTCCCACAACCCGAAGTCGCACGAGCGCACGGTGAGTTGGCCGTCCCGCGTGGCCCTTGACAACTCTGTCGAGGACCTCATCGAATCCTACCGCCTGATGTTCCCGGGGAAGTCCGTTACCCCGCTCATGTTCTCCAGCGTGGACGAGGGGGATGACCTCGACCTGATGAACGGCTACGTGAGCTCCTGCGCGGCGAGCCACCGCTTCCCCGCCCTGATCTTCGCCCATCCCAGCTGGAGCGGCGCGGAGCTCGAGAAGAAGATCCGGGCCGGCAAGTTCATTGGGGCCAAGGTGTACCTCAACCTTTCCCCGTCGTACCTCCCGCGCAAGGAGATCCGCATCTTCGACTTCCTCCCCCCGCACCAGCTGGAGATCCTGCATGAGAACCGCAGGGTCGTGATGCTGCACATCCCCCGCGACGGGAGGCTGCGGGATCCGGTCAACCTCGCCCAGATGCTCGAGATCGAGCGCAACTACCCCGGGGTCAGGCTGATCATCGCGCACGTCGGGCGCGCCTACTGCGACGAGGATGTGGGCGACGCCTTCGAGGTCCTCAAGGCCACGAAGAACATGGTGTTCGACTTCACCGCGAACACGAACGGATGGGTCTTCGAGCAGACCATCCGCGCCTTCGGTCCCGAGAGGTGCCTCTTCGGCAGCGACCTGCCCATCACCCGCATGCGGATGCGCCGCCTCTGCGAGAACGGCACCTACGTCAACCTTGTTCCCCGAGGGCTCTACAGTGACGTGTCGGGCGACAAGAATATGCGCGAGGTGGACCCGCCGCAGTCCGAGAAGCTCACCTTCTTCATGTACGAGGAGGTCCTGGCCATCCGGCAGGCCTGCGAACGCGCGGGCGTCGACAGGCGGGGCGTCGAGTCAATCTTCCACGGCACGGCGAAGCGGGTGCTGGGACTATGATGGGCACTCCCTGGATCGCGGATCGGCGGCTGCGAGAGGCGCTCGCCCGCAACGAAGCCTTCTGGACGGGGGAGCTCGAGGAAACCCCGCTTCTCTGGGTCACAGCGCCCGGGGCGACGCCGGGCACCCCGCCGACACCTCCCCCGACGGACGAGCAGCAGTGGACCGACGTCGACTATCTCATGGAGAAGGCCGAGGACTCACTCTCCCGCACGCACTACGCGGGCGACGCCCTTCCCGTCTACAATCCCTGGCTGGGTCCCGACCAGTTCTCCGCGTGGCTCGGCGCCGATCTCACGTTCAGGACGAAGGACAACACCTCGTGGGTCGCGCCCTTCATCGAGGACTGGGCCGAGCACCCCGATTTCCGCATCGACGCCGGCAACAGGTGGTGGAAGAAATACCTGGAGATCCTCCGCGCCTCCACGGCCGCCGGAAAAGGGAAATGGGTGACCGGCTACCCTGACCTCCACACGGGCATCGACGCCCTGGGCGCCATGAGGAACCCAGAACGGCTCATGATCGACCTGCTCACCATCCCCGACACGATCAAGAGGGCCATGGAGCAGATGACCCGGCTGTGGAAGGAGGTCGTGGACGAGGTCTCCGCGATCGTGCTTCCCGCGGGCCAGGGCACGACCAACTGGACCTGCGGCTGGAGCGCGAAGCGCTTTGTGTGCGTGGGACAGAACGACTTCACATGCCTGATCGGCCCGGCGATGTTCGACGAGTTCTGCCTCGCGGACAACGTCGCGTGCTGCAGCCACGTGGACTGGACAATGTATCACCTCGACGGCCCGACGGCGCTGCAGCACGTGCCGCACCTGCTCGGGATCGAGCGCCTGCACTGCATCCAGTGGATCCAGGGCGCGGGAAAGCCGCTGCCGTCCGAATGGACCGGCCTTCTCAAGCAGATCCAGGCCGGGGGCAAGAGCGTGCAGCTCATGTACTCGGGGATCCGCGGCGGCGGGGTGATCGGGAAGGAGATCGACGCGCTCTGCCGCGAGCTCGACCCGACACGCCTTTTCATCGTCGCAGAGGTGGATTCCGTCGAGACCGCGGACTTCGTCGTTCGCCGCGCGCGGGAGACGTGCGCGGAGGCCCGTCGCCGGCCGCGATAGAGCGCCTTCTCATCCGCGCAGGTCATCCCTGCGCTGCGCTCACTCGTTCCCTGCTACCCGATCGCGACGATGCTGATCACCGCCATGACGATGCCGGCGGCTTTCATCACGTTCATCTTTTCCTTCAGGAAGAGAAACGAGAGCACGGCACAGACGGCACTACTCGCGAGAAGCTTCCTGGAGGGGACCGCGGACTGGCGGCGCAGAACCAGGGAGGCTATGCCGATCGCGCAGACGATGACGTAGCGGTACATCACGAGCTGCAGGATCGAGGAGCCGGCATTGAGGGCGAGCTTGTTCAGCGTGTTGAGCCCCGCCATGCAGGCGCAGGCGAGGAGCGCGAAAGGTAGCCCCGTGTTCCGAGCATGAGCGCTCTCCTCGCGCCTGCTCCCCAGGAAGAAGACCGCGATCGCCGCCAGGCATAGGAGCATGCATAGGAGCTTCCGCGTCGTGAGAGCCTCGCCGAGAAACACGACGGCGATCATCGAGGAGAGCACGAAGTTCAGGCGGAACGTCGTGACGTTCACCGAGGCATATCCGGTCACGAGGCTTTTCAGAGCGAGCATGTAGGTCGCATACGTGAACGCACCGATGGGGAGGGAGTACCACAGGCTCACCGGGTGCCAGCCATGAGGACGATCATGGCGGCCTTCATGGCGTAGAACAGCGTGATGCGGCCGCTGCCGGTCCGGAGGGCCTCCTCGCCCGCGGCGATCTTGAACACGGTGTCCTTGCCCGCGTTGGCGAGCATGCTCAGGACGGCGAAGAGCTTTTCCATCTGGCGGCTTCCCCGCGGCATTGTGCGGGGTGGCGACGGGATGTCAAGGAGGAATTGTGGAATACACGCGGACGGTTCAGGAAATCCGATGGGAGGAGCTTCCCCCGGCGGTCAGGGCGCAGGCGAAGAGGTGCCTGAAGGACGTCGTGGGGACGGCCGCGGGGAGCATGTCCCTCCCGGCAGCCGCACGCGCCCGCGCGCTGGTCTGCGAGCAGTTTGGCTCGGGCAGGGTCCCTCTCTGGTTCCAGGGCTGTTCGAGTACGTTTGCCGGGGCCGCCTTCTGCAACGCGCTGTGCACGGATTCGCTGGACAGCCACGACGGATTCCGGCCGAACAAGGGCCGCGCGGGGGCGACGGTCGTGCCCGTCGCCCTGGCTGCATGCAGCCTGCGCCAGGTGAGCGGCGCGGAGCTCCTCGCCGCTGTCGCAATCGGCTACGAGGTCGCCTGCAGGGCAGGCCTGGCCGTGCACCGCATGTACGCCCCCCTGTACCACGGTTCGGGTTCGTGGGCAGCCCTGGGGGCAGCGGCGGCGGGCGCAAGGATCCTTTCGGTGCCCGCGCACGCCATCGACCGCATCCTGGGCGCCGCGGAGTACTACGCCCCGATGTCCCCCATCCTCCGGTGCACTGCCAGCCCGTCCATCGTCAAGGACGGCGCGGGTGCGGGCGCGTGGGCTGCGGCGATGGCGCTCGCGATGCAGAGGCACGGCCTGAGCGGCCTGCCCTCGCTGTTCGCCGCCGAGTCCGCGGGCCGCGAACAGGCTGCCACACTCGGCGATGACTGGATGATCCTCCGTCAGTACTTCAAGCTCTCCCCGACCTGCCGCTGGACCCATCCTCCCGTCGAGGCCGTCGTCCGTCTGCGCACCGAGCATGGGTTCCAGCCGGGGGACATCGAACGCATCGAGGTGGAAACCTTCGAGGAGGCCGGCTCCCTGATGAGCTTCCCCCCCGCGGATTCCGACGGCGCGCAGTACAACCTGCCGTGGGCGGTGGCCGCCGTGCTCGTGGACGGCACCCTGGGCGTCGAGCAGATCCTTCCGCAGAAGCTCACGGATCCCGACATCCTCGCCCTTGGACGCAGGGTGACCGTGCGGACGGCGGCGGACATCCAGTCCCGTTTCCCCGCGGAGTGCCTCGCCCGCGTGTCGGTCATACTAAGAAACGGGCGGCGGCTCTCGAGCCCGACGACCGGCGCCCGGGGCGACTACACCGACCCTGCCTCAGATGAGGAGCTCGGCGAGAAGTTCTCTCGGCTCGCGGGCCGCGCTCTTGGCGCGAAGGCGTGTGCGAAGCTCGCGCGCGTGCTGGACACAATCGAGGAGCGCCCTGCTCGGGACCTGCTGCGGCTCCTGTGAGGTGCCGGCTGCGCGGAGGAGTGCCGGACGGCGTGCCGGACTTGACCAAGGGGCGCTGTATTAGAAACATGACCGCGGAAAGGGGAGGGAGATGAAAAAGCGCGAGATCTGCGTCATCGGCGCGGGGAACGGGGGCTCGGCGATCGCCGGCGACCTCACCCTTGCCGGACACTCCTGCAGGCTGTTCGAGTTCGAGGAGTATGCCGGCAACATCCGGCCCATCCAAGCCAGGGGAGGGATCGAGGTCACGGGCATTGCGCGCACGGGGTTTGCGAAGCTCACCCTCGCCACGACTGACCTCGCGGCGGCCGTAAGCGGGGCCGAGCTCGTCATGGTCACGACCCAGGCGCTCGCACACGAACGCGTCGCGAAGGTCCTTTCGCCGCTGCTCACCGACGGGCAGGCGGTCGTCCTGTGGCCCGGCAGCGGAGGCACGCTCGCGATGAGGAAGGCCTGGGACGAGGCGGGCATGCACAGGCGGGTGCTCCTGGCGGAGGGGGTCACCTTCCCGTATTGCTGCAGGCGCCTGCAGGGGCCCGGCACGGTCAACATCCACCGCATCGACGGCCCCCGAATGCTCCTGGCCGCGCTCCCCGCATCGGACACCCCGGCCGTGATCGACGCTCTCGAGGGCACATACGCGGACAAGGTGAAGCCTGGCGAGACCATCCTCGAGCCGGCCCTGTACAATGTGAACATAATCGTGCACCCCGTGGGCGCCCTGCTCAACATGGGCAGGATCGAGCATGCGAAGGGCGAGTTCTGGATGTACAAGGAGGGCATCACGCCGTCGGTCAAGAAGGTCATCGGTGCGATGGACGCCGAGCGCTCGAGCCTTTTCCGAGCGCTGGGCTACACGCCGTACACCTACGACCAGGTCTTCTGGGACTGCTTCAACATGTCCGTGGAGGACTTCGCGAAGACCTCAAGCAAGGGCCCTTTCTCCATGCAGGACCGCTACGTCACAGAGGACATCCCCATGGGCGCGACTCTCACCGTCTCACTCGCGCGAAAAGCGGGCGTTGCCACGCCGACCTACGACACGATGATTTACCTCGCCTCGCTCGTGAACGACACCGATTTCTACTCCGGCGGCCGCAGCCTGGGGAACCTCGGCCTCGACCATCTGAGCCTGGAGGAGCTCGACTGCTACCTGCGGACGGGGAAGAAGAGGTAGCCCCGTCATGATCTCGCATCCGTCGGGGTACTGCGAAAAGCTCTCGGCTGCCGACACGAAGGCCATCCTCGAAGCGTCGTTTGCCATCCTCGAGCGCGCGGGCATGGAGGTGCGCTCGGAACGCGCGCGGGCGCTCCTGCAGGAGGCCGGGGCGCGTGTGGAGCCGGACACCATCCTCGTGAAGTTCCCCGAGCACCTCGTCCGCCAGAGCCTCGCCCAGGTGCCCTCTTCTTTCGTGCTGAGGGCGCGCAATCTCGAAAAGAACGTCACACTCGGCGGCCGGGCGCTCGCCACGTCACCGGGCTACGGCAGCGCTTCCGTCTGCGGCGCGGACGGCAGGCGGCGGCCCGCGACGGCGGCGGACTTCGATGAGTTCGCGCGCCTCGCCTGCGCCTGCGACGCGATCGACATCACGGGAGGCCTCCTTGTCGAGCCTTCCGACATCCCTCCCGCCGAGCGGCCGCGCGAGCTCACCTTCCGGCTCATCTCGATCTCGGACAAGCCCTTCTTCGGCTCCGTCGCAGGAGCGGAAGGCGCACGAGACTCACTCGAGCTCGCCCGTATCGCCATGGGACCTCTCGATGCGCCCGTCATGCTCGCGCTGATCAACATCAACAGCCCTTTGGCCCTGGACGGCCGGATGGCCGAGGCTCTCATCGCGTACGCGGAAGCAGCTCAGGGCATCCTCCTCACTCCGGGCATCCTCATGGGCATCACGGCCCCTGTCACACTGGCCGGCGCCCTCGCACAGTCCTTCGCCGAGCAGCTCGCCTGCCTCGTCCTCGCGCAGGCGGCCGGTCCCGGCGTTCCCGTAATCCTCGGCACCGGCGGGTTCGGCTCAGACATGCGTACGGGCGGCAGCGGCTTCGGCAGGCCCGAGAACGCGCTGGGAACCCTCTGCGGGGCGCAGATCGCTCGGTCGCTCGGCCTTCCCTTCCGATGTTCGGGAGGCGTGACGGGCTCGATGCTGGCGGACGCCCGGGCCGGCTCCGAGAGCATGATGACGGCTCTCGCCGCTTGGACAGGCGGGGCGAACCTGTGCCTGCAGGCGGCGGGAACCCTGGACAACATCAACGCGATGAGCAGGGAGAAGTTCCTGATGGACGCGGAGATCTGGTCCGCGATCCGCAGGATGGGACGCCGGGAGGGCGCGGGGATCGAAGAGATCGCCCTCGGGGAAACCCTCTCCCGTCCCGAGAGCTACATCACCACGGATCACACTCTCGCGCATCACCGCGAGAGCCTTCACAGCCCGCCGCTGAGCCGCGCGGAGACCTACGAGGGGTGGCTCGCCGCGGGAGGCAGAGACCTCGCCGCGCTCGCCCGCGAGTCGCTCATCCGCGAGTCACACGGCCAAGCCCTCAGCCGTTCCGCGCAGCCCCTCGACGAGAAGGCGCGCGCAGAGATGGAGCGCTACATCCGCACGTCCCGGTGCGGCTGAGCAGCCTTCCCCAGGGTAACCCCTCGGGTCACCCCTTCAACCCGCCCGACATGAGCCCGGCGATGAATCTTCGCTGCAGGGCGAAGAAGATGATGATGATCGGCGCCGTGTAGTACAGGAGCCCCGCCATTCCGATGTGGTGCAGCACGTTCTCCTTCTGGTCCGTGTAGCCGATGGCCAGCTTCACCGCGAGGGTGACCTTCTCGCCCTTCAGGAAGAGCACCGGCTGCAGGTAGTCGGCCCAGGACCACTGGAAGGCGAAGATGCCCGCAACGATGACTGCTGTCTGCACCAGCGGGAACATGATGGCGAAGAAGATCCGGAACCTCCCCGCTCCATCCAGACGAGCCGACTCCTCGAAGGAGATCGGGATCGTGGAGAAGTACTGGCGGAAGAGGAAGATCAGAAACGGCGTGCCCTGCAGGCCGAACAGCAGCCACAGCCACTGCTTGTCGGCGAGGCCGATCTTCGAGATGAGGATGTACAGCGGGATGATGGTCACCATCTGCGGGATCATCATCGTGGACAGCACAACCATAAAAATTCCGCTCTTCTCGCGCACCCGGAACCGTGAAAAGGCGTAGCCGGCGAAGCAGCTGCCGAAGATGCAGGGCACTGTGTAGAAAATCGAGATGGTGAGCGAGTTCACCAGGAAGTGGCCGAACCGGACCATGGTCCACGCGGTGACGTAGTTCCCCCACTGGGGATTCCGCGGGAACACGATGGGCGGGTACTTGAACAGCTCCTCCATGGTCTTCAGCGATGTGACGATCATGCTCACCAGCGGCAGGAAGAAGATGGCGACGAAGATGATGAGCACCACGAGCTTCACTGCCGTGGCCAGACGCATTCTCTGTGACTGCAGCATCGCCATGGCTTACCTCTTTTCCTCGACCTCTGTGTACACCACGAAGCCGCCAAGCCTGATGAAGATGACCGTGATGATCAGGACGACCGCGAACAGCGTCCACAGCATGGAGATGCCGTAGGCAAAGCGGTGCTTTTCGATGACCTGCTGGTAGGCCTGGGCCATGACGAAGAACGTCTCGCGGGGCGGGGTTTCGAGGAACAGGTTCTCCCCCCTGTGCGACTTGGGGTTCATGAGGTAGGGCTGGATGAAGGTCTGCATGGCATAGATCATGCTCGCCACGAACTGGAAGAAGATGAACGGGCTGAGCAGGGGCAGCGTGATGTGCCGCAGCCTCCGGCCATAGCCGGCGCCGTCGATCGTGGCGGCCTCGTACAGCTCGTTGGGCACGGTGGCAAGTCCCCCGAGGAAAATAACGAGGCTCCAGCCCGACTGCCACAAAGCGAGTGCGAGGATGGACTGCAGGGGGTACTTCTGCAGCCAGGGCACCGCCTCCTTTAGCAAGCCCAGTCGCACGAGGACCTCGTTCAGGAAGCCCGTGTCCCTGTCGAGAAAAATCTTGAAGATCCAGCCCACCGCAACGAGGGGGAGCATGTACGGGAAATACAGGATCGTGCGGAACACGCCCCTGCCGGGAACCTTCCGCTCCAGGAGCAGCGCGATGACCAGCCCGGTGAGTATCGCGAGCGAGGTGTGCAGGAGCGCGTAGACGAAGGTGATCATGAACGCGTACAGCACGTCGGGATTCGTCAGGACGCTCTCGTAATTCTTGAGCCCGATGAACTTCCACTTTATAGAGAATGCCATGCGGTTGGTCAGGGACGTGAGAAGTCCCCACCCGATCGGCGCAAGCTGGAACGCGAGGAAGCCGGCGATCCACGGCGCCAGAAAGATGTAGAATGATCGCCTATTCTCCGCCTTGATCCGCCCCATGCGCGCCTGTGCCATGTCTCACCCCCGGGATGGATTCTGAAAAAGCGAGCCCCGGCACATGGCCAGGGCTCGCGGGAAACAACGGGATGCTATTCGCCGAGCTCTTCCCTGCCGGCCTTCATGTCGACGTTGATGTCAGCGAACATCAGGTCGACAAACTTGTCGGCTGTGATCGTGCCCTTCACGAGGTCGTCGATGTGCTTGCCATACGCCGTGTTGAATGGCGTGTCCATGATGTAGGGGCTCGCCTGCCAGGAGACGAAGTACTTCGCGTCGTCGAAGGCGATCGCCTTGCGGCTCTTGTTGTACGCGTTGTCCTCGGGCAGGTACTTGCGCAGAGAGAGCAGCGGCGGGATGCCCCAGCCCGTCCTCGCGCGCTCCAGGCCGTACTCTCCGCCCATGTACCACTCCCACACCCGGAATGCTTCCTTGGGGACCTTCGTCTTGGAGTACATGACGATGCCGGTGGCGCCGAGGGTATTGGTGACGCGCTTCGCGCCAGTCCTGACGATCGGCGTGGGCGCCCAGCCGTATTTCTCGTTGTAGCCCTTGTTCGACTGCAGCTGCGCGCCGTACCAGTAGCCCAGCTGCGCGATGGCGATCCTGTCGGACTGGAACGCGCTGCCCTGCCAGCCGGAGTTCGGATTGCGGATGTTGCTCGAGATGTCCTCGATCTGGAACCGGGTCCAGTACTTCCAAAGGTCCTTCAGCTTCGGGTCTGTATTCATGACGCTCTTCTTGGCGTCCGCGTAGAAGCTGATGCCCTGCGCGGTGGCCATGTCGGAGACGAGGAACTGGACCCAGCCGTTGTACACGTCGTAGCCCCACACCGTCACCTTGCCCGAGGACTCCTTCTTGGTCAGCTTCTTGGCCAGGGTGTACAGCTCGTCGTAGTAGGTGATGGGCTTCGTTTCGCTCAGGTAGGCGACGCCCGCTGCCTTGAACATCTCCTTGTTGTACGTGAGGCAGCCGATGTTGTTGTAGTCCTTGGAGATTCCGTACCAGGCGCCCTTGCCGAAGTCGTTTCCGTCGAACTGGTATGCCGCGTTGCCGGGCTTGTCGATGTCGTCCATCTTGACGATCTTGCTGGCCTGGATCATCTTCGTCATGTCATACAGCAGGCCGCGCTTCGAAAAGTACGCGGTATTGGTTCCAGTACCCATGCGGATGAGGTCAGATGCGCTCCCCGCCATGGCGTCCGCAGTCCACTTTGTCCAATCCTCTTCAGTGCGCACGAGGTTGATGTCGGGGTTCGCGGAGTTGAACTTGTCCACGAAAGCCTTCGGCAGGTCAGCCTCGACGACCATGAACGTGACGGTCTTCTTCTGGCCGAAAACGACGCCGACGGCCAGAAGAAGCAGCGCTAAAACGAGAACCATCTTTAATAGCTTCACACACACCTCCTTTGAGTTTTCGAACAAAAGGTTTACCAAACCTTTTCGAGACCCATGCGAGCGAATATCTCGGGACAACTGCCGAACTGGAAAGTCCTGCGGCCTCCCATTGACAACCATTAAAACACAGCCGGCCTTTGCTGTCAACCTTTTTTCGCTCCTTTCGATCAAAGCATACCGCATTTGCTCGTTTCGATCCTCTTCTTGACTCGAGTGAGAGACCGGGGCTACCATCCCCCTCATGGGTGAGAGCGCCCGGTATCGGACCGTCGACCTGCCGTTTTTCCAGAACGAGGTCGCGCCTTTCCTGCCGCCCGCCGTATTGGATTTCCACACCCACATCTGGAGCAGGGCGAACTGGCGGTCGGTGCCATGGGAAGGCAGCGCGAAGGGCGGAACGTACATGGTTACAGACGAGGAGTATTCTGTAGAGAATCTCCTCGCCGATGGCAGCCGCGCCTTCCCTGGGTGCGAGTACCGTGCGGTGTGCTTCGGCCACCCTGGCCCAATGGCGGACAACGACAAGGACACCGCATTTGTCGCCGCCGCGGGAAAGCGGCGGGGGATCTATCCCCTGATGGTCGCGGGCGCCGAGCTCGGGGTCCCCCGAGAGATCCTCCGCCAGAGGATCGAGGAGCATCACTTCCTCGGTTACAAGGTTTTCCTGAACTGGTTCGGCGACGACTATGGGAACAAGCGGGTGGAGGAGATGCTCGGCGCGAACGAGATGGACCTCGCCCACGAGATGGGCCTCGTCGTGCTCCTGCACGTCCCGCGCGCGGGTCGGCTCGCCGACCCCGAGGTGCAGCGCGGCGTGCGGTGGCTGGCCGAGGGCTGGCCGAACGCGAAGATCGTCCTTGCTCACTGCGGCCGCTGCTACCTGCCGGCGGAGATGGAGAAGGCCGTGCGGTCACTGCGCGATCTGTCGAACGTCTTCCTCGACACAGCCATGGTCATGGACGAGATCGTGCTGCAGATGGTCTTCGACACCATTGGGCCGGCCAGGGTCCTGTTCGCCACCGACTATCCAGTGGCGGCGATGAGAGGGCGGCGGGTGCGCGTGATGGACCACTGGGTCGACATCGTCCAGGGCGACTATCCCTCCAGCTCCTACCGCGTGCGCGCGGAGGGCATCCGCTCGACGTTCATGTCCGTCGAGATCGCCCTCGCCGTTCTTGGCGCTGCCCGGCGCGCAGGCCTCAGCGACGGGGACACGCGCGCGGTCTTCTTCGACAACGGCATGAAGGTCCTGCAGAGCGTCGGGGGCGGGAAGGCGGTCACAAGGGTCGAGGGGGCGTGGACGTCATGAGAGACGGCGCGCCCCTGTTCCTCGGCCTCGATCTGGGAACCACCAACATCAAGGCGATCGTCGTCGAGGAGGACGGAACGATCGTGTCCTCGGGGTCGGCGGCGGTCGGCATCGACTACGGCGGCGACGGAGCGGCCGAACAGGACATCGAGGACATCTGGCGCGGGACGCGCGAGGCCCTGTCGCAGGCCGTGGCAGGGACCGACGGGTCGCGCGTGCGCGCGATCGGCGTTTCCAGCCAGGGCGGGGCGATCCAGATCCTCGATCGAGCCGGGCGCCCCGCGGGGCGCGTCATCGGCTGGCTGGATTCCCGGGGCGGGCCCTGGAACAGCGCGCTGACGGCCCGCCTGGGCGCACCGTGGTTTGGCGAGCACACGGGGTACCCGCACAGCGGGAGCGCGATCGGCCAGATCCTGCGCCTTCGCGAGGAGGGCTCGCTCCCCGAGGGGTTCCTCCTCGGTTTCGTCGGCGACGTGGTGGTCGGGCGCCTGTGCGGGCGCCGCGCGCACGATGCCACGAGCCTCTCGGAGGCGGGCCTTCTCAACCCGTCGCTCGGGACCGAGGACCCCGAGTCACTCGCGCAGATCGGCGTGGACCGCGCGTGCCTGCCGGCGCTCCTGGGCGTCGGCGAGCCTGCGGGCGGACTCCTGCCGCAGGTCGCCCTGCAGCTCGGTCTCCCGCCGGACATCCCCGTCGGCCCCGCGGTGCACGACCAGTACGCGGCAGCGACCGGCTGCGGCGCGGTGCGCGCGGGGGACACGATGTTCGGCGCAGGCACGGCGTGGGTGCTCGTCGCGGTCACCGACACCATCACCCCTCCCATCGCGGGGGTCGCCCTCGTGGGGAGGCACCCGGTCGCGGGGCTTTTCGGGCAGATGCTTTCAATGGTAAACGGCGGAGCCTGCGTCTCCTGGGTCGTGCGGACGCTGAACCTCGGATCCCCGGGGGTCGCCGAGCTCGACCGGCTCATGGCCGGCGTCCCCGCAGGCAGCGAAGGCCTGCGTTTCCGGCCCCTTCTTTCGCTGATCGGAGGAGGAGGTCTCCTCCCCGAGGCTGCGGGCCAGTTAGACGGCCTGCGCCTCGGGCACACGCCCGCACACATCGTGCGCTCCCTGGTGGAGGGGCTCGCCTGCGAGCTGGGCCGTTATCTCCAGCTGATGGCCGACGGGGGCGTGAGGGTCGAGAGGCTGGTCATGTGCGGAAAGGCCGCGTCGAGCGCGGTGACCCCGCAGATCATCGCCGACACGACGGGGCTCCCTGTCGACTGCGCCTCTCTCGCCGAGACGGGCTCACTCGGCGCCGCCGTCTTCGCCCGCGGCATGGTGAGCCCCGGGGTCCCCCTTGCGGTGCTTGCCGACTCCATGAAGCCCGACATGCGCCGGGTGGCTCCCGGTCCGGGCCGGGCGGACGCGGAACAGCGGCGCAGGCAGTACATCCAGTCCCTCGCCCCGCTGCGGAGGACCGTCCGGTGATCTTCTA
>Ga0315294_10003215_pt1 | contig 17766 bp, 13 predicted proteins | sample YL17G13_40_MG_FD_203626 | JGI IMG/M metagenome (GOLD analysis project Ga0315294, IMG submission 203626) | Sediment microbial communities from Yellowstone Lake, YNP, Wyoming, USA - YL17G13_40 | ecosystem: Environmental > Aquatic > Freshwater > Lake > Sediment | place: USA: Wyoming | collected... | reverse complement strand
CCGGTCACGCAGTTAAAAAAAGTCGTCTTCCCCGCCCCGTTGGGGCCGATGATGCTGTGAATGCTCTTCTCTTGGACCTCGATGTCCAGCTCCTGCACGGCCACCAGGCCGCCGAACCGTTTGGTCGCTTTCTTTGCCGAGAGGATGGCCATACCCTTATCCATATTTGGTCTTGCCATAGTAAAAAAATTAACGATAAACCGCAGACAGCGCGGAGGGCAGAGATTATGAAATAATAAATGATTCGCCCGAATTCCCCCCCTTTTAAGCCGGGGGAGGATGCGTCTCGACCTCCTCCGGCTCCTCTTCGTGCAGCTCGCGGCGCCGGACCGCCTCGGGCCACAGGCCTTCCGGCCGCAGGAGCATCATGGCCACCAGCGCCGCCCCGTAAACGAGGAGCCGGTACTCGGCGAACTCCCGGAGGAGCTCCGGCAGGCCCACCAGGGCGATCGCTCCCACGATGACCCCGGGGATGCTTCCCATTCCCCCCACGATGATGACGCAGAGGATATTAATGGAGATCATGACGTTGAAACTGTGGGGGTAGACCGAGCCGAGCTTGCTGGCGAAGATGGCCCCGCTCAGGGCCGAGAAACCCGCACCCGTGGCGAAGGCCATTAATTTGGTGGCCACTAAGTTAATGCCCATGGCCTGGGCCACATCTTCATCCTCCCGCAGGGCCATCCAGGCGCGACCCAGCCGGGAATCGCGCAGGCGCCAGGATATAAACCCCACCAGGAGACAGCCCGCTAAAATCAAATAATAGATCTTCTGGGGCGTTGCGAATTCCATTCCCACGATCGAGGCCTTGGGGATTTTTCCCACCCCCTGGGCTCCCCCCAGCCAGGGGCGCAGGAAATCGGAGAGGACCAGAATCCGGATGATTTCCCCGAACCCCAGGGTGGCAATGGCCAGGTAGTCGCCGCGCATCTTGAGAACGGGGACCCCCAGGAGGACACCGAAGATAACCCCCATAAAGATCGCGAAAGGAAGGGCCCCCCAGAAAGAAAAATGGAAGAAACCAAGCTCCGGGGAGGTGAGCAGGGCCATCGTATAGGACCCGATGGCGAAAAAGGCCACGTACCCCAGGTCCAGGAGGCCGGCATACCCGACGACGATGTTCAGCCCGAGGCCCAGAAGCACGTAGAGCCCGACGATGGTCAACACTTCACTCAAAAAAAGGCCGAGAATCTGGGGAAGCAGGATGAGAAGGAAGACCAGGAAACTCCATCCGGTCAAACGAAAAAGCCGCTGCCGGGCCGGGGGCATGCGCTGGAACCCTGCCTGGAGGGTACCCCCATTTTCGGCCCACAGGTAAGTGGCCAGGGCAATTAAGATGAAAAGGGATGCGGCCCCCAGTAGAGTCAGGCCGTTGGCCGCATAAAGCCAGTCATTGATGATGGCCAGGGGCCCCCAGAGGGCGAAGGTGGGCCGGAGCAAATCCTGCAATACCCCGGCAACGACCATACAGCCCAAGGAAGTCCCCAGCACCCGGCGGGTCAGAGCAGAAGAAAGAAAAAAGAGACCGCCCAGGAGGCCACTCAGAGCCCCGAAGAAAAGGAGAAGAATGGTCCCGCCCCCCACCCCCAGGTCGAAGGTCAGCAGTCCATACAATAGGGGAGATGCATTGATGAAAATCTTGCGCAGGTTTACCAGGCTTCCCAGGAGAACGAGAAGGGAAAAAATCCCCCCGACAACCAGGCCCGAGAGGAGGCTGGTGAGCATCGGGTAGGCGGAATCCGTTCGAGTGGTACGCTTGGCCGCCAGGTAGCCGCCGAACAGGGCGACCAGAAGCAGGAGGGTATGGCCCATGGAGATGACCTCGCTGATCACGCTCCGCTGGCCGAAAGCCTCGACCATGCCGATCAGCGCCAGCAGGACCCCCACTGCGCCCATGATCAGGCCGACCTTTATTCCGTTTTGCCAGAGGCCGAAACCTAGCTTCATCCGATTGCTTTCTTAATCGCCAGATGGGTCAAAATTCCAAATCCCAAGCACCCAATTCCAACCCATATCCAAATTCCGAATTCCGGCTTTATTCGAAAGGTACGTGATTCGTCGTGTAAGCCTTCAAAATAAAAAATCTTGAAATTTGCCAAGAAATCTTGTTTGGCCAACTCCTCTCTGAAATCCCCCCCAACCCCCCTTTAATAAAGGGGGGCAAGGGGGGATTTCTGGAGATGTCGGACACATCGCGATGTCACCTTATTTTTGTCGTTCTATATAGGTCATTGGGATTTAGTCCCGCGTTTCGCGGGATTGGTGCTTGGGATTTCATGGGCTCAGGCTTTCTTGACGGCTAATCTTTCCCCCAGCAGTCCGGTCGGCCTGAAAATGAGCACCAGCACCAGCATCGTGAAGGCAATAGCGTCTTTCAGTTGATAGGGCGCCACGATGCCCAGGCCGTCCAGGAACAGGCTGGGACCCACCGACTCGACCAGACCCAGGAAGATCCCCCCCAGCATGGCCCCGGGGATATTTCCGATCCCTCCCAGGACCGCCGCGGTGAAGGCCTTGATGCCCGGGATGAAGCCCATGAAGAAGTGAACCTGTTTGAACATCAACGCATAAAGCACTCCCGCCGCTCCCGCGGAAATCCCCCCGATGACGAAGGTGGTCACGATCATGCGGTCGATGCCGATTCCCATGAGGGAAGCCGCTTCCTTGTCCTCGGACACCGCCCGGATGGCCTTTCCCATCTTGGTCTTCTGGACGAAGGCGTAAAGAGCGGTCATCATGAGCGCGGCGGCAAGGATCACCACGGCCTGGAATTTAAGAATCCGAAATTCCCCGAGCACCCATTGACCTTCCAGGATTTTCACCACCGGGTAGGCCTGGAAGCCGGAACCGTAGAGTCCCCGGAACGTATACTGGAGAAAGAAAGAGGCTCCGATGGCGGTGATCAGGGGGACCAAGCGCGGGGCATTCCGCAGGGGGCGGTAGGCGATCCGCTCCAGGAGGACGGCAATCAGGGTTGAGATCGCCATGGAAACCAGGAAAATGGCCGCCAGGCATAAGATGGGATGCTGATCCAAAAAACCGGATGAATAAAAGGCCGCGGCGACGAAGTAAGCCGTGTAAGGACCGCCCATGAAGACTTCGCTGTGGGCGAAGTTGATCATCCGCAGGGTGCCGTAAACCATGGTGTAGCCCAGGGCGATGAGGGCGTAGATGCTCCCCTGGGCCAGGCCGAATACGATGAAATCAAACCAGTGATGCCCGCTGTACCGCCCGGAAGCCAGGGTGGCGGCCGACCCCCAGAGGATCAGCAGGAGAATAGCCCCTCCGATCAGCCACATGAGCAGATCGGTAATGTTAATTCTTTCTCTCCAGTTCTTTATCATTTGGCTCTCGCAATCAACTCCCTCAAAAGGCTTATCCCCCCTTTCACGGATGAAGGCCTGTCCTGCACCCAATAGAGTGTAGGACAAGGCATTGATTCTAGTATTGTTCAGGGGACGGGGTGTATAAAGGCATCCTCCCCTCCCCCTCGCTCCCCTCTTGGGGTAAGAGGAGTAAAAAAGGCGTTCGAATTTAATAGGGTTTCCAGAAAGGCTTGTCAGGCATCACCATTTTCTTAATGTTTTCCACCTCCGTTTTATAAATAGCAATACGAGGGTCTGCACAGTCGCCGTATTCGTTACAACTTAAATTACCCGTTAACCCCTTGAAGTCTTTCATGGCATACAGTGCATCCCGGAGCTGTCTCCGGCCGATGTAAAGCGTTCCGTCCGACCCTTTTTTGGCAATTTTTTCGATGGCCGCGAAGATCATCATAGCTGCATCATAGGCGTGGGCATGAAATGGGGCTAGGGGCTTTTCCCCATATTTCTTCTGATGTTTCTCCAGGAAGTCCTTATATCCTGATGCAAAGGCAGAAAAATCTGGGCTCGAGTGGTACATCCCCAGAGCAGCCTCCCCCGCGGCCTTATAAAAGTCGGTGGAGAAAATCCCGTCCGCGCCCATCAAGGCTGTTTTCTCCAATCCCTTTACCTCTTTCACCTGGCGGGTGATGTGGCCGCCCGCGGCGATGAAGATGGGATAATAAAGGAATTCCGGTTTGCCCGTGGCGATCTTGGTCAAAACCGGACGCATGTCCGTGTCCGTGGGAGCCACGGCTTCCTGAGAGGTGATCGTTCCCCCCATCTTCTTGAACGTTTCGGCGAAAATGGCCTGCAGTTGTTCAGCGTACACACTTCCATCGTGGATGGTCGCGGCTTTCTTAACTTTCAGCTGCTTGATGGCAAATTCAGCAGCTACCGCTCCTTGAACCATATCATTATGAGCAGTCCTCAGGTAGCCATCATAATCTGAACCGCGTTTGGGATCGGTTAAATATGGGGCCGTGTTGGAAGGTGAAACGGTAGGAATTCCTGCCTTCCAGAGAATCGGTGCACCGGGTTTGGCTTCGCTGGAGCAATTCGAGCCTACCGCTGCAATGATAGTGGGATCGGAAGCAACTTTCGTTGCCGCCGCCTGTCCACCTTCTGCATTACACCCCGTATCTTGAACGGTTAACTTGATGGGATGTTCAAGAAGTTTCCCCCCCTTATCATCGATAGCAATTTCTACTCCACGCTTCGTGTCGATACCCAAGGAAGCATCTGGCCCCGCCACTACGAACCATGCGGCAAGGTGAATCGGCTCAGCGGGCTTGATCGTTACCACCCCAATTTTGTCGTCTATAACCGGGGGTACTACTCTGGGGCGAGTTATGTAGTAGACGACCAAACCAGCCACTACCAGAATCAAAAGAATGTAAATCGCCGACTTCTTCATGTTCATTTACCTCCTTTCTCTCCAAGATAGTATTTTTACGGCTTTATCGAATCAGGCAAGCTGCCCCGGGGAAAACCAAGCTCCGGAAAATAGCCCGCAGAGCCAATATTTTCCAGACAAGGCCGTGCCCTGAAAAATATTTAAACCCTCCAGCCTTATGCCAGGAAATAAGATAGATCACTTGGGCTACAAAAAATATTCTTGATTTTCATCCTCCTACGGCTTAAATATTCTTTGGCCCATCAGGGCTGTCCAAATTGGATAGAAAATTCATCATTGCATATTGAATTCTTTGCCTTTTGGGACATGGTTGGGCCTTCTCCATGGCCAGGTTACCCGCGACCTGCATTTCAATGTAGGCTAACTCAGGCTCGCGCTCACCCCGTCGTCATTCCTGCGAAAGCAGGAATCCAGGCTTTTTTAAAAGCATTCCGGATTCCCGCGTGCGCGGGAATGACGGATCAACAACCTTCGCAAAACCTAATTTGGACAGGATTGTTGGCCCATATAAAATTCACGCAGGATTCAGGTTAAGATTATATGTTCTCTTTTGACTTCTTATGAAAATCACATTCTTTCGCGAAAAATCCACCTATCCCCTTCTTTCTTTTCCGCTTCTAAAACATGCTAATCCTACAGACGGGTTAGATTCTTGTCAAGCCTCTTATGGACTGACCGTATGGACTGACCGAAGGCGTTTCCATTTCTTGGTCTCCACCATAATTTGGTCTCCCAGCCGGACCACAAAGGAATGTTCTTTCTGCTCCTGCAGGAGCTTGAGGAAACTGACTCGGCGGAAGCCCTGGTCGGCTAAAAAACAGACTTGGATCTGCTCTTCATTGAGCAGGAGGCAAAGGAGGCGTGAGAATTGATTTTATCAAGCATTTTGGGAATGTAGGATGTCGATCTGGCAGAAGACGGCGGACTGCACGGGCAGGGCTCGGGTGCCTACAATCACCGAGGCCCATAACATCCGCAAGGGGGGATGCCACTCGGTCCAATCCAGAGGAATCCATGAAGAGGATCGCCCTTGGGCCAGGACCGAGAAAAACTGTTTGGTGATCTGTAAATCATCCAGCCGGGGGTTATGTAAGAGGCGGTAGAAGCGAGTCAGGGCGCTATCGATTTGGCTCCCCGAGGCCTGAGAGAAAAAAGCGGCGATGGCCAGGGAAGCCGCCTGGGCCATGGAGGCAATGGCTTGGACGGCTAAGAGGACCGTTTTGCTTTGGGATTTGGGCAGGGGGCGTAGAAGGGACTGGGGGACGGGGAGTTTGGGGTGGGGGTTCATTGGCCTTGCTCCTTATCTTTTTCTTCACAGATCTGTTCCCCAATGAGGTGTTGGAAATGAGACCCAATATTCCAATCCGAGACTTGCCTCCTTGGTATCGTTACTGGGAACCGGATTAAGAGAATCGTGGTCAAGGGCTGGACATGTTACGAGGAAAACCATTGCACACGGGACCTTGTGTCGTTGGTTGCAAAGCGCTTTCTGGGCCCCAAGAAATCCAATAGGGTCGCCCAATGCAGCGTCAAGACCGCTTGAGATTGGGTATCGGACTGTATGCCGTGCATTAGAGATGGCTCTTCGGTTAAAGTCCGACCATAGGAGTCCGGCATTAGGCTATGTGGCTGGAAACCGGTGGACGAGCCAGCGTGCCGTCTGCGATCCTCGACAAATCGGGGAAACATGGAAACGCAGACGGCATGACAGTTATTGCAACAAAAAGGATGAGTTAATGGGCGGACTTAAAGAAAAATTTGTGGAATTCTGGGGACATAATACCGGTCAGAGGGGAAAGACAGCTTGTAAGTGGGAGTTGATTTGTGCCAAATACCAGGTGCTCATAAAGAATAAAGATTTATGAAGATTGGTGTTATGGCGGAAACGCATTTGAAACAACCAAGCCAGGAGCTGAGACATTTATTGGCTGGACCCTTTCGCGATGTTGAGATTATTCTCCATGTAGGAGATATTATTGAGCTCCTCTTCTTGGAGGCGTTTAACAATAAAACTCTTTCGGCGGTTTTGGGCAATCATGATTGAACATCGGTAAGCAGGGTGCTACATAAAAAGCAATTGATCGAAGCCGGGAAATTTAGGATAATGCCTATCCATGGCTATGGGGCGCCAGAGTGGATCGAACATGCCGTTTTGAGGGAATTTGAAAATGTTGATTGCATAGTCCATGGGCATGACCATATGTTTAACCAGACCTACCATGAAGGAATTTTACTATTTAACCACGGAGCTTTCTGGGGTGGGCCTTGGGGAGATTGAAGAAACAGTTTTGGTTTGCTCCACGTAGGTGACAAAATATCGGGGGAAATCCTTTACTTTGAGTAAATTTTGCGTTTCGAAAACAAAACGGAATAACTCTTTCCCCAAGGCGTATGTGGAGAAAATTGTGCATGGGGGAATTTGCATGGCTTCGCACATAGCCAAACGGCCACAACCCGTTAGTAAGGCTTCCATAAAGGCGTATCGGGCATCTTCAGCTTTTTCACATTCTCGTGGGTGGTTAGGTAAACGGCAATCCGCGGATCCGCACAGTCGCCGTAATTGTCGCAGGTCAGGTTACCCGTCAAACCCTTGAAGTTCTTTGTCCCATAAAGGGCGTCGCGGAGTTTCTGGCGGCCGATGTACAGGGTTCCGTCCGGAGCTTTTTGCGCCACTTTCTGGATGGCCGCGAAGATCATTAAGGCGGCGTCGTAGCCGTGGGCGTGGAAAGGAGCGATCGGCTTTTCCCCGTATTTCTCCTGATGCTTGTCCAGGAAGGCCTTGTAGCAAGCGCCGAAGGCGGAAAGATCGGGGCACGAGTGGTACATCCCTACGGCGGTCTCTCCCGCGGCCTTATAAAAGTCGGTGGAGAAACTCCCGTCCGCGCCCATCAAGGCCGTTTTCTCCAATCCCTTTACCTCTTTCACCTGACGGGTGATGTGGCCCCCCGCGGCGATGAAGATGGGATAATAGAGGAATTCCGGTTTGCCCGTGGCGATCTTGGTCAAAACCGGACGCATGTCCGTGTCCGTGGGAGCAACAGCTTCCTGGGAGGTGATCGTTCCCCCCATCCTCTCGAAGGTTTCGGCAAAGACCGCCTGGAGTTGTTCGGCATAAACACTCCCATCATGAATGGTTGCGGCCTTCTTGACATTCAATTTTTTAATGGCGAACTGCGCTGCCACCACCCCCTGAATCTTATCATTATGGAGAGTGCGCAAATAGCCATCATAATCTGGCCCGCGCTCCGGACCGGTTAGATAGGGTGCGGTATTAGATGGCGAGACGGTGGCAATCCCCGCTTTCCAGAGGATCGGAGCGCCACGGCGCGCTTCGCTGGCGCAGTTCGGACCGACTGCCGCCACGATCGTTGGATCGGAAGCTAGTTTGGTCGCTGCCGCCTGTCCGCCTTCGGCGTTGCAGCCCGTGTCCTGGGCAGTCAGCTTGATGGGATGACCGAGGAGTTTGCCGCCCTTATCGTCGATGGCAATTTCAACGCCTCGCTTGGTATCTATACCCAATGGGGCATCTGGGCCGACAATTACCATCCAACAGGCGATATGAATGGGTTCCCCGGGATTGATCTTCACCACCCCAATCTTGTCCTCTGCGGAGGAATGCAAATCTTTTTCTCTCTCGCCTTTCGATTCGGCTATGGACTTTCGCTTGGCCGATGAAAGTTTTGCTATTCTCGCGCTAGGGATGGCAAAATTCAAATTTTGCCCTTCAACCACCTGGAAAGTTGCCACCCCGATGACCTCCCCTTTCATATTGACCACCGGGCTACCGCTTGAACCAGGGGATATCGGTGCTGTAATCTGAATAATATTGCCAAATGCGGGCATCTGCCTAACCGCTGAGACAATGCCGTCCGTGACTGTTTGTTCAAGCCCGAGGGGGCTGCCAATTACAACGATCCGCTCGCCTACTTGTGGGAGCGCAACGTTTACTGCCACAGGATGCACAGTACCTTTAGGAACATCGACCGAAATTCGGATGAGATCGCCCTCCCTGTCTTCTGCTACCACATGCTTTACATGGTATGTCCTTCCGTCCACCGTTTTAACCTCAGCCCTATTCGCGCTCTCAAGAACATGATAATTGGTGATGACATCGCCAAAGTTGCTGATAAAGAATCCGCTTCCCTGACTAACTTTTTTCCCTTTCATATCATAAGTGACAATCATAACGGTAGAAGGTTGAATCTTTTTGAAAATCCTCGGCAACACTTCTTGTGCCAGCGATGAGGAAAAAAATGTAACGCAGAAAAGGCTAACGAACCATGAAATTAATAAAATACGTCGCCTATTCATGTTCTCACCTCTTGTTCGATTATCTTTGCCCAACGGCGCCCGTGGCTGAGCTTGGGCCGAAGGCCTGTCAGTTCGAGCCGCGGGTTCGGCCGCCGTACCCTGGCCAATACCCGGGTCTCAGAGGCTAGCGCCGCCCCGCCACCGCTGGAAGCCCGAGCATGGCGGAGGCTTTTGGCAGTCGGTTGAAAGCTCGTATTAGGTGCTGCGCCTATATTACAGTTTGTAAAACGTATCTGAATGATTCCACTCCTTTCTGGTTTGTCCCGCAAAATGCCGAAGGAAATCCGGTGCTGACTCAGCAGCATAAATCACGTGACTGTATGGGAGATGGAAGAACGAGACAGACCGCCAACCCTGAGCAAGCAAGTTGGCATATCTGGGGGGAGACGAGTTCGGATCAAGGTATCTGTTTAGCAAGTGCACGCATATGAGTGCATCAAGTTCTGAACAGACTTTTCGCCCATACCGGTTAGCTTTTCTGGCTAGTTCATTAGTGACCAGGGTGAAGACTTCGGGGTATAAGAGTGGTGTTTTCGCCCTGACTGGCAGGTATGTATCTTCAATAGTTTTGGCGCGCCTGAGACAGTCAACCCTCGATCGTGCTTCATAATGACGTTTTCGTCGCTTATCAAGGACTTCGCATACCTCGAAACGTGCCGTACCAAACTTCACGTCAGGGGGACTCATCTTTTGGGCAACGGGCACAAGGTGTTCGACTGAAAAATCGACACCCAGGCTACGGAGAAAAGCGGCGCAGACAATGCGTTCACGGTCAGCCTTGTTGGCGTTGGAGAGAAATCGGACTGTTTCCTTGCCATGATCGGTTAAGCACCTTATATATTCAAGTTCCTCTTTATCCAACATCATTTCCCTCGCCTCGTAGCCTCAAAAATTTTCTTAGTCATTTCATAGAGCCGCCCTGAAAAACTCTTTGTTTTAAATAACTTATCGTTAAATGCAAAAAAATCTTTAAAGAAAAAAGGGAACGTGGGAGTTAGGTCGCGGTAGGGACGCCAGTTCCGCCCCCCACCGATCCGGACTTGGGGAATTGTCGCATCTTATGTTGCTTGCAACGTAAGATGCAGGAAAACTAAACACCCAGTTTGATGGGGGGCTGGAGATAGAGCATTCGCCCCAACGTCGTCTTTCTGCTTTACCTCTTCCGGGCTCATTTACCACCAGAGGGGTTGGCCGCGTTCAATCGGAATACCCGGCCGGAATGGATCGGAACAGCTGTCCGGAATCAATCAGAATCAGTTGCCGGAATTCGTCGGATCGCGCATCCGATGTCTAGCAGCAAGAAATGATTTTCTGATTTTCATGGGGACTTCCTGGGTACGCCTGACAAAACACCTCCTAAACTTGTCACTGATCACAGTATTGAGCGGTTATTTATAATTAGCATGCATCTAATCCTGTCAGAAACCATCTTAGGCTTGCTCTGAAGAAGAAGGCATATCTTTCTATGGAAGACGCTTTGTTCTCAAGCCTTCGGGGCATACTAGAGCTATCTGCGTACTATACAAAACTCCCAAGAGTACTTATAATTGTTATGCAATCCATCCTCTCCGTAATAGGGAATGACGCCTGGAACCGATGCCCTGAATTTATAAGTGCCTGGAGCAAGGGTTAGGGTTTTCCTCTCTTGCGGGGCAAAAATGTAATTCGTGTTGTTCAGGTTAAGAGTCGTCTTGATTGACTTATTATTGTATATGTCAACTTCCGAATTATGCGAATAAATTTTTCCTTCCGGATTGAAGAGTGCAGGGAGGATTCCGGATTGAAGAAACCTCTTCTTATCACACTTTCAGCCGGAATGATCGGAAGGAGAAGAGAATTTCCTGCCTTTTCCGCTGATGGCTCTGATCACTCAGTTCATATTTATCTGGGCAAACCGGGAAGAAAATATTATAAAATATAGTCAGGGGAGGTTATGAAACACCTTTTCGAAGCCTGGAACGAAGTGGAGCCCCGAATCCGTCAGGCGCGCTTGCTTTTTCTTCTCCTGGATTACGATGGAACCCTGACGCCCATCGTGGCTCGCCCGGAGCAGGCGGCCTGTCCCCCCGGGGTGAAGTCTCTTCTGGAGAAACTGCGTGATTCCCCCCGGGCCCTGGTGGCGATCATCAGCGGCCGGGCCCTGGAAGACCTCAAGGAGAAAGTGGGAGTCTCCGGAATTACCTACGTGGGGAATCATGGGTTGGAAATGGAAAACCCCGCGGGAGTTACCCGGAAGACTTTGTCCCCCCCGAGGCAGGATGAGTTGAGGCAGATCAGGGAATCCCTGGAAGCGAGGCTGAAGCCCATCCGGGGCATCCATTTCGAAGACAAAGGGCCCATCCTCACCGTTCATTACCGGAATGCCCCCCGGGAATCCTCCTTCCAGGTGGAAGAGGCGGTGAAAGATGTTTTGGAGGGCTACCCGGACCGGTGGCAGTTTTCTACGGGGAAAAAGATTTTTGAGATTCGCCCCCGGATGGAGTTTGACAAGGGGAAAACGCTGAACGAACTTCTGCGCCGATTTCCCCGCACCAAACTCCTTCCCTTTTATCTGGGGGATGACGAGTCCGACGAAGATGCATTCCGGGCGATCCAAGACCGGGGCATCCCGGTCCTGGTGGGTGCCGGCACCGTTCCTTCGGCGGCTTCCTACTTTCTGCGGGATCCGTCCGAGGTCCTCGAATTCCTGCGGCGGTGCGAAGAGATCCTGAGAAATTGATTCCCCTGCCGGAGCCTCATCCGGGAGAAAGGAGCGTGTTTATGACGACTCGAAGGGCCGCAAACCCTTTTATCTTTGTGGGCTGCTGGGAGCTCCGGGAAATGCTCGGCCGGAGCGCCCGCGATGAGCGGCAGCTGCTGGAGGCCATCGAAGAAGTCCCCCTCGATTCCCTTTATTATCACACCCACAGCTTTTTGCTCCGCCACAAATATATTGCCGGCCCCTATCCCAATGATTTCGCCACCTGGGCCGCGATCCAGGTGCGGGACCGGGTCCTGGGAGAAAAACTGGGGATCCTCAGCCCCTACGATTTCGGGAATCTGGAATCCATGCGGGCGGAAATCGTGACCATCATCGCCGACCACCTGTCCCGGCTGCAGATCATTCCCCGGGTCATCTATGAAGAGCCTTTCCACTTCATGCAGTCCCGCATCATCTCGGCTCCCACCGGCCTTCAGGCTCATACCCTGCCGGAATTCCGGGAGGTTCTGGGGACGGTGGATGCCAGCGTCATTTATTATCACACCTTTGAGGCCATCCTCCGCCTCGGAAAACCGAAGGGCGACTTTGCCCTGTGGGTGGAAGAACAACTGGGTCTCCCCGAGCTGGGCGAGAAAATTTCCAAGATCGATCCGTACCGGATCAGCCTGGAATCCATCCGGGGCCGGATTCTGAACCTCTGTGACCAATTTTTGGGGGAAGGGGGGCAGCAGAAATGAGCCGGCTTGAGGCCTACCGGGAAATCGCTCCCCAGGGGAGCGTGGAATTCCTCTTGCGTATGGCGGAAAAAGTCCAGGGGAAGAAGATCATCCACGTCAATTCCACCAAATTGGGCGGCGGAGTGGCTGAAATCCTGAGGAGTCTCGTTCCCCTGCTGCAGAGCGTCGGGCTGGACGCCCAGTGGGAGATGATCACCGGGAATGAGGAATTCTTTTCCACCACCAAGGCCTTCCACAACGCATTGCAGGGACAGGAGCAGAAAATCCCCCCCGCCATGCTCCAGAATTATCTGGAGGTGAACCGGGAAAACGCCAAACACCTTTCTCTCGGAGCCGATTTCGTGATCATCCATGATCCCCAGCCCGCCGCGCTGATTGAAAGCCGCCCCCCAAAAGGGAAGTGGATCTGGAGGTGCCATATCGATGTTTCCCAACCCCAGAGGAAGGTCTGGGATTTCCTGCGCCAATTCGTGGTGAACTACGACGCGACGATTTTTTCCCTGCCCCGCTTTGCCCAGCGCCTCCCCATCCCTCAATTCCTGATCTACCCCTCGATCGACCCCCTGAGCGATAAAAACCGGGACCTCACCCCCGAAGAGCAGCAGGGAATTCTCCGGCGGCTGAAGGTTTCCCTGGACAAACCCATCCTTCTGCAGGTCTCGCGGTTTGACCGTTTCAAGGATCCCCTGGGAGTGATCCAGGCCTACCGGCTGGTCAAAAAACACCATGACCTGCAGCTGGTCCTGGCCGGAGGGGGGGCCACCGACGATCCCGAAGGGGAGATTGTTCTGGAAGAAGTCCGGCAGGCGGCCCAGGATGACCCCGACATCCGTGTTCTCCTCCTTCCCCCCGATGCCCACCTGGAGATCAACGCCCTGCAGAGAGCCGCCGCCATCGTCCTGCAGAAGTCCCTGCGGGAGGGTTTCGGGCTGACCGTGGCCGAGGCCATGTGGAAGGGAAAGCCGGTGATCGGAGGGTTTACCGGGGGGATTACCGTTCAGCTGGTTTACGGGGTCACGGGATTCACGGTGAATTCCGTGGAAGGGACGGCCTTCCGCATTCACCACCTGCTGGATAACCCCGAGGTGATGACCAAGATGGGCCAGGATGCCCGGGAGTTCGTGCGCCGGAACTTCCTGATCACCCGCCACCTGGGAGATTATTTAGCTTTGATGAATTATATGGGGCGCTGATTCCCAGGGGCGGGACCGAAGAAAGGCGAATCTGGCTCAGGCTGGAGATCAAATCCCCGGCCCAGCGGTAGATGTTCCTTTCTTTCAACTCTTCCCGCATCCTCTGCATGCGTGCTCTTCTCTCCTCGGGGTCCATTTCCAGGGCCGTGCGGATGGCCTCGGCCATCTGCTCCGTGTCGTAGGGGTTCACGATGAGGGCATCCTTCAGCTCCCGGGAGGCCCCGGTGAACTGGCTCAGGATGAGGACTCCGGAATCATCCCCTTTGGCGCCGATGAATTCTTTGGCCACCAGGTTCATCCCGTCGTGGAGCGAGGTGACCAGGCAGAGGTCGGCGGCCTCGTAGAAAGGGGCGATCTCCTTGTGGCTGTGGTGCCGTTTGAGGAACACGATGGGCTTCCATTCTTTGGTCTGGAAGCGCCAGTTGATCCTTTCGGCCTCCGCCTCCACCTGGACCATCAGATCCCGGTACTCCTTGATGTGGGTCCGGCTGGGGGCTCCCAGTTCCACAAAGGTGAACATCTGCTGGTAGCGGGGATATTTCTCCAGGAAACGCTCGATGGCCAGGAATCGCTCCCGCAGGCCCTTGGTGTAGTCCACCCGGTCAACCCCCACCCCGAGGTATTCCCCCTGAATGCCCAGTTCCCGCAGAAGGGTTTTTTTCAGGCCCCCGTTGAGGGGGTGGGGAAAAGAAGCGGGTACGGGGGAAGCGATGCTGATGGGAAAGGGCTTCACCTGGGTCAGGTGGTTTTCCCTTTCCACGGTAAAATTCTCCCAGTCGATCCTCGACTCCAGCGCCCGGTCCACCGTCTCCAGAAAATTGTTGCAGTGGAACTGAACGTGGAAACCGATGAGGTCGGCTCCCAGCATGCCGTGGAGGATCTCCCTCTGCCAGGGACAAATCCCGAAGGACTCGGGGTTGGGCCAGGGGATGTGCCAGAAGAGGGCCACCCGGGCATCCGGTCTTTTTTCTTTGATCATCCGTGGGAGGAGGGCGAAGTGATAATCCTGGACCAGAATCCAGGGGTCCTGGCTGGTTTCCAGCTCTTCCAGGATGGCCAGGGCAAATTTCCAGTTTACCGCCTCATAGTAGCTCCAGTCCTCCGCCCGGAAAGTGGGACGGGTGTGGGCGATGTGGCAGAGCGGCCAAAGCCCTTCGTTGGCAAACCCGTAATAATACCCCTCCTCCTCTTCCTTGGTCAGCCAGACCCTTTTCAGGATGTACTGGGGGTCTTCGGGGGGAACCCGCACTTGGTTCTGTTCATCGACCACTTCCCGGTCCGCATCCCCGCTTCCATGGGCTACCCAAGTCCCCCCGCAGGCCTGCAGGACCGGCTCCAGAGCCGTCACCAGCCCGCTGGCAGGGACGACGCATTCGATCTTCTTCCCCCGCTTCTCATGCACGTAGGGTTCCCGGTTGGAAACCACGAAGAAGGGCCTTCCCCGCAGGAGATTCCGCACATGTTCCCGCAGCCGCGCCGGGGTCCAGAAGGTTTCGCCCTTGCGCCGCAGCCGGGCCTCCTGTTCGGCGGCGGATCGTGCTTCCGAGATGCTGCGGACCATCCGCGTCGCCTCCCGGGCCAGGGGCTCAAAAACTTTCCCGGGAGGGGGAGGAAGGGGAGTGCCTTCCTTATCGGTCCGCAGGCGTTTCATCCACTCCGCCATGCGGGCGATGGGGTGGACCATGCTCCAGCGGATCACCAGGAGGGTGGTCAGCGAAATAAAGAGCGCGCTCACCAGCCAGCGGATGAAATTACTCTCCCAGATGAGGGCGACCCGGTCCTTGATGTGTTTCGTTTCGTAGAAGATCACCAGGGCGCCGGCTATATTTTCCTCCCGGTACAGGGGGAGGACGTAGAGGTACATCTCTCTTCCCCCCATGAGGAAAAAGGTCCCCTCTTCCTGGCCGGCGCTCATGACCCTCCCGACGAGGGGCAGCGGGGTTTTCAGGTGAGGCGCCAGGCGAAGGGTGGCGGCCACGAGCTTGTCCTGAGCGTCGTACACCGCCACCCCTTCCAGCCTTTCCCGGTTCCCGAATTTCTCGACGATCGTCTGGAGGCGTTGGACCTGGCCTTTGACGACCAAAGGTTCAATACTTTCTTTCAGGCTCTCCCCCAGGACAGACGCCCGGCGCTCCAGATCGATGGTCATCCGCTCCTTTTCCTGCTCGACCTGCAGGACCGTAAAGAGAACGACGATAACGCCGATCACGATGAAAATTGAAAGGATGATGCGAAGAGTAATCCTCATCGGGGTCTCCTCTTCCTGAGTTGGACCTGGAAACCGAGTTTTCTCTTTGCTGAGTAGAGCCGGAAGGAGTTTTAAGTCTCCCATATTTTCGGAGGGGTTGTCAACCTTACGGAATTGCGAATGCGGAATGCGCCCTGAACCATGAGAGGTTCAGGGCTGCCCTGCACCCCACGCGGTGCAGGGCGGATTGCGGAATAAAGACAAAAACCTCAAACACCTTTGCCACAGAGGGCACAGAGCCCACAGAGGGTTCAGGGCCAAAAGACAAAGGACTCCTACGAACCTCTGGGATGGTGATTTGAGTTTTGAGTGTTGTAAAACGATTCTGATTTATAGCCTTGAAATCTCTGTGCTCTCTGTGCCCTCTGTGGCTAAACAGTTTTGGAATTCGGAATGTTCTTTAATTTGAGGCAGAATGTAGGGGCGCGCGGCGCGCGCCCTTCGGGGGCTCGAAGTTCACGGGGGACGAATCAACCCAGGAAGGAATTCCTACCCTTGTTGGGCGAGCGGGAATAAAAGGATGGGATCAGGCCAAGCTCAGCATCTTCCGGGCCTCCTGGGGGGTGGCGATCTCCCGGCCGTATTCCCGGGCGATCTTCACCACTCTTTCCACCAGTTCGGCATTGCTCTTGGCCAGTCTCCCCTTGGAGTAGTAGATGTTGTCTTCCAGGCCGACCCGCACGTGCCCCCCCATGGCCATCCCCATGACCGCCATGGGCAGCTGGCCCGGGCCGATCCCGATGATCGACCAGGTGGAACCCCCGGGAATGATCTCCGTGAGATACAGGAGGGATTTGGGTGTCGCCGGCATGCCCGCCGGGGTCCCCAGGACAAATTGAAAATGCAGGGGCGCCCGGAGGAGGCTTTTTTCAAAATATTTGAGACAGGTGTACACCATTCCTACCTCGAAAATCTCGAGTTCCGGTTTGACCCCCTTTTCCAGGCATCCCTTGGCCAGGGCTTCCAGGAACTCCGGGGGGTTCAGAAAAACGTTCTCCCCCATGTTGATCGAGCCGGCGTCGTAGGAAACCAGCTCGGGCTTCAGGGCCAGGGGAGTCAGCCTCTGTTCGATGGCCAGGTTTCTTCCCGGAATCCCGCTGGTGGTGAGGCACAGAACGCAATCCACCTCGCTGCGGATCCGGTCCACCACCTCTTTGAAGATGGCGTAGTCCTGCGTCCCCTGCCCGGTCTTGGGGTCGCGCACGTGAATATGCAGGATTGACGCCCCGGCCTTCACCGCTTCGATCCCCGATTGGGCGATCTCCTGCGGAAGGATGGGGATATGGGGGGTTTGCTGGCGGCTGATCCGCGACCCGGTGACTCCGACGGTGATGATCATCTTTTCCATATGCCTGGTCTCCAATTTTGCTGGGTCATTTTTTATTGTTTTGGAAATTATTGAAACCTGAAACTGTTTATCCACAGATTACACAGATTACGCAGAGCATAGAGATATAAGTGCTACGAATGAGAATCGCTTTACAACACTCAAGGCTCAAATAAGCTTCCCCCGACTTTCGTATTTATCCTTAACGCTTCATCCGTGTTTATCCGCGTTCATCCGCGTCCAAAAAAGTTCGGAGTTTGTAGGGGCGACCTGCCGGGTCGCCCGTACGGAGTTCGGAGTCAAAGGCGATAAAACCCTGTTTTTAACTTTAGGCACTTTAGGCACTCGTAACTTTAGGCATTTTCTTATCCGTGTTCATCTATACTACTGTAGTGTAAAATCTTTAAATTTTGTTAAGCGTTTTTCATGAATCCTTTTCTGTGTTTATCTGTGTTCATCTGTGTCCAATA